>Ga0115012_10000009_pt1 | contig 169768 bp, 153 predicted proteins | sample TroAtlMetagenome_FD_88706 | JGI IMG/M metagenome (GOLD analysis project Ga0115012, IMG submission 88706) | Marine eukaryotic phytoplankton communities from Atlantic Ocean - Tropical Atlantic ANT10 Metagenome | ecosystem: Environmental > Aquatic > Marine > Oceanic | place: Tropical Atlantic... | reverse complement strand
TCGAGCGCCTCGAGCGAGCCCATGCGCTCGGAGCCGTCGGCCATCGCCGGCAGCATGACTTCCATGCAGGTGCCCTCGTCGACGAGGCTCCACGCGTTGCCCTGGTAGTCGACCTTGGATGTGCCGGCGCAGGTGGTGCCGGGTCCGGCGGCGCAATCGTTCTGGCCGGCCAGTGCCACACCGAAGCACTTCTCCTTCTCCTGCGCCGCGGCCTGGTGCGCGGTGAGGGTGACGGCGGTGGCGACGGCGCTGAGCAGGGCGGCGGTCTTGATGGTTTTCGACATGATCATTTTCCCTTGTTGGGTGTCCCGTTGGTGCCACTCCGGGTGTCTCCCGGTGGCCTCTCAACAGTGCCGCGACATGCCGCCACGGCCCACTCACGGGCGCGTGGCTCACGTGTGTGTCAAGCGGCGTCAGCGCGCGGAGGATGTGTCACAAGACGTATCACTCTGGAATTTCGTGGTATTCCATTTGAGTGTTTCAGATGCCGTAACGGAAAGAGGGCCCGTGCTTGGCCTTTGTTACAACGAAAGCGGCCCCCGCGATGATCGCGGGGGCCGTGCGTGAGATTTGTTACAGTTTAAACCAGGTCGCTCGGGGCCGGTCTGTCTGTTCAGCCGCGCAAATCCGGCGGCGTCGCCTCGACGCCCAGCTCCTGCGTGATCTCGGCCAGTGCCGCGACCCTGGTCTGCTTCTCGCCGAGGCGGCGCACGGTGACGGTGCGCTCCTCGACCTCGCGGTGGCCGACAGCGAGGATCACCGGCACCTTGCCGACCGAATGCTCGCGGACCTTGTAGTTGATCTTCTCGTTGCGGATGTCGGCCTCGGCGCGCACGCCTGCCGCTTTCAGTTCGGCCACGACCTCGTGCACGTAGTCATCGGCCTCCGAGGTGATCGACGCCACCACCACCTGACGCGGGGCCAGCCAGAACGGCAGCTTGCCAGCGTGCTCCTCGATCAGGATACCGATGAAGCGCTCGAAGGAGCCAAGCACGGCGCGGTGCAGCATGACCGGACGATGTTTCTCGCCGTCCTGGCCGATATAGCTCGCATCGAGACGGTCGGGCAGGTTGGGGTCGACCTGCAGCGTGCCGCATTGCCATTCCCGCCCGATGGCGTCGGTCAGCGTGAACTCGAGCTTCGGGCCGTAGAAGGCGCCTTCGCCCTCCTGCAGCTCGAACCCGTAGCCAGCCGCCTTGCAGGCATCCCCGAGCGCCGCTTCGACGCGGTCCCAGCTCTCTTCCGAGCCGATGCGCTTCTCGGGGCGGGTCGAGAGCTTGATGGTCCAGTTGTGGAAGCCGAGATCGGCATAGATGCCGGCGAGGAACTCGATGAACTTCTTGGTCTCGGCCTCGATCTGGTCATCGGTGCAGAAGATATGCGCGTCGTCCTGGGTGAAACCGCGCACCCGCATGATGCCGTGCAGCGCGCCCGAGGGCTCGTAGCGGTTGCACGAGCCGAACTCGGCCATGCGCAGCGGCAGGTCGCGGTAGGACTTGAGGCCCGAGTTGAAGATCTGCACGTGGCACGGGCAGTTCATCGGCTTCAGCGCGTTGATGCTCTTCTCGCGGGCATGCTCTTCATCGACCTCGACGATGAACATGTTCTCTTGGTAGTTGTCCCAGTGGCCCGAGGCTTCCCAGAGCTTGCGGTCGACCACCTGCGGCGTGTTCACCTCGACATAGCCGTCGCGGTGCTGCTGGCGGCGCATGTAATCCTGGAGCGAGGTGTAGATGGTCCAGCCGTTCGGGTGCCAGAAGATCTGGCCCGGCGCCTCGGGCTGCAGGTGGAACAGGTCCATTTCGCGGCCGAGCTTGCGGTGGTCGCGCTTGGCGGCCTCCTCGAGGAAGTTGAGGTAGCCCTGCAGATCCTTGCGGTTGCGGAAGGCCACGCCCTGGACGCGCTGGAGCATCGGGCGATTCACGTCGCCGAACCAGTAGGCGCCCGAGACGCCCATCAGCTTGAACGAATCCGCCGGCAGCTGGCCGGTATGCTGGAGGTGCGGGCCGCGGCAGAGATCCTGCCAACCGCCATGCCAGTACATGCGGATCGGCGCGCCCTCGGGAATGCGGTCGACCAGCTCGACCTTGTAGGGTTCGCCGTTCTCTTCATAGAAGGCGCGGGCGCGGTCGCGCTCCCAGATCTCGGTGGTGACCGGCTCGCGGGCGTTGATGATGTCCTTCATCTTGGCCTCGATCTGGCCGAGATCCTCCGGCGTGAAGGGCTCTGCGCGGTCGAAATCGTAGAACCAGCCATGCTCGGTGACCGGGCCGATGGTGACCTTGGTGTCGGGCCAGATCTCCTGCACGGCGCGCGCCATCACGTGGGCGAGGTCGTGGCGGATCAGCTCGAGCGCCGGGGCCTCGTCCTGCAGCGTGTTGATGGCGATCTGCGCGTCCTGCTCGATCGGCCACTGGAGATCCCAGTGTTGGCCGTCGACCATGGCGGAGATGGCTTTCTTCGAGAGCGATTTCGAGATCGACTCAGCGACCGCAGCGGGGGTTACGCCCTGCTCGTACTCGCGCTTGTTGCCATCGGGAAATGTGAGAGAGATCTGGGCCATAGCGGCTCTCCTCGTCGGTTTGGCGCCCACGGAACGCCCGGTTGCGGGTTATGTTGCGCGGGTCTTTTGGCCGGGCGAGGAGGGGGTGTCAAGGACAGTCGGCCGCGCCTGCGCCGCTACGCCGGACTGTCCGTCCCGGATCTCTCGCCGTGACGGGGTGTCCACGGCCGAGCAGGGGGAACGTCTTTGTGATCGTGCGGATGCGTTCTTTCTCGGATAGGTGGTGCTAACCTGATCGCGTGGGATGACCATGGAGGACGCTATGACCGCAAAGAACTTCACCCCCATCCTCGCGCTCGCCTGCAGTCTTGGGGCTGCCGCTACGGCCGCGCTTCCGACCGATGCAGCCACCACGGAGAGCCGCGCTGAAGCTGCGGCCCCCGTGACGACCGAGGCCCCGGTGCAGCTTGCCCTGACCTTCGGAGACCCGGTTCCGCTGACCCAAGGCGAAAAAGCCTCGATCCGCTTCCTGATGCCCGATGTCGATCCCGAGGCCTTCCCGCCCGAGACCTGGGGTGCGGTGCGGGGCGTCCTGCTGAGCAATGATTACGACTCCGAGAAGCGGCTCCAGTTGAAAGCCCTGCTTCCCTGACGGGTGATCAGCTCCGACCGACCGCCTCCCAGCGCGCCTCGAGCTTTTCCAGCGCGGCGATGCGCTCCTCGGTCTTCGGGTGCGACATCAGCCAGGCAGGTACGCCGCCGCGCGCGTTTGTCAGCGCCTCGAGCTTGGTGAAAAGCGTCTTCTGCGGCGCCACGCCGATGCCGGACTTGTGCAGCAGGGCCGCGGCATAGGCGTCGGCCTCGTACTCGTCGCCGCGCGACAGCCGCGCCGCCAGCAGCTTCATGGCCGCCGTGGCGAGATAGGGGCCGACGCCGGGCAGGAAGCGGCCCAGCACCATCGCCATGGCGGTGCGCAGCGCGTTCTGGCCCGAGAAATCGATCATCCGCCGCCGCGAATGCCCCAGCGCCACGTGGCCCAGCTCATGTGCGATCACCGAGGCCATCTCCTCGGCCGAGACCTCGCCGGCGCGATAGCGGTTGTAGAAACCGCGGGTGATGAAGATGCGCCCGTCCGGCGCCGCGAGGCCGTTGACCGGCTCGATCTCGTAGATGTTGACCCGGATGCGCGGCAGCTCAAGCGCCGCCGCCATACGATCGGTCAGCGCCTTCAGCCGCGGGTCGGCCAGCTCGGTCGACTTCGCGTCGAGCTCCTTCGTGGTGCGCCAGACTGACACCCGGTACATGGCGAGCGCGTAGAGAATGGCGAGCAGGATAGGGGTGAACTTCAGCATACCCCGAATATGGGGCCGCCCGGCGCCCCCTCCAAGAGCAAAAAACGCAGCCTCGACCCACGCTGCAACGCCAACCGCTCCCGCACCACGCCCCGCACCTTCTCTACGTCCCAAATACTCAGGAAGGACCGCCCGCCACCGATTGGCCACGCCGGGACTGCGCGCCGGTCCTCACCAAAAGACCCCGAAGGCCGCCCCCGCACCGCGCCGTGGTCGTCTTGAGGTCCCACATCTTCGGAGACGAAGCCGCACCACCGATCACCCCAAGCGGTTGGCAGGCCTCTCATCACGAACAGACCCGCAGGCCGCCCCCGTACCACGCCCTGATCTTCTCTACGTTCCAAATACTCAAAAAAGAAACCTCCCGGCCAGAACCCCGGCCGGGAGGTCAGAAACCACGGCGATTGCCGGAAAGCTCAGCCTTCCCCGGCCTCGCCTTCGCCCTCGTCCTCATCGCCCTGATCGGCGATCCAGGCCACCGAGACCACGGTCTCGCCCTCGCGGGTGTTGAACACCTTCACGCCGCCGGCGCTGCGCGAGCGGAACGAGATGCCCTCGACCGGGACGCGGATCGACTGGCCGGTGGAGGTGGCGAGCATGATCTGGTCTTCCATCTCGACCGGGAAGGAGGCGACGATCTCGCCGCCGCGCATGGATTTCTCCCACGCGGTGACGCCCATGCCGCCCCGGCCGCGGATCGGGTAGTCGTGGCTCGAGGACAGCTTGCCCAGGCCCTTCGCGGTGATCGTCAGCAGCAGGTTCTCCGCCGCCGACATCTCGGCATAGCGCTCGGCCGAGAGCAGGCTGTCGGCATTGCCCTCGTCGTCATCGCTGGCCGCCTCGGCATCGTCCGCAAGGCCCGCCATGGCGCGGCGCATCTTGAGATAGGAGGCGCGCTCGTCCGACTCGGCCTCGAAGTGCCGGATCACCGACATCGACACGACCTCGTCGCCGTTCGCGAGCTTCACGCCGCGCACGCCGGTGGAGTTGCGCGAGTTGAACACCCGCACGTCCGGCACCGGGAAGCGGATGGCGCGGCCGGAATTGGTGACCAGCATCACGTCGTCGTCTTCCGAGCAGATCCGGGCGTTGATCAGGCGGGTCGCCTCGTCATCGCCCTCGAACTTCATCGCGATCTTGCCGTTGCGCATGACGTTGGTGAAATCCGACAGCCGGTTGCGGCGCACCGAGCCCTTGGAGGTGGCGAAGACGATCTGCAGGTCGTCCCAGTCCTCCTCGGGGCGGTCGACCGGCATGATCGCCGCCACCGACACGCCCTGCGGGATCGGCAGGATGTTGACGATGGCCTTGCCCTTCGAGGTACGTCCGCCCTGCGGCAGGCGCCAGCACTTGAGCTTGTAGACCATGCCGGCGGTGGTGAAGAACAGCAGCTGGGTGTGGGTGTTGGCCACGAAGAGCTGGGTGACGACGTCGTCTTCCTTGAGCCCGCCGCCCGACAGGCCCTTGCCGCCGCGCTTCTGCGAGCGGTAGTCGGCCAGAGGGGTCCGCTTGATGTAGCCCGACTGGGTGACGGTGACGACCATGTCCTCGCGCTCGATCAGGTCCTCGTCGTCCATGTCGCCGGCCCAGTCGACGATCTCGGTGCGGCGCGGCACCGCGAACTGGTCGCGCACGGCGGTCATCTCGTTCGAGATGATCTCCATGATGCGCTCGCGCGAGCCAAGGATCTCGAGGTATTCCTTGATCTTTCCGGCCAGCTCCTCGAGCTCGTCGGTGACCTCCTTGACGCCCAGCTGGGTGAGGCGCTGCAGGCGCAGTTCGAGGATGGCGCGGGCCTGCGTTTCCGACAGGTTGTAGGTGCCGTCCTCGTTCATCTTGTGGGTCGGGTCGTCGATCAGCTGGATGTAGGGCGCGATCTCATGCGCCGGCCAGCGCCGGGTCATCAGCTTCTCGCGCGCCTCGGAGGCATCCACCGAGGCGCGGATGGTGGCCACCACTTCGTCGACATTGGCCACCGCCACGGCGAGACCACAGAGGATGTGGCTGCGCTCGCGGGCCTTGCGCAGCAGGTAGGCGGTGCGCCGGGCCACCACGTCCTCGCGGAAGTCGAGGAAGGCGGTGAGGAAGGTGCGCAGGGTGAGCTGTTCGGGCTTGCCGCCGTTCAGCGCCAGCATGTTGCAGCCGAAGCTGACCTGCATCGGCGTGAAGCGGTAGAGCTGGTTGAGCACCACCTCGGCGGTGGCGTCGCGCTTGAGCTCGATCACCACGCGCACGCCCGAGCGGTCGGATTCATCCTGCACGTGGGCGATGCCCTCGATCTTCTTGTCGCGCACCGATTCCGCGATGCGCTCGATCATCGTCGCCTTGTTCACCTGGTAGGGAATCTCGTCGATGACGATGGCGTAGCGATCGCGCTTGATCTCCTCGATACGGGTCTTGGCGCGGATGATCACCGAACCGCGGCCCTCGAGATAGGCCTTGCGGGCCCCGGAGCGGCCGAGGATGACGCCGCCTGTGGGGAAATCCGGGGCGGGGATGTACTCGATCAGCTGCTCCGAGCTGAGATCGGGGTTCTCGATCAGCGCCAGCGTCGCGTCGATCACCTCGCCGAGGTTGTGCGGCGGGATGCGCGTGGCCATGCCGACCGCGATGCCCTCGGCGCCGTTGACCAGCACGTTGGGATAGCGGGCGGGCAGCACCACCGGCTCGTTGCGCTCGTTGGCGTAGTTCGGGACGAAATCGACCGTGTCCTTGTCGATATCCTCGAGCAGCGCCTCTGCAGTGCGCTCGAGCCGCGACTCGGTGTAACGGTAGGCGGCAGGCGGGTCGCCATCCATGGAACCGAAATTGCCCTGACCGTCGATCAGCGGCAGCGACATGGAGAAATCCTGCGCCATACGGACCAGCGCGTCATAGACCGCCGAGTCGCCATGCGGGTGGTAGCGGCCCATGACGTCGCCCACGGCGGTGGCGCATTTGCGGTAGGGCTTGGACTTGGTCTGCCCGTTCTCCCAGAGCGTGTAGAGGATGCGTCGATGCACGGGCTTCAACCCGTCGCGCAGATCCGGGATCGCGCGGCTCACGATCACGCTCATGGCGTAATCGAGATAGCTCGACTTCATCTCGTCGATGATGGAGATCGCGGGGCCACCGTAGGAGGGGCGCTCGGGTCCGCTCATTTCCTCATCGTTTTCAGGGGGTTCCGGCGTGTCGGTCACGATGCTCGCCTGTCCGTTATTATGCTATATCTTGTGAGAGAGGCTTATATCAGATGCAGGATATGGGGCGCAATGGCGCCGGCGCGACAAATCTGGCAGCCACTGCAATGACCTGCTAACAAACTGTTTTAATTGAAAAAAGATGAGTGTCGCGGCACGCTTTAAACACGGAAAAAAGCCGAGGTAAAGCGATGCAGGAAACACCGACCGAACTGATGCTCAAGGGCTATGGCCTGACCACCGCGGAAATCTTCTACCGCATGCCCGATTACCGGAACGTTCTCAACACGTTCCTCTGGCAGGAGTACGACCTCGCCCCGGACCATCCGCGGCTCTTCAAGTTCGTCGAGTTCTGGCAGGACGAGATCGAGGGCCCGCTGCACTCGATCCGCTTCACCCACCGCAAGATGCTGTCGTCGGGCGAGTGGCGGCAGGTGGTGGGGGAGTTCCATTACCACTGATGCAGCACGGTCTGGCTGCAGAGGGGAGGGGCGCTGCCCCTCTTCCACCGGCACGCCGGCGGAATTCATCCCGAGGTATTTGAAAACCAGAGAAGAGGCGGGCGCTGCGTTTTCCGGTCACCCCTCGCCACGAGGGACGAGGGGCTTCTCCGGTTGCGGTCATCGGCGCCTCCGCCTGTACCGCCCGTCGGGAATAGCGCGTTAAGGTTAATCAACCCTTTCCAACGCCGGCGCTTCTTTGGTTCAAAAATACCTTCGGGGGGGTGAATTCGCGCATGCGAAGAGGGGGGCAGACAGCCCCCCTTGCGCCCACTGGTCCAGGAGCGATGCCGGGATCAGGGAATGATGCGGGTGTATTTCGTACCTTCGAGCGTCGCACCGAGGCGCAGCCCGGACTGGCCGAAGATCACCGCGATCACCGGCGAGAGCGAGGTCGTCGTCTCGGCCGCCAGCGTGTCGCCGCGTTCCGGGGTCGCGTACTCGACATTCGCCCCGGCGGCCCAGCCCGGCGAGCGGCGGAAGTTGTTGAGCGCGTCGTCGGTCATGAAGAACAGCACGTGGGCGTATTGCTGGGCGCCGATCTGCAGTCCGCCGGAGCCGCGCACCATCGAGTAGTAGTCGACCGTTGCGCCGCCGACGCGCAACGCTCCGCGCCCGTAGGCGCCGCCGACGCCGAGCCCGGCCTCGGTCACCAGCGGCATCACGAGCATGCCGGCGGCCTTCTGGCCGAGGTCGATGGTGCCGGGGAACTGCGAGTACATCTGGCTCAGCGTGCTGTCCACGCGGGCGTCGATCGTGGCCGCGCCCGAGCCGCCAATGCCGTTGCCGCAGGCGGCGAGAAGCGGCAGCGCCGCCAGTCCGAAGGTGAAGCTGCGTCGGGTCATCATCATGGGTCTGCTGGTATCCTGTCTTGCCGATGCCTCTGGTCCGGCTGTCCCGCCGGTCTACTTGTCGAGGTTATACGCGTGAAATGCAGGGCTGTCACGACGCAAGCGCCCTGTGCCTGGGCGCTTGCGGCATTCCGCCTCTCAGCCGTTCAGAAGCCGGGCCGCTGCCGGGGCGAAATAGGTCAGCACCCCGTCACAGCCGGCGCGCTTGAACGCGATCAGGCTTTCGAGCATCACCCGGTCGTGGTCGAGCCAGCCGCGCTCGGCGGCGCCGGCCAGCATCGCGTATTCGCCCGACACCTGGTAGGCGAAGGTCGGCGCGCCGAACATCTCCTTGGCGCGGCGACAGATGTCGAGATAGGGCATGCCGGGCTTGACCATCACCATGTCCGCCCCTTCCGAGAGGTCGCGCTCGATCAGCCGCATCGCCTCGTCGGAGTTGCCCGCCATCATCTGGTAGCTGCTCTTGTCGCCCTTGAGCGCTCCGGACGCCCCTACCGCGTCTCGGAACGGGCCATAGAAGGCCGAGGCGTACTTGGCGGAGTAGGACAGCAGCAGCGTATTGCGGAAGCCCTCCGCTTCCAGCGCCGCGCGCATCGCGCCGATGCGGCCGTCCATCATGTCCGAGGGGCCGATCATGTCGGCCCCGGCACGGGCCTGGCTCAGCGCCTGCTTCACCAGCGCCTCGACGGTCTCGTCATTGACGATCTCGCCATCGCGTTCGAACCCGTCATGACCGCTGGCATTGTAGGGATCGAGCGCCACGTCGGTCATCACCGCCATCTCCGGCACCGCGTCCTTGATCGCCCGGGTGGCGCGGTTGGACAGGTTTTCGGGGTTCCAGGCCTCGGCGCAATCCTCGGTCTTCAGCGCCTCGGGGGTGTAGGGAAACAGGCAGATCGCCGGGATGCCAAGCGCATGGGCCTCGCGCGCCGCCTCGACCACCTTGTCGACCGAGAGGCGGTTGACCCCGGGCATCGAGCCCACCGGCTCGACCACGCCCTCGCCCTCGCGCACGAAGACCGGCCAGATGAAATCGGCCGGGCTCAGGGAGGTCTCCGCCGTCAGGGCGCGGATCGCCGCGGACTTGCGCAGCCGGCGCAGGCGGGTGGCGGGAAAGGGGGCCTGGGTGGGGAGCATGTCCGGTTCCTCGGTGTCGTTGTCGGCGTCTTCGGCGCGGTATCCCAGTCGAATGCACTCCCGGCGGGGGTCTTGTCCAGACCTGCCGGGGAGGACCCCGCGTCGCAGCCCGGCCCTCGGCGCGGCGCTGCGGGCACAGGCCGGGGCTTCGTTCCCCGGCGCGCGGGGCAGGCTCTGGGCAAGCGGGAGCAGGCGGGCTAGAAGGCGGAAAACGGGTTTTGCGAGGCACTCAGTGGATTGGTACCGGATCGTTCTTGAAACCATCGACATGCGCTCGTTCTCGAACATGTGGTTCTGGATCGCGCTGGCGGTGGTCTGGTCCACCGCGAGCCACTGGGTCCTCGGCGTGCCCTTCGACATGGTGATGCGCGCCCGCCGCCACGGCGGCCAGGCCGAGCGCGATCTCGAGGACATGGTCCGGATCAACGTCAACCGCATCCTCTTCATCACCGAGGAGGCCGGGGTCTGGGGCGTGGCGCTGGCCTCGGCGCTGCTGTCGATGCTGGCGGTCTCGGGCTTCGGCTACGCGATCGAGTTGTCGCAGGCGCTGTTCCTGCTGGCCTTCCCGATGTCTCTGGTCGGGCTGATGAGCATCGGCACCGCGGCAAGGATCCGCGACGAAGGGCTCTCCGGAGAGGCGCTGCGGCGCAAGCTTGCCTCGCACCGGTTCTGGGTCCAGGTGATCGGGCTGATCTCGATCCTGGTCACCGCGCTCTGGGGCATGGCGCAGAACATGTCCTTCACCGCGCTCTGAGCGCGACGGATCGCTTACCGCGCCGAAACGGCGACATGTCCCTTACCGCGCCGAAACGGCGACATGTGCCTTACTGCGCCGAAAGGGCGCGAGGCCGCGCTATGAGCGGTTGACGGCGGCGCGTGCGCGCGCCACATCCCATCCCCATGTCACAGTCCCGCATCATCATGGGCGGCGCGCCCGAAGGCTTCGACGCGAAGCTGATCCTGGCCGAGGTCGAGAAGGCCGACGGTCCCGTCATCCATGTCGCCCGCGACGACAAGCGCATGGCGGCGCTGCAGGAGGCGCTGGCCTTCTTCGCGCCCGACATGCCGGTGGTGAGTTTCCCGGCGTGGGACTGTCTGCCCTATGACCGGGTCTCGCCCAATCCCGACATCTCGGCGGCGCGCATGTCGACGCTGGCGGCGCTGGTTCACGCCATGCCGCAACGCTTCGTGTTGCTGACCACGCTGTCGGCGGCGACGCAGTACATCCCCGCGCGCGAGCTGCTGCGCGATGCCGCCTTCTCGGCCCGGGTCGGCGACCGCATCGACGAGAAGGCGCTGCGCGACTTCCTCGTGCGCATGGGCTTCTCGCAGGCGCCCACGGTGACCGAGCCCGGCGATTACGCCATCAGAGGCGGCATCATCGACATCTTTCCGCCGGGCGAGGGCGGGCCAGTACGGCTCGACCTGTTCGGCGACGTGCTCGACGGCGCGCGGCGCTTCGATGCGGTCTCGCAGCGCACCACGGAAAAGCTCGACCTGGTCGAGCTGGCACCGGTCTCGGAGGTGATCCTCGACGAGGCGGCGATCACGCGGTTCCGGCAGAACTACCGCATCGAGTTCGGCGCCGGCGGCACCGATGATCCGCTCTACGAAGCGGTCAGCGCCGGGCGCAAGCAGCAGGGCATGGAGCACTGGCTGCCGTTCTTCCACGACCGGCTCGAGACGCTGTTCGACTACCTGCCGGGCGTGCCGCTGCTGATGGACGACCAGCTCACCCCGGCGCGTCTGGCGCGCTGGGAAAGCATCGAGGACCAGTACCAGACCCGCCGCCATGCCATGGCGCAGAAGGGCCGGATCGACTCGGTCTACAAGCCGGTGCCGCCGGGCCAGCTCTACCTCGACGATACCGCCTGGGAGATGGCCACCGAGGGCCGCCGCGTGGTGCAGTTCCATCCGCTGCCGCAGTCGAGCGGGCCGGGCGTGGTCGATGCCGGCGGGCGCATCGGGCGCAGTTTCGCGCCCGAGCGTCAGCAGGAAAACGTGAGCCTCTTCGGGGCTTTGGCCGATCACGTGAAAACCAAGCTGGAGGATGGACCGGTGCTCATCGCGTCGTGGTCCGAGGGCGCGCGCGAGCGCCTGACGGGCCTGATCGAGGATGAGGGGTTGGCCGAGGCGATCCCGATCGGCAACGGCACGCGGATCGGCAAGCGCGGCCTGCATCTCGCGGTCTGGGCTCTTGAGAACGGCTTCGAGGCGCCGTGGGAACAGGCCGGCAAGGGCCAGCGCCTGACGGTGATCTCGGAGCAGGACGTGCTGGGCGACCGTCTGATCCGCGCACCGAAGAAACGCAGGAAGGCCGAGAACTTCCTGACCGAGGCGCAATCCCTGACCCCGGGCAACCTCGTGGTGCACGTGGATCACGGCATCGGGCGCTATCAGGGCATGGAGGTGATCTCGGCCGCCGGAGCCGCGCATGAGTGCCTGCTGCTAGAATATGCCGAGGGCGCGCGGCTCTATCTCCCGGTCGAGAACATCGAGCTGCTGTCGCGCTATGGCCATGACGAGGGTCTGCTCGACAGGCTCGGCGGCGGCGCGTGGCAGGCCAAGAAGGCCCGCCTCAAGGAGCGCATCCGCGAGATGGCGGACAAGCTCATCCGCGTCGCGGCCGAGCGCGCGCTGCGCAAGGCGCCGATCATCGACCCGCCGCCCGGCGCGTGGGAGAGCTTCTGCGCACGCTTCCCCTATACCGAGACCGACGACCAGATCGGCGCCATCGAGGACGTGCTCGAGGACATGACCAGCGGCAACCCGATGGACCGGCTGATCTGCGGCGACGTGGGCTTCGGCAAGACCGAGGTCGCCATGCGCGCGGCCTTTGTCGCCGCCATGTCCGGGGTGCAGGTGGCGGTGATCGCGCCCACCACGCTGCTGGCGCGGCAGCACTACAAGAGTTTTGCCGAGCGCTTCCGCGGCTTCCCGATCAACGTGGCGCCGCTGTCGCGCTTCGTCAGCTCCGGGCAGGCGGCCAAGACCCGCGACGGCATCACCAAGGGCACCGTGGACATCGCCGTGGGCACCCATGCGCTGCTGGCCAAGAACATCCGTTTCCAGAACCTCGGCCTGCTGATCATCGACGAGGAGCAGCATTTCGGCGTCGGCCACAAGGAGCGGCTCAAGCAGCTGCGCTCCGACATCCACGTGCTGACCCTGACCGCGACACCAATCCCGCGCACGCTGCAGCTGTCGCTCTCGGGCGTGCGGGACCTGTCGATCATCGGGACGCCGCCGGTGGACCGTCTCTCGATCCGCACCTACGTCTCCGAGTTCGACGCGGTGACCATCCGCGAGGCGCTCTTGCGCGAGCATTACCGCGGCGGCCAGAGCTTTTACGTGGTGCCGCGGATCTCCGACCTTGCCGAGATCGAGGAATTCCTGCGCGAGCAGGTGCCCGAGGTGTCCTACGTGGTGGCGCATGGCCAGATGGCGGCGGGCGAGCTTGATGATCGGATGAACGCCTTCTACGACGGCAAGTTCGACGTGCTGCTGGCGACCACCATCGTGGAATCGGGTCTCGATATTCCGACCGCCAACACCATGGTGGTGCACCGCTCGGACATGTTCGGCCTGTCGCAGCTCTACCAGATCCGCGGCCGGGTCGGGCGCTCCAAGACCCGCGCCTATGCCTACCTTACAACCCAGCCGCGCGCCAAGCTGACCGACACGGCGCAGAAGCGCCTGCGCGTGCTGGGCTCGCTCGACACGCTGGGGGCGGGATTCACGCTGGCCAGCCAAGATCTCGACATTCGCGGCGCCGGCAACCTGCTTGGGGAAGAGCAGTCGGGCCAGATGCGCGATGTGGGCTACGAGCTTTACCAGTCGATGCTCGAAGAGGCGATCGCCAAGATCAAATCCGGCGAGATGGAGGGGCTGCTTGATGATGACGGCCAGTGGGCGCCGCAGATCAACCTCGGTGTGCCGGTGCTGATCCCCGAAGAGTATGTGCCCGATCTCGACGTGCGCCTCGGCCTCTACCGGCGCCTCTCGGAGCTGTCGACCAAGGTGGAGCTTGAGGGCTTTGCCGCCGAGCTTATCGACCGCTTCGGGAAGCTGCCGAAGGAGGTCAACACGCTGCTCCTGATCGTGCGCATCAAGAACATGTGCAAGCGCGCCGGCATCGCCAAGCTCGATGGCGGGCCCAAGGGCGCGACGATCCAGTTCCACAACGACAAGTTCGCCAAGCCCGAGGGGCTGGTCTCGTTCATCCAGGACCCGAACAACCACGCCAAGATCAAGGACAACAAGATCGTGGTGCGGCGCGACTGGGCCAAGGACAGCGACAAGATCAAGGGCGCCTATGCCATCGCCCGCGATCTGGCCGAGAAAGCCGGCGCCATCAGGCTGCGCAAGGACGCCTGAGCCGGGGCGCGCGGGCGCCGGGAGAGAGGAGGGGCGGATGCGGATCGCCTCGCTCAACATGCAGAACCTGCGGCTGCTGCCCGACGGCAGCGGCGGCCACCTGCATGGCGCGCGCGACCGTGACGATGCCGAGAGCCCCGCGCATGACGCGGCCGACCGGAGGCTGACCGCCGAACTTCTCGCCGCCACCGGGGCCGATGTTCTGGCGCTTCAGGAGGTGTTCGACGCCGAGAGCCTCGACGCGTTCCATGACCGGTATCTGGCGCAGGTCGCCGATCCGTACCCGCATCGGCTCTGCCTGCCGGGCAATGACGGGCGCGGGCTCGACGTGGCCCTGATGGCCCGGCGACGCTGGGAGGGGGCGTCGACCCACGCCGAGCTGTTGCCGTCTGATCTGGGTCTGAGCCCGCTGCAGGGGATGCCGGAGGATCAGCCGGTGTTCCGGCGCGATTGCCTCGAGGCGAGGTTCGGGGCGCTGACGCTCTTCGTGCTGCACCTCAAGGCGCCATGGCCGGACCCGAAGCGCGCATGGGAGCTGCGGCGTCTTGAATCGCAGGCGGTGCTGCGGTTGTTGCCGCGGGATCCGGAGGCGCTGTGGCTGGTGATCGGCGATCTCAACGAGCCGCGCGGCGAGGGCGAACGCGCCATCGCACCGCTCGAGGCGGCGGGGGTGGATCTTGGCTTGCGGCTGCCCGAGGATCGTCGCTGGACCTATTACGAGCCGCATCTGCACAAGCACAATCGCCCCGACGTGATGATCGCCTCGCAGGCGCTGGCCGCGCGCTTTCCCGACGCGGTGCCGCGCGTGCTTTACCGTGGGCTCGGGCGTGAGGCCGGGCAGGGCGCGCGCTTGCCGGGTGTCGGTGAGCACCGCCCCCATGCCAGCGACCACGCCGCCCTGCTGATTGATCTGCCCGGGCTGTGACGGCCCTGCGGGGCGCCGGCAAGATGCCTTTCCGGGCACTCGTCCCGCATTGATCGCCCAGCAAAGCGCCGGACAGCTTTTCCCTTGTGAAAGCGGTTTGAACGGCTTAACCGAAAAGGGAAGCGTCCTGTTGCACCTCGCGCGTAGGGGAGCCCGTCCCGTTCCGCATGTGTGCCAGCGGCCCCTGCCAGATCAGGAGACCAAGGGATTTCATGACCGAGAGCAATTTCAGCGCCAGACTTTCCTCGCTGCTTCATTTCATCTACCCAGACGTGGATTCCCACATTCTCGGCAGTCAGGTCGTCGAGGCCTTCTGGCCCGAGGACACCCATCGCCGCCGTCAGCCGCGCAAGCCGGGCAACAATCTCTGGACCCAGAACGACGCCGTGCTGATCACCTATGGCGACAGCCTGATCGACGGCTATCACAAGCCGCTCGACTTGATGCACGACTTCCTCTTGAACCACATGAAGGGCGTGGTGAACGGGGTGCATATCCTGCCGTTCTTCCCCTTCACCTCGGATGACGGCTTTGCGGTGACCGATTACCGCAAGGTGAACCCGCAGCTCGGCGAATGGGCCGACATCACCCGCATCGGCAGCGAGTTCCACCTGATGTCGGATCTGGTGCTGAACCACGTCTCGAGCCAGGGGGTCTGGTTCAACGCCTACCGTCAGGGCCAGAAGCCCTATGACAAGTTCTTCTTCGAGGCCGACCCTTCGGACGATGTCTCGATGGTGACGCGCCCGCGCACCACGCCGCTCCTGCAGGAGGTCGAGACCGCCATGGGCACGCGCCATGTCTGGTGCACCTTCAGCCACGACCAGATCGATCTCGATTTCCGCAACCCGGACGTCCTGCTCGAGATCGTGCGCATCATCCGGCTGCATATCGACATGGGCGTGCGGATCATCCGGCTCGATGCGGTGGCCTTCCTGTGGAAGGAGCTTGGCACCAATTGCATCCACCTGCCGCAGACCCACGCGGTGATCCAGCTGATGCGGTTGCTGATGGATTACGCCACCGAGACGGTGATCCTGCTGACCGAGACCAACGTGCCCAAGGCCGAGAACCTGAGCTATTTCGGCCGTCGCAACGAAGCGCACGTGGTCTACAACTTCCCGCTGCCGCCGCTGACGCTGCACGCGATGATGTCGGGCTCGGCGCGCTATCTCAACGACTGGCAGCGCACCATGCCGCCGGCGCCGTTGGGCTGCGCCTACCTGAACTTCACCGCCAGCCATGACGGCATCGGCATGCGCCCCGCCGAAGGTCTGCTGCCGCCGCCAGAGATCGGCCAGATCATCGACACCATCCACGAGATCGGCGGCAAGGTCTCGATGCGCTCGCTGCCCGGCGGGGGCGAGGCGCCCTACGAGCTCAACTGCACCTTCTTCGAAGCCATGGGGCGCACCTTCAAGGGCACCGATGATCTGCATTTCGACCGCTTTCTGTGTTCACAGACCATCCCGATGTCGCTCGAGGGCATTCCGGCCTTCTACATCCACTCGATGCTGGCCACGCCCAACGATCTTGAGGCGGTGGAACGGCGCGGCATGAACCGGGCGATCAACCGGCACCGCTGGGACTATCCCGAGCTTCAGGAAAAGCTCGCCGACCCCGAGACCATCCACGCCCGCGTTCTGGCGGCGTTGTCGGAGCGGCTGAAGCTCCGGGCGCAACAGCCCGGCTTCCACCCGAACGCCACCCAGTTCACGCTGAACGTCGATGACCGCATCTTCGGTCTCTGGCGGCAGTCCCTGGACCGGGCGCAGTCGATCTTTGCGCTGCACAATGTCAGTGACGAGACCATCGAGATCCCGCAGGCGGATCTGAACCTGATCGCCGACGAGAGCTGGGTCGACCTGCTGAGCGGCGAAACCATCAAGGCCGGCCCGGTCGAAATGGCCCCCTATCAGTGCCGCTGGATCACCAACCTCGTCTGATCGTGCCGAGAATGAGGCGCGGGCGCGGCAGAGGCCGGCTCGCGCCCGTTTTACAGGAGGCCCGGCGCAGGTCGCGGCCCGATCATGGCCGCAATTTACCCGAGTATGACCGATTGATTCGGGGATGAGCATGGATAAATTGCCGAAAATTCCGCGCAATCCGGCTTTTTCAGTCAAATTGACCACGCACCGCGAACAGGGCGCGCCACATTTGTGACCAGATTTGTCGTCGCGGGGCAACCGCGCCCCGTTCGATGAATTGTTGCCTCAGGTTGCACAGTCCGCCGACTGCGATCAGGCAGTGATTGCTAAACTGCTTGTGTTTCTTGTGATCTGGCCGGCCAGACCTGATCGACGCGGAAACGATAGTCAACTCAAAGATGTGTGAAGTTGCCCCTAAGTCGCCTTTATGTGTCAACTGTGTGTCGGAAGTTGCCCATATCACGCCATTTTTTCGTTTGAGGCGATTACCGGGCGCGGTTAAAAGATCGTAAGCCCGACTGGGGGGTGAAGACTAAAAGGCCACGGGGGCGGCCGCTGAACTGTGAAGCATCCGCAAGGGTGCGAGGGATGCGAATGGAGGTCACGCCTCCGCCGCCGATTGCCGCTCTTCGTCCACACCGAGAATGTGGGCGCTTATGGCAGAGTTTCCCTTCGCGAACTTGCAGGCATGACGAGCAAAATGATGTTGTCGACGGTCTTCGTCGGCACCGTGTTTGCGGTTCCGGGTGCGCCCCGGTCTGTAAGGTTATGAGGGTCGAAAACAATGGCTGATCTGGTTCTGGATTGGAGCGCGCTGGGTGCCTATGGCACCTATCTCGAGAACACCGCGTCTGACGGCGTGACCGCGACCGTGGAAACGGGCGGTGTCGCCGTCGACATCACGTACACCGCACAGGATCAGGGGGCGCAGGCCTTCACGGTGAACTTCACCGGCTACGTGCCGGAGGGGTCCGACACCGACCCGAACTCGCACCTCAAGCTGCTGGGGCTCGGTGGCGACGGCGACGGTACCGTGAGCGCGACCGCGACCACCGTGCTGAACTTCAGCTCGAGCAACGAGATCTACGGCGACGAAGTGCAGAACGTCTCGTTCCTGCTCAATGACGTCGATGCGGGGCCGGGCGGCGACTTCAGTGACCTGCTGGAAAACGCATCGGGATCCGAGGGCAGCTTCGAGGACAACGTGACCGTTCTTGCCTACGACGCCGAGGGCAACCCGGTCGACGTGACCCTGACTGTCGTGTCGGGCGGTGCGAGCGTTGACGGCGCCACCGCTACGGGCACCGAAACCACCGAGTTCGCCGATCCGGACGGCACGCTGCAGGTCTCCATCGAGGGCCCGGTGTCGCGGATCGAGATCGCCTATGCCAATGGCGGCGATCAGGACCAGGGCGTCCTGATCTCGGATATCGACTTCTCGACGACCGATGCCATCGACGGCCTGCCGGTCGCCGAGGATGACACGGCGACGACGGACGAAGACGTGGCGGTCGTGGTCGACGTGCTCTCGAATGACAGCGATCCCGACGGCGACACGCTGACCGTGACCGAGGCCACCGCCAGCAACGGCACCGTGACGATCAACGAAGACGGCACTCTGACCTACACCCCCGATGCCGATTACAACGGCTCGGACGAGATCAGCTACACCATCTCCGATCCGGACGGGAACACCGACAGCGCGCTGGTCGATGTCACCGTGAACCCGGTGAACGACGATCCGGTTGCCAATGACGACACCGTCGGGACCGAGCAGAACGATCCGATCACCTTCGATCCGACCGACAACGACACCGATGTCGATGGCGACGATCTGGTGGTCTCCGAGATCGGCGACCCGGAGAATGGCACCGTCACGATCAACGAGGACGGCACTGTCACCTACACGCCGAATGAAGATTTCTTCGGCGAGGACACGATCTCCTACACCGTCGACGACGGCAATGGCGGCGAGGATGATGGCGTCATCACCGTCAACGTGACCGTGCCCACCGATCCGACCGACGGCGAATCCAACCGCGCGCCCGTTGCGGTCGATGACATGATCACCGCGACCGCGACTGATCCCGAGACCTTCGACCCGTCGGCAAACGACACCGACGCCGATGGCGATGAACTGACCATCACCTCGGTTGGCGAGGCGCAGAACGGCAGCGTGACGCTGAACGCCGATGGCACCGTGACCTATGTCGCGGACGAGACCTTCAACGGCACCGACAGCTACGACTACACCATCGACGACGGCAATGGCGGCACCGACACCGGCACCGTCACCGTCGAGGTGCTGCCCTGCTTCACCCCGGGCACGCTGATCGCCACGCCGAAGGGCGAGCGCCTGGTCGAGGATCTCGAGGTCGGCGACCGCGTCATCACCCGCGACAACGGCATCCAGGAGATCCGCTGGATCGGTCGCAAGGAACTGACCGGCTTCCAGCTGGCCCGCAAGCCGCATCTCAAGCCCGTACTGATCCAGCAGGGCGCTCTGGGCAAGAACCTGCCCGAGCACGACCTGCTCGTGTCGCCGAACCACCGCGTGCTGGTCGCCAACGACAAGACCGCACTCTATTTCGAAGAGCGCGAGGTCCTCGCGGCGGCGAAGCACCTGACCGGTCTCGACGGGGTCGATGAGGTCGATACGCTCGGCGTCACCTACATCCACATGATGTTCGACAACCACGAGGTGGTGCTGTCGAACGGTGCCTGGACCGAGAGCTTCCAGCCCGGCGACCTGTCGTTGCGCGGCATTGGCGACGAGCAGCGACAGGAGATCTTCGAGCTGTTCCCCGAACTCGAGCACGCCGAGGGCCTCAAGGCTTACGGTGCAGCCCGCCGCTCGCTGAAGAAGCACGAGGCGCAGCTGCTGACCAAGTAAGGCAGGGCGAGGCCGGAGACGTCGTTCGTTCCGGTGCACTTCGACCCTGTGCCGGAATGATCTACGGGGAACGGAGCGGTGAGAGCCGCTCCGTTTCTTTTTGCGCGGTGCCCGTGCGGGCGGGTCTTGCCGTTGGTTTGAAGCGCGGCTTCGCGCGGTCGCGGGCGGTCCTGCGTGGCGAGAGCTGGGGCAAGGTCGAGCGGGTGATCCGGCAGGCGGCGCGTGCCTCTGGGCAAGAAGAAAGGCCGCGCCCGGAAGGGGCGCGGCCGTCTCTGTCTTTGGCGTCCTGCGACCCGGGCTTGGGTCAGTTGCCGTAGGCCACCGATGGCAGCCACGTGGTCAGTTGCGGGAACTCGAACACGATGAACAGGCCGATCAGCTGCAGCACAACGAAGGGGATGATGCCGCGGTAGATATGCGACAGCGATACCCCCGGCGGGCAGACCCCCTTGAGGTAGAATAGCGCAAAGCCCACCGGTGGTGTCAGGAACGAGGTCTGCAAGGTCACCGCCACGAGGATGGCGAACCAAACGACCTGCGGGTCGCGCACCTGGTCATAGCCCGGCACCGCCAGCTCGAGCCCCTGGATGATCGGCAGCATCAGCGGCATGATGATGATGGTGATCTCGATCCAGTCGAGCAGGAAGCCCAGGCAGAACACGATGAACAGGATGAAGGCCACGGTCCAGTAGGGGCTGTCGAAGGCCGAGAGCACCAGCTCCTGCACGATCTCGTCGCCGCCGTAGCGCCGCAGCACGTAGGCGAAGAAGTTGGCCGCAAGGAAGATGCCGACGATGTAGCCCGACGTGTTGAGGGTCGAGCGCGCCACTTCGCGGAACACCTTCCAGTTCAGCTTGCGGGCAAACAGCGCCAGAAGCGTTGCGCCGAAGGCGCCGAGGCCAGAGGCTTCGGTGGGCGTCGCAAGGCCGACAAAGATCGATCCCAGCACCAGCAGGATCAGGAACATCGGCGGTACGACGGCGACGAGCACTTCCTTGACCTCGCTCCAGCCGATGCGCGCGGTGCGCTCGGGCGCCGGCATCGCGTCGGGCGAGATGAAGCCGTAGATCACGATGAACAGGATGTAGAGCGCGCCGAGGATCAGGCCCGGGAACAGCGCCCCCATGAACAGGTCTCCGAGCGAGATCGCAAGCTGGTCCGACATGATCACCAGCATGATCGAGGGCGGGATCAGAATGCCCAGCGTGCCGGCGGAGGCGATGGTGCCGGTGGCGATGGGCTTGGAGTAGTTCTGCGCCATCATCGCGGGCAGGGCCATCACGCCCAGCAGCGTCACCGAGGCACCGATCACGCCGGTCGAGGCGGCGAGGATGATGCCGATCAGCAGCACCGTCAGCGACAGGCCGCCGCGCAGCCCGCCGAACAGCTTCTGCATGGCGTGCATCATGCGCTGCGCCACGCCGGACTGGTCGAGCATCAGGCCCATGTAGATGAACATCGGCAGCGCCACGAGCACCGGGTTCTTGATCGTGTTGCCGAAGATCCGCCCCGACAGCGCCTGCAGCTTGCGATAGTCGATGCCGGTGCGGTCAAAGGCCATGATCTCGCCCCAGAACCGGCGATACGGGTCAAGCCCGATCTCGGCGATCAGCACGAAGACGAGGCTCACGCCGACAAGGGCAAAGGCCACCGGGATGCCGCGGAACAGCATCCAGATGAAGGTGGCGAACATCGCCGCGACGGCGATTTCGTTGATGGTCAGCCACTCCATGTCAGGCGTCCTTGCGGTCGAAGAGGCGCGCCACGACGATGGCGACCACGGTCAGAATGAGGGCGATGAGGATGGTCCAGCGCATCTCGTGCTGGCCGAACACCCATTCGCCGAAGATCGGCAGGCGTCCCACGTCGCGGGCGCTCATCTCGGGATCGCGCGTGGCGTAGGCGACGCCGAAGATCGCGTAGTAGCAGACGAGGTTGATGGCATAGGCCACCGACGGGAACGCGAAGAGCAGCTGCTTCCACAGCGCCGGGCGGGTGAGCTTGGAGAGCAGGCGCACATAGGTCGACCACACCGCAATCGCGATGAAGATGAAAGCGACGTTCATGAAGCTCTTCATGATCCAGAGGTTGTGCAGCCCGTTGGGGCTGTCCGAGCCCTCATCGGCGCGGATCGAGGTCAGCGCGTAGTCGAGCGTCACGTCCCAGCACAGGATGATGAAGGGCAGGAACAGCCACGCCAGCCCGAGGATGTCGGTGCGGATGCGTTTCCGCTTCTCGAAATTGTCGTAGAAGATATCGACGCGCACATGGCTGTTTGTGGTCACCGCGTAGCCGATCCCCATCAGCACCGCGGCGCCGTAGAGCCACCATTGCAGATCGTCGAGCCAGGCCTGGTTGTGGCCCATCTGGCGCAGCACCACTTGGGCACAGATCGCGATCATCAGGATCGGGAACAGCCACGCGGCCAGGTTCGAGACCTGGATGACGAAACGATCGCCACGATTATGGTCTGCGCGCCCGATCTCTCCCGGATCGGAGATCGCGGCCACGACCTCGGTTTGCTCGGTCATCGAGCCTGCCTCCCTCAAGCATGCGTGGCCGGGGCAGAGATGCCGCCCCGGCCTTGGTCTTTATGGATGAAATCCGGCTTACTGGTCGGCGACCGACGTGTAGGGGCGCGGCAGGTAGATGTTGTTCGACCAGAGCTTGTAGTCCTGGCGGAACTGCTGCAGGTCGTCCCAGACTTCCTGGAAGAACGGGTCTTCGGCGCCAAGCTCGCCGGCAACCTCGAGCCACGCGCTCTCGAACTGCTGGAGTTGCTCCTCGTTCCAGTTCTTGATCTCGACGCCATGCTCTTCGACGTTTTCCTTCATCGCCGGGAAGTTCTTGGCTTCACCCTCGGCGAAGTTGTCGGCGAGGTTGGCCATGCAGGCGATCTCGATCTGGTTCTGGGCGATCTCGTCCAGTTCTTCCCAGCGGTCCTTGTTGATCAGCAGCTCGAACATGGTCGAAGGCTGGTGCCAGCCGGGGAAGTAGTTGTATTTCGCGATGTTGTAGAAGCCGAGGTTGGCGTCGACGAGCGGCATCGAGAACTCGGTCGCGTCGATCGCGCCGCGCTCGAGGGCCGGGAAGATGTCGCCACCCGCAAGCAGCGAGGTCGACACGCCGAGCTTCTGCATGACTTCCGCGCCGAGGCCGAAGAAGCGCATGTTGAGGCCCTGCAGGTCCTCCATCGAGTTGATTTCCTTCTTGAACCAACCCGAGGTTTCCGGCGCGTACATTCCGCAGAGGATGACCTTCACGTTGTAGCCGTTGTCGTCATACATCTGCTGGAAATACTTCATGCCGTCGTCATAGAGCATCCATGCCAGCATCTCGCCCGGCTCGGGGCCAAAGGGCACGGCGGCGAAGAGGCCGGCGGCGTTCATCTTGCCCTGCCAGTATCCGGAGGTCGAATAGGCCGCGTCCACCGAGCCGTTCGAGGTCGCGTCGAGCATCTCGAGCGCCGGCACCAGCTCGCCGGGGTTGAAGTGCTCGAATTCCACCTCGGTCGAGATCGAGTTGATCTTGTCGACGAAGTTGACCGAGGCCGTGCCGAGGATCGGCAGGTTGTTGGCGTAGCCGCTGGTCATCTCGAACAGTTCCTGCGCCGAACCGGCGCCGGTCATGACGAAAGAGGCCGCTACCGCGGCCGCGAAGGTCTTTTTCATTGGGTGTCCTCCCTGTAATTCCGTCGCCCTCTCCCGTGGGCGTTCGGCAGTCTCCATCTGCCGGGTTCAAACGCTAACGGACCCGTGATGCGCTGTGAATACCCAATACTGCGGAGATGCGTGGATTTGCATGTGTGTCATCGCAAGCACCGCTTGGCCGCGCTTGCTCCGGCCCTTGGGGCGACCGTCGAGAGAGCCGACGTGACGTTGCGTCTCATGTGCCGGTCCGCCCGCAAGGCCGGACTCGGGCGCGTGCGGGGCTTGCGGGCGGCGTCCGAAATCCCGTTATCTGCGCGCAGGACAGATTGCGAAGGACAGGATGATGCACGCGGTCGCGGATACGGAGCGTCTGGTGACAGACGGGATCATCACCCCGGCACAGGCTGGCGAGATCGAGGCCCGGGCGCGCGAGGCGATGATCGGGCTGGCGGTGAACGCGGTGCTGGTCTTTGGCATCCTCGCCGCCACCGGCGGGCTGATCCTCTGGCTCGCGAGCCCGCTCGCGGTGGCGATCGGCGGCTCGCTCACGCTGCTCTGCGGCCTGCTGGTGCTGTTCCGGGGCGGCGCGATGCTGCGCATGTTCGGCAATGCCGCGACGCTGATCGGGGCGGGCATGTTGCTTGGCGGCGGCGCAGTGGAACTGCTCGACAAATATCCCGAGATGGCCGGCGGGCCGATGGCGCTGGCGGGGGCGGCGATTGCCGTGGCGGCGACGCTGGCGCTGCGCCGCGCGGGCGAGGTCGCGCGCTTTGCCACCGCTGCGATCCTGCTCATGGGGCTGGCGCTGCATCTTGGCGGGCTGGCCTATCTGATGGGCCGCAACGAGGTCTCGGGCCTGCCGATTTCACTCTACTACCTCTACACCGCGGCGGTGCTCGCGTGGGGCGGATGGCGGATCGATCTGCGGCTGGTCACGGCGCTGGCCATCGTGCCCTTCGCGCAAATGCTCGACACCTCGACCTTCTATTTCCACGCGGCCTACGTGTTCTATTCGCCCGAGCCGACGCTCTCGATCCTGCAGATGGGTCTGCTGATCTCGGGCTGCCTCGCGCTGGCGGCCCGCAGCAACGATCGGGGCGCGCGGCACGCGCGGGTGCTGATGGTGCTGGCCTTCGTGGTGGCCAATCTCTGCGCTCTGGTGGGCTCGCTCTGGGGGGACGTGGTGGGCGAGCACATCTGGGGACCGGGGCGCTATCGCTTTGGAGAGATGTCCTACGAAGAGTTCATCGCGCTGCGCGAGGGCTTCCGGGCGTCGACGCTGGTGATCTCGCACCATGTGTTCACGGTGCTCTGGGCGCTGGCGCTGATCGCGATGATGGTCTGGGCCGGGATCCGAAACCAGCGCGGCCTGTTCAACGCGGCGCTGACCTTCGCCGCGATCCACGCCTACACGCAGCTTTTCGAGAGTTTCTGGGACGAGCCGCTGGCCTACGTCATCGCGGGCCTCACCGCGATCCCTCTGGCATGGGGGACGTGGCGTCTGAACCTCTGGCTCAGGAGCCGGGCCGCGCCGCCGCCTTCGCCTTCGCCGCGCGCCGCGCCATGACCGCGCTGGCCAGATCGATGGTGTAACGCTCGAGCGCCGTGAGTGCTGCGTCGCAGGCGGCCGCGTCCTGCGCCTCGAGTGCATCCGCCACCGCCGCGTGCAGCGCCACGATGCGGGCACGGTCGCGGGCGGTGAAGGTGATCATGTTCATCAGCGGCTGCATCGCCTCGACCGCCCCGGCGAGCTGATAGGACAGCACCGGGTTGGCGGCGGCATCGACCAGAGCCCGGTGGAAGGCCACGTCGGAGGCGCAGAACGCTTCATCGCTGAGCCGGGCGTCTGACTGGTTGGCAAGCTCGGCGCGCATGGTCGCGAGATGCGCCGCCTCGCGCCGCGCACAGGCCAGCGGCGCGCAGGCGCGCTCCATGGCGAAGCGGGCCTCGCAGGCGGTCTCGAAGGCGATGGCGTTCATCGACAGCAGCAGTGTCGAGGTGGTGATCTGCTGGCCATGCGCCGCCTCGTAGGAGAGGTGGTTGACGAAGGCGCCGCCGGTGGCACCGCGCTGGGTGCGGATCAGCGACTGCGCGGCAAGCCGCTTCAGCGCCTCGCGCACCGTCGGGCGCGACACGCCGTATTGCTCGGCGAGCTCTGCCTCGGAGGGCAGCCGGTCTCCGACCAGCAATCTGCCCGTGACGATGGCATCGCGCAGGGCGCTGGCGATCTCGGTGGAGCGATCGGTCTTCGGGGTGCTTGCAGGCGACATGAGGGGCTGTTTAATTGTCAGACAATTGGCTGTCCAGCGCCGAGTCGCCCTTGTGGCGCTTGGTGCGCCGAAAGAAGGAGCCGGCTGCGATGCTGTCCCCGGATTACGTGCTGAGCATGGCGCGCTACAATGCATGGCAGAACCGCCAGATGAAGGCGGCGCTCGAGGCGTTGCCCGAGGCCGAGCTGCGCCGCGACCGGGGCGCGTTCTTCGGCTCGATCTTTGCCACGGTGAACCACCTGCTTTGGGCCGATGCCATGTGGATGAGCCGCTTTGCGGACTGGCCGAAGCCTGATGCGGGCATCGACGACAGCACCACGCTGGTGCCGACGCTTGCGGTCTGGGGGGCCGAGCGGTTCCGCGCCGATGCGCGGATCCTGCTCTGGGCCGAGCGACTGGGCGCACTGGATCTCACCGGCGATCTGCGCTGGTCTTCCGGTGCCACGGGGCGCGTGCAGGTCAGGCCGCTGGGCCAGTGCCTGGCGCATATGTTCAACCACCAGACCCATCATCGCGGGCAGGTGCACGCGATGGCGACGGCCGCCGGAGGAGAGGGCTGGGTCAGCGATCTCGCCTTCATGCCGGGCGAGGGGCCTTGGTTGTGAGCGTCGGGGCAGGGAGGGGCGCTGCCCCTCTGCCGCCCGATGGGCGGCATTCACCCCGAGGTATTTGAGAACCAGAGAAGGAGCCTGCCGGGGCGCAGGCGGAGAGGAGAGACGAGATGTTCAAGGCGCTTGTGGTCGAGAAGGACACGGAGAGCGGCAAGACCTCCGCGGCGGTGCGCGAGATCGGGCTGGAGGATCTGCCCGAGGGAGAGGTCACCGTGGCGGTGGAGTATTCCACGCTGAACTACAAGGACGGGCTCTGCATCGGGCCGGGCGGCGGGCTGGTGCGGACTTACCCGCACGTACCGGGGATCGACTTCGCCGGTACGGTCGAGCGCTCGGAGGACGCGCGCTACAAGCCCGGCGACAAGGTGGTTCTGACCGGCTGGCGCGTCGGCGAGGCGCATTGGGGCGGCTACGCGCAGAAGGCGCGGGTCAAGGCCGATTGGCTGGTGCCGCTGCCCGATGGGCTCGACACTCGCGCGGCAATGGCGGTGGGAACCGCCGGGTTCACCGCGATGTTGGCGGTCATGGCGCTCGAGGATCACGGGGTGAGCCCGGCCAAGGGGCCGGTGCTGGTAACCGGCGCCGCGGGCGGCGTGGGCTCGGTGGCGACGGCGGTGTTGGCGCATCTGGGCTACGAGGTGGCGGCGGTCACCGGGCGGCCCGAGCAGGAGGATTACCTGCGCGGGCTCGGGGCGGCGCGGATCGTGCCACGCGCGGAGCTGGCGGAGACCGTGAAGCGCCCGCTGGAGAGCGAAAGCTGGGCCGGCTGCGTCGATGCGGTGGGCGGGACGATGCTGGCGCGCGTGCTGGGCCAGATCAGCTATGGCGGCTCGGTCGCGGCGGTGGGGCTGGCGGGCGGCGCGCAGCTGCCGGCCACGGTGATCCCGTTCCTGCTGCGGGGGGTTAACCTTCTGGGCATCGACAGCGTGATGCAGCCCTTCGACAACCGCCTGCGGGCCTGGCGCCGGGTGGCGCGGGATCTGCCGATGGACAAGCTCGACGCGATGGTGGTGCCGGCGACGCTCGAGGATCTGCCGCAGCTTGGTGCCGACATCCTCGAAGGCCAGGTCAAGGGCCGAGTCGTTGTCGACATGGCGGGATGATCAACCGAAACGGGAGCAATACAGGTCGCATTTGCGAATAAATGTCGCTTTTGGACATTCATGCGCCTTGTCCCTTTTTGCCTTAGCCGTTAGGTGCGCTACCCTGCGTCATCGGCGATGTCTTGCCACATCGCCGTAATCACGGGCCGGCGCCGCGCTTTCGCGCCCCTTGCGAGGGCGGGCGGCGGCCGAAAAGCCGGGATCAACCCGGGTAACCTGGACACAGGAGGGACACGTGTTCGAACGCATCATGGTGCCGGTCGACCTGACCCATGCCGAACGGCTCGAGAAGGCGCTGCTTTGCGCCGCCGACCTTGCCGCGCATTACGGCGCGACGGTGATTTACGTCGGCGTGACGACGGAACAGCCGTCGGCGATCGCCCACACGCCGAAGGAATATGCCGAGAAGCTCTCCGCCTTCGCCGCCGACCAGGCCGCGCTGCGCGGCATCTCCACCGAGGCCAAGGCCTATGCCAGCCACGATCCGAGCATCGATCTCGACCCCACGCTGCTCAAGGCCATGGGCGAGGTGAATGCCGATCTCGTGGTGATGGCGAGCCATATCCCGAATATCGCCGACCACTGGTGGCCCGCGAATGGCGGCAGCATTGCCACAGAAGCCAAGATCTCGGTGATGCTGGTGCGCTGACGGCGCAGGCAGGAGACCGGACAACAACAACAAGAGGGAGTTTCGTGCCATGAGTGACACGAGCGACGACCAGGGTATCCCCGCGCCAGAAGGCAGCGCGGATATCATCGAGACCGATTACGTCATCGGTCAGGACAATATCGAGAAACAGATCGGGCCGTTCGGCCTCGACATCCACAACCCCGTCTTCGCCATCTCCGGCCTCGCCGTCATCGTCTTCGTGTTCTACACGCTGGCGCTGCCCGAGCAGGCGGGATCGGTGTTCAGCTGGCTCTTCGACAGCGTGACCAAGGGCTTTGACTGGTTCTTCCTCGGCGCGGCGAACATCTTCGTGATCTTCTGCCTGCTGCTCATCGTGACCCCTGTGGGCTCGGTGCGGCTTGGCGGTGCGGATGCGACGCCGGATTACACCTATGCCGGCTGGTTCGCGATGCTGTTCGCCGCGGGCATGGGCATCGGCCTGATGTTCTACGGCGTGTCCGAGCCGATGAGCCACTTCTCCTCCTCCATCGGCGGCGTCGCCATGGGCGAGAACGGCGTTCGGACCGACTGGGCACCGCTTGGCGGTGCAGAGGGCAACGAGGAGGCCGCGACCCGGCTCGCCTTTGCCGCCACGATCTTCCACTGGGGCCTGCACCCGTGGGCGATCTACGCGGTGGTGGCGCTGGCGCTGGCGCTGTTCTCCTACAACAAGGGCCTTCCGCTCACCATCCGTTCGGCCTTCTACCCGATCCTCGGCGAGCGCGTCTGGGGCTGGCCGGGTCACATCATCGACGTGCTGGCGGTGTTCGCCACGCTGTTCGGTCTTGCCACCTCGCTGGGCTTCGGCGCGACGCAGGCCAATGCCGGTCTGAACGAACTCTTCGGCATCCCGGTGAGCTCCACCACCGAGGTCATCCTGATCTCGGCGATCACCGCCGTGGCGCTGGTCTCGGTGCTGCGCGGCCTCGACGGCGGCGTGAAGGTGCTCTCCGAGATCAACATGGGCCTGGCCTTCCTGCTGCTGGTCTTCGTTCTGCTGACGGGCCACACCATCGCGCTGCTGACCGGCTTCGTGGACTATCTCGGCGCTTACCTGCAGTATCTGCCGGCGCTGTCGAACCCGGTCGGTCGTGAAGACGTCAACTTCATGCAGGGCTGGACCTCGTTCTACTGGGCGTGGTGGATCTCCTGGTCGCCGTTCGTGGGCATGTTCATCGCCCGCGTCAGCCGTGGCCGCACCGTGCGCGAGTTCATCGTCTGCGTGCTGCTGATCCCGAGCCTCGTCTGTGTGCTGTGGATGAGCGTCTTCGGTGGCAATGCCATCCAGCAGGTGCTCAACGACGGCTACACCGCTGCGCAGGACGCGGACCTTCCCGTCAAGCTCTTCAAGATGCTCGACGTGATGCCACTGGCGTCGATCACGTCGCTGATCGGCATCGTGCTGGTGATCGTGTTCTTCGTGACCTCGTCGGACTCCGGTTCGCTGGTGATCGACACCATCACCGCGGGCGGCAAGGTCGATGCGCCGGTGCCCCAGCGTGTGTTCTGGTGCGTCTTCGAGGGCGCCGTGGCCATCGTGCTGCTGCTCTCGGCGGGCGGTCTGTCCTCGCTGCAATCCATGGTGATCTCGACGGGTCTCCCGTTCACCATCGTGCTGCTGATCATGTGCTGGGCGATCTGGCGCGGCCTGACGGCAGAGCGCCGCAACACCTGATTGTCCGGGGCGATCCCGAGACGATGAGAACGCGGGCCTTCGGGCCCGCGTTTTTCATTTCGGGGGAGAAACTTGGCGACCGTCGGCCCCAATTCCGCGCGGGCCAGGAGCCCAGAACGAGACTGTCTGAAGCGTGCCTGACCAAGGTCGAACCTGCCAAGATCGTTCGCTTCCCAGGCACCAGTCGCCTTAGCGGGTCTCTGCCAAACCTCCCCCACATCCAGACGTTGCATTGCCTCGGAGCGATCGCAGTTTCCCGCCAACCACACCCTCCGCATCGCCTTGACGCTCCGTCTCGCAGCCGGTTTGTTGCGGCACAAATTACGGGAGTCGCGATCATGCTGGATCTGGAGTTCGTGCGCGGGCAGTTTCCCGCCTTTGCCGAGCCGTCGCTCGAGGGCTGGGCCTTCTTCGAGAATGCCGGGGGCTCCTACACGTGCCAGCCGGTGATCGACAGGCTCACGCGGTTCTACCACCAGCGCAAGGTGCAGCCCTACGCGCCATTCCCGGCCTCCGAGGCCGCCGGTGCCGAGATGGACGAGGCGCGCATCCGTCTTGCCGCGCTTCTGGGTGTGGAAACGGAAGAGCTGAGCTTCGGCCCCTCGACCACCCAGAACACCTATGTGCTGGCGCAGGCGTTCCGCAAATTCATGCAGCCGGGCGAAGCCATCGTGGTGACCAACCAGGACCACGAGGCCAATTCCGGTCCGTGGCGGCGACTGGCCGAGGAGGGCATCGAGATCCGCGAATGGAAGATCGATCCCGAGACCGGCCATCTCGATCCCGCCGCGCTGGAAAAGCTCCTCGACGAGAAGGTCCGGCTGGTTTGCTTCCCGCACTGTTCCAACGTGGTGGGCGAGATCAACCCGGTCGCCGAGATCACCGCGCTGGCCCATGCCGCCGGGGCCTTTGCCTGCGTCGACGGCGTGAGCTTTGCGCCGCACGGGTTTCCGGATGTGGGCGAGCTGGGCTGCGACATCTATCTGTTCTCGGCTTACAAGACCTTCGGTCCGCATCAGGGGATCATGGTCATGCGTCGCGCGCTGGCCGAGGCGCTGCCGAACCAGGCCCATTTCTTCAACGGCGACACGCTGTACAAGAAGTTCACCCCTGCGGGGCCCGATCACGCTCAGGTCGCCGCTTGCGCCGGCATGGTCGATTATGTCGAGGCGCTGGCCGCGCATCAGGGCGTCGCACCGGGTGCTGTGGCCGGGCTGATGCATGCCCATGAGGTGCAGCTCATGCAGCCCTTGCTGGATTTCCTCGGATCGCGAAATTCTGTCCGGCTGCTCGGTCCCAAGAGCGCCAAGAACCGCGCGCCGACGGTGGCCGTGGCCCTGCAGGGGCCGGCGGAGCCGGTCGCGCGGAGGTTGGCGAACCACAATGTGATGGCCGGGGGGAGCAATTTCTACGCCGTGCGGCCGCTTCAGGCGATGGGCATCGACCCCGACGACGGGGTGCTGCGGCTGTCCTTCACGCACTACACCTCGCCCGAGGAGGTTGACCAGTTGATCGCCGCGCTTGATCGGGAGCTGTAAAGCCGCCGCGCCGAGCGGCAATGCGGTTGACCCTTGGCGCGGGGCGCTATCTTCCTCGCGGAACCACGCGAGGACAGAATGAGCGACACGAGCCCCATCATCGTCTGGATCCGCCGCGACCTGCGGCTGAGCGACCACGCCACACTGCACGAGGCGAGCCAGTCCGGCCGCCCGGTGATCCCGGTGTTCATACGCGACCACACGGTCGACCAGCTGGGCGCGGCGCCGAAATGGCGGCTCGGGCTCGGGCTCGGTTGCTTTGGCGAGGCGCTAGCCGAGAAGGGCAGTCGGCTGATCCTGAGGGCAGGGCCCGCGCGCGAGGTGCTCGACGCGCTGATCGACGAGACCGGCGCCGGTGCGGTCTGGTGGCAACGCGCCTATGATCCGGCCTCGGTGGAGCGCGACACCGCGGTCAAGTCGGCGCTCAAGGACCGCGAGATCGACGCCCGGAGTTTTGCTGGCCACCTGCTCTTCGAGCCGTGGACGGTCGAGACCAAGAAGGGCGGCTTCTACAAGGTCTACACGCCCTTCTGGCGCGCGGTCTGCGACCGGGATGTGCCCGAGCCTCTGCCCGCGCCATCGAAGCTGGCCGCTCCGGACAGCTGGCCAGAGAGCGATGCCCTCGAGGATTGGGGGCTGGGCGATGCGATGCGGCGCGGTGCGACGGTGGTGGAGCCATACGTGCAGCTTGGCGAGCGGGCGGCGCAGGCACGGCTGGGCGCGTTCACCTCGGGCAAGATCGCCGAGTACGAGACCGGACGGAACCTCGTGGCCGAGGATGGTTGCTCGACGCTCTCGGAGAACCTCGCGCTTGGTGAGATCAGCCCGGCGCAGTGCTGGCACGCGGCGATGCGGGCCAAGGACGCGGGCAAGGAGGGCGCTGAAACCTGGGCCAAGGAGCTGGTCTGGCGCGAGTTCGCCTACCACCTCCTGTGGCACACGCCGCATCTGGCCGAGAGCAACTGGCGCGAGGAATGGGCGGCCTTTCCGTGGAACGAGGACGAACGCCGCAAGGAGGTGATCGCGTGGAAGCGCGCGCGCACCGGCATTCCCTTCGTCGATGCGGCGCTACGCGAGATGTACGTAACGGGCCGCATGCACAACCGCGCCCGGATGATCGTCGCGAGCTACCTCACCAAGCACCTGATGTGCCACTGGAAGATCGGCATGGACTGGTTCGAGGACTGCCTGATCGACTGGGATCCGGCCTCGAACGCGCTTGGCTGGCAGTGGAGCGCCGGCAGCGGCCCGGATGCGACGCCATATTTCCGGGTCTTCAATCCGATCACCCAGCGCGAGAAATTCGACCCCGACAAGGTCTATGTGGACCGCTGGATCGCCGAGGGGCAGAGCAATCCGCCGAAGACCGCGCTGAGCTATTTCGACGCCATCCCCGAGAGCTGGGCGATGACGCCGGACGACGCCTATCCCGAGCCGATCGTCAGCGCCGAGGACGGGCGCAAGGCGGCGCTCGATGCCTATCAGAACCGGGATTTCTGAGCTCGGGCCCGGCTCGCCGGTTGTCTCGATTTCGACACATCGGGTTCCTTGCATCCGGGAAAGCCCCGGCTTCGGCTTGCCAGCCGGTCCGGGGCGTGGCTTATCTTGCGGCCAATCCCTAGGTTGACCGGATGAAAGGCCCGCGCCGATGTTTACAGCTGCCCGCCTGATCGCCGCCCTGTGCATGGCGGGGGCCGCCTATTTCACCTCGGAATACGCCAAGGGCCTCTTCGACGAGGTGCAGAACTTCGGCGTCTTCAGCTATATCAACACCGCCATCGGGTTTCTCTGCGGCTGGATCATCATCGGGCCTCGCGCCGGGCGCGGGATGTCCGCCGCGATCTCGCATTGCATCACCGGCGCGGCCGCGCTCGTGTTCTGGTGCCTGATGCTCTACTCGCTCAAGCAGATGTGGGACCTTGCCCTGCGCCGGCGCTACGACGGCGCCATGGAGGCCGCTGCCGGGGTGTTCGAGATCGCGATCGTCTACGGCGAGCGCCTGCTCAACACCGGATTTTTCATGATGCTCATCATCGGCGCTCTGGTGACCGCCGTGCTTTCAGAGACCGCCTCGCGCCACTGGCGCTGAAGGAGCCCCCGTGCCCGATCTGTTCGTCTACGGCACCCTGTGCCACCGGCCCGTGCTGGCCGAAATCCTTGGCCGCGACGCAGAAGCCGTCCCGGCCATGCTGCCCGACCTGTCGGTCTACTATGCCAAGACCAAGGGCGAGCCCGAAGCCGCGCTTTGCATCGCGCCGGGCACCGCAGCCGAGGGGCTGCTGCTTCAGGGGCTTTCCGACGAGGACATGGCGCGGCTGGCGTTCTTCTCGGGCGGGTTCGGCGAGGGGCTGCAGGAGCGCGAGGCGCTGACCGGAACCGGTGCGCGCCTGCCGGTGCTGGTCGCGTGCAGCGCCTGCCCGCCGCAGGAGTGCGGTCCGCTCTTCCACCTCTCGGAATGGGCGGCGGACTGGAGCGAACTGGCAAGGCGCACGGCGCGCGAGATCATGCGGCAATACGGGCGCGCGAGTTCTGCCGAGATCGCCGGGCGGCGGCCGTTCCTGGCGGCGCGCGCCTGGGCCCAGATCCTTGCGCGGGGTGGCGCCCCGCACGAGCTGCGCTCGGGACGCGGCCGCGACATCGTAGAGATCGTGCAGGACCACGCGGGCTTCGAGGGCTTCTTTCGCACCCGCGCCTTCGAATTGCGCCACCAGCGCTTTGACGGCAGCATGACCGAGACCTTCTCGCGCGAGTGCTTCGTGGCCTATGATGCGGCGCTGGTGCTGCCCTACGATCCGGCGACCGACCGAGTGATGCTGATCGAGCAGCTCCGCTACGGCCCTCTGTTTCGCGGTGATCCGCAGTTGACCGTGCTGGAACCGGCCGCCGGGCTGGTCGACGCCGGCGAGAGCCCCGAGGCCTGCGCGCTGCGCGAGGCGCAGGAGGAAGCCGGGCTGGACATCCGCGAGCTGCGCCCGATGATGAAGGTCTATGCCGCGCCGGGCTACAGCACCGAGTTCTACCATTGCTTCCTCGGGCTCTGCGCGCTCTCGGAGGCCGACAACGGCATGGGTGGGCTCGAAGAGGAGCACGAGGACATCCGCAATCACGTGATCCCGTTCGAAAAGGCGCTCGCGCTTTGCGACAGCGGCGAGGTCAATGTCGGCCCTCTGGCGATGATGCTCTACTGGCTGGCACGTCATCGTGAGGAGTTGCGTTCGAGCGCTTGAGTTCCCCGGGGGCGCGCCCTACACCTGTCCCCCAGACCGAGACAAAGGGGAGGCGCCCATGCGGGTTGCACAGGATCTTGCGCATCTGATCGGACACACGCCGCTCATCAAGCTGCGCAAAGCCAGCGAGATGACCGGCTGCACCATTCTGGGCAAGGCGGAATTCGCCAATCCCGGCCAGTCGGTCAAGGACCGCGCGGCGCTCTACATCATCCGTGACGCGGTCGAGAAGGGCCTTCTCGAGCCCGGCGGCACCATCGTCGAGGGCACCGCCGGCAACACCGGCATCGGGCTGGCGCTGGTCGGCGCCTCGATGGGCTTCCGCACGGTGATCGTGATTCCCGAGACCCAGTCGCAGGAGAAGAAGGACATGATCCGTCTTGCCGGCGCCGAGCTCGTGCAGGTGCCCGCGGCGCCCTACAAGAATCCCAACAACTACGTGCGCTACTCGGGCCGTCTGGCCGAGGAGATGGCGCGCACAGCCGAGCACGGTGCGATCTGGGCCAACCAGTTCGACAACGTCGCCAACCGGCAGGCCCATATCGAGACCACCGGCCCCGAGATCTGGGAACAGACCGGCGGCAAGGTCGACGGCTTCATCTGCGCCGTGGGCTCGGGCGGGACACTCGCGGGCGTGGCGCAGGCGCTGCAGCCCAAGGGCGTGAAGATCGGCCTCGCCGATCCGGCGGGCGCCGGGCTCTACAAGATCTATACCGGGCAGGAGAACCCCGGCGACTCGATCACCGAGGGCATCGGCCAGGGCCGCATCACCGCCAATCTCGAGGGCTTCACCCCCGATTTCACCTGTCGCGTTCCCGACGAGGAGGCGCTGCCGGTGGTCTATGACATGCTGGCCGAAGAAGGCCTCTGCCTTGGCGGCTCGTCGGGCGTGAACGTCGCCGGTGCGATCAAGATGGCGAAGGAGCTCGGCCCGGGCCACACCATCGTCACCGTGCTGTGCGACTTCGGCAACCGCTACCAGTCGAAGCTGTTCAACCCGGACTTCCTGAAAGGCAAGGGTCTGCCGGTGCCGTCGTGGCTTGATCGCGCGCCGGCCTCGATTCCCGGTGTCTTCGAGGACGGGTGATCCCGATGTTGCGCTGGCTTCGCGTCGCGGCGCTCTGGCTGGTCCTCGCGCTGAGCGCAGGGCTGGCCGGTGCGCAGGAAGAGGGCACCGATTACGAGAGCTGGAGCGAAGTCGCCAGCCGCGCCGAGGAGGCCGTCGCCAGCGAGCGGGCCTCGACCGAGGCCTTCGAGGAGTTGCGCAGCACCCTTGCGGGCTGGCGCGACACCTTCCTGCAGGCTGAAAGCACCAACGCGAGCCGCATCCAGACGCTGCAATCGCAGCTCGACGCGCTGGGGCCGCCACCGGCCGAGGGCGAGAGCGAGCCCGAGTCGATCGCCCTGCGGCGCAGCCAGCTCAATGACGAACTGCAACGCCTGCAGGCTCCGGCGCGACGGGCGCAGGAGGCCCATACCCAGGCCGACGGGCTGATCCGCGAGATCGACGGCATCGTGCGGACCCGGCAGGCCAATGCGCTGCTGTCTCTGGGGCCCTCTCCGCTCAACCCGGCGCTCTGGTCCGAGACGGCCGCGGCGCTGATGCAGTCGGGGCAGAGCCTGGTCGGGGAGCTGCGCGAAGGCATCCTGTCGGACGTCAAGCGCTCGGAGGCCTGGCGCAACCTGCCGGTCATCGCTCTGCTGCTGCTGCTGGCGCTGCTGCTGGTGGCGCGCGGGCCGGTCTGGGTCGACAAGTTCATCGAGTGGCTGCGCTCCACGACCCGGCGCGGCTCGGGGGTGTGGAGCTTCATCGCCTCGATCATCCGCATCATCCTGCCCTTCCTTGGGCTGGTGATGCTGGTCGCCGCCGTGCGAACCACCAGTTTCGCCGGCGTGAACCTGCAGCGCGTGCTCGAGATGATTCCGGTCTGGGGCGCGGCGCTGCTGATCGTGCGCTGGCTCGCCGATCAGAGTTTCAATCGCAACGACGACATCGCCACGCTGCCGCTGCCGCCCAAGCAGCGCGTCGAGGCGCGTTACTATGCCAACCTGCTGGCGATCCTGCTGGTGCTGCGCTCGGCCGGGGAGACCATCGGGGCCATCTTCTCTTATCCCGACGAGGTGCAGGTGGTGCTCGACTATCCTGTGCTGCTGCTCTGCGCGCTGATGCTGTGGCGGCTCGGGCATATCCTGACCACCCTCAACGACGAGACGGATTCCGACGGCACGCTGCTCGAAGGCTCGACCTTCCGCCTGCGCATCGCCCGCGCCATCGGGCGGATCACCATCTTCGTCGCGATCATCGCGCCGATCATGTCCGGGATCGGCTATGACGCGGTCGGTCAGGGGCTGATCTATCCGACCATCCGGACCCTCGCGGTGCTGGCGCTGGTGCTGGTGCTGCAGCGGTTCGTGAACGATCTTTACGAACTGGTCACCGGGCGCGACCCGCAGGCCTCGGACAGCCTCATCCCGGTTCTGGCAGGCTTCCTGCTGATGGTTCTGCAGCTTCCGGTCCTGGCGCTGATCTGGGGCGCTCGCGTGGCCGACCTGACCGAGCTCTGGACACGCTTCAAGGAAGGCGTTCAGATCGGCGAAACGCGGATTTCACCAAGCGATTTCCTCACATTCGCGATCGTCTTCGCGATCGGCTACACGGTCACCCGCATGATGCAGAGCGGGTTGCGCAGCACCATTCTGCCGAAGACCAGGATCGATGTCGGGGGCCAGAACGCGCTGGTCGCGGGGCTGGGATATCTCGGCGTCTTCGTGGCGGCGCTGATCGCGGTGACGGCCGCCGGTCTCGACCTGTCCTCGCTGGCCATCGTCGCCGGTGCGCTGTCGGTCGGGATCGGTTTCGGCCTGCAGACCATCGTGTCGAACTTCGTCTCGGGCATCATCCTGCTGATTGAACGCCCGATCTCCGAGGGCGACTGGATCGAGGTCAACGGCAACCACGGCATCGTCAAGGACATCTCTGTGCGCTCGACCCGTATCGAGACCTTCGACCGCACCGACCTGATCGTCCCGAACTCGGATTTCGTCTCGGGTACGGTGACCAACTACACGCGCGGCAACATCATCGGCCGGGTGGTGATGACAGTGGGCGTGGCCTATGGCAGCGACACCCGCAAGGTTCAGGACATCCTGCTGCGCATCGTGCGCCAGCACGACCTCGTCCTGCTCAACCCGGAGCCGATGGTGACCTTCGAGGAGTTCGGTGCGGACTCGCTGAACTTCGTGATCCGCGCGATCATCCGCGATGTCGGTCAGATGCTGATCGTGACCTCCGACTTCCACCACGAGATCGCGCAGCGCTTTGCCGAAGAAGGCGTCGAGATCCCGTTTGCGCAGCGTGATGTCTGGCTGCGCAACCCCGAGGTCCTGTACCCGGACCGCGGCACCTCCGCGCCGCGCGCGCCCGAGGCCGGTTCGACGGCGGAGGACAAGGTGGCGCATGACCGCGCGGCGGCGGAGCAGTCGTCCCACTCGGGCATCGTGCCCGCGGGACGCGACGGCGATGCCGATGGCGACGGTGGCGGCGGCGAGGGCGGCGGAGAAGGCGGAGACGGCGGCCGATGACGAAGGCGCTGTTTCGCGAGGATGCCTATCTTCGCGATGCCACCGGCGTGGTGCGTGCGCACACGCAAGAAGGCGGCATCGTGCTCGATCGGACGGTCTTCTTTCCCAGGGGCGGTGGCCAGCCGGGAGACAGCGGGCGGCTCGACTGGCATGGGCGCAGCCTGAGCATCGCCACGGCGGTTCAGGGCGAGCGCGACGCGGTGATCCTCGTGCCCGCCGAGCCGCTGCCGCTGCCTGCACCCGGCACCGTGGTGCACCAGCGCCTCGACTGGGAGCGGCGGCACCGGCACATGCGCGTGCACAGCGCGCTGCACCTCCTGTCTGTCGTGGTGCCACTGCCTGTCACCGGCGGCAATATCAGCGCCGGACACGGGCGGCTCGATTTCGCGACCCCCGATCTTCCCGACAGTCGCGAGGCGCTCGAGGAGATGCTCAACGGCTTTGTCGAGCAGGATCTGGCGATCAGCGCCGACTGGGTCGAGGAGGCCGTGCTCGACGCCAACCCGGCGCTGGTCAGGACCATGACCGTGCAGCCTCCGCGCGGGCAGGGCGCGGTGCGGCTGGTGCGCATTGGCACGGGCGAGGAGCAGATCGACCTGCAGCCTTGCGGTGGCACCCACGTGGCGCGCACCGGCGAGATCGGGCGCATCCGCATCGGCAAGATCGAGAACAAGGGCCGGCAGAACCGCCGCGTCAACATTCAGCTCGACTGAGACTCGGGCTGCCGCTTCAACGAGGGTGGCGGCCCGGGCTGCGGCTCAGGCAGCTTCGGGCGCGGCCCGCCGGCGCTGCGGCAGCAGGATATAGAGCGCGAGGCTCGCCAGCACGATGGCGCCGCCTGCAAGCATCCGCGCCGTTGGCGCCTCGCCTAGCCCGATCCACACCCAGAGTGGTCCCAGCACGGTCTCGAGCAGCATCAGCAGGCTGACATTGGCGGCCTGGGTGTAGCGCGAGGCCTGCGACAAGGAGAAGAACGAGGCCGGCAGGATCAGCAGCGCGGTGACGAGGATCGCCGCGACATTGCCGTCGCCGATGCGTCCCGGCCCGGCAACGAGCAGGCCCGTGAGCCCGGCCAGCAGCGCCCCGGTGCCAAGCGCAGGCAGCAGTGGCAGCTCAGGCGCGCGGCGCAGGCTGACGAAGGTGGTGGCAAGGCTCAGCGCCACGCCGAGGCCGCAGAGCGCGCCGGTGAGCGCGGCCCGGTTCAGTGCCAGATCGCCATGGCCAGAGACCGCGATTCCGATGCCCACTAGCACGGCAACGATGGTGGCCCATGTGGCACGGCTTGTGGGCTCCCCGAGCGCCAGCCACGACAGCAGCGCCGCCCAGACCGGCACCGTTGCGACCGCGAGCAGCACCACTGCCACCGGGGCGGCGGCGATGGCCATCGGGAACAGCAGTGCGTTGAAATATTGCGCCACGATCAGCACCAGCCCGGCCGGGCGCAGCAGGCGGTGCAACGGCGCCTCGCGCCGGGCAAGGATGAGCCATGCCAGCCAGAACATCGCGCCGACGCCAAAGCCGCGCCAGGCCAGCATCTGCCAGCCGTCGAGCCCCGAGATCCGCATGAACAGCGCGTCCGGTGTCAGCACGAGCGCGCCGAAGGCGGCGAGCGCGATACCATAGCGGGACGAGCGCGGCATGGGGATCTCCTCGGCATAGGCAAAAACCAACCCCGCCCGGCGGACGCCGGACGGGGCGGAACTCTGCGGGCAGAGTGGCTCAGGAATAGAGCGGCTGCAATCCCATCTGCATGTGCAGCTGGTTGACCACCAGCTCCGAAAGCCCCATCGCCTTGGCCAGCCGGTCGAGATACTCGGCCTCGGCATCGGTATCGACCCGGATCGTCATCAGCGAGGCGGCATAGACCTGCGCCTTCTGTGCCTCCGGGGTCTCGGCAGCGAGCGTTTCGGGATCGACCGGTGCCGAAAGCTGGGTCTTCACGAAGGCGAGGTCCTCGGCAGAGGCATCCTCGCCGACTGTCTCGAGGATCTTGGCCTGTTCCGCCTTGTCGATGCCGCCGTCGGATTTCGCCGCTTGGATCATCGCGCGCAGCATCAGCCCGGCGGCCTGCTCGGCCTCGGGCGGGGTGCCGGCGGTGCTGACCTGATCGAGCATCGCGCCCACCCCCTTGCCGCTCATCGCGGCGGCCCCGCCGGCTGCCGCGAACATTGCCGGCAGCCCGGCACCGCCTTCACCCGAGAGCGCCGAGAGCAGCCCGCCCTTGGGGCTGCCCGCGTCCGAGGGCGCAAGGCCCGCCGCGCCGAACATCGCGCCGAAGCCGCCTTCCTGCATCTTGCTCATCATCTCCTGCAGCGGATTGGCGGCGCCGGTCTCCTGGAACTTGGCCATCATCTCCTGCAACGGCGTGGCGGCATCGCCGGACCACATCTTGCCCATCTGCGCCTGTAGATCGGTGCCGGGCTCGCTGCCCTTGACCTGCGCCCCGCCACCAAGCAGCGCGCCGAGACCGGCCCCTCCGGACAGCTTGTCGACGCCGCGCGCCGCGGCATAGCCGATGGCGAGCTTCGCCAGCGTTCCCATCAGTGACATGGTTTCCTCCTCCCGGAATTGTCTCTGTTGGCCTCACCTTGGCAGAAAGCCCCCGCGGCGGGGAAGGAAAAACGCGCGCTTCCCGGGCGGCCAACCCGGGCGGGCAACTGCTTGACGCCCCGCGCGGTTCGGTGTTCAGCCGTGGCATGACACTTCGCAAGTCCATGGATCTCGCCGGCGCGGCGGGGCTGATCGGGTTCTCGACGCTGCTCGCGTTCAATCAGGTCGTCGTGAAACTCACCAATGACGGCATTTCGCCGGTGCTGTCGGCGGGGCTGCGCTCGGCCATCGGGGTGCTCGTGCTCGGGCTCTGGATCGCCTGGCGCCGCCCCGGCGCGCTCTCCGGCATGGCGCAGGCCAAGGCGGGCGGGATGCTGCTCGGGCTGCTGTTCTCGGCCGAGTTCGTGGCGCTGTTCACCGCGCTCGACTACACCACCGTGTCGCGCGGCTCGATCGTGTTCTACTCGATGCCGGTCTGGCTGGCACTGGCGGCGCATCTCTGGCTGCCGGGAGAGCGGCTGACCCGCGGCCGACTGCTTGGGCTCGTGCTGGCGATGGCAGGCGTCGGCTGGGCACTGTGGGATCCACAGAGCCGCAGCGCCGGAGACTGGCGCGGCGATGCGCTGGCGCTGATCGCGGCGCTGCTCTGGGCCGGGATCGTGCTCACCGTGCGGCTGGGGCAAGCCGAGCGCCTGAGCGCCGAGGCGCAGCTGATGTGGCAGGTGGCGGTCTCGGCGCTGCTCCTGCCACTGCTGGCGCCGCTCTTCGGCCCCGTGCTGCGGGCGCCCACGGCGCTGCACTGGGGCGGCGTGCTGTTCCAGGGCGTGGTGGTGGTGGGCGTGGGCTTCACCTTCTGGATGGGCGTGATGAAGCGCTACCGCGCCTCCGACGTGGCCGCCTTCAGCTTCCTGTCGCCGGTGCTGGCGGTCGGCATGGGCTGGCTGCTGCTGGGCGAGCCGGTGGGGCCGAACTTCCTTGGCGCGCTGGTGCTGGTGGCGGCGGGGATCGTGCTGATCAACCGCCGCTGAGCCGCGCCCTCAGGTGCCGCAGAAGGTGGCCGGAACGATCTCGTCCTCGGTCGGCGGGTGGCGCAGCTCCTCGGCCTCTGGTTGCTCCTCATAGGGGCGCGCCAGCACTGCATTCAGGTGATGGAAATAGCGGTCGTCGCCCTCGACCGCGGCGGCGATCATCTGCTCGACGCGGTGGTTGCGCGGGATGAAGGCCGGGTTGCTGCGCCGCATCAGCCCCTCCGGATCTCGCTCGTCCTTGATGCGCTCGCGCCAGCGCGCCTCCCAGCCGTCAAACGCGGCGCGGTCGGTGAACTGGTCGCGCGCATCATCTTCCAGCAGCGCCCGGAAGGTGTTGGTGAAATCCGCCTGGCCCTTGTGCATCAGATCGAGCAGCTCGCCGATCAGCGCCGCATCGCCGGGCTGCGGGTCGGCAAGGCCGATCTTGGCGCCGAAGCGCTTGAGCCACTCGGCGCGCAGCAGGTCTGCCATGCCATGCACGATCTCGGTGAAGACCTTCACGCCGTCATCGGCATCGGGCATCAGCGGCACCAGCGCGGTGGCGAGCTGCGCCATGTTCCAGACGATGATGTCGGGCTGGGCCGAGTAGGCATAGCGCCCGTAGCGGTCGATCGAAGAGAACACCTGGTTGGGATCGTAGCGGTCCATGAAGGCGCAGGGGCCATAGTCGATGGTCTCGCCCGAGAGCGTGCAATTGTCGGTGTTCATCACACCGTGGATGAAGCCGAGGCTCAGCCACTGCGCCACCAGCGCGGCCTGCCGCTCGCAGACCCTGGCGAGCAACGCGTCGGGGCTTTTCACACCGGGATAGTGGCGGGCGACGGTATAGTCGTAGAGCGTTTGCAGATCGTCATATTGTCCGCGCGACGAGAACAGCTGGAACGTGCCGACGCGGATATGGCTTTGTGCCACGCGGGTCAGCACGGCGCCGGGCAGGGGGCGTTCGCGCAGGATATCCTCTCCGGTCCGCACCGCCGCCAGCGCCCGGGTGGTGGGCACGCCGAGCGCGTGCATCGCCTCGCTGACGACGTATTCGCGCAGCACCGGCCCGAGCCAGGCGCGCCCGTCGCCGCGGCGCGAATAGGGCGTGGGGCCCGAGCCCTTGAGCTGGATGTCGCGCCGGATACCGCCCTGGTCGACCACTTCCCCCAGCAGGTGCGCGCGCCCGTCGCCCAGCTGCGGCGAGAAACCTCCGAACTGGTGCCCGGCATAGATCTGCGCCAGCGGGTCGGCGCCCTCGGGCAGCACGTTGCCGGCAAAGACCGGCGCGAGGCGCGGGTCGTCGGCGCCGGTGATGCCCAGCTCGCCGGCCAGCGCCTCGTTGAAGGCGATGAGCGTCGGCTGCGCCACGGTGGCGGGCTTGAGCTTGGTGTAGAAGGCGCCGGGCAGGCGGGCGTAGCTGTTGTCGAAGGGAATGTGCAGGGTCATGGCCCAGAGATAACCGCTCGCGCGCGGAAAGAAAGACCCCATCCTCCCGCGCCGCCCGGCGCGCCCTTTGGGCAGGGCACAGTCCACATCTTCTCTACGTCCCAAATACTCACGGCCCCACGCCGACCAGAGACGCTCAAATGGTCAGACGCGCTGTCCGCCCGACCGCACCATGCTGCGCTTGCACCGGGACCGGACCGCAGCTCTCTTCTTCTCTACATTCCAAATACTCATGGGCCGATGTCCACCACCGGCGCCCCAATGGTCAGACGCACCGCCTGCCCAACCGCACCAAGCCGGGCCGCCGCCGGAGCCGGCGCGCAACTCCCATCTTCTCTACGTTCCAAATACTCACGGCGCAGCACCGGCCACCGGACAGACCTCGATCAAGCGCGCGCCCGCTCAAACTGACCGCGCGAATTCGCACATAAAGAGCGCTTATATCGGTCTATCGTGCGCCGAAGATCGCGCTATCTTATCCTCATCACCCCGAGAGGAGACACGACATGAGCTGGAACCCCGCACTCGACCCGCATTGCCCGACCGGAGACGAGGTCGACGCCATCGATACGCTGATCGTACCGCGGGCCCGCGATCTCGGCGGCTTCGAGGTGCGCCGCGCGCTGCCTGCACCCAAGCGGCAGATGGTCGGCCCGTTCATCTTCTTCGACCAGATGGGGCCGGCGGAGTTCCTGCCGACGCGCGGTCTCGACGTGCGGCCGCATCCGCATATCGGGCTGGCGACGATCTCCTACCTGTTCCGCGGTCGGATGCATCACCGCGACAGCCTCGGCACCGATGCCTGGATCGAGCCGGGCGCGGTGAACTGGATGGTGGCGGGCCGGGGCATCACCCACTCCGAGCGTACCGATGACGAGACCCAGGTCGATCCGATGCCGTTCTTCGGCATTCAGACCTGGGTGGCGCTGCCCAAGGATCACGAGGATCGGGCGCCGCTGTTCCAGCACGCTGCCGCCGACGCGCTGCCATACCTCGAGGGCGAGGGAAAATCGGTCCGGCTGATCCTCGGCGATGCCTGGGGCGAGCACGCGCCGGTCGAGACGGCGTCCGAGATGTTCTATGCCGATGCGGTGCTCGAGGCCGGTGCGGCGATCCCGATGCCCGACGATCACGAGGATCGTGGCGTCTACGTGGTCGACGGGTCTGTGGAGCAGGCCGGCACCACCTTCGAGGCGGGCCAGATGATGGTGTTCCGCCCCGGTGACCGGGTGTCGCTGAAGGCGGGCCCGCGCGGCGCGCGGGTGATGCTGCTGGGCGGCGAGACACTGGAAGGGCCGCGCTATATCTGGTGGAACTTCGTCGCCTCCTCGAAGGAGCGCATCGAGGAAGCCAAGGAGGCGTGGCGCCGGGGCGACTGGGAAAACGGGCGCTTCCACCTGCCGCCGGGGGACGACGCAGAGTTCATCCCTCTGCCGTGACGGGCCGATGGCGCGGGCTCAGAACACCCGCGTCATCGCCACGCTGCGCTCGCGCGGTTTGAACCGAGCGCGGCGGTAGAAGCCCTGAAGGCGTTCGTCGTCGCGGTCGATCTCGAGATGCAGGGCCGCGACGCCGCTGTCGCGCAGTCCGTTCGACAGTGCGTGCAGCGCCTCGCCCCCCATACCGCGCCGACGCACGGCGGGGCGGATGTAGAGCTCGTCGACGCGGGCGTCGAGCCCGCCGAACTCGATGCTCCAACCGAAGCTCACCACGACATAGCCCACCGGCGACTTGCGCGGGCCGATCAGCCAGATGGCGCCGTGCGGCTGGCCCTCGAGGATCGGCACCAGCGCCGCCTGCACGTGCTGCGCGTCGGTGCCGTAGCCCTGCTCGGCGTGGAAGGCCGCGACCAGCGGCATGAGCCGGGCAAGATCGTCCGGGCCAGCCAGATGCAGTGATTTCATAGCCGCCCCAAGCGTTCCGTCAGAAGGGTGAAGAAGCCGTCCGCGTCGATGTCGCGGATGAAGGTGGCGTTGGGGGCGCGGTCGGTCACATCCCACCAGTCGGCCACGGTCATGCCGCGGGTGAGCTCGGACACGGTCTCGATCTCGACATTGATGAAGCGGCCCGAGAACAGGTCCCGGTTCAGCAGGTACGCGGTCACGCATGGGTCGTGCAGCGGCGCGCCGTCGGAGCCGTATTTCTCGCGGTCGAAGCGCTCGAAGAAATCCGTCATCTCGGCCACGGCCACGCCAACCTTGGTGCCGAGGGCGCGGAAGGCCTCGTTGCGCGGCGGGGTGACAAGAGCCTTGTGGGTGGCGTCGAGCGGCAGCACGGTGATCGGCACGCCCGAGCGGAACACGAGCTCGGCCGCTTCGGGATCGACATAAATGTTGAACTCGGCCGCCGGTGTGATGTTGCCGACCTCGAAATAGGCGCCGCCCATCAGCACGATCTCCTTCACCCGCGCGGCGATCTCGGGGGCGCGCTGGAAGGCGGTGGCGATGTTGGTGAGCGGCCCGAGCGGGCAGAGCGTGACCGTGCCCTCGGGCTCGGCGCGCAGCGTCTCGATGATGAAGTCGACACCGTGCAGTTCCTGCAGCGGCATGGTCGGATCCGGCAGATCGGGGCCGTCGAGCCCGGTCTTTCCGTGGACATGCTCGGCGGTGACAAGATCATGCGCCAAGGGCCGGTCGCAGCCGGCGAACACCTTGATGTCGGGCCGGTCCGCCAGTTCGCAGACGATGCGCGCGTTCTTCGCGGTCAGCTCGAGCGGCACGTTTCCGGCGACGGCGGTGATGCCCAGCACCTCGATCTCCTCCGGCGAGGCCAGCGCCAGCAAGATGGCAACCGCGTCGTCCTGCCCGGGATCGGTGTCGATGATGATTTTCTGGGGCATGCTCGTCCTCGGTTCGATTTCGCAAGACAGGTCGCACGAGGGCCTCCTGCGTTCAAGGACCAAGCGCTTTCGCAGGCAATTCGCTGCCGTGCAGAAAATTTGTCCCATCAACGTTGCTGTTACCCAATGCGGTGTTAGACTCGCAGCGCATATTGGGATAGGGAGTGAGCGCGGTTAGCGCTAACGATCAGCAATGCAAAGAATCGGAGACACACCCGAAATGGTTTCCCGCGTCATTCCCGTCGAGCCTTTTGATCTCATCATTTTCGGGGGCACCGGTGATCTTGCCCGCCGCAAGATTCTGCCGGCGCTGTTCCGGCGCTACTGCTCCGGCCAGATGCCCGAGAGCAGCCGCGTGATCGGCGCGGCGCGCTCCGAGATGGGCGATGCCGCATACCGCGATTTCATCCGCGAGGCGCTGGTCGAGTTCGGCAAGTCGCAGGCCGACAATGCCGAGGCCATCGAGGGGTTCCTCGCGCATCTGTATTATGTGCCGGTCGATGCCAAGGGCGAGGGCGGCTGGAGCGCGCTCAAGGACCTGCTGCGCGACGATGAGAACGTCGTGCGCGCCTACTACTTCTCGGTCGGGCCGAGCCTGTTCGCCGATCTTGCCGGTCAGGTGCGCAACCGTGGCCTGTCGAACCGCGACACCCGCATCGTCGTCGAGAAACCCTTCGGTCATGATCTGGAAAGCGCCCGCGCCCTGAACGAGGAGCTGGCGCAGTACTTCCACGAGGATCAGATCTACCGCATCGACCACTATCTCGGGAAAGAGACGGTGCAGAACCTGATGGCGGTGCGCTTCGGCAACATGCTGTTCGAGCCGCTGTGGAATGCCCAGTATGTCGACCACATCCAGATCACCGTGGCCGAGACCGTGGGCGTCGGCGGGCGCGGCTCCTACTATGACAAGTCGGGTGCGATGCGCGACATGGTGCAAAACCACCTGATGCAGCTTTTGTGCCTGATCGCGATGGAGCCGCCGGCGCGGTTCGAGGCTGACGCGGTGCGCGACGAGAAGCTCAAGGTGATCCGGGCGCTCGATCCCGTCGATCCCGACCAGATCGTGCGCGGGCAGTATACCTCGGACGGCGAGATGCCGTCCTACCGCGAGGATGCCGAGAATCCCACCTCGAAGACCGAGAGCTTCATCGCGCTGAAGTGCTACGTGTCGAACTGGCGGTGGGCCAACACGCCGTTCTACCTGCGCACCGGCAAGCGCCTGTCGTCGCGGGCCTCCGAGATCGCGGTGGTCTTCAAGGAGACGCCGCACTCGATCTTCGGCATCGACAGCGGCCGCCATCGCAATGTGCTGTCGATCCGCCTGCAACCCAACGAGGGCATGACGCTGGGCGTCACCATCAAGGAGCCGGGGCCGGGCGGCATGCGGCTTGTCGACGTGCCGCTCGACATGTCCTTCGCCGAGGCCTTGGGGCCGGAGGCCGAGGAGGTCACCGACGCCTACGAGCGGCTGATCATGGACGTGATCCGCGGCAACCAGACGCTGTTCATGCGCGGCGACGAGGTCGAGGCCGCCTGGTCCTGGACCGATCCGCTGATCGAGGGCTGGGAGCGCCGTGGCGACTCGCCCAAGCCCTATGACGCCGGCAGCGCAGGGCCGGATGATGCCGCCTTCCTCATCAATCGCGACGGGCGCCGCTGGCGCGGGATCAAGTCATGACCTACGAATTCAAGGAATACCCAGACCGCGAGATGCTGGCGATGGACCTCGCCAACCAGATCGCCGGAGAGCTGCGTGCCGCGCTGAGCCATCAGGAGCGCGCCGCGCTGGCGGTTCCCGGCGGCACCTCGCCGGGGCCGGTCTTCGACGCGCTCTGCGCCGCCGATCTCGACTGGGCGCGGGTCGACGTGATGCTGACTGACGAGCGCTGGGTGCCGGAAAGCTCCGAGCGTTCCAACACCCGGCTTCTGCGCGAGCGGTTGCTGACCAACCGCGCGAGCGCCGCGCGCCTGCTGCCACTCTATGCCGAGGCCGACACCCCCGAAGAGCGGCTGGCCGGGCTGGCGGACGACATCGCGCCGGCGCTGCCGCTGGCGGTGGTGCTGCTGGGCATGGGCGCCGACATGCACACCGCCTCGATCTTTCCCGAGGCAGACAAGCTCGAGGAAGCACTGTCGAACGACGCGCCGATCCTGCTGCCGATGCGGGCGCCGGGCGCGCCCGAGCCGCGCATCACGCTGAGCGCGCATGTGCTCGACGGTGCGCTCAAGAAGCATATCGTGATCTATGGTGCCGAGAAGCGCGAAGTGCTTGAAAAGGCGCGTGGTCTGGCACCGCTCGAGGCGCCGATCAATGCCGTGCTCGACGAGGCCGTCGTGCACTGGGCCGAATAGATTTCTGCCGATTAGAACAGAGTGAGATTTGACATGTGGGATGACCTCAAGAGCCTCGCCGCGACACGCGACGGGACCCGTATCGATGCGCTGTTCGCGCAGGACGCCGCGCGCGCCGAGACCTTTTCGGTGCGCCATGACGGCATGCTTTTCGATTACTCCAAGACCCTGATCGACGTCGATATCCGCGCCGCGCTGATCGCGGTGGCCGAGGGCGCGGGGCTGGCCGAGCGCCGCGATGCCATGTTCTCGGGCGCCAAGATCAACGAGACCGAGGGCCGCGCCGTGCTGCACACCGCGCTGCGCAATCTCGACGGCGCGCCGGTTGAGGTCGATGGCGCCGACGTGATGCCCGAGGTGCTGGACACGCTGTCGCGCATGGAGGCGCTGGCCGACGAGATCCGCAGCTCCGAGATCACCGACGTGGTCAATATCGGCATCGGCGGATCGGATCTCGGCCCAAAGATGGGTTATATCGCGCTGTCGCCCTATGCCGACGGGCCGCGCTGCCATTTCGTCTCGAACGTCGATGGCGCCGACATTGCGGACACGCTCAAGCTCTGCAAGCCCGAGACCACGCTGTTCATCATCGCGTCGAAGACCTTCACCACCATCGAGACCATGACCAACGCCAAGAGCGCCTGGGCCTGGCTCGAAGAGAAGGGCGTTTCGACCGAGGGCAAGTTCGTGGCGCTGTCCTCGAACAAGGCGGCTGCTGGCGAATGGGGCATCCCCGAAACCCGGGTCTTCGGCTTCGAGGACTGGGTCGGCGGGCGCTATTCGATGTGGGGGCCGATCGGCCTGTCGCTGATGATCGGCGTCGGCCCCGCGAATTTCCGCGCCTTTCTGAAGGGTGGCATGGAGATGGACACCCATTTCCGCACCGCGCCGCTCGAGCAGAACATGCCGGTGATGCTGGCGCTGGTGGGCATGTGGCACAATCAGGTGCTGGGCCACGCCACGCGCGCGGTGCTGCCCTATGACAACCGGCTGAGCCGGCTGCCGGCCTATCTCCAGCAGCTCGAGATGGAGAGCAACGGCAAGGGCGTGAGCATGGACGGCGCCAATCTGGCCTGCAATTCCGGCCCGGTGGTCTGGGGCGAGCCCGGCACCAACGGCCAGCACGCCTTCTACCAGTTGATCCATCAGGGCACCCGGGTGGTGCCGTGCGAGTTCATGGTGGCGGCGCAGGGCCACGAGCCCGAGCTCGCGCATCACCATTCGCTGTTGATCGCCAACTGCCTCGCTCAGTCCGAGGCGCTGATGCGCGGCCGCGATCTCGACGAGGCGCGCGGCAAGGTTGCCGGCAAGTTCGACGGCGACGAGCTCGAGCGGCAGGCGCGGCACCGGGTGTTCCCGGGCAACCGTCCCTCGACCACGCTGGTCTACCCCAAGCTCGATCCCGAGACGCTGGGCCGCATCGTGGCGCTCTACGAGCATCGCGTCTTCGTCGAGGGCGTAATCCTGGACATCAACTCGTTCGACCAGTGGGGCGTCGAGCTCGGCAAGGAGCTTGCAACCGCGCTCGGACCGATGGTCACCGGAGAGCAGGCGGCGGACGGGAAGGATGGCTCGACGCGCCAGCTGCTCGCATTCGTTCACAAGAATGCGAGATAAAGTTCCGTAAAAAACATGTTATTGGCGGATGTTTGCCCGGGTGGAACGACCCGGGCAACTGCGTGTTGTGAGGTCAGACGTCGCGACGCAGCGACGACCACACACACGGAGGAAACACCATGAAACGCCTTAGCATGACCGTCGCCGCCATCGCGCTTACCGCAGGTACCGCAGGCTGGGCCGACAACCACGGCGCTGAAATGGACGAAAACGCTCAGATGGAGCAGGCCGAGACCAACATGGAGCAGGCCGGCGAGAACATCGAACAGGCAGCCGAGAACACCGGCGAGGCCATCGAGAACAGCGCCGAGAATGCCGGTCAGGAGATCGAGCAGGCCACCGACGAAGCCGGTCAGGAGATCCAGAACGCTGCCAACGAAGCCAACCAGGAGCTTGACCAGGCAGCCGCCGAGACCGGCCAGACCATGGAAGAGATCTTCGGCATGGACGAAGATGGTCTGATCCGCAGCCGCGACATCACCGGTGGCGCCGTCTACGCGGTCAACGAAGATGCCGCGATGGGTGAAGCCGAGGTTGCCGAAGGTGACGCGACCATGGAAACCGAGGGTGAGACCGAGATGGCCGGCACCGATGCCGACGCCGGGATGAACGCCGAGACCGACATGGCGTCGAACGGCGGCATGGGTTCCTACACCGAGATCGGTGACAACTGGCAGAACGTCGGCGAGATCGAAGACATCGTCTTCACCGCCGATGGCAAGATCGAAGGCATCGTTGCCGAAGTGGGTGGTTTCCTCGACATCGGTGACAAGCACGTGCACATCTCGCTGAGCGACGTGCAGCTGATGCCGATCGACGATGGCTCCTATGCCCTGGTGACCAACTACACCAAGGACCAGCTGATGGAGATGCCCGACGTTGACGAGTCGGCAATGAACTAAGCCGCGTCTCTCGCACAGCATTCCAAGGCCGGGGTTTTCGCCCCGGCCTTTCTCTGTGTCCGCAGTCAGGAAACGCGGTCAGGGAATATCGAAGCCCGGCGCGGCGAGCTCGAAACCCTCGAAGCGGAATCCGGGCGAGACGGTGCAGCTCACCAGCGTCCAGTCCCCGTGGCTTCGCGCCGCCTGCCAGTGATGCGCTGGCACGATGATCTGCGGCCGCTCCTGCCCGAGCAGATCCGGGCCGAGCCGGTGATCCAAGCGCGGGCCCGTGTCATTGGCAGAGATCGACAACTCCAGCGGCGCCCCGGCGTGCCAGAGCCAGATCTCATCGGCATCGACGCGGTGCCAATGGCTGCGCTCTCCGGCCTTCAGCAGGAAATAGATGCAGGTCCCCGAAGGCCGGGCGCCGGGCGCGGTCTCGGCCACCCAGGTCTGGCGGTAGTGGCCGCCCTCTGGATGCGGCTCGAGCCTCAGCAGGGCGATGATGTCCTCGGCGGTGGGGGTGGCGGTCATGCGGGCTCCGTGCGCTGCGGTCATCTCTCGTTCACCCGGATCTGGCCGGATGTGACGGGAGGGAACCAGCCTTCGCGGCGAAAGGGAACCCTCCCGGTTCCGTTGCCCAGAAAAGGAGGCCCGCCATGACCGTGACCCCCCGCATCCGCCAGATGGCCGATGAGATCGTCCAGCGAGAGGGCGGCTACGTCAACGACCCCGACGATCCCGGGGGCGCCACGAAATTCGGTGTGACCATCCACACGCTCAGACGGCTGGGGATGGATCTTGACCGCGATGGCGATGTCGATGCGGCCGACGTGCGGTTGTTGAACCGCGAGCAGGCGGTAGAGATCTTTCTGAAGCACTATTTCCATCGCCCGCGAATTGCCGAACTGCCCCAGGCCCTGCAGGCCTCGGTCTTCGACATGTACGTGAATGCCGGCGCCAACGCGGTGAAGATCCTGCAGCGGCTGCTCTGCGAAATGGGGCAGGGCGTGACGGTGGACGGTGTGCTCGGCCCCCGCAGCCTCGCCGCCTGCGCCCGCGCCGCTGAGGCGGCGCCGGAGCACATCGCCGACGCCTACGGCATCGCGCGGCGGAACTACTACTTCGCGCTGGCCGATGCCCGCCCGGCGAGCCGCAAATACGCCCGTTCCCGCGCGGGAGGCAAAGGCGGCTGGATCCGCCGCGCCGAGGAGTTCATCGCGCCGCGCTACCACATGACGGAGGCCGAGTTCCGCGCCCGGGTGGCCTCATGGGGCTGATCGACCGCGCGATGGGGGTGCTCTTCGGCTCGGGGCGCAACGTGGTGGCCGAGACCGCCGAGGTCTTCCGGGTCAATGCCGAGGCGCGGGACGCGCGCGAGGCGGGGCTGCGCGGGGAGGCTCTGGCGCAGTTCGGCGCGGAGTTCGCCAAGGCGCGCCGCTCTCGCTTCGACCGGCTGATGGACGGGCTCAACCGCCTGCCGCGCCCGGCGCTGGCGCTTGGCACGCTGGGGCTGTTCATCAGCGCGATGTGGGATCCCGAGTGGTTCGGCGCGCGGATGCAGGGGCTGTCGCTGGTGCCCGAGCCGATGTGGTGGCTGCTGACCGCCATCGTGGGGTTCTATTTCGGCGCGCGGCACCAGACCAAGGGGCAGGAGTTCCGCCGCGAGATCGCAGCGGTGGTCGCGGCGGCGCCGGCGGTGCGGACGGTCGCGCCTGTCGAGCGCAACGCTGGCGAAAACCCGGCGCTGTCGGACTGGCGTGAGAGCACGGAGCGGTGAAATCGTGCTGATTTCGGCGTGAGCTTCGTTTGGGCGTTGGCCGCGCGGAACCGAGGCCGGAGGCCGCCGCGCATCGGTCATGCTGAAAGCATGCCTCCGGCATCACCCGCCCTCCGGACCGGCGATTTGTCCACGACTGCGCCGAGCTGAGAGATGCTTCGGGCTTGGCCCGGTGAACTCAAGGGTTTCAACCATCGGATCGCCAATCCGCGGACCGACGATGCGCGGCGCGTTCCGGTCTTTCGGCGCATCTCTTGGACGATGCCACGTTTCGATAGGTCTTGCGTCCTCAAAAGCACGTCAAGTCAGTCCCGGCGGCATTCCGGTCCGGGCCCTTGGTCCCTCCCGACATGCGATTGCGACAATGTGAACGCCGGTCAAAAGGGATTTTCGTTGGCCGGTCGGGCGCCCTTTCGTATACACGGGGCATCATGATTACCGAGCTCGGACACTTCGCCCTCATCCTCGCCGCTCTCGTCGCCTGTGTTCAGGCGGTGGTTCCCATGATCGGCGCCCATAAACGCTGGCCCGGCTGGATGGCCGTCGCCGAACCCGCCGCGACAGCCCAGTTCCTGCTGGTGCTGATCAGCTTCGCGGCGCTGACCCACGCCTTCGTCACCTCCGACTTCTCGCTGCGCCTCGTGGTGATGAACAGCCATTCGGCCAAGCCGATGCTCTACAAGATCAGCGGTGTCTGGGGGAACCACGAGGGCTCGATGCTGCTCTGGGTGCTGATCCTCGCGCTGTTCGGCGCGCTGGCGGCCTGGTTCGGGGGCAACCTGCCGCCGACGCTGCGGGCCCGCGTGCTGGGCGTGCAGGCGATGGTCGGCGTCGCCTTCTTCGCCTTCATCCTGCTGACCTCGAACCCGTTCCTGCGCATGGCGGTGCCGCCCTTCGACGGTCAGGACCTCAACCCGCTCCTGCAAGACCCCGGGCTCGCCTTCCACCCGCCGTTTCTCTACCTCGGCTATGTCGGCCTCTCGATCTGCTTCAGCTTCGCCGTGGCAGCGCTGATCGAGGGCCGGGTCGACGCCGCCTGGGGCCGCTGGGTGCGGCCCTGGACGCTGCTGAGCTGGATGTTCCTCACCATCGGCATCGCGCTTGGCTCTTGGTGGGCCTATTACGAGCTGGGCTGGGGCGGTTTCTGGTTCTGGGACCCGGTCGAGAACGCCTCCTTCATGCCGTGGCTGCTGGCCGCCGCGCTGCTGCACAGCGCCATCGTGGTCGAGAAACGCGAGGCGCTGAAAAGCTGGACCATCCTGCTCGCCATCCTCGCCTTCGGCTTCTCGCTCATGGGCACCTTCATCGTGCGCTCGGGCCTGCTGACCTCGGTGCACGCCTTCGCCACCGATCCCGAGCGCGGCGTGTTCATTCTCGGCATCCTGGTGACCTTCACCGGCGGCGCGCTGACGCTCTTCGCTGCCCGCGCCGGGGCCATGCAGGCCAAGGGCGTGTTCGGCATCGTCAGCCGTGAATCCGCGCTGGTGGCCAACAACATCCTGCTCGCCGTGGCTTGCTTCGTGGTCTTCGTCGGCACGCTCTGGCCGCTGGTGGCCGAGATGCTGTTCGGCCGCAAGCTCTCGGTCGGCGCGCCGTTCTTCAACATGGCCTTCACGCCCTTCATGGTGATGCTGGGCCTGCTGCTGCCCATCGGCGCCATGCTGAGCTGGAAGCGCGCCAAGGTCGGCCGGGTCCTGCGCCAGCTGGCGCCGGCCCTCGGTCTCGCCATTGCCGTCGCCGGCCTGTTCTGGACCATCCAGACCGGGCGCAGCCTGCTCGGGCCCGTGGGCCTGTTCCTCGGCACCTGGCTGGTGGCCGGCGCGATCACCGATCTGCTCAGCCGGATCGGCAAGAGCCGCGACTATTCCCGCCTGCTGCGCCTGCCGCGCGCCGACTGGGGCAAGGCCGTGGCCCATGCCGGGCTCGGCATCACCATGGCCGGCATCGCAGGGCTGATGGCCTGGCAGCAGGAGGACATTCGCGTGGCCGAGCTCAACCAGCCGTTCGAGCTTGGCAACTACGAGTTCGAACTGCTGGGCGTCGAACGGGTGCGCGGGCCCAATTACTTCTCCACCATGGGCGAGGTTGCGGTGCGTCAGGACGGGGCCGAGATCGCGCATCTCTACCCGGAAAAGCGCGACTACCCGGTCGCCAAGATGCCCACCACCGAGGCCGCCATCGACTACCGCTTCCTGCGCGACATCTACGTGGTGATCGGCGATCCTCAGACCGGCGGCGGCTGGACCATGCGGGTCTATATCAAGCCGCTGGCGAACTGGATCTGGGCCGGCTGCATCCTGATGGCGATCGGCGGCATCCTGAGCCTCACCGACCGGCGCTTCCGCGTCGCTGCCGGCGCGCGCAAGGCCGCCCCCGCCAAGGGAGTGCCCGCGGAATGATGCGCTCGCTGTTTGCCTTGGCCTTCGTGCTGATCGCCACCGTCGCGCAGGCGGTGCAGCCCGACGAGATCCTCGACGACCCGGCGCTCGAAGCGCGGGCCCGCGAGATCTCGCAGGGGCTGCGCTGCCTGGTCTGCCAGAACGAGAATATCGACGATTCCAACGCCTCTCTGGCCCGCGACCTGCGCCTGCTGGTCCGCGAACGTTTGCTCGAGGGCGACAGCAACGAGGAGACGGTCGACTATATCGTCGATCGATACGGCGAATATGTCCTGCTCAAGCCCACCACCGGCGGCTGGAACTGGCTCCTGTGGGCGGCAGGGCCGCTGCTCTTCGTCTTCGCGTTGCTCACTGGCGCGGTCTACATCCGCGGCCGTTCACGCGCCGCGGCGCCGGCCGAGGCGGGGCTCAGCGAGGATGAGAAGGCGCGGCTCGAGCAGATCCTGCGCGACTGATCCGAAAGCGTGCAGCGCGGCGTCGATGTGACGCCGCGTTTGCCTTTGCCAAGCGCGTCGGCTGCCTGTCTTATGGCGCCCGAAGCAGAGAGGCGCGAGGAGGCAGGAGGCACCCCATGCACTACGAGACCATCACCTACGAGATCGCCGAGGACGTTGCGGTCATCACCCTGTCACGGGCCGACGTGATGAACGCGCTCAACACCCAGATGCGCGCCGAGATCACCCACGCGGTGCAGGAGGCGGGCCGCGCTGCGCGGGTCGTGGTGCTCACCGGCACCGGCCGGGCGTTCTGCTCGGGGCAGGATCTCGGCGACCGCGAGACCGCCGCCAACATGGATCTCGAGCGCGTGCTGCGCGACGAGTACGAGCCGATGCTCAACGCCATCACCGATTGCCCGGTGCCGACCATCGCGGCGGTGAACGGCGCGGCGGCGGGCGCGGGCGCCAATCTGGCGCTGGTGCATGACGTGGTGATCGCCACCGAGAGCGCCTTCTTCATGCAGGCCTTCACGCGCATCGGCCTCATTCCCGATGCCGGCGGCACCTGGGCGCTGCCGCGCCAGATGGGCCTTGCCAAGGCGATGGGCGCGGCGCTCTTTGCCGACCGCATCTCGGCCCGGCAGGCCGACGAGATGGGCATGATCTGGGAAGCGGTCCCCGACGCCGAGTTCGAGGCCGTCTGGCAGGCCCGTGCGGCCTATCTCGCCAAGGGCCCGACCGAGGCCTATGCCCGCATCAAGACCGCGCTGCGCGGCGCCTTCGAGAACGATCTCGCGGCCCAGCTCCGCGTCGAGTCCCGCCTGCAGGGCGAATGCGGCAAGACCCGCGACTTCAAGGAAGGCATCGTTGCCTTCCTCGAAAAGCGCCCGCCCCATTTCGAAGGCCGCTGACCGCCAGTCCGCCCCACAGGTGCCCCCAGGGGGCGCCGCCGCCAGCCGGCGCCCCTGTCTTCTTCTGGCCAAAAATATCCCCGCCGGAGGCCTGCCACGGCGACCACAACCGCGCGACGCCGGACCAAACGCCATGACGCAGGCAAAGCTCCTTCAGCACCGCCTCGGACAGCGCACCAACCTCCAATCCGGCGGCCCTGGCTTCTCTTCGTCAAAAATACTCCCGCCGGAGGCATCCCGCCCGCGCCACAGCGCATGCCGCCGGGCAAGCCTCCCACGCCCACACGAAAAAAGCCGCCCCTCGGGGCGGCTTTCTCGTGTCACGCAAGACCGCTTGTTCAGCGGGTCTCGATGTCGGTGTAGTCGCGTGCCGTGTTGCCGAGGTAGAGCTGGCGCGGACGACCGATCTTGTGCTGCGGATCGGCGAGCTGTTCTTTCCACTGCGACACCCAGCCCACGGTCCGCGACAGGGCGAAGATCGGGGTGAACATCGAGGTCGGGAAGCCCATCGCCTCGAGGATGATGCCCGAGTAGAAATCGACGTTCGGGAACAGCTTCTTCTCGGCGAAATAGGGATCGGCGAGCGCCTGCTTCTCGAGTTCCTTCGCAGTGGCGAGGATCGGGTTGTTCTCGACGCCGAGCAGGTCGAGCACCTCGTCGGCGGACTGCTTCATCACCGTCGCGCGGGGGTCGAAGTTCTTGTAGACGCGGTGGCCGAAGCCCATCAGGCGGAACGGGTCGTTCTTGTCCTTGGCGCGGGCGATGTACTCGGGGATCTTGTCGGGCGAGCCGATCTGCTTGAGCATCTCGAGGCAGGCCTGGTTGGCGCCGCCATGGGCCGGACCCCAGAGGCAGGCGATGCCGGCCGCGATGCAGGCGAACGGGTTGGCACCCGAGGACGAGGCCAGGCGCACGGTCGAGGTCGAGGCGTTCTGCTCGTGATCGGCGTGCAGGGTGAAGATCCGGTCCATCGCGCGGCTCAGGATCGGGTTCACCTGGTAGGGTTCGGCCGGCACGCTGAAGCACATGTGCAGGAAGTTCGCCGCATAGCTCAGGTCGTTGCGCGGGTACACGAAGGGCTGGCCGATCGAGTACTTGTAGGCCCAGGCCGCGATGGTCGGCATCTTGGCGATCAGGCGGTGCGAGGCGATCTCGCGCTGCTTGGGGTCCTTGATGTCGGTGCTGTCGTGGTAGAAGGCCGACATGGCGCCGACGACGCCGACCATGGTCGCCATCGGGTGCGCGTCACGACGGAAGCCGCGGAAGAAATACTGCATCTGCTCGTGCAGCATGGTGTGGCGGGTGATGGTGTTCTCGAACTTTTCGAGCTCGGCCGCCGAGGGCAGCTCGCCGTAGAGCAGCAGGTAGCAGACCTCGAGGTAATGCGACTTCTCGGCCAGCTGGTCGATCGGGTAGCCACGGTGCAGCAGCTCGCCCTTGTCGCCGTCGATGAAGGTGATGGTGCTGTCGCAGCTCGCGGTCGAGGTGAAGCCCGGATCGTAGGTGAAGACACCGGCCTGCGCATAGAGCTTGCGGATATCCAGAACGTCCGGGCCCGCGGTGGGCGAGTACATCGGCAGATCGTAGGACTGGTCGTCGATCGTCAGCGTCGCATTCTTCGTCGGAGTTTCAGCCATGCTTCGTCGTTCCTTTCGAAAGGGCCCCGGCGCCTGGCGCGCCCGGGGCGATATAGTCTCACATGGCCTTGGCGAGCCGTTTGTCGAAACGCTCCCTTCAGGCCGTCACCCCGTCTCAGAGGTGGCTGCGTGCCCGATGCGGCGGAGGCTTTCCTCCTTGCCGAGCACCAGCATCATGTCAAAAACGCTCGGGGTCACGGCGCGTCCTGCCAGCGCGGCACGGAGGGGGGCGGCAAGCTTGCCGAACTTGGTCCCCTGTGCCTCTGCGAAAGCGCCCATCTCCCCTTCGAGTTCTTCCCGCGACCAGCTAGCATTTTGCAGCTGCGGCGTCAACGCAGCCAGTATACCACGGGATACTGCATCCAGCGCCTTGGCCGCTTTCTCGTCCGGCTCGAGCGGCGTGTCTGCCAGGATGAAATGTGCCTTTTCAAGCAGTTCCGGGAAGGTCTTGGCACGGTCCTTGAGGCAGTACATGCCGCGCAGCAATCCGGCGCGCTGCGCTTCCGTCAGGGCAAGCTTTCCCGCCGCGTCGAGATACGCCTCGATTTCTTGCAGCAGTGCAGCATCGTCGGCGATGGCGATGTGCTGGCCGCAGAGATTCTCCAGCTTCTTGAAATCGAACCGGGCCGCGGACTTGCCGATTCCCGACAGGTCGAACCACTCGATGGCCTGAGCATCGGTGAAGAACTCGTCGTCGCCGTGGCTCCAGCCGAGCCTTGCGAGGTAGTTGCGCATGCCCGCCGAGGGGTAGCCGATCTTCTGGTATTCGTCGACGCCGAGCGCACCGTGGCGTTTCGACAGCTTCTTGCCGTCGGGGCCGTGGATCAGCGGGATATGGGCATAGACCGGCAGCGGCCAGCCCATCGCCGTGTAGATGCCCATCTGACGCGCCGCATTGTTCAGGTGATCGTCCCCCCGGATCATATGGGTCACCCCCATGTCGTGGTCGTCGACGACGACCGCCAGCATGTAGACCGGGGTGCCATCCGAGCGTAACAGGATCATGTCGTCGAGCTGATCGTTGCGGATCGTGACGCGGCCCTGCACCTCGTCCTCGATCACCGTCTCGCCTTCGGTCGGGGTCTTCAGCCGCACGGCATAGGGGGCGTCGGGATGGCTGGCCGGATCGGCGTCGCGCCACGGGCTCTGGAACAGGGTCGAGCGGCCCGCCTCCTTTGCCTCTTCGCGGAAGGCGGTGATCTCCTCCTGGGTCGAGAAGCACTTGTAGGCCGCGCCCTTTGCGAGCAGCTCGCGGGCGACCTCGGCGTGACGGTCGGCACGCTCGAACTGGCTCACCACCTCGCCGTCATGGTCGAGCCCGAGCCAGTCGAGCCCCTTGAGGATCGCGGCGGTGGCTTCCGGGGTCGAGCGCGCACGGTCGGTGTCCTCGATGCGCAGCAGGAACTTGCCGCCCCGGCCGCGGGCATAGAGCCAGTTGAACAGCGCCGTGCGTGCGCCGCCAATGTGCAGGTAGCCGGTGGGCGACGGCGCGAAACGGGTGACGACGGTCATGGGTATTAACCTCTCGGTAACCAAGGGGGGCGTAGGGTTTTCTCGGTTCCTTAACCAGCGGACGGGTCAGGGGCAAGTATGGGGCGGATCGGGGATCGGCTGACGTCGGCGCTGACCGGGCAGCGGGGCCATCTGTTCCCGTGGTGCGCGGTGGCGCTGGCAGGCGGCATCGCAACCTACTTCGCTCTGCCAGATGAGCCGCCGGTCTGGAGTCTCGTGTCGGCGGCCTGTGCGGGAGTCACGCTGCTGACAATCTCGCGGCGGCTTCCCATGTGGCTCGCACCACTGGCCGTCGCACTCGCCCTCGCGGTGCTGGGGATTGCACTGGCGGGGGGGCGCGCGCATCTGGTGTCCGGGCCACAGCTCGGTTTCCGATACTACGGCCCGATCGAGGGGCGGGTCGTCGGGATCGATCGCTCGGCATCGGATGCGCTGCGCCTGACACTCGACCGGGTCGTGCTGGCCCGCATGGCCCCGCACGAAACCCCGCGTCGCGTCCGGGTCTCGCTGCACGGGTCGCAGGGCAATCCGCCGCCGCAGCCCGGCGATGTGGCGATCCTGACCGGGCATCTCTCGGGCCCTGCCGGCGCGGCCGAACCCGGCGGATTCGACTTCCGCCGTCATGCCTGGTTCCTGCGGCTCGGCGCGGTCGGCTACACCCGGACCCCGGTGCTGCGCCTCGTCCCGGCACAGCGCGACACGCCCGTTCTGCGCCTGCGGCTCAAGATCGCCGAGCGCGTGCGCGCGGTGCTGCCCGGCGAGACCGGCGCCTTTGCAGCGGCCATCATGACCGGAGACCGGTCCGCCATCGGCCTGCAGACCCTCCAGGCGCTTCGGCACAGCAATCTCGCGCATCTGCTGGCGATTTCGGGGCTGCACATGGGGCTGCTCGCGGGGGTCGTCTTCACCGCCACGCGCCTCGTGCTTCTGCTGCCACGACACACGCGCCACAACTGGCCCGGCAAGAAGATCGCCGCCGGGGTGGCGCTGGTCGCCGCGGCCGGATACCTCGCGCTTTCGGGCGGCAATGTCGCCACCCAGCGCGCCTTCGTCATGGTGGCGGTGATGCTGGTTGCGCTGCTCTGCAACCGCCGGGCGCTCTCGTTGCGGAGCGTGGCGCTGGCGGCGCTCATCGTGCTCGTCCTGCGCCCCGAAGCGCTGCTCGGCCCGGGCTTCCAGATGAGCTTTGCGGCAACGCTGGCGCTGGTCGCGGTGTTCGGCGCGATGCGCGACCTTGCGCTCGAGCGTGGCGTGCCGCGGCTGGCACGACCGGCACTGACCCTGGTGGTCTCCTCGGTCACGGCTTCGCTTGCCACGGCGCCGGTGTCGATGGCCCATTTCAACATCGTCTCGCATTACGGGCTTGTCGCCAACCTCGTGGCGGTGCCGGTCATGGGGCTGATCGTGGTGCCGATGGCCGTCGTCACGGCATTGCTGATGCCGCTGGGGCTCGAGGCTCCGGCGTTGTGGGTCATGGCCCTGGGGCTCGACTGGATCCTGACGGTGGCCGGCACGGTCACGGGCTGGGACGGCGCGCTGGGGCAGGTGCGGGCGCCGGGCGCATGGGTGCTGCCACTGCTGGCCTCCGGCGGACTGATCCTGTGCCTGTGGCAGGGGCGTGGACGATGGGCCGGCCTGCTGCCACTTTCGCTCGCCGTGGCGCTCTGGGCCAGCGGCGGGCGTCCGGCGCTGCTGATTTCCGACAGCGGCACGCTGGTCGGGGCGATGACCCCAGAGGGCCGGGCGCTCTCGCGCGAGCGCGGCGCCGGGTTCGTGGCCACGGTCTGGCTGGAGAATGACGGTCAGGCCGGCGGGCAGGCCGTGGCGGCGGCCCTGTGGCCCGAGCATGAGCAGCCGAGGGTCGCGCGCATTTCTGTCGCCGGCGCGATGGTAACGCATTTCCAGGGCAAGCGCGCCGCCGCCGGGTTTCGCGGCTGTGGCGCGCGGGAGCTCGTGGTGTCGAGCACCGATCTTCCGGACTGGCCGGGCTGCGAGATCTTCGATCCGGAGCGGCTTTCCCACACCGGCGCCGTGGCGATCTGGCAGACCCCGACCGGCCCGCGTATCGAGACTGCGGCGGGCCGAAGGCTCTGGCACCGCGGCAAAGATCGCTAGAGGCGGATCAGTAGGTCCGGATCAGACCGACGAGGCGGCCCTGCACCTTGACCGCGCCCAGCGGCAGCACGCGCGGCTCGTAGGCGGCGTTCTCGGCCTCGAGTACGATGGTGTCCCCCTGGCGGCGGAAGCGCTTCAGCGTCGCCTCGTACCCTTCGATCTGGGCCACGACGATGTCGCCGTTGCTGGCCGAGGAGGTCTCGCGGATGATGACGACGTCACCGTCGTGAATGCCGGCCTCGATCATCGAGTCGCCCTTGACCTCGAGCGCGTAGTGATGGGCGTTGCTCGACAGCATGGCGCCGGGGACCGCGATGTTGGGCGGATTGTCTGCGATCGACTGGATCGGCTCACCGGCGGCGATGCGGCCGAGCAGCGGCAGCTCCAGCGCCTCGGCATTGCTGACCGGCTGCGCCTTGGCGGGCCGGCTGTCCGGGCGGTCGCCATCGATCACCTGCGGGGTGAAGCCCGCGGGCTTGCCACCAAGGCTCTCGGGCAGCTTGACGATCTCGATGGCGCGGGCGCGATGCGCGAGGCGGCGGATGAAGCCGCGCTCTTCCAGCGCCGTGATCAGGCGGTGGATGCCGGATTTCGATCGCAGGTCGAGCGCATCCTTCATCTCGTCGAAACTGGGTGGAACGCCATCGCGTTGCAGCCGTTTGTTGATGAAATCCAGAAGGTCGAGCTGTTTCTTGGTCAGCATGCCGCGGTCTCCGCCGTTTGTCTGCCCTTTGTTCTACGCATGTTCTTGTTTTGTGTCAACATGCTGTGGCAAACATCGTCAGAGACGCACGATTTCCACCAGATCCCCGGCGGCGCGCGGGCCGTCCTTCGGCGGGCGCACCACCAGCACGTCCGACGCGCCAAGCACGCTCAGCAGCGAACTGTCCTGACGGCCGAACACGGTGACCCGGCCATCCGGCTCCGAGCGGCCGCGCATGTAATGCTCTCGCGGGCCGTTAGAGCCGATTTCCGCCGCGAGCTGCGCAGTTTCGCGGGGGGCGGGCTCGGCGGGCAATCCCTGCATCGCGCGGATCACGGGTTTCACGAAGATTTCACCGCAAACCATTGCCGAGACGGGATTTCCCGGCAGACCAATCATCATCGCATCGCCCAGCCGGCCAGACATCAATGGCTTGCCCGGGCGCATGGCGACCTTGTGGAAAGCGCGCTCAAGCCCGAGCTGTGCGGCCACCTTCGCCACGAGATCGTGATCGCCCACCGAGGCGCCGCCGATGGTGATCACCAGATCGGCGTCGTCGACCAGCCCGAGCACGGTCGCGAGCGCCCCTTCGGTATCGTGGGCGATGGGCAGGATCCGGGGTTCGGCACCGGCCTGGGTGAGCATGGCGTGGAGACCGAAGGTGTTCGAGACGATGATCTGGTCGGGACCGGGCGTTTCGCCGGGCATGACGAGCTCGTCACCGGTGGAGATCAGCGCCACGCGCGGGCGCCGGGCGACCCGTACCGTGGGGATATTCATGGCGGCCAGAAGGGCGATGTCCTGCGGGCCGAGGAGGCGCGGCGCAGGGATCGTCTCTCCGACGCGGAAATCGCCGCCGAGGGGGCGGATATTCGTGCCAGAGCCGAGCCGGTCGGTGATCAGGATCGTGTCGCCATCGCGGTCCACATCCTCCTGGATCACCACGGTGGTGACGCCCTCGGGGACCGGAGCGCCGGTAAAGATCCGCACGGCGTCTGCGTCTCCGACAGGCCCTTCAAAAGATGATCCTGCAGCGGATTCCCCAATGACGTTCAGTCTCTTGCCGGGCGCAGCTTCGGTAACGCCGTAACCATCCATGGCCGAGGCGTTGAAGGGCGGCTGGTCGCGGCGCGCCGTCACAGGTTCTACCATCACGCGCCCGACGGCCCGGTGAAGCGGGACCGTTTCCGCGGACAGCGGCGCGGCGAGCGAGAACAGCCGGTCCAGCGCTTCGGAAACTGATATCATGTCGCCTCGTAACGCCCTGATTTTCCGCCATCCTTCAGGATAACGCGGATACCACCAATCTGCATCGCCTTGTCGACCGCCTTGGCCATGTCATAGACCGTGAGCGCAGCTGTCGAGACGGCGGTCAGAGCCTCCATCTCGACTCCGGTCTGGCCAGTGGTCTTCACGGTGGCCTCGATGCGCAGGCCCGGGAGCGCGGCATCGGGCGTGATCTCGACCGACACCTTGGTCACCGGCAGCGGGTGGCAGAGCGGGATCAGCTCGGGCGTCTTCTTGGACCCCATGATCCCCGCCAGACGCGCCACGCCGATCACGTCGCCTTTCTTGGCACGTCCCTCGGTGATGATGTCAAAAGTCTCGGGGGCCATCTTCACCCAGCCCTCGGCGGTGGCGACGCGCGCCGTCACGGCCTTCTCGGAGACGTCGACCATGTGGGCGTCGCCCTTGGCATCGAAATGGGTCAGGCCGCTCATGCCGGCACCGGATCTGCAAGCAGCGTGCGGGTGGCTTCCTCGACGTTCTCCTGCCGCATGAGGCTCTCGCCGATGAGGAAGCTGCGGGCGCCGTAGCTCGCCATGTCGGCGAGATCGGCGGGGGTGTAGAGACCGCTTTCTCAGACCAGAATGCGATCCTCGGGCACCCGCTTCGACAGCTCTCGTGTCGTGTCAAGTGTCAGATCGAAGGTCTTGAGATTGCGGTTATTAATGCCGATGAGCGGCGATTTCAGCTTGAGCGCGCGGTCAAGCTCTTCGGCGTTGTGCACCTCGATCAGAGCATCCATGCCCCAGCCGAAGGCGGCGTCCTCGAGCTCGGCGGCGAGCGTGTCCGAGACGCTGGCCATGATGATCAGGATGCAGTCGGCGCCGAGCGCGCGGGCTTCGGCGACCTGATAGGGATCGTACATGAAATCCTTGCGCAGCGCCGGCAGCGATGTGGCCGCGCGCGCCTCGGTCAGGAAGGATTTCGCGCCCTGGAAGGACGGGGTATCGGTCAGGACCGACAGGCAGGTGGCCCCGCCGTTCTCGTAGGCAGCGGCCAGGGTGGCGGGGTGAAAATCCTCTCGGATCAGCCCCTTGGAGGGCGAAGCTTTCTTGACCTCTGCAATCAGCCCGTAGCCGGTCTCGGACGCCTTGCGCAGGGCTGCGCCGAAGGGGCGCACAGGGTCTGCGGCGCGGGCCTCGGCCTCGATCTCGGAGAGCGGCCTGACGGCCTTGTCGGCGGCCACTTCCTCGAGCTTGTAGTGCTTGATCTTGTCGAGAATGGTGATGGTCATGCGGGCGCCTCCGGCGTCGTCCAGTTGATCGGCGTGTCGCCCCGAGCAATAAGCCAGTCGTTGACACGGGAAAAGGGGCGCGAGCCGAAAAAGCCGCGCCGCGCCGAGAGCGGCGAGGGATGGGCCGAGCGCAGGATCAGGTGGTCTGCGCCAGTGATGTGCTTGGCGAAGCCCTGCGCGTGGTTCCCCCAGAGGATGAAGGCACGTGGCGTTTCGGACAGCGTTTCAAGGACTTGCGCGGTCAGCCTCGACCAGCCGAGCTTGGCATGGGCGCCGGCGCTGCCCGCGGGCACGGTGAGCGCAGTGTTCAGCAGAAGAACGCCCTGCGCCGCCCAGAACCGCAGGTCGGCAGTCGGCGGGCAGGCCCCGAACTCGGCCTCGAGCTCCTTGTAGATATTGCCGAGCGAGCGCGGCAGCGGGCGCACCTCGGGCTCTGCCGAGAAGGCAAGCCCGTGGGCATGGCCCGGCGTCGGGTAAGGATCCTGTCCCAGGATCACCACCCGCACAGCCTCGGGTGCGCAGGCGTCGAGCGCGGCAAAGACCTGCGGCGCGGGTGGCAGGATCTGCCGCGTCTCGGCCGCCAGGGCGGCTTCTATGCGCGGCAGGTCGTCGTGGAAGAAGGGCAGTTCGGCCCAGGCCTCGGGCGGTCTCATGCGGCCTTTTGCGTGGCCTCTGCCAGCGCCGTGATCTTGGCCTTGGCGGCGCCGCTGTCGATGCTCTCACGCGCCTGTGCGACGCCCTCACGCAGGTCTGCGGCCTTGCCGGCCACCACCAGCGCCGCGGCAGAATTCAGCAGCACCGCGTCGCGATAGGCGGTCTGGGCGCCGCCCAGAAGCGCGCGGAAGGCTTCGGCGTTTTCAGCCGGGGTGCCCCCGACGATCTCTTCGAACGGGTGCTCCGGCAGGCCCGCATCCTCGGGATGCAGCTCGACCTCTCGCACCGAGCCGTCCTCCTCGAGCGCCGCGACCCAGCTCTTGCCCGAGATCGCCAGCTCGTCGGTGCCATCGGAACCGTGCACCAGCCAGGCGCGCTCGGAGCCGAGCTTGCCCAGCGTCTCGGCCATCGGGCGGATCAGTTCGCGCGAGAATGCGCCGGTCAGCTGGCGCTTGACCCCGGCGGGGTTGGTGAGCGGCCCGAGGATGTTGAAGATCGTGCGGGTGCCGAGCTCGGTGCGGACCGGCGCGACATGCTTCATCGCCGGATGGTGCATCGGCGCCATCATGAAACAGATGCCGACGCTCTCGAGGATCGGCGCGATGGCGGCGGCGGGCAGCATCACCTGGATGCCCATTTCGGCGAGCGCATCGGCGGAGCCGGATTTCGACGACAGGTTGCGGTTGCCGTGCTTGGCCACGGTGACACCGGCGCCGGCCACCACGAAGGCGGTCGCCGTCGAGATGTTGAGCGTGCCCTTGCCGTCACCGCCGGTGCCGACGATGTCGATGGCGCCTTCGGGCGCGATCACCGCGTTGCGCTTGGCGCGCATCACGCCGGCGGCGGCGGTGTACTCGTCCACCGTCTCGCCCCGGGTGCGCAGCGCCATCAGGAAGCCGCCCATCTGGGCCGGCGTGGCCTCGCCTTCGAACAGGACCTCGAAGGCGGCCTCCGCCTCCTCCTGCGTCAGCGGACGGGTGGCGGCGGTGCCGATCAACGGCTTGAGGCGGTCGCTCATGCGGGGACCTTCATCGTGTCGAGGAAATTCTTGAGCAGCTGGTGCCCGTGTTCGGAGGCGATGCTCTCGGGGTGGAACTGCACGCCGTGGATCGGCAGATCGCGGTGTCGCAGCCCCATGATGGTGCCGTCCTCGAGCCAGGCGTTGACGATCAGCTCCTCGGGGAGCGTGTCGCGATCGACCACGAGGCTGTGGTAACGCGTCGCCTCGAAGGGCGAGGGCAGGGTGCTGAACACGCCGGTGCCGTCGTGATGCATGGTGCCCATCTTGCCGTGCACGATCTCGGAGTGCTGCCTGACGGTGCCGCCGAAGGCCTGGCCGATGGTCTGGTGCCCGAGGCAGACGCCAAAGAGCGGCGTGCCGGTTTCGGCCGCGGCCTCGGTCAGCGCGAGGCAGATGCCCGCCTGGTCAGGGTCGCAGGGGCCGGGGCTCAGCAGGATGCCGGCAGGTTTCAGCGCCATGGCCTGCTGCACGTCGAGCGCATCGTTGCGCCAGACCTGCGTTTCGACACCAAGCTCGCCCACGTAATGCACGAGGTTGTAGGTAAAGCTGTCATAGTTGTCGATGAGCAGAAGCATGAGGCATTCTCGGTCTGGAGACGGGTCTTGGTCGGGGCTATACATGCGCCCCAAGATGGTGCAGCGTCAAGGGCATGCGCCACGACAACGGCCCGGGCACGGGGCCGGGGGCGCAGCGGGCGAAGAGGGCAGAAGCGATGGCACGAGGGTTTCTCGCGGGGGCGATCATCGGCACGGTGGTGTCGGGCGTGGCATTGGGCACGGTCTCGGTGCTGACGGGCCCGCCGCAGCGGGGGCGCGCCGCGCTGCCGCCCGAGGCAGAGGCGCCGGTATCGGAGACCGCGGCACCTGAGACCGCCGAGACGCCAGAGCCCGAGGCGCCCGAGCAGCCACAGCTAGGTGTCGAGGTCGCATCTGACGACGTGTCCGCAGAGCCCGCAGAGCCTGCAGAGCGCGATGTCGACGAAGTGGTGCCCGAGGCAGCAACCGATCCCGAAATGGCGCCGGGCGAGCCCGATCCCGAGTTCGCCGAACCTGCCGCCCCCGAGGTCGCCGAGGTGCCGGAGCCTGTCGTCGAATCCGAGACCGTGCCGATGGCCGAGGAGACGCCAGCCCGCGCCGCGGACGAAGCCGACTCCAGTGATATCGCTGACAGCCCTGCGGCACCTGCGATGAACCCGGCTCCCGAGCCCAAGCTGCAGGACAACGCCCCACAGACCAGCCCCGAGGATGGTGTCGAGACCGTCACCCCCGCCGCCGGCCTGGCCCCTGACGAGCCTGCAGGCGCCGAAACGGTCGCGCGCCCCGGCCAGCCCGGCGAGGTGACCGCCGCCGCGCCCGAGCCTGCCTCCGAGATCAGCGTCGCCACCGACATCCCGCCCGAGGCCGAGACGGCTCTGGACGCACCCGCGCCTCCTGCCACGCCCGACACCGACACCCCGTCGATGGAGATGGCGAGCGCCGACAGTCCGGCCCGCCGCGACAGCGCCTTGCCCGACGCGCCGCAGGACGAGGCTGCCCCAGAGGTCTCCACCCAGACGCCGACACCGCCGCTGCCGGTGCCGCTGGTGCCGGGAGAGGATGCGCTGCCCCGCGTGAGCACGCTGCCGGGCAGCCCAACGTCCGAGACTGCCGGGACCGGCAGGCCCGCCATCGGAACCCCGGCCGGCTCGCTTGCCGATCGCGGGGCTGGCGAAAGCGCAAGCCGTCTGCCCTCGATCGGAGAGGCGGCCCCGGCAGAGCCGACCCCCGCGCCCGAAGCCGCGCCGTCCGAGTTGTCGCCGCTCGAGCGCTACGCGGTGCCCGCCGAGGCCGAGGACGGCGCCCCGCGCATGGCGATCGTGCTGATCGACGACGGGACCGGCCCGCTCGGCCCCGACACGGTCGGCGAGTTTCCCTTCGCGGTGAGCTTTGCGATTCCCGCCTCGCATCCCGACGCGGCCGCCACGGCGCAGGGCTATCGCGACGCGGGGTTCGAGGTGCTTGCCGTCGCGGGCGTGCCCGAGGGGGCTCAGGCCACCGACGTGGAGGTCACGCTCGAGGGCAGCCTCGGGGCCGTGCCCGAGGCGGTGGCGGTGATGGAGGCGCCCGGCGACGGCCTTCAGGCGACCCGTGCGATCTCCGAGCAGGCGGCGCAATATCTCGGTGCCTCCGGTCACGGGCTGCTGATGCAGCCCAAGGGGCTGAACACCGGCGAGGCGCTGGCCCGCCGAGAAGCGGTGCCCACGGTCACCGTGTTCCGCGATTTCGATGGTGAGGGGCAGGATCCGCGCGTCATGCGCCGCTTCCTCGATCAGGCGGCCTTCAAGGCGCGCCAGGAGGGCGCGGTGGTGATGCTCGGACGCCTGCGCGCGGACACGGTTTCGGCCCTGCTGCTCTGGGGCCTGCAGGACCGCGCCAGCAGCGTTGCCCTTGTGCCGATCTCCCTCGTTCTCCGCGAGAGCCCGACGAACAACTGAGCTGACCGAGCGCGACAACGCCCCTGTCTTCTCTACGTCCGGAAATACTCCGGGGGAGTCCCGGCGCCGCCGGGACGGGGGCAGAGCCCCCTCACTTTGCGCTGGTCATGCTGTGCATGACGGGGGGCAGAGCCCCCTCACTTTGCGCTGGTCATGCTGTGCGTGACTGGGGGCAGAGCCCCCTCACTCAAGGCTCTTCATGCTTTGCAGAGCCAGAGCGGCACGCGTCACCCAGCCGCGGCCCACCGCGCCATCGCGGTTTCGAGATCGCCATAGCCCGTCAGGCGTCGTTCGAACTGCAGCCCGAGCCGCTCTGCGTGCGACCTGGCCAGATCCGTGAGGGTCGGATCGTCGGTCTGTGCCTGATAGACCAGTGTCTCGTAGTGACCGAAATACATGTCGCGCAGCTCCGGGTGCCGGTCGAGGCCGAGCGGGGTCCAGACGAAGGCATCGAACTGGCGCACGAGGAAATCGGTCAGGTAGAAGCTTGTGATCTCGTCGAGCCCCTCGAATCGCGTCAGTCCTTCGTAGAAGGCATAGCAATGCGGCCCCGCGATCATCTCGACGCCGAGCTCGGCGCAAGCGGTCTGCAAGGTGCCGCCGGTGCCGCAATCCGCATAGGCCACGAAGATGCGGTCGTGGCTGGTGCGGTGGCGCGCCACGGCCTCGCGGACGGCATCGGTGATCTTCTCGGGATGATTGTGCAGGATCGCGGGCAGGCAGGTGAGATCGATGTGATCCCAACCATGGTGCGCGCGAAGGGCGAGGATCTCGCGCGCCAGAGCGCCGCAGGCGATGATCAGGACCTTGCCGTGTCCGGTCGGCGCGAGCCCGGCCGTGGTCAGCGTGGCATCGTTCGGCGCGGCGCTGGCGGGGGTGTCGCTGTCAGGCGTGCCCGTCATCGGGCGCGACCGGGGTCATGGCCCACCGCACGGCCAACGCCACGGCGAGAAGCAGCGGGATCATCGTGCCCGCGCCCCAGGACAGAAACGCCCAGATCGTGAGCCCCGCAGATGCCAGAACCGCGACTAGAAGCGTGACCAGATGTGTCACAGGCATGATCGTCTCCCTTACCTCTTGTCAAAGATAGGCTGTCAGGGGCGCGATTCAAAGGGAAAACCTCCGCAAGGCGCCCGCCTGCCATGGGATCGTCCGTGGGGCGGGCGGTAGAGGGACGGCTGTGCCGCTGCCTCGGCGACGCGCGCCGGGGCAGCAGGACGGGGGCGGATCAGCCGGCGGCGCGCTGGTTGTGGCGACGGGCGATCAGGTCCTTGGCGGTTTCAACCGCCACGGCGGCGTCGCGGCAATAGGCGTCGGCGCCGATGGCCTTGCCGAACTCTTCGTTCAGCGGCGCGCCGCCCACCAGCACGAGATAGTCGTCGCGAATGCCCTCGGCGACCATCGTGTCGATCACCACCTTCATGTAGGGCATGGTGGTGGTCAGCAGCGCCGACATGCCGATGATGTCGGGCTTTTCCGCCGCCGCCGCCTCGAGATAATTCTCGACCGGGTTGTTGATGCCGAGGTCGACCACCTCGAAGCCTGCGCCTTCCATCATCATCGCGACGAGGTTCTTGCCGATGTCGTGGATGTCGCCCTTGACGGTGCCGATCACCATCTTGCCGATGGTCGGCGCGCCGGTCTCGGCCAGCAGCGGCTTGAGGATCGCCATGCCCCCCTTCATCGCATTGGCGGCCAGCAGCACCTCGGGCACGAAGAGGATGCCGTCGCGGAAGTCCTCGCCGACGATCTTCATGCCGCCGACAAGCGCCTCGGTCAGGATGCGGTAGGGCGCCCAGCCACGGTCGAGCAGAATGTGAACCGCGTCTTCGATCTCGTCCTTCATGCCGTCGTACAGATCGTCGAACATCTGTTCGACCAGCTCTTCGTCATTGAGATCGGCGAGGATGATGTCGTCGTCTTCGTCGGCCATGGGCAGGATCCGTGCTTGGGGCGTGGCGGGCCACGCGGGCGATTTGGGTGCTCCGAGCCTGCGGTGCATGGCCGCAGCGCGCTTTGACATTTGCGACACGCGCGGTTGCGGCTGCGACTTCAGACGCCGTGGCCTTGCGAATGTTCGCTTAATGTTCCATGATTTGCGGATGAGCGAGAGCCAGCGCCAGATCGAAAAGGAGCGCCGTCCGGGACGCGGTGCCGCCAGCCGCGAGACCGGCCGGTTCGAGCGGCTGCGCTACGAGGATGCCCATGACGGTTGGGAGATCGAAGAGGATCTGCCCAAGCTGCGCACCGAGGTGAGCGACGAGCGGCCGCGCAGCCTGATCAACTACGTCTCCTCGCCGGACATTCCCTTCGACCGCACCATCAACCCGTATCGTGGCTGCGAGCATGGCTGCATCTATTGTTTCGCGCGGCCGACCCATGCCTATCTCGGCCTGTCGCCGGGGCTGGATTTCGAGACGCGGCTCGTCGCGCGCCCGGATGCGCCGGAGGTGCTGGCCCGCGAGTTGCGGTCGAAGCGCTACCGCGTGGCGACGCTCGCCATCGGCACCAACACCGATCCCTACCAGCCGCTCGAGCGTGACCGGGCGATCATGCGCGCCTGTCTCGAGGTGCTGCGCGATCATCGCCACCCGGTGGCGATCGTCACCAAGGGCACGCTGATCGAGCGCGACATCGACATCCTGTCGGAGATGGCGGCGATGGGGCTGGCGCGGGTGGGCGTGTCGGTCACCACGCTGGACGCCGATCTGTCGCGCCGGATGGAGCCGAGAGTGCCGGCACCAAAGCGGCGACTGGCGACGATCCGGCGTCTTGCGGAGGCCGGGATCGAGACCCGGATCATGGTCTCGCCGGTGGTGCCGGCGCTGACCGATCCGGAGCTCGAGGCGATTCTCGCCGCCGGCGCCGAGGCAGGCGCCGCGGCGGCGAGCTGGATCATGCTGCGCCTGCCGCTCGAGGTGGCGCCGCTCTGGAAAGCCTGGCTCGAGGAGCATTACCCCGGCCGGGCCGGCCGGGTGATGGCGCGGCTGCGCGAGATGCATGGCGGCGCGGAGTATTCCGCGCAGTGGCACCGGCGGATGCGGGGCGAAGGGCAGTATGCGCAGCTGATCGCGCAACGCTTCGACAAGGCGGCGCGACGGCTGGGGCTGGACCGCACGCTCGGGCCGCTGCGGAGCGACTTGTTCCGGGTGCCGGCGCAGGCCGGGGACCAGTTGAGCCTGTTCTGAGTGTGGGACAGTCGTTCGCCTTGGCGGCCGGCGGTCTCGGCCCGAGGCGCGGTGCCTTTGCCGGAGGCCGGCAAGGCGGCACGGGCCGGCCTGCCTCCGGCGGGAGTATTTTTGACGAAGAGAAGACGGGGGCTTCGGTGCCGGGTGTCAGCTGCGGCGGCGGCCGCGGCGTTCGCGTTTCGGCGCGGGGGTGTCGCCGGTGCCGTCGCTGTCGGAGCTGAAGCCTCCCAGCGCTGCGGCGATCTGCTCGAGCGTCGGGCGCGGGCCGGTGGGGCGGGTCTCGAGGGCCTCGCGCATGGCGCGCAGGTGCTCGGGCATGGTGCCGCAGCAGCCGCCGATGATGCGGGCGCCGGCGTTGCGCGCCAGCACCGCGTACTCGGCCATTAGTTCGGGCGTGCCGTTGTAGTGGATGTGGCCATCCTCGTAGCGCGGGATGCCGGCATTGCCCTTGGCGATGATCGGACGCTCGGTGCCGGTGGCGGCAAAGCCCAGCACGGTGCGCATCAGGTCCGAGGCGCCGACGCCGCAATTGGCGCCGAAGGCCAGCGGCGGGTTGGGCAGCGCGTCGACCTGCCGCACGAAGTCATCCGAGGTCACGCCCATCATGGTGCGCCCGGCGGTGTCGAAGCTCATGGTGCCGCACCACGGCATACCCACCTTCGCGAAGGCCTCGGCGGCGGCGGCGAACTCCTCGGGGGCCGAGATGGTCTCGACCCAGAGCACGTCGGCGCCGCCCTCCTTGAGCCCGGCGGCGGTTTCCTCGAACATCTCGACCGCGGTCTCGTGGCTCAGCGTGCCGACCGTGCCCATGATCTCGCCGGTGGGGCCGACGGAGCCCGCGACCACCACCTTGCGGGCTGCGGCGTCCGCCACGTCGCGGCCCAGCGCGGCGGCGAGGCGCGACAGCTCGAAGGCGCGGGAGGCCGCATCGTGCAGCTTGAGGCGCGAGGCGTTGGCCCCGAAGGAGTTGGTGAGGAAGATGTCCGAGCCCGCCTCGACCGCGTTGCGGTACAGCGTGCGGATGCGCTCGGGGTGGTCGATGTTCCAGAACTCCGGCGCATCGCCCGAGGCCAGCCCCATGTTGAACAGGTTGGTGCCGGTGGCGCCGTCGGCCATGAGCCAGTCGCGGGTGGAGAGCAGCTCGGTCAGTGCGTCGGTCATGTCATGCCTTGGGGTCTGGTCGTGAAGCGGGGTCTGATCTTGAAGCGGGACCCGGGCCGTTGCGAGGGATCGCGGCCCGGGCCTCGGGAGTGTAACGCGGCGAGTGTTGCGGAAAGCCTTGACCGGCGCAATGGCCGTTCAGGCCCGCCTGCGGCGTCCGCCGCCACGTCGCCCGCCACGGGCGGCGGCGGGTTCGCCGGTCTCGGCTTCCTTGTTGAAGGCGATCCAGGCGCCGCCATGCGGGTCCTGGTTCATGAGCAGGTTGGCGGCGCGGATCGCGGCCATCTCGGAGCCGGGCTTCGACCGGGTCGAGCCCATGCCGAAGAGGGTCACGAAGGTCTCGTCATCCATGTCCTCGGGCAGGATGATGCCGGCCGCGGCGACCTCGGCCTTCTTGGCTGCGATCTTGGTCTGGGTGACGGGCAGGGCGACCGGGTTCATGATCGCCGAGGTCATGCCCGCGCCCATCGCCATCGGTAGGAAGGCGTTGTTGATGCCGTGCCGGTTGGGCAGGCCGAAGGAGATGTTGGACGCACCGCAGGTGGTGTTGACGCCAAGCTCGTCGCGCAGGCGGCGCACGAGGGCAAAGACCTGCTGGCCGGCGGTGGCCATGGCACCGATCGGCATCACCAGCGGGTCGACCACGATGTCATGCGCGGGGATGCCGAAATCGGCGGCGCGTTCGACGATCTTCTTCGCGACCGCAAAGCGCACGTCGGGATCCTCGGAGATGCCGGTGTCGTCGTTCGAGATCGCCACCACCGGCACGTTGTATTTCTTCACCAGCGGCAGCACCAGCTCGAGCCGGTCTTCCTCGCCGGTGACCGAGTTCAGCAGCGGCCGGCCCTCGGCGGCCTCGAGCCCGGCCTCGAGCGCGCCCGGCACCGAGCTGTCGATGCAGAGCGGCAGGTCCACCAGCCCCTGCACCAGCTCGACGATCTGGCGCATCAGCGGCGGTTCGGTCTCGTTGGGGTTGGGGTTGGAGTTGTAGACCACGCCCGCGTTGATATCGAGAATGGCGGCGCCGGCGGCGGCCTGCGCCAGCGCGTCCTTTTCCACTGTCGAGAAATCCCCGGCCTCGAGTTCGGCGGCGAGCTTTTTGCGCCCCGTGGGGTTGATGCGCTCGCCGATCACGCAGAACGGTTCATCGAACCCGAGCGTGGCGGTGCGGGTCTTCGACTCGACAACGGTTCTCGTCATGGAATGTGTTCTCCTCTCAAACGGTCCAGAAGCGTGGGCAGGGTGGCGTCGGTGTAATCGGCGATGGTGGCCTGGGCCCCGGCCTCGCAGAGGCGGTCATGGCTGAGCCCCGAGCGCACGCCGATGGCATAGGCCCCGGAGCGCGCGGCGGCGCGCATGCCGCTCTGGCTGTCCTCGAAGGCGAGGCAGTGATGCGGCTCGGCACCGAGTTGGCGCATCGCGGCGAGGTAGGGCTCGGGGTCGGGCTTGGCGCGGGCGCATTCGTCGCCGATGATCAGCAGCTCGAAGCGGTCGCTGAGGCCGATGGCCCTGAGCATGTGCTCGCCGTTCTCGCGCGGGGCATTGGTCACCACAGCTAGGCGCCATCCTTCGCGGTCGGCCTGGTCGAGCAGCGCCACTGCGCCGGGCATCGGGTCGGCGCCGTCGCCGAGACGCTCGCGGAAGCGGCGTTCCTTCTCGTCCGAGAGCGCCTGCGCGTCGCAGCCCGGGAAGAGCTTGGGGAACATCTCGAGATTGTGGTGCCCGTGGATGCGGTTTTCATAGATCTCCGGGGTGAGCTCCTTGCCGTGCTCGGCAAAGATTTCCGCGAAGACCGCGTAGTGAAGCGGGTCGGAGACGAGCAGTGTGCCGTCCAGATCGAAGAGGAGAGCTTTGGTCATGCCCGTCCCGATACAGCGTCTCAGATCGCGCGTCGAGCGGGGCGCGTGGCCTCGCCGCCGTGGGTCGCGGCCCACTCGGCGCAGGTCTTGATGCCGCCGAGCGGAAAGAGATGCGCCTGTTCGATGGGAAATCCGGGATCGGCGGCCTTGCGCGCGGCCAGCTCGGCGGTGAGCTCGGTGGGCTCGTAGGGCAGCAGAAGCTTGCTGACGTCGAGCGCGCGCTTTTGCAGGACTCGCAGCGACGGGCCGACGCCGCAGGCGATGGCGAACTTGATCATGGTCTGCAGCTTGGCCGGGCCGGCAAGGCCGATGTGGATCGGCAGGTCGACACCGTTTGCGCGCAGCCGGCTGGCCCAGTCGAGGATCGGCTCCGCCTCGAAGGCGAACTGCGTGACCATCGCCATCCGCGCGTCGCTGCGCTCGGAGAAGTCCTGCTTCCAGCGCGCGGCGGCCATGACCTCGGCCTCGCCACCATCGGCGTCGATGTCGCGGTTGCCCTCGGGGTGGCCCGCCACGTGCAGGCGGGTGAAGCCGGCCTTGTCGAAGAGCCCGGTCTCGAGCAGCTGCATCGAACTGTGGAAATCGCCCTTCGGCTCGGAGACACCGCCGGCGAGGATCAGGCCTTGCGTGATGCCGGCCTCGCCCTGATAGCGGGCGATCCAATCGGCCAGCGTGGCCTTGTCGGCGATGATGCGGGCAGGGAAATGCGGCATGACGTCAAAGCCTTCGCCGGCGATGCGGCGGGCGGTGGCGACCATTTCCTCGATCGGGGTGCCGTCGATATGGGCGATGTAGACGCGGGTGCCCTCGGGCAGAAGGGCGCGGAAATCCTCGACCTTGGCGGCGGTGCGCGGCATCACCTCGATGGAGTAGCCCCTTAGAAATCCGCCGAGCCCCGTGGTCGGGGGAGTGGCCTTGGGCTTGCGGAAATTCAGTAGGGACATCCAGCGGCTCCTTAGGGTCATCAGGGGGGCGTCAGGGGGTTGCCGGGCCGGGGGCCCAGCCGTCATTGGCGATCAGGGCCCGAAGACGGGCATCGTCGTAATCATGCTCGAGGCGGGCGGCGGTGGCCTCGGCCAGCGCCTGCGGCTCGCCATCACCCTCGCCACCGGAGGCGCGCCGCCACTCGGCGAGATAGGCGTCGGTGTCGGAGGCGCCTACCTTCATCGCGGCCCGGTCAATCGCCTGCTCGAACCGCTCCGGCAGCGGCGCCTTGGCGCCGCGGCGACCGCGGCCCACAAGCACCTGCGCCGGGATGTCGCGCCAGTAGACGATGGTGATCTCGGGCATGTCGGGCGATTCCCTTCCTCCTGTTCCTTTTTGTTTAGCGGCGACGCCTGCTGCGCCGGGGTCGGTTTTCGACACTCACCGTCCCGTGTGCGACGTCGGGTCGGTCGCCCGTTCGGTCAGGGCTGCAACCAGAAGGCGGGTGGATCTCCAAAAACTATCCTTTTGACATATTTTTGCTGCGCTTTTACGGCAGGTTTGCTGTGATGTCGGCGCGCGGGCGCGGCTGCTTGCGGCTACGAAGGGTAGGGAAAGCGATGGTCATCGCGGTGAAAGCGCACAGGATTGCCTACATGGCGCTGCCCAAGGCGGGCTGCTCCACCGTGAAGGCCGCGCTGGCGCAGGTCGATCCCGACACGACCGTGCCCGAGGGCGAAGCCGCGGACGTGATGACCTGGCATCGGCTCTACCCGACCATGCGCTTCCGCCCGCACCGCTGGAAGGCGTATGACGACTGGTGGCGCTTTTGCGTGGTGCGCGATCCGCTCAAGCGGCTGCTCTCGGTCTACACCAACCGGGTGGTCGGCATGCGCGAGCTGCACAATTGCCGCAAGATCCTGCGCGGCAGGGTTGACCTGCCGATGGATCCCGATCCGGACTTCTTCTTTCAGAACCTGCGCGCCTATGTCGACGCAGCCTCGGTCATCAAGCACCACGTGCTGCCCGCGTGGCTGTTCCTCGGGCCGGATCTCGGACGCTACGACCGGATTTACCGCACCTCCGAACTCGCGCTGTTCGGAGAGGAACTGGCCGAGCGCACCGGCTGCCGCGTGACCATCGCGCGCGAGAACCGCAGCGAGACGCGGCTGGGGCCTGACGATCTCTCGCCCGAGACGCGCTCGGTGCTGCGCGACCATCTCGAAGAGGAATACGGCTATCTGGCCGAGTTCTATGAAAATCCCTTTGGTCCGCGCCTGCATCGCGCTTGCACGGGAACCGCGCGCCGCGTATCGTGACGCTAACTTAAAATTCGGAAAGGCGCACAGTCATGGCGCCAAGGCGTCCCAAAGGTGCGGGCGCTTTCCCGAGACCGGTAGAGAGCCCCGCGCCGCAACCGCCTGATCCTAGTGCGCTTTATGCCGCTCTGGATCTGGGCACGAACAGTTGCCGCATGCTGATTGCCCAACCCAAGGGCAGCCAGTTCCATGTGGTCGACAGCTTCTCCAAATCCGTCCAGCTCGGGCAGGGGCTCGAGCGGACGGGGCGGCTTTCGCGTGCCTCGATGAATCGCACCATCGGGGCGATCCGCGTCTGCCAGCAGAAGATCAAGCGCCACAAGGTCGAACGTATGCGGCTGGTCGCCACCGAGGCCTGCCGCCGGGCGCAGAATGCGCGCGAGTTCATCCGGCAGGTTCGGCGCGAGACGGGTCTGCAGCTCGAGATCATCCAGCCCGAGGAAGAGGCGCGTCTCGCGGTGATCTCCTGCGCGCCGCTGGTCTCGACCCGCACCGAGCAGCTTCTGGTCGTGGATATCGGCGGCGGCTCGACCGAGCTGGTGTGGATCGACCTTTCCTCGGTGCCGCGGCGCGACCGGCCGGCGGCGATCATGCGGCTGCATGCCGGCTTCCACCCGCCCGAGAGCCCGTTTCCCGCGGCCAAGGTGGTCGACTGGATCTCGGTGCCGCTGGGGGTGGCGACGCTGCGCGACCAGTTCAACGACGTCGAGGATGACGCCGCGCGCTATGCTTTGATGAGCTGGTATTTCGAGGAGAACCTCTCGGAGTTCGCGCCCTACAAGGATGCCCAGTCGCGCGAAGGTTTTCAGATCGTCGGCACCTCCGGCACGGTGACCACGGTGGCGGCCTCGCATCTGGGGCTGCGGCGGTACGACCGCACGAAGGTCGACGGGCTGCGCATGACCTCGGATCAGATCGAGGCTGTGATCGGACGATATCTCGAGATGGGCCCGGCCGGCCGCCGTCGCGATCCGCGCATCGGGCAGGACCGGCAGGCGCTGATCATGTCGGGTGCTGCGATCCTGCAGGCGCTGCTGCGGCTGTGGCCCACCGACCGCCTGTCGGTCGCCGACCGTGGTCTGCGCGAAGGGCTGCTCTACGCACAGATGTCTGCCGATGGGGTGCTGGAGGACGGGCCGCTCTGAGGCTGCTGAGCTTCTAGGCGGCAGGCGTCTGCCTGTGGAGCGACGCTCCTGACCTCGACGACTTTCGGGTTCCGATCCCCGCGCTGACCTGCCCGTTCCGGCGGGCTGGCGCTTTGTCATCTTTGCGCTCTGGATCGAGGTCGTGCGGACTTGGCGGGGATAAATCGACGATTTCGGAGGCGGCAAGCGCCACCCCACGGGCAGGCGCCGGCCCGGCTCGTGTCGCAGATTTTGGCGCGTCGGCTCGATCTTGCCGCGCCTGAAAAAGCCCGGCGCTCCGAGGAGCACCGGGCCTTCTCAAATCCGCCAGTGGCGCGATCTTAGAACGGGATCTCGTCGTCGAGATCGCGCGAGGGAGCACGGCCACCGCCGCCACCGCCCGAGCCGCTGCCGTAATCGTCGCGGCCACCGCCATAGCCGCCACCGCCGCCGCCACCACCGTAGCCGCCGCCGGAACCGCCGAAGTCACCACCGCCGCCGCCACCTTGGCGGCTGTCGAGCAGGGTCAGTTCGCCGCGATAGGGGCGCAGCACGACCTCGGTCGAGTAGCGGTCCTGGCCGGACTGGTCCTGCCATTTGCGGGTCTCGAGCTGGCCTTCGAGATAGACCTTCGAGCCCTTGCGCAGATACTGCTCGGCGATCCGCGCCAGCGGTTCCGAGAAGATCGCGACCGAGTGCCACTCGGTGCGCTCGCGGCGCTCGCCGGTGTTGCGGTCCTTCCAGTTCTCCGAGGTGGCGATCCGCAGGTTGCACACCTTGCCGCCGTTCTGGAAGGTGCGGGTCTCGGGATCGGCCCCGAGATTGCCCACCAGGATCACCTTGTTCACTGAGCCGGCCATGTCATCCTCACGCGTTGTTCCGATTCTTCTCCCCCGGAGGGGTTTCAAGGAGCCTTACACAGCCATGCCGCACCATGCCACCGGATCGTTGTGGAAAACCCCGGCGCGCGCCCGCCCGCCGGGGACAGTGCCTGATACACCGGCCATGGTTAATGAACCGTTCGGGATTGGTTAACGAAAGATTGGCGGGAACCTGCGCGCCGGCGGTCGCAGGGGTAGCGAAGTCCTGCGTGATCCGTATAGTCGGCGCGGGATTTGAGGGACGCAACGTCGCCCCCGTGGACATTGGGACAGAACAGGGTGGTTCATGCGAGTACTGCCACGTAAGGCGTTGCCGGCGCTGCTTTGCGCCGCCATTTCCGCCACGGCCGTCCAGGCCGAGACCATTTCGACCAAGAACCGGAACATGCTGTTTCGCAAGCAGACCTCGGTGCTCGACAACCGTGCGGCGGAGCAATACCGCAGCTCGGTGCGGCTCAAGCCGGCCTCGGTGATCACCCCGACAAAATGGGGCCCGATGGGCGGCGACGAGGACAGCACGCCGGTCTATCGCGGGCGCTACAACGGTCAGTATGCCGACATGGCGCGCACCGCCGCGCGTCGTCACGGCGTGCCCGAAGACCTGTTCCTGCGGCTGGTGAAGCAAGAGTCGAACTTCAATCCGAAGGCGCTGTCGCACAAGGGGGCCATCGGCCTCGCGCAACTCATGCCCTTCACCGCCAAGCGGCTCGGGGTGAACCCGCACGACCCGGCGCAGAACCTCGAGGGCGGGGCGCGCTATCTCAAGCAGCAATTCGTCACCTTCGGCTCATGGCGGCTGGCGCTGGCGGCCTACAATGCCGGCCCCGGTGCGGTCGAGAAACATGGCGGGGTGCCGCCCTACCGCGAAACCCGGAATTACGTGAAGATCATCTGGGGCAGCTGAGCGGACCGGGACAACTTGTCCTAGGGAAATGCTCGGGAATTGACCTCTCCGGCGCTTGGGTCTAGGCACGGGATCATTGTCTCGTGCTCAGTGGATGCGCCCGATGAAGACCGCCCCGATCCTCAGCCTGACCGTTGCCGCCGCACTCGCGGCGGGCCTTGCTGCCAGCGCCCTGCGCGCCACGCCGCCGGACGTCCCGGACAGTCTCGAGGCGCTTGGCGAGGCGCTGTTCTTCGATCCCAACCTGTCGCGGAACCGCACCCAGAGCTGCGCCACCTGTCACGATCCGGCCTATGCCTTCGCCGATCCGCGCGGCGCAGCGTCGCCCGGTGACGATGGCAGCTCGCTCGGCGATCGCAACGCACCGACCGCGACCTATGCCGCCTTCGTGCCGCCCTTCGGAAAGAACGAGGAGGGTGAGTGGCGGGGCGGGCTGTTCCATGACGGCCGCGCCGGTACGCTCGAGGCGCAGGCTGGCGGCCCGCCGCTGAACCCGGTCGAGATGGGCATGGCCGACGAGGCCGCCGTGGTGGCGCGTCTGCGCGAGGATCCGATCTATGCGCAGGCCTTCCCGAAGCTCTTCGGGGCCGGGGTTCTCGACGCGCCGGAGGCCGGATACGAGGCCATGACCCGCGCCATCGCCGCCTTTGAGCGCGGGCCGGAATTCGCGCCATTCGACTCGAAATACGACCGCTTCCTGCGCGGCGAGGCCGAGCTGACCCGGCAGGAGGAGCTGGGGCGGCTGCTGTTCTTCTCGCAGCAATTCACCAACTGCAACCAGTGTCACCAGCTGCGGCGCAGCGCCGTGGACCCGGAGGAGACCTTCTCGGATTACCGCTTCCACAATATCGGTGTGCCCGAGAACAGCGATCTGCGGGCGATGAACGGCATCACCACCGCCGATCTCGGGCTGCATGGCAATCCGGGGGTCGAGGCGGCCGCCGACAGCGAGGGCCGCTATCGCACACCGACGCTGCGCAATGTCGCGGTGACGGGGCCCTACATGCACAACGGCGTCTTCGAGGATCTGCGCACGGTCATCCTGTTCTACAACACCTACAACACGCGCTCCGAGGCGCGGAAGATCAACCCCGAGACTGGCGCGCCGTTCGGGCCGCCGGAAGTGGCCGAGAACATCGCGATGGACGAGCTGACCGATGGGCCGGCGCTCGAGGACCAGCGCATCGACGCGCTGGTGGCCTTTCTCGAGACGCTGACGGATCAGCGCTACGAGCACCTTCTGGGGGAATAGGGAAGAGGCGCGCTCAGCCCTGCGAGAGGCCGAGCTTGTAGAGGTGGATCTCGAAGGAGGGATGCATCTCGGCCCCGGTGACGCCCGGACGATAGTGGCGGTATAGCGAGCGCCAGTAGGGCTGCACGATCACCGCATCGTCCTGCAACAGCCGCTCGATCCGGGCCATGACGTCGCGCCGCGCCGCGTTGTCGGCGATGGCCAACGCCTCCGCCACCAGAGCGTCGAACTCGGGGTTGGCATAGCCGGTTTCGTTCCACGATTCACCCGAGCGATAGGCCAGCGCCAGCACCTGGATGCCCAAAGGGCGGTGGTTCCACTCGGTGATCGACAGCGGATAGGTCTTCCACTCGCTCCAGAAGCGCGAGCCGGGCAGGACCGTTCGGGTGACCTTGATCCCCGCATCCTTGAGCAGGGCCTCGGCCGCGTCTCCGGTGCGCATGGTCAGGCCGTCATCGAGCGTGACGAGATCGTGCTCGAAATCCAGCATTCCGGCCTCTTCGAGCAGGGCCACGGCGGCCTCGGGGTCATAGGGCGTGTGGCCCACATCGGCGTAGTCGGGATGGACCGGCGCGACATGGTGGTTCTCGGCCACCACGCCGAGGTCGGAATGGCCGTATTCAAGGCAGAAAGCGTTGTCGATGGCGAGTTGCAGCGCCCGTCGCACGCGCTGGTCTGCATAGGGCGCCTTGCCCTCGACGAGCGCCGTCTGGTTGCCGCGCAGCACCACGGTGGAGCCGGTCACCACCTGCGAGCGCTCCCAGCCGAGCGCATCGCCGAGAGCGATGAAGTCGCCGATATTCTCGTAGAGCATGTCGACCTCGCCGGCCTCTGCGGCGGCGAGCCAGGCGGCCGGGTCGGTGCCGTAATCGAGGAACTCGATGCGTTCGAGCGTGGCGCCGCCGAAACCTTCGGCGCGATCGCCCCACCAGTCGTGATCGCGGTTGCGGACCAGCACCGCCCGCTCGCCCGGGACCAGGCTTGCGGGCAGGTAGGGCCCTGTGCCCACAGGGGCCGAGAGCATCTCTTCGGGGTCGTGGCTGGCGTGAACCACGGCGGCGGGGTAGTCGGCGAGCTCGACGATCAGCGCCACGTCGGGCATCGGCAGCGCGAGGCGGACGGTGAGCGGGTCGAGCTCGGTCACGGCGCCCTCGTGAAGCTTGCCGGTCTCGCGATCCACCAGCGTGGTGAGACGGCCCGCCATCGAGTTGCCCTCGACCTCGCGGTCGCACCAGTAATGGAAAAGGCGTACCACGTCCGAGGCGGTGAAGGGCTCGCCGGTGGTCCATGTCACGCCGGGGCGGACGTGCAGCACGTATTCGGTGGCGTCGTCGTTGACGTCCCAGCCCTCGAGCAGCATGCCGCGGACCGAGCCGTCGCGATTGTACTCGACAAGGTACTCCAGCCAGCCGCGGGTGATGTTGGCGATCTCGGCCCAGTCGGCGGTGCGGGGGTCCTTGAGCGGCCGCACCTCCATCTGGATGCGCAGGCCGGGACCCGCCTCTCCGGCGCCTTGCGGTGCTTCCTGAGCCTGGGCGGGCGTGCCCAGACCGCCCAGCGCATAGGCGGCGCCGACGCCGAGACCGAGCCCCGTGACGCGGGTCAGGAACTCGCGCCGGCCGATCAGGCCCTGCGCCAGCTCTCGCGCGTAAAGCTGTGCCGCGGGATGCGTCGCCCGCGGCTCACCGGTCTTGGTCATGTCGGTCCTTTCCTGCCGCGCGGCAGAGTCCTTCGCCGCAGATCAAACCCCATATCCGCCCGCAGGGGCAAGGATTTTCCCGCATCAGGCGGCTAGTGCCGCAGCCCCGGGCGGGCGCCGTGCCGGCCACGGCGGATCTCGGTCGGAGAGTGGCCGGTATGGCTGCGGATGAAGCGGGTGAAATAGGGCGCGCTGTGGAAGCCAAGGCTCTCGGCGATGCGGTTCACCGGCGGGTCCGGCTGGGCCAGCAGCCGCTGCGCCTCGTGCAGCTTGCGCTCGGCCAGCATCGTCGCGGCCGTTCGGTCGCAGGCAGCGCGCGCGGTGCGCGTCAGGTGCGTGGGCGTCACACCGAGCGCGGCGGCATAGTCCGACACGCCCCGGTCGCTGCGGAAGCCGGCGCTGAGCGCGCAGGTATAGAGCCGCATCAGCCGCCGCGCCGCGTTGGGCTTGTCCTCATCGTGCGGCGCGGCCTCGCCCTGACGGCGCAGCCAGACAGAGACGAGGATGGCATGGGCGCCAAGGGCCTGGGCCAAGTGCCCGCGCTGCTGGCTCTGTTCGCGCATCATCGCATCAAGCAGGCCGGTGAGCTCCGCCTGCGCGGCGCCTTCGCGGATGCGCAGATGCCGCGGCGCCCCGGGCCAGAGATCGCCACCGACGGGGCTATGCAGCACCAGCCCGAGGCTCTGCAGCCCCGGCTCGAGCGCGAAGAGCGTGCCGGCCGGGATGAACAGCGCATTGTGCGGCCCGAGCCCGCGCCGCAGGCCCTCGACGGTGGCGCGGCCCTGTCCCCTGGTGAGCCAGATCAGCGTGTGCTCGGGGCGGTCATGCAGCAAGCGGTACTGCCAGCCGGGTTGCTGCCCCAAAGACGCGACCCGGACGGGCGCGGTCCCTGCGGCAGCGGCGCTCATGCGCCGGCCCCGGCGGGGGCGATCTGCGGCCAGTCGCGCATCCGCGCGCGGAACCAGCTGCGCTGGCGCTTGGCGAACTGGCGCGTGAGGACGGTCGCCCGGTGCGCGGCCTCTTCGAGAGAGATCTCACCGCGCAGATGCGCCATCAGCTCGGCGGCACCGATCGCCTTGGCCGAGGGCAGGTCGGGTGACCAGGTGGCGAGGTTGGCGCGGGCCTCAATGAGCGCGCCTTCGCGGATCATCTTGTCGAACCGCGACTCGATGCGCGGGGTGAGCCAGTCCTTGGGCGCGTCGAAGAGGATCGGCTGGCAGCGTTCGAGCGGCAGCATCGGGGCAGGGGTCTCGTCCTGCCAGTCGGCAAGTCCGCGACCTGTGGCGCGCAGGACCTCCCAGGCGCGCTGCACCCGCATGGGGTTCATGGTGTCGATGCGGGCGCGGGTCTCTGGGTCGAGCTCGGCCACCATCGCCGCAAGCGCGCCAGCTGCCAGCCGCGCCATGGCCTCGGCGCGAATCTCCGGCGGTGTCGTCGGGATCTCGGCCAGCCCCTCGGTCAGGGCGGTGAAGTAGAGACCGGTGCCGCCGACGATGATCGGCCGTTCGGCGCCCCCGAGAATCGGCGCCAGATCCCTCAGCCATTCGCCCACTGAATAGGCTTGGGCGCCCGGGATGTGACCATAGAGCCGGTGCGGGGCCTGCGCCTCTTCTTCAAGGGACGGCCTTGCGGTCAGCACCCGCCAGTCGGAAAACACCTGGATCGCATCGGCGTTGACGATGACCCCACCCTGCCGGGCAGCGATCTCCAGCGCCAGCGCGGACTTGCCGCTGGCGGTCGGGCCGGCGATCAGGACCGGGCGCTCCGGGTCCGGCGCGAGACGCGCAAGTCTGTCTGCCAGGCCGGCCTCGCTCACCATGTGTTCCCCTATCCTGCGCCATTGCAGCGGCGCCGGTTTTCCGCCACATATGGCGCCGATCCTATCCCCTCTCAGCGACGGAGTTCAACATGGCCGAGGCACCGCAGACCACCTTCAAACGCGTCCTGCTGAAAATCTCCGGGGAGGCGTTGATGGGAGAGCAGGGCTACGGCCTGAACCCGCCCACCGTCGAGCGCATCGCCCGCGAGGTGAAGAGCGTGCACGACATGGGCGTCGAGATCTGCATGGTGATCGGCGGCGGAAACATCTTCCGCGGCCTTGCGGGCTCGGCCCAGGGCATGGAACGCACCACCGCCGACTACATGGGGATGCTCGCCACGGTGATGAACGCGCTTGCGATGCAGTCGGCGCTCGAGGAGCTGGGGGTGTTCACCCGGGTGATCTCGGCCATCCGCATGGACGAGGTCGCCGAGCCCTATATCCGCCGCCGCGCCGTGCGCCACCTCGAGAAGAAGCGGGTGTGCATCTTCGCGGCCGGCACCGGCAATCCCTACTTCACCACCGACACCGCCGCCACGCTGCGCGCCAACGAGATGGCCTGCGAGGCGATCTTCAAGGGCACCAAGGTCGACGGCGTCTACGACAAGGATCCGGTCAAGCACGATGACGCGGTGCGCTACGACAATGTCAGCTATGACGACGTGCTGGTGAAGAACCTCAAGGTGATGGACGCCTCGGCCATTGCGCTGGCCCGCGACAACAGCCTGCCGATCATCGTCTTCTCGCTCGACGAGCCGGGCGGCTTCCGCGGCATCCTTGCCGGGCAGGGCACCTATACCCGGGTCAGCGGCTGACGCTTGTCTGCTGCGCCCTCGCTCCGGGCGCGGCACCGGCGGCACGGCCGGACGCCTCCGGCGGGAGTATTTTTGACGAAGAGAAGCCAGGGGCGCAGCGCTTCTGGCTTCTTTGGTTCAAAAATACCTCGGGGGTGAATTGGCGCACAGCGCCAAGAGGGGGCTGCCCCCCCGCCGCGCCTGCCGGGAAGGGCCGCGCCGGGACAGGGCGCGGCGCAATCGTTCACCCCAGATGGATCCGGCCCTCGGGAAAGCGGACCCGGGGGACTGAGCGGGTGGCGAGGAAATAGCCCAGCGTCAAAGGGCCCACGCGGCCGATGAACATGATCGCCATGATCACCACGCGTCCCGGTTCGGTCAGCTCTCCGGTGAAGCCGCGCGACAGGCCGACCGTGCCGAAGGCCGAGGCGACCTCGAAGCAGACGTCGAGGAAATGGCCCTCCTGGGTGGCGCTCAGGATGAACACGCCGATGAACACCAGCACCACGCTGATCGCGGTGAGCGCCATGACCTTGAGCACCTCCGGCAGGCCGATCGAGCGTCCGAAGGCGTTGAGCTGGGTACGGCGCTGGAAGAAGGCCACGGTTGCGAGGCACATCACCACGAAGGTGGTCACCTTGATTCCGCCCGCGGTGGAGGTCGGACCGCCACCGATCAGCATCAGCGAGATCACCATCAGCGCGGTGCTGTCATGCATGCCGGCCACGTCGACGGTGTTGAAGCCGGCGGTGCGCGGCGTCACGCCCTGGAACCACGCCACCATGATCCGCAGCCACGGGCTGTCGAACTGCCCCAGCGTCTCGGGGTTGTGCCATTCGAGCGCCGCGAAGGCGCCCCAGCCCCAGAGGATCAGTGCGGCGCTGCCGGTCAGCATGATCTTGGTGTGCAGCGAGAACCGCGACCAGCGGCGCAGCCGGGCGATGTCGTCGATCACCACGTAGCCGATGCCGCCGACGATGAAGAGCAGCGGGATCACGACGTTCACCACCGGGTCGCCGGCGAAGGGCTCAAGGCCGGAGGAGAAGGTCGAGAAACCGGCATTGTTGAAGGCCGAGACCGAGTGGAACAGCGCCACCCAGAGGCCGCGCCCGAGCCCCAGCATCGGCACGAAGCTCACTGCCAAGAGCGCCGCGCCCAGCAGCTCGCAGATCAGCACCACCTGGAAGATCCGCTTCACCAGCCGCATCAGCCGGTGGAGCGAGCTCTGGTTCAGCTCCTCGCGCAGGTAGATCTGCCCTGTGAGCCCAACCGGCACGCGCAGCGCAGCAAGCACCAGCACGGCGAAGGTCATCAGACCCAAGCCGCCGAGCTGGATCAGCACCATCAGCACCGCCTCGCCGAACATGGTGAACGCGCCCACCGGATCGACGACCGACAGCCCGGTCACCGTCACCGCCGACGTGGCGGTGAAGAAGGCCTCGGACCATGTCATCGGCACCAGAGTGGCGCCGGGCAGCTTGAAGCTCAGCGCCCCCAGCACGGTGAAGACGAAATAGAGCGCCGCGAGGCTCAGCGGCGGCGAGACATGCAGCAGCCGGCGCGCAAGGCGCTGCCGCGAGACGCTGAGGCCGAACGCCACCGGGATCAGAGCTCTTCGCCGAAGGCCCGCAGGTCTCCGCGCTTGCCCAGGACCAGGAGCCGGTCGTCCTTCTGCAAGGTCGCGGCCGGGTTGCTGCAGTCGCGGAACTCGGTGCCGCGCATCACCCCCAGAAGCCGCAGGTCGGGGCGTTCAGCGAGCGTCAGATCCGAAATCGCCGCCCCGTCGAGCCGCTCGGGCAGCAGGATGTTGACCACGCTGTAGCCATTGCCGAGGCTGACATAGTCCTTCATCGCCGGGTTGTTCAGCATCTGCGCCGTGTGGCGGCCCATCTCCTGCTCGGGCAGGATCACCCGGTCGGCGCCCAGTTTCGACAGGATCCGGTGGTGGGTACGGTTGGCCGCCTTGACCCAGATCCGGTCGAGCCCGAGCAACCGCAGGTTCATCGTGGTCAGGATGCTCGACTGGATGTCGGACCCGATGGCGCAGAGCGCCACGTCGTACTGGTCGATTCCCGCCTCCCGCATGGCGGTCTCGTCGGTTGTGTCGAGAATCGCCGTGGCGGTGAGTGTATCGGCCATCCGGGCGACCAGTTTCTCGTCGGAATCGACGCCCATGACGTGGTTTCCGAAACGGGCGAGTTCCTGCGCGACGGTGCTGCCAAAGGCGCCGAGACCGATCACGACAAAGGTGGAGTGGGAGCGAGGCAAGCGGCTCTCCTTCTTATGGGCGCTGTCCTGACGCGGGACGGTTTCACCGGGTCGTGGCCAAGTCAAGAGAGCCGGACCGAGCACCGGGGTCGCACCGCAAACCGCTATACATCCGGGGTTTCCTGCCTTAGAAAGCGGTCGGAACGAAAAACACCTGAGCGGGCAGACCAACATGTCAGAAGATTTCGAACTCGATACCGACGATCTGAAGCGCCGCATGGATGGCGCCATGGCGAACCTGCGCACCGAATTCGCATCGCTCCGTACCGGCCGCGCCTCGGCCTCGATGCTCGAGCCGGTGCAGGTCGAAGCCTATGGCCAGATGACGCCGATCAACCAGGTCGGCACGGTGAACGTGCCCGAGCCGCGCATGGTCACCATCAATGTCTGGGACAAGGGCCTGGTGAACAAGGTCGAGAAGGCGATCCGCGAGTCGGGCCTTGGGATCAACCCCCAGATGAACGGCACCATCATCATGCTGCCGATCCCCGAGCTCAACGAGGAACGCCGCCGCGAGCTGGGCAAGGTTGCGGGCCAATATGCCGAGCACGCCCGCGTGGCGGTGCGCAACGTGCGCCGCGACGGCATGGACCAGATCAAGAAGGCCAAGGCCGACGGCATGTCCGAAGACGACCAGAAGTTCTGGGAGACCGAGGTTCAGGAGCTGACCGACGCCTACATCAAGAAGGTCGATCAGTCGCTCGAGACCAAGCAGGAAGAGATCATGCAGGTCTGAGCCCGACCGGCGGCGCCAGAGGCAAAGGGAGGGGCCTTACATGCCCAAACCGATCCGCGATGGCGCCGGTCCGCGTCATGTGGCGATCATCATGGACGGCAACGGTCGCTGGGCACAGCGCCGGGGTCGTCCGCGGCTCTTTGGCCACCATGCCGGGGCCAAGCGTGTCCGGGAGATCGTCGAGGCCTGCCCGGATCTGGGCGTGGGCTACGTGACGATCTTCGCCTTCTCCACCGAGAACTGGAAACGCACCCAATCCGAGGTCGCGGGCCTGATGAGCCTGTTCCGGCGCTACATCACCAAGGAGGCGCGCTCGCTTCTGGGCGAGAACGTGCGGGTGCGCTTCATCGGTGATCGGGTGCGACTCGATAGCAAGCTGGTGACGCTCATGGACGAGCTCGAGCAGCTGACCGCCGGTTGCACCGGGGTGAACCTCACCATCGCGATCAACTACGGTGGCCGTGACGAGGTGGCCCGCGCCACCAAGCGCCTTGCCGAGGACGTCGCGGCGGGCCGGCTCGATCCGGCAAGCGTCGACGAGGAGACGCTGCCGAAATACCTCGATACCTGCGTGCTGCCCGATCCCGATCTGGTGATCCGCACCAGCGGCGAGGCGCGAATCTCGAACTTCCTGCTCTGGCAATCGGCCTATGCGGAGTACGAGTTCGTCGACACGCTCTGGCCCGATTTCAGCGCCGATGAGTTCGGCTCTCTGGTGAGTGCCTACGGCTCACGCGAACGCCGTTACGGAGGCGTGAAGGCATGACCAGCTCAAGATGGACCGACCTCAAGCCCCGGGTGCTCTCGGCGACGGTGCTGATTGCCTTGGCGCTGGCCGCGGTGTGGATCGGCGGGATCGCCTGGCGGGCCTTCATCTCGCTCGCCTGCGGCATCATGGTCTGGGAGCTTGTGCGCATGGTCGACACCGCGCGCGACAAGTCTGCCAACATCCTCGGCGTTCTGGCGGGGCTCTGCGCCCTGGCCACGCCCTACCTGCCGCCTGCCTTCGCGTTGCCGCTGCTGCTGCTGCCGTCGATGGCGGGGTTCGGTCGGATGGAGCGCGGGGGCGTGACCTTTGCCGTCTTCACCGCGATGATATTGCTCGCGGGTTACGGATTTATGAAGCTGCGCAGCGATTTCGGGCTGATCTGGATGCTCTGGCTGGTCTGCGTCGTGGTGATCACCGATATCGGCGGCTACTTCGCCGGGCGCTCGATCGGCGGGCCGAAGCTCTGGCCGCGTGTCAGCCCCAAGAAGACCTGGTCCGGCGCCATCGCCGGCTGGGTCGGCGCAGCGGTCGTCGGGCTGATCTTTGCCGGCACCACCCATGCCGGGCTTGGCCTCATGGGCATCTCCATCGCGATCTCGATGGCGAGCCAGATCGGCGACATGGCCGAGAGCACGATCAAGCGCCGGGCCGGGGTCAAGGACAGCTCCAACCTGCTGCCGGGCCATGGCGGCCTTCTCGATCGCTTCGACGGTATGCTGGGCGCGGCGCTGTTCCTGCTGATTGCGGGACAGATCGTGGACTTTCCGCCGGGGCTTGAATGAGACGGATCTCGATTTTCGGAGCCACCGGCTCCATCGGGCAGAACACCATCGACCTGATCAAGCGCGACCCCGAGGCCTACCACGTGGTGGCACTGAGCGGCGGGCGCAACATCGCGCAGCTGGCCGAGGATGCCCGCGCGCTGAAGGCCGAAATTGCCGTTACCGCCGATCCGTCTCTGCTGCCTGAACTGCGCGAGCGGCTGGCGGGCAGCGGTGTCGAAGCCGCGGCTGGTGAGACCGCGCTGGTCGAGGCGGCGCACCGCCCGGCCGACTGGGTGATGTCGGCCATCGTCGGCGCGGCCGGGCTGCCTCCGGGGCTGGCCGCACTCGAGCAGGGCGCGACCTTGGCGCTTGCCAACAAGGAAAGCATGGTCTGCGCGGGCCCGCTGGTGATGCAGACGGCGCGCGCCCACGGCGGCGCGGTCCTGCCGGTGGACAGCGAGCATTCGGCGGTGTTCCAGGCGCTGATCGGCGAGGATCTGAGCGCCGTCGAGCGGGTGATCATCACCGCCAGCGGCGGCGCCTTTCGCGACTGGCCGCTCGAGAAGCTGGCGGCGGCGACGCCCGAGCAGGCCGCGACCCATCCCAACTGGGACATGGGGCAGCGCATCACCATCGACAGCGCCTCGATGTTCAACAAGGCGCTCGAGCTGATCGAGACCAAGGAATTCTTCGACATCGACCCGGGGCTCATCGAGGTGCTGGTGCACCCTGAATCGATGATCCATGCGCTGGTCGGTTTCAACGATGGCGCGCTGATGGCGCATGTGGGTCCGCCCGACATGCGCCATGCCATCGGCTTCGCGCTGCACCATCCGCGCCGGCTGGCGCTGCCGGTCGAGCGGCTCGATCTGGTCAAGATGGGGCAGTTCACCTTCCGCGAGGCCTGCGAGATCCGGTGGCCGGCGCTGCGTCTGGCGCGCGAGGTGATGCAGGCGGGTGGGCTTTCGGGCGCGGTGTTCAACGCCGCCAAGGAGCGCGCCCTCGACGCCTTCATCGCAAAGCGCATCGGTTTCCAGCAGATGGCCGAGGTGGTCGAGGAAACACTTCAGCGTGTGTCTGCCCAAAGTGGCCTTATTGCGGCCCGTATCAATCTTGATAACGTGCTTGCGGCTGACCATCTCGCCCGTAGGACCGCGGACGAGATAATGAAAATAAGTGAGAGGTAGAGCTTTTGGACCTAGCGCAGCTGATCCCGCAATTCGGAGGCGTGATATATACGCTCGTCGCCTTCGTCGTGGCGCTTTCGGTGATCGTGGCCATCCATGAATACGGCCATTACATCGTCGGGCGCTGGTCCGGGATCGATGCGGATGTGTTCTCGCTCGGCTTCGGGCCTGTGATCTACTCCCGCTACGACAAGCGCGGCACCAAGTGGCAGATCGCCGCGCTGCCCTTCGGCGGCTACGTCAAGTTCAAGGGTGACGCCAATGCCAGCGGCGGGGCCGATCTCGACAGCCTCGCGCACATGTCCGAGGCCGAGCGCCGGCGGACCATGAACGGCGCACCGCTCTGGGCCCGGGCCGCAACCGTGGCCGCCGGTCCGGTGTTCAACTTCGCACTGACGATCCTGATCTTTACCGGGCTCTTTATGGTGCAGGGCAGGGTGACCGAGCCGTTCACCGTGGGCGACCTGCGGGCGCTGCCGGTGGCGCAGGAATTGCGCGAGGGCGACGAGATCCTCGCCATCAACGGTGCGCCGATGCCGTCCTTCGACGATGCCGAGGGCTTCGAGACCTTCATGCAGGGCCTCCCGCACGAGCCGGTGCTGCCCTATACCGTCTCGCGCGACGGCCAGCAGCTCGAGGTCGACGGGCCGTACGTCTATCCGCCGCTGGCGACCCAGATCGTGCCGCGCTCCGCTGCAAACGAGGCCGGGCTCGAGCCGGGGGACATCATCCTCAACATCGACGGCGAACCCGCTTTCGCCTTCGAGCAGCTCAAGGAAAAGGTCGAGGGCTCCGAGGGTGCTCCGCTTGCTCTGACGGTGTGGCGCGAGGGCGAGACGCTCGAACTCGAGATGACCCCCAAGCGCACCGACGAGCCGCTGCCCGAGGGGGGCTATCACACCGTCTATCGCATCGGCATCGTCGGCGGTCTGGCCTTCGAGCCGGCGACCAGCATGATCGGCCCGGTCGATGCCTTCCTCGGTGGCGTGGAGCGCACCGGCAACATCATCTCGGGCTCGCTCTCGGGGCTGTGGAACATGGTGATCGGCAACATCTCGTCGTGCAACCTGTCGGGGCCGATCGGCATCGCCCAGACCAGTGGCGCGATGGCGAGCCAGGGCGGGCAGAGCTTCATCACCTTCATCGCGGTGCTGTCCACTGCGGTGGGTCTGCTGAACCTGTTCCCGGTGCCGGTGCTCGATGGCGGCCACCTCGTGTTCCACGCCTGGGAAGCGGTGACCGGCAAGCCGCCTTCGGACAAGGCGCTGAACGTGCTGATGTCCATCGGCCTGGTCCTGATTCTGTCGCTGATGACCTTTGCGCTGACCAACGATCTCTTCTGTCCCTGAGGGACAGTCTCCCGCACGGAAACCGACGCCGCGTTTTCGTGCGGGCTATGCCGCAAAACAGCCGCAATGGGCGTCTAGGAACGGTTCGGAAACCAATTTCTGGAAACCGGCTGGACCACCATGCACACGCTTCAAACCGGATATCGCGGCCTCGGCCTGCTCGTCATGATCAACCTGGATCGCGTTCTCAGCGTCCTCGCGATTGCGGGCGCGTTGTATTTGGGCGCCTTTCTGGGATCGCTCTGAAAACGGGCCGTTTCGGCTTTTGACAAGGTACTTCAATCCCGATACTCACGTTGAAAAATAAAGGCGGAGTGGATTGAAGGATGACCCAAGGGCTTTCAGGGGCCAGCCTCCTGCGTGGCGCGCGCAATCTTAAAATTGGCAGCTCGCTAGCGGCGCTTTCTGTCGCAATATCAGTGGCTTTCACGGCGCTCCCGGTGCCGTCCCAAGCCCAGACCTTCTCTTTCAGCGACGTCTCGATCGAGGGCAACCAGCGGATCGAGGCCGGCACCATCCTCAGCTATGCGGGCATCGCGCGCGGGGCACCGGTTTCGGGCGGCGAGTTGAACGCGGCGTATCAGCGGATCGTCGCCTCCGGCCTGTTCGAGACGGTCGAGATCGTGCCGCAGGGCAACACGCTGGTGATCCGAGTCACCGAATATCCGACGATCAACCGCATCGCCTTTGAAGGCAACCGCCGGATCAAGGACGAGGATCTCGCGGCCATCGTCGCCACGCAGCCGCGCCGGGTCTACAGCCCGAGTGCCGCCGAGCAGGACGCCAATGCCATTGCCGAGGCCTACACCCAGCAGGGTCGCATCGCAGCACGGGTGACGCCCAAGCTGATCCGGCGTTCGGACAACCGCGTTGATCTGGTCTACGAGATCTTCGAAGGCGGCGTCACCGAGGTCGAGCGCATCTCCTTTGTCGGCAACACCGAGTTCAGCGACCGCCGTCTGCGCCGCGTGCTCGAGACCAAGCAGGCCGGCCTGCTGCGCGCGATCATCACGGCGGACACCTTCATCGCCGACCGGATCGAGTTCGACCGCCAGCTGCTGCAGGATTTCTACGCCTCGCGCGGCTATGTCGACTTCCGCATCACCGGTGTGAATACCGAGCTGGCCTCGGAGCGCGACGCGTATTTCGTGACCTTCAACATCGAGGAAGGGCAGCAGTTCGACATCGGCGAGATCAGCGTGCAGTCCGATCTGCCCGAGGTCGATACCCTGCTGTTCCGCGACGCCATCAAGATGAAGTCGGGCCAGACCTACTCTCCGTCCACGATCGAGAACGAGATTGCGCGTCTCGAGCGGCTCGGCGTGCAGGAAGGGCTGACCTTTGTGCGGGTCAATCCGCGCATCACCCGCAACGATCGCACCCAGACCCTCGACGTGGCCTTCGAGATGACCCGCGGCGAGCGCATCTTCGTCGAGCGCATCGACATCGAGGGCAACACGACCACGCTCGACCGCGTCGTGCGGCGGCAGTTCGACACGGTCGAAGGCGACCCGTTCAATCCGCGCGCCATCCGCCAATCCGCCGAGCGCATCCGCGCGCTGGGATTTTTCTCCGAGGCGGATGTGAATGCCCGCGAAGGCACCACGCCGCAGCAGGTGATCATCGACGTCAACGTCGAGGAACAGCCGACCGGCTCGATCGGTTTCGGCGGCTCCTACTCGACCTCGAACGGTCTGGGCCTGTCGCTGTCCTTCAGCGAACGCAACTTCCTTGGCCGCGGGCAGCGTCTGTCCGCCGGGGTCAGCACCGCCTCGACCAACAACAACTACTCGTTCAACTTCGTCGAGCCGCGCTTCCTCGGCCGTGACCTGACCTTTGGCCTCGGCGCCAGCTACTCCGCGACCGAGCAGGAATATGCCGAGTTCGACACCGGCCGCGGCGTCTTCCGTCCGAGCATCGGCTTCCCGGTTTCTGATTTCGGCCGTCTCAGCCTGCGCTACACGCTGGAATACAGCGACATCCTCAACACCGACGACGGCGATGCCGGCCAGATCATCCGCGCCGAGGAAGACCTCGGCGAGCGCTGGGACAGCAGCCTCGGCTACACGTTCAGCTGGGACACACGGCGCGACGGCCTTGATCCGAACGCCGGTGTTCTGCTTGAGTTCGGGCAGGATTTCGGCGGGCTCGGCGGCGATACCAGCTTTATCGAGACCAACCTCCGTGCCGTTGCGCAGCAGCGGGTCTGGAATGAGGAAGTCACCCTGAGGGCCACCTTCGAGGCGGGGGCGCTGAACTACACCAGCGGCCGCAGCCGTGTCACCGACCGCTTCCGTCTGAACGACTCCACGCTCCGTGGCTTTGAGTACGGCGGCATCGGGCCGCGGGAATTCAACGACGCAGAGGACGTGGACGACTCGCTGGGCGGCAACTACTTCGCCGTGATGCGGCTCGAAGCGGAATTCCCCATCGGTCTGCCCGATGAATACGGCATCACCGGCGGCCTGTTCTACGACATGGGCTCGGTCTGGGGGCTTGATGACGCGACCACGTCGACGACAACGAACGACATCCTCTACGAGGATTTCAGCCTGCGTCACGTGATCGGCTTCTCGGTGTTCTGGGACTCCGCGCTCGGGCCGCTCCGGCTGAACTTCTCGCGTCCCCTGGTCAAGGAAGACGAGGACCGCGAACAGAACTTCAGCCTGACCGTCTCGACAGAGTTCTGAGATGGTCCGGGCCCTGAGGCATCTCGTCCTCGCGCTCGGCCTCGGATTGGCCGCAGGGACCGCGTCCGCACAGGGCGCGGATCCCGGCATCGTCGAAAGCGACTTTCTCACGATCGAGTTCGACCGGCTGTTCGCCGAGAGCGCCTATGGCGAGCGCGTGGCGGCCATGCTCGAGCAGGAGGGGACGGAGATCGCCGCCGAGAACCGCCGCATCGAGGCCGAGCTCACGTCGGAGGAGCGCGAGCTTACCGAGAAGCGCGCAACACTCGACCCGATGGAGTTCCGTGCGCTTGCGGATGCGTTCGATCAGAAGGTGCAGGGGCTGCGCCGTGAACAGGACGCCAAGGCCCGTGCGGTCGGCGAACTCTCCGAACGACTTCGCCGCGAGTTCATCACGGCCTCCGAGCCGGTGATCGAGCAGATCATGCGCGAGGCCGGTGCCGTGGTGATCCTCGAGAAGCGCTCGCTGTTTCTCTCGGCCGACGTGATCGACATCACCGACGCGGCCATCGCCCGCATCGACGCCGAGATCGGCGATGGGTCCGAGGCGTCCGAGGCTCCGGCTCAGCCCTGATCCGGCCTCGACGCTTGCCCCGTCACGCCGCTGTTGCTAGGGACGGGGCGACAGATCGACAGGAAAACACCATGACCGACACGTTGCTCACCGCGGATATCCAGCTGATCCAGCGCATTCTGCCGCACCGTTACCCGTTCCTCCTGGTTGACCGGGTGGTCGAGATCGACGGCTACAAGTCGGCGGTCGGCATCAAGAACGTGACCATGAACGAGCCGCATTTCCAGGGCCACTTTCCGGGCCAGCCGATCATGCCGGGCGTCACCATCGCCGAGGCCATGGCGCAGACCGCCGCCGTGATGGTGGGCACCGCGCTCGATCTCGCGGACAAGGACCTGAAGGTCTATTTCATGGCCATCGACAAGTGCAAGTTCCGCCGCATGGTGGTGCCGGGCGACCAGCTGCGCATGAACCTCACCACGCTGCGCGGCAAGCCCGGCGGCAAGGTCTGGAAGTTCGGCGGCGTGGCCGAGGTCGAGGGCGAAATGGCCTGCGAGGTCGAGTTCACCGCGATGATGGACCTGCCGACGTGACCGAGACACAGATCCATCCCGGCGCCATCGTCGAGGACGGGGCGCAGATCGGCGAGGGCTGCATCATCGGCCCGTTCTGCCATGTCGGCCCCGAGGTCGTTCTCGGCCCGCGCGTCGAGCTGAAATCGCACGTTGTTGTCACCGGCAAGACCGAGATCGGCGACGAAACCGTGGTGTTTCCCTTCGCGGTGATCGGCGAGATCCCGCAGGACCTGAAGTTCCGCGGCGAGAGCACCAGACTTGTGATCGGCAAGCGCAACCGCATCCGCGAGCATGTCACGATGAATTCCGGCACCGAGGGCGGTGGCGGGGTGACCAGCGTCGGCGATGACGGTCTGTTCATGGCCGGCTGCCACGTCGCGCATGACGTGCAGGTTGGCGACCGGGTGATCCTGGTCAACAACTCCGCCGTGGCCGGGCATTGCGTGATCGCCGATGATGTCATCGTCGGCGGGCTTTCGGGCGTGCACCAGTGGGTGCGCATCGGGCAGGGCGCGATCATCGGCGCGGTGACCATGGTCACCAACGACGTGATCCCCTACGGCCTTGTGCAGGCGCCGCGCGGCAAGCTCGACGGGCTCAACCTCGTGGGGCTCAAGCGCCGCGGCGTGAGCCGGGCCGACATCACCGCGCTGCGCGCCGCGTTCCAGATGCTTGCGCAGGGCGAGGGGGCGTTTGCCGACCGCGCCAAGCGGCTCGGGGACGAGACCCAGAGCGAGCATGTGCGCGAGATCGTCGATTTCATCCTCGGCGACAGTGATCGTCATTTCCTGACCCCGGGCTGAGCGCATGTTGGCGCTGATCGCAGGGCAGGGCGCCTTGCCCCGCGCGGTGGCCGACGCCTGCCCGGAGCGCCCGCTGATCTGCGCGCTCGAGCCGCATATGCCCGAGGGGCTTGCGGTCGAACGCAGCTTCCGGATCGAGACGCTGGGCAGCTTCCTGCACTGGCTACGGAAGCGCGGCGTGACCCGGATCTGCATGGTCGGCCGCGTTGCGCGTCCCGAGATCCGGCTGACCCAGCTCGATTGGCGCACCGTGCTGATGCTGCCGGCCTTTCGTCGTGCGTTGAAGCGCGGCGACGATGGGGCGCTGCGGATTGTCATCGGTCTGCTCGAGGGCGCGGGGTTCGAGGTCGTGGGGGCGCACGAGGCCGCCCCCGACCTGCTGCCACCTTCAGGCGTTCTGACGCAGGTGCAGCCCGGGGCCGCCGACATCGGCGCGGCACGGCTGGGCGATCAGGTCAGTCGCGAGCAGGGCGCACGCGATTTCGGGCAGGCCTGCGTGATCCGAGACGGCGCGGTGCTGGCACGCGAGGACGAGGCCGGCACCGACGCGATGATCGACGCGCTCGAGGCCGCCGCTGGCGGCGTGCTCTACAAGGCCGAGAAGCCGGGACAGGACCACCGCGCCGATCTGCCGGTGGTCGGCCCCCGCACGGCTGAGGGTGCCGTCCGGGCGGGACTCTCGGGCATCGTGCTGTCAGCGGGTGGCGTGATGATGGTCGACCGGCCCGCGATGATCGAGGCGCTCGACGCCGCCGGGCTGTTTCTCTGGGTGCGGGAGCGCGACGCATGAAGGTCTATATCACGGCAGGCGAGCCCTCGGGCGACAAGCTCGGCGCGTCGCTGATGGAGGGTCTCAAGGCCCGGGTGCCCGAGGTCCAGTTCACCGGCATCGGCGGCGAACGGATGATCGGGCAGGGGCTCGAGAGCCTGTTTCTCATGGACGAGATCTCGGTCATGGGGATCACCGAGATCCTGCGCCAGTACGGCAAGCTCAAGGCCCGCATCCGCGAGACCGCCGAGGCGATCATCGCCGCCAAGCCGGACGTGCTGATCACCGTCGACCTGCCGGAATTCTCGCTGCGGGTGGCCGAGCTCGTCAAGGCGCGCTCCGACATCCGCGTGGTGCATTACGTGGCGCCCACGGTCTGGGCGTGGCGTCCGAAGCGCGCCACCAAGATGGCGCGCCATGTCGATCAGGTGCTGGCGCTGCTGCCCTTCGAGCCGCCCTACATGGAAGCCGCCGGGATGCGCTGCGATTTTGTCGGCCACCCGGTGGTGACCGAGCCGCAGGCCGGCGACGATGATGTTGCGGCCTTCCGCCAGCGCCACGATCTTGCAGACGCGCCCGTCGCGCTGATCCTGCCCGGCTCGCGCCGCTCCGAGGTGTCGCGCCTCGCGCCGGTCTTCGGGGACGTGGTCGCTCGGTTGCAGCAGGAACGCCCGGATCTGCGCTTCGTCCTGCCCGCCGCAGCCCCGGTGGCACCGATGGTCGAAGAGCTCTGCGCAGGCTGGGCGGAGCCGCCGCTGGTGCTCGACCCGCGCAAGCTGGGTGAGGATATGCCCGCCGAGAAGCGCGCTGCCTTCGCCGCCTCCGACGTAGCGCTCGCGGCGTCTGGCACGGTCTCGCTCGAGCTGGCCGCGGCCGGCACGCCGATGGTGGTGGCCTATGACATGGGCTGGCTCTCGCGCGAGATCATCGGGCGGATGCTGCTAGTCGACACGGTGACGTTGGTCAACCTCGTGTCCGAGACCCGCGCCGTCCCCGAGTTCATCGGAAAGGCATGCCGTCCCGCCCCGATCGCCGATGCGTTGCTGTCCGTGCTCGAGGCGCCGCTGGCGCAGGTCGAGGCGATGGCGCTGACCATGGAGCGGCTGGGCCGCGGTGGGCCGCACCCGGGCGAACGCGCTGCGCAGGCGGTGCTGGAGGGGCTGGGGCGGGGCTGAGCCGTCCTGCCGGGGCTCATGAAAAAGGGCCGCGGGATGTTCCCGCGGCCCTCGTGTTTCTGGTCCGTCTCCGGTCGCGCTTACTGGCGCAGCTCGGAGGTCTCGTCGAAGCCCGCGGTGAAGCCCGACAGCGACATCTCGAGCTCGACGCGCTGGTCGGGTGCCAGCGCGGGCACGATGGCGACCGTTGCGGCGCTGCCGGCCTTGAAGCGGGCGATGTCGTCGGCGGTGAAGCCCACGCGCGCGTAGCAGCCGACCTGCGTGCAGAACGAGAAGTCGTAGCGCTTGGCCTGACCGCCATCGACGGAGATGGAGAGCTTTTGGGTCAGCAGCGTCTCGAGCGGCACGACAAAGGTGCCGCCGGCGACGACCTGGCCACCGTTTTGCAGGCGGAACACGCTGACTTCGGCCACGTCACCACCGTTCTCGTCCTTGAGAAGCTGGTACATCTGGCAGGGGTCCTCGGCGTTGGTGCCCTCGGGCACGCGCAGGCACTGCACGTCCCAGTCGCCGTGGGTCGCCTTGGTGTAGGTCTCGGCCTGCGGGTTGCCGGGGGTGGCGTCAGCGTCGGACTCCCCCATGCTCAGCGCACCGCCGATGGGGCTCTGCGACTGTTCAGCGGGCTGTTCTGCTGGCTGCTCGGAGGACTGCGCGCTGTCCTGGGCAAATGCCGGTGCGGCAGAGAGGCCGGCCACGAGCGGCAGGGCCCACAGGGCGGAAAGCAGTCTGGTCATGGAAACTCCCTCGGAATGGTCATGAGTCCTCGTCCGAGTATCACGGCGCCGACGCGGTGTCAGGCCGGAATTGCCGCGCCCCGGACACAATGGCGGGAAGCCGCAAGCCGGTGGAACAAAAGAGAAAAGGGACCAGATGGTCCCTTCCCCCTTGCTCCCTGCCGGACCGGCCGGCTTTGTCATTGGCCGAACGCTACGAAACTCTCATGAGGCGGTCAACAGGGTTTCTCACGTCAGCGCGATCACAACTGCATAAAAAGGCCGCGCCCGAGAGCGCGGCCAGTCTGACAGGGAGGAAGTCTGCCCGAAGCAGGAGAGGACATGATGCCCCGGGCAAAAAAGATACTGGCCTCAAAAGGTTAAGATTGTATGGTCGAGGCGCACGCGCGTGGAGGTCCGGCATGGAGAGTGGCGTTTTTTTAGGCGGTGGCGGAGAGGGCTACGGCGACAAGCAGCATCTGGCGCTGAAATACGCAAATCGGCACGGGCTGATCGCGGGCGCCACCGGCACCGGCAAGACGGTGACGCTGCAGATCCTGGCCGAAGGCTTCTCGGCCGCCGGCGTTCCCGTCTTCCTTGCCGATGTGAAGGGGGATCTGTCGGGGCTGTGCAAAGCCGGCAGCGCGGGGGGCAAGCTGCATGATGCCTTTGCCAAGCGCAACGCCACCATCGGCTTCGATGACTTCGCTTATTCTGCCTTCCCGGCGGTGTTCTGGGACCTGTTCGGCGCGCAGGGCCATCCGGTGCGCACCACCGTGGCCGAGATGGGGCCGCTCTTGCTGGCGCGACTGCTCGAGCTGACCGATGCGCAGGAGGGCGTGCTCAACATCGCCTTCCGGCTATCGGACGAGCAGGGTCTCCCGCTTCTGGATCTCAAGGACCTGCAGGCGCTTCTGGTCTGGGTCGGTGAAAACGCGAAGGCGCTGTCGCTGCGCTATGGCAACGTCTCCACCGCCTCGATCGGCGCGATCCAGCGCCGGCTCCTGGTGCTCGAGAACCAGGGCGGCGACAGGCTCTTCGGCGAGCCGGCGCTGGCGCTGGCGGACTTGATGCGTTGCGCCCCGGACGGGCGTGGCCACGTCAACATCCTTGCCGCCGACGCGCTGATGGGCGCCCCGAGGCTCTACGCCACGTTCCTGCTGTGGTTGCTGTCCGAGCTTTTCGAGGAGCTGCCCGAGGTCGGCAATCCCGACAAGCCGAAGCTGGTGTTCTTCTTCGACGAGGCGCATCTTTTGTTCGACGACGCACCGAAGGCGCTGGTCGACAAGGTCGAGCAGGTGGCGCGGCTGATCCGCTCCAAGGGGGTGGGGGTGTATTTCATCACCCAGAACCCCGACGACATCCCCGAGGACATTCTCGGGCAACTCGGCAACCGGGTGCAGCACGCGCTGCGCGCCTTCACCGCGCGCGACAAGAAGGCACTGCGGCAGGCGGCCGAGACCTATCGCCCGAACCCCACCTTCGACACCGAGGTGGCGATCCGTGAGGTCGGCACCGGAGAGGCGGTGACCTCGTTGCTGCAGGAGAAGGGCGTGCCGGGCATCGTGCAGCGGACCCTGATCCGACCGCCCTCGTCGCAGCTGGGCCCGATCACGCCGGAGGAGCGCGCCGCTGTGCTGGCGGGCTCGACGCTCGCGGCGAAATACGACACGCCGCTCGAACGGCATTCGGCCTACGAGATCCTCAAGGCACGGGCCGATGAGGCGGCGCAGGCAGCGGAGGAGGCAGAGCGCGCCGAAGTGGACTCGCGAGGGGCAGGCGACGCCGGCGACATGATCCGCGAGTATAATCGCGCGCGGCGCTATGATCCGACACCGCGTGCCAAGCCGATGCGCAAGACCGCGAGCAAACCGCGCTCCAGCCGCTACAGCGCGCCGAATTCGATCGGTGAGGCGCTGGGGCAGGCGGTGCTCAAGGAGCTTTCGGGCACCACCGGCAAGCGCCTCGTGCGCGGCATTCTCGGCGGACTATTCAAGGCACGCTGAACGCCGCTCACTCCGCCGCCAGCGTGCCGCGCACCACCGCGTCGAAGAACCGGCCCAGCCGGTGCCGGTCCACCGGCTTCGACAAGAGCGCGATCTGAAGGGCCGCGCAGGCCTCCCGCAGTGCATCCGAGCGGTCCGCCGAGACGATGGCGCAGGGCAGGCGGCCCATGCGGGTGGTGATCTCGCCGAAAAGCTGTGTGCCGGACATGCCGGCGCCAAGTTGGTAGTCGAGCAGCAGCGCATCCGGAACGATCTCGAGATCCGCCAGCAGGTCGAGCGCGCTGACCGCGTCCTCGGCCTCGATCACGTTGACGCCCCAGCTCTCCATCAGCACCGTCATCGCGCGGCGCAGCTGCGGATCGTTCTCCACCAGCAGCACGATCAGCCCCGCCTGAGCCAAGCCCTGTGGGCGTGCCGGCCCAAGCGCCGCGGGCCGTGCCGGCGCGCTGCTGCCCACCACCGGCAGGCTCACCATGAAGCACGAGCCGCGCCCGGGCTCGGACCAGAGGCCCAGCGGGTGCCCCAGCCTTGCGCAGGCGCGCTCGACGATGGCGAGGCCGAGCCCCAGGCCGTCATTGCTCGAGGCTCGGGTGTCGAGGCGGCGGAACTCCTCGAAGATCGCCGACTGGTCTTCCTCGGCGATCCCCGGTCCGGTGTCCCAGACCTCGATCCGGGCGGTGCCGCCGCGGCGGCGCACACCGATCACCACGCGCCCCGCCTCGGTATAACGGATGGCGTTGGCCACGAGGTTCTGCACCACCCGGCGCAGGTAGGCCGGGTCGGTCTCGACGGTCAGGTCGCTGTCTATCATCCGCAATTTCAGTCCCTTGCGGGCGGCCAGAACCTCCATCTCGTCGCGCAGGCGCGAGAAGATCTCGCGCAGCGCCACCGGACGGATGTCGAACTTCAGCCCGTCGGATTCGAGCTTGGAGATGTCGAGCAGCGCGTCGATCAGCTGTTCCGCCGAGGTCAGCGCCGACTCCGCCTTGTCGAGCACCGCCTTGTCGCCGGCATCTGCGCTTTTCTCCGAGAGCGACGAGATGAACAGCTTGGCCGCAGAGAGCGGCTGCAGGAGATCGTGGCTCGCCGCCGCCACGAAGCGCGACTTCGAGGCGTTGGCGCGCTCGGCGGCAGAGAGCGCGTCCTCGAGCTCGAGCGTGCGCTCCATCACGCGCTGCTCGAGCATCTCGTTGACCTCGGTCAGGCGGCGCGCGGCCTCGCGCTCGGCGGTGACGTCGGTGCAGGAGAACAGGAAACCGCCATCGGGCATACCGCGCCCGAAGAAGCGCAGCACGATGCCGCCGTCGCGGCTGAGCTCGAAGCTGATCGGACCACGGCGGCCGCCGCGCTCGGTCCAGCTTCGGAACAGGTCGCGGTCGCTCTCCTGTGAGAAGCGGAAATTCTGCTCGACCTGTTCCATCAGCCCGTCGAAGGAGGCGCCCAGATGCAGCCGCCGCGCGGGCAGGTTCATCAAGGTCCCGATCTTCTCGTTCCACGCCACCAGATGCGCACCGTCGTCAAAGATGCAGACCCCCTGATCGAGATGATCGAGCGTGGCGCGGATCATCCGCGTCTGCTTGTCCTTGAGCTTGAGCCGTTCCTGCCGCTCGAGCCGGATGATGTCGGTCACATCGGTCTGCAGGATCACCGTGCCGCCATTGGCGGTGCGGTGTTCCGAGACCTGCAGCCAGCGGTCCTGTCCGTGGCGCACGTTGAACATGACCCGCCGGTCGGTATGCTTGCGCATCCGGTCCGCCGCCCAAGCGTCGGGCGACAGCCCCTCGGGCAGTGACAGGTGCCGCGAGCGGCTGACGTGGCGCACGTAGCCCTCGAAGGACAGACCCGGGCGCAGATCGCGCACGGTGTCGCGGAAATCGCGGCAAAAGCGCGAGTTGCACATCACCAGAACGTCGTCGCCGTCGAACAGGGCGAAGCCCTCCGAGATCGTCTCGATGGCGTCGGCGAGGTTGCGCCGCGCGGTCTCGGTCTCCTCGTGGGCCTGGGCAAGCTGGGCGTTCGAGTCGTGCAGCAGGTTGAGCGTGCGCTCAAGCTCGAGCGTGCGCTCGCGGACCCGCTTTTCCAGCAGGGCGGCGCGTTCGAACTGGGCATAGGCCTCGCCGGACTGGCCATTGCCATGCTCGACATGGTTCATCAGCGTCTCGACGATCCGCAGCAACTTCTCGTTCTGCCGTTCCAGGCTGTCATCGGGATTGATCAGCGACATCAGGGCCGATCCTCGTCCTCGGCGGGGTAGAACGCCACCGCGGTGAAGGTCTGGTTCACGTGCAGCGCGCCGATCTGCTCACCATAAGTGTTGAACCCCACCACGTTGTGCCGCGTGAGCACGTCCGAGACCGCGCGGGTCTCCTGGAACTGGCCGGCCTCGAGGCGACGCAGCAGGCAGTCGCAGCCGAGGATCTGCTCCGGCGCTTCCGTCTCCGAGAGCGCGCCCAGAGCCTGATCGAGATGGCTGGCCATGTCCTGTCGTTCTGCGAGGGTCAGAACCATACCCTCGTTGATCGCCGAGAAGAACACCAGCTCGCCCTTGTCTCCGACCTTCTGGATCGAGCGCACGTGGTGGCTGTCGCCCAGCCGGACGACGACCGGGTGGGTGGCGAAGGTGAAGGTGTCGAGCTGCTCGGGCCGCATGCCGAGCAGCCGGGCATATTCCTGCGCCGCGGGTTCGGCGTTGATCTCCTGCACGGTGCGGTGATCTGGCGCGGCGCGGGTCACCACCATGCGTGTCGTCGTGGGAACGAGGTGATCGATGCTGAACACCTTCACCGGACAGCGGCTGCGCACCAGCGCCAATAGCGCCGCGTTGCTGCGGATCTTGCCGTTGTAGGACAGCCAGGTCGCGCCGAAATCGGTGCCGTCGCCGGTGGAGCCACCGAAGAGCGGCATCTGGCCCATCGCCGAGGCGAGGATCGTGGCGACGTTCTCTTCCTGGAGCGACAGCCCGTCGACCATCAGGAACGCAAACTCGTAGGGCTTGTCCGGCGCGTCGACATTGAGCGCCATACGCCGCTGCATCAGCTGGTCGATGACCTGCCTGTCGTCGAGCGCGTCGAGCCCGTCGATGGCCAGCGCGTCGACCGCGAACAGCGCGGAGGGGAAGGCGATGGAAATGATCTGGCCTTCCTCGTAGCCGGCCCGGCCGATTTCGCCGGCGGTGGTGCAGGCAAACACGTCGGCCCCGCCGAACGCGCCGATGGCGGCGTCGTTCAGTGCGATGAAATCCGCTTCGGGAGAGGCGAAAAGACAGACCAGCTCGAACGGGCCACCGCCAAGCTGAGCCGCAATCGCCGCAATCGGATCCTCTGCGGTGCTTTCGACCTGCGCCACGCGCAGGGCCCCGGCCGGGTCCGTTCCCCTCCCTGCGGAGCGCGTCTGTGCTCCGTCCACGACATCACCTCCCCTTGCGATGTGCACGGCAGGTTACGGCGCGGCCCCTTCGCTTGGCAAGACCCGGTTGAAGTTGGCCTCCTGCGCAATCAGCACCGCCTGGGTGCGGCTGTGCACCCCGAGCTTGCGCATGATCGCGGTGACATGCGCCTTCACCGTGGTCTCGGCGATGGTGAGGTCGTAGGCGATCTGCTTGTTGAGCTTGCCCTCGCAGATCAGAGACAGGATGCGCGCCTGCTGGTTCGTCAGAGTCGCGAGCCGTGCCAGCGCGTCGTCGGGGCCAGCGCCGCTCTCGGGCTCGCGGGGGTCGATGTAGCCATCCGGCACGAAGGGCTCGCCACGGCCCACCGCCTCGAAGGCGCGGCGGAACACCGAGCGCTGCGAGTGCTTGGGCACGAAGCCGTTGGCCCCGGCCTTGAGCGCGTGGCTGATCATGCGGTTGTCGGCCATCGACGAGGCGATGAGGATGGCGGCGCGCGGTGCGGCATTGCGCATCCGCACCAGACCGTCGAGCCCGTGCACGTCGGGCAGGTTGAGGTCGAGGATCACCAGATCCGGCGCCTCTCCCTGCGCAGTGATCTCCAGCGCCTTCTCCAGCGTGCCGGCGCTGCGGATCTCTTCGAAATCCGAGATCGACTGCAGGGTCAGGGTCAGCGCGTCGCAAAACAGCGGGTGGTCATCGACCACCAGTGCCCGGATCGGTCGGCTCTCGCTCAAAAGCTCCACGCGGTCGCTCATCCTCTATCTCCTCTGCCCGTGGCTCAGGTTAGACCGGGTCGAGGCGCACGGGAACGTGCCAAAAGGTAGGATAGCGCGATCAGAACCAGCTTTCGACAGTACGCGCCCCGTTCGAGATATCCTGTCCGACGCCGTCAATGGTGGCGCAGCCGCCAAGGGTGACCGCCAGTGCGGTGATGAGTAGTGCCTGTTTCATTGTTCTGCTCGTGGTTTGTTCTTGTTGGTCTTGCTTATGTCCGGGTTCGATCGCCCGGTCGGGCGCAAGTCTACACGGGTTTCACTGGTCCTGCCACCACCAGGCGTTCGGCATCCAGTCGATCCAGTCGCCATAGACGGGGGTGGTCTCGGAAAAGGTCAGTTCCTTGGCATGGGCAATGCGCGAGATGTTCCACTGGTAGATCGGGATCACGTAGCGCCCGGTGGTCAGGATCCGGTCGAGCGCGCGCGACGCAGCGACGAAATCCTCGCGGCTGGTGGCGTTGAGCAGCGTGTCGATCATCGCGTCCGCCGCCGGAGACTGCATGCCCATCAGGTTGCGAGAGCCCTCCTGCGTCGCCGCGTCCGAGCCCCAGTAGAGACGCTGTTCGTTGCCCGGGCTGAGCGAGATGCCGCGGCGGAAGAAGGTCATGTCGAAATCGAAGCGGTTGACGCGCTCGTTGTACTGCGCCGAGTCGATCACCGTGACGCGCGGCGTGATGCCCATGCGCTGCAGCGCCTGCACGTAGATGTCGATGATCGACTGCTCTTCGCCGGCCCCCTGATTGAGCACCACCTCGAAGCTGAAGGGCTGACGGTCGGCGTTCTTCATCACGCCGTCCTGCACCGTCCAGCCGGCCTCTTCCATCAGACCCATCGCGGCGCGGATGTTGCGCCGGTTGCGGGCGCTGCCGTCACCTTCGGGCAGGGCATAGCCCTCGAGCGCACCGGGCAGCAGGTCGTCGGCGAAGGGCTCCAGCAGCTCGCGCACCCGGCCCTCGGCCGGCCCGGCGCTCATCGCGAGGTCGGAGTTGGAGAAATACGAGGTGATGCGCGGCTGGCGCGAGCCGGTCATGGTCTCGTTGATGTATTCGAAGTTGAAGGCGTGGATCATCGCCGCACGCACGCGCCAGTCGGCAAAGACGCCGTGGCGGGTGTTCATCACGAACCCGGTCATGCCGGTGGGGCGGCCATGGGGGATCTCGGATTTCACCACATCGCCGCGCTGCACGGCCGGGAAATCGTACTGGGTTTCCCATTTCTCGGCGTTGTTCTCGCGCAGGGCGTTGAGCGCGCCGGCCTTGAAGGCCTCGAACTGCACCGTGCCGTCGCCGAAGAACTCCATGCGGATCTCGTCGAGATTGGCCTGGCCGGTCATGAAGGGCAGGTCCTTGCCCCAGTAATCGGGGTTGCGCTTGAGCGAGACGAAACGGCCGGCCTCGAAGTCGTCGATGACGTAAGGCGCCGAGGTGATCGGCACCACGTCGAGCCCGCTGGAGGCGAAATCGCGGCCCTCCCACTGCGCCTTTTTCAGGATCGGGCGCATGCCGATGATCAGCGCCAGCTCGCGGTCGTCGGTGGCGAAGGTGAAGCGGATCTTGTTCGGGCCGGTCTGCTCCATGCTCTCGACCTGGCTCCAGGCGCCACGGTAGCGCGGGTGGCCCTCAGTGCCGAGTGTCTCGTAGCTCCACATCACGTCCTCGACGGTGACCGGGCTGCCATCCGAGAAGCGAGCCTCGTCGCGCAATGTGAATTCCACCCAGTCACGATTCGGACCGGTCTCGATGGTTTCGGCAAGCAGACCGTAGAGCGAGAACGGCTCGTCCCAGCTGCGGCCCATCAGGCTTTCATAGGCGAGGAAGCGGAGTTGCCACGGCACCGAGCCCTTCAGGATGTGCGGATTGAGGCTGTCGAAACTGCCGGTCTCGCCGGTGACCAGTCGGCCGCCTTTGGGTGCGTCGGGATTGGCATAGGGCAGGTGATCAAAATCTGGGGGCAGGGCAGGCGCGCCATACATAGCGATGCCATGGGCGGGCTCGGCGGAGGCGATTCCACCGCAGGCCAGAATCGCCCCGAGCGCCAATGCGCCGACCGTGCGGCGCGCGAAATAATCGGCCATCATTGCTGAAACAATCCTTCACTGCCCTTGTTTTCTTGGCCCCGGAGGGTACCGGGGCTTTCACGTCTTTTCAAACTTTTAGCTTGGACTCCAGCGGTAAAGCGCGTATAACAAGGGCACTGCTCGATAGGTTTCTTGCCTGTATGAAACCTGCCTCAATGACTGAACGCCGGCCTTGTGCCGGCGTTTTTTTTTGGTCTGGAGCCGAGCTGGTGCGGCGCTTTTGCGGCCTGTTCGCGTCGAGCGCAAGGCAGTTCTTGTCGCGAAACCGTGAAGCCGAGATTGCGGAACCGGCAGATCCCGAATTCGCTTATCTTGCAGGTGCAGCATTGCTATGCTGCCGCTGAGAAAAGCGAGGAGTTTCACATGTCTCTCAAGGGCAAGACCGCAATCATCACCGGCTCGAACTCGGGCATCGGGCTTGGCGTCGCGCGCGAACTGGCGCGGGCCGGCGCCTCGGTGGTGCTGAATTCCTTCACCGACAACGCCGAGGACCACAAGCTCGCCGAAGATCTCGGCAAGGAGTTCGGCGTCGAGGCCCGCTACATCCAGGCGGACATGTCCAAGGGCGACGAGTGCCGCGCGCTGATCGAGACAGCCGGCGCCTGCGACATCCTGGTGAACAATGCGGGCATCCAGCACGTCTCGCCGATCGACGAGTTCCCGGTCGAGAAATGGGACGCGATCATCGCCATCAACATGAGCTCGGCCTATCACTGTACTGCCGCGGCGCTGCCGATGATGCGGCAGGCAGGCTGGGGCCGGGTGGTCAACATCGCCTCGGCGCATGGGCTGACCGCCTCGCCCTACAAGTCGGCCTACGTGGCGGCCAAGCATGGCGTGGTGGGCATGACCAAGGTGGTGGCGCTCGAGACCGCCAAGGAACCGATCACCGCAAACGCGATCTGCCCGGGCTACGTCAAGACGCCGCTGGTCGAGGCGCAGATCCCGGACACGGCGAAGAAATACGACATGACCGAGGACGAGGTGATCGAGAAGGTGATCCTCGAGCGCCAGCCCTCGAAGGAGTTCGCCACCACAGAGCAGATCGGCGGCACGGCGGTGTTCCTGTGCTCGGACGCGGCAGCACAGATCACTGGCACGACGATCTCGGTCGATGGCGGCTGGACGGCGCTCTGAGGCGGAAAGCCTCGGGAGGCCGTAAGCGACGGGTCGGGGGGGGGGCTGGCCCTCCTGGCCCTTGGCCAATTCACCCCGGGATATTTCTGGCCAGAAGAAACATGGGCGTTTTGAGAAGGGGATGGCGATGACACGGCGGATCAACCTCGCGCTGCAAGGCGGTGGTGCGCATGGCGCCTTCACCTGGGGGGTGCTCGACCGGCTGCTCGAGGAAGACGATCTCGAGATCGCCGGGATCTCGGGGGCCTCGGCGGGGGCGCTCAATGGCGCGGCGCTGAAGGCGGGGCTGGTGCGCGGCGGGCGCGAGGGCGCACGCGAGACGCTGGACTGGCTCTGGCACGAGGTCGCGGGGCTGCGCGACATCTCGATCCCGGAATGGATGCATGCCTGGCTGCCGCATCCCGGCACTGTCAGCAGCGCGGTGCAGTATTCGCTGCCCTTCGCGGCCGGAGAGACCGTGGGGCGCATGCTGTCGCCTTATGCCTGGGGGCCGCTCTACCGCAATCCACTTGAAGACATCCTGCGGCGCATGGAATTCGCCGATATCTGCGCCGATGCGGGGCCGGAATTCTTTGTCTCGGCGACCTCGGTGCGCGATGGCAAGGTGCGGGTGTTCGAGGGCGAGAGGCTCTGCCCAGAGGCGATCCTCGCCTCCGCCTGCCTCCCGACGCTGTTCCAGGCAGTGGAGCTGACCGACCCGGAGACCGGGGTGACCGAGGCGTTCTGGGATGGCGGCTATTCCGGCAACCCGGCGCTGTTCCCGCTGTTCAAGCCCGCGCTGCCCGACGACCTCGTGATCGTCAACATCAATCCGATCGTGCGCGAAGCGGTGCCGGTGACGCCGCCGGAGATCCAGAACCGGATCAACGAGATCAGCTTCAACGCGGCGCTTTTGCGCGAGCTGCGCGCCATCGAGTTCGTGCAGCGGCTGATCGAGGCGGGCTCGGTCCGCGAGGGCGCGATGAAGAAGCTGCGGGTTCACATGATCGCCGATGACAGCCTGATGAATGCGCTCTCGGTGGCGACAAAGATGGTGCCGCTGCCCACCGTCGTGGCGCAGCTGAAGGCGGCCGGGCGGCGCGCGGCGGGGAGCTTTCTCGGCGAGCATGGCGACGCGCTCGGGGTGCGGCAGACAGCCGATCTGCGCGAGATGTTCTCGTCGCCGATGCGGGCGTGACACGCGAAATTCTTCGCGACGCGCGCCCGCAGGCGTTGAAACCGGGCCGCGGGCTGCCTTAATGTAGCAAAGCACCGGGGAAGCCCCCCGGATCGATGGAGACTTGATGCTGGAGATTGCGGACAACCGCGCGATCCGTTTCGCGGATCGCTGAACTCAAACGCTTCGTTCGCGCGGTGGCCGGACGGGGCGATTCTTTGCGTTCAATCCACGGGCATCCCCATGAACATTTCCAAACACGAACAGCGCGTGCTTCACGTGCTGGCACAGGGTGGCGCGATCCGGTTCGACCGCGCCGAGAACGGCAAGGTGCACACCGTGAGCTGCATCACCCGCGACGGCTTTGTCCTGACCGACTGTACGCTTCCGGTGTTCGAGCGGCTGCGACGACGACGTCTGATCCGCTCGCGCGGAGGCCAGCCCTACCGCATCACCCGCGACGGGCTGGCGCGCGTGCGCGCGCAGCTCGACAACCGCTGACCCGGCGGGCCCGGCGACGCGCTGCGTGTCGCCGGGCCTAGTCCGCGAGCCCCCAGAATTGCGCGATACGGCGCACGGCGCAGACGCCGCCGTCGGTGATGTACTCGGCTTCGAAGCCGCAGCTCTCCGGCGTGCCGTCGGTGTCGACCGGCACCGCGTGGGGAAACCCCTCGAGGCTCCAGCTTTCGATCCGGGTCTCGCCCTGGTCATCGCGATAGAGGTTGCGGGTGGCACGTCCGAAACGCTCGGTGGCATCGGGCAGGGCGTCGATGCCGATCACGGCGGTCCATTGCTCGGTGAGTTCCTGAAGATTCGCGGGATCGACGGTCTCGTCGCCGAGGCCCTGCCAGATCGAGATCAACGGCCAGGCCTCGGGCTCTGCGTTGATGACCTCGTGGACGTAGCTGGCCCAGTCCTCGGCATCTCGGTCGGTGGCGCTGAAGAAGCGCGTGATGCCACAGGCATAGCTAGCATCGGCGCCATCCTGCGCGAAGATGTTGTAGTGCAACGTGTACCAGTTGAAATCGAAGACCCCGGCGGGACGGTTGCAGCCGTAGGGCAGCCCGGCGATGATCGCGCCGCCCGCCAACCGGTGCGGATAATTGGCGAGCAGCACCGCGCTCATGGCGCCACCCGCCGACAGGCCCATGACATAGACGCGGGCCGGATCGGCACCTTCGCTGGCCAGTGCCTGGTCGACCATCTGCAGGATCGAGGCGCTCTCGCCCTTGCCGGGCTGGTTGTCGTCGTCGTCGTGCCAGCGGAAGCAGCCGCGCTCCATATTGGCCTCGCGCTGCTGCGGCAGCAGGAGCACCGCGCCCAGATCGTCTGCCAGCGCGGTGAGACCGGTCTCGTCGTCGAAGCCCGCAGCGCTCATCAGGCAGCCATGCAGCGCCACGATCAGCGGCGCCGGAGCGCTCAGGCCGTCCGGGCGGTAGAGAAAGGCGTCAAGCGCGCCGGGGTTGTCACCGAAATCGGCGAGCGGCTCGAGCGCGAGGGCCGGGCCTTGCAGCAACGCAAGAGCGGAGAGGACGGGCAGGGTGAGACGCGGGAGGGGAAATCCCATGGGAGCATCCTTTGGAAAATGGGTCAACGCAATGCGGACACTCTTCCATAGGTTGCGATCACTGACCAGAGCGCGGCGCATCCCCCAAGACCAGGCGCACGCGCTTTGCCTGCACACGCGCCGGATGGCGCGGGATTTGGCGCTCAGGACGCCTTGCGGACCGGTTCGACGCGGGGTTTCGCGCCTGGTCGCTCCGGCGGGTAGACGAGCCCGGCGGAGATCACCAGCTTGGCGGCATCCTCGATGCTCATGTCGAGTTCGACCACGTCTTCCTCCGGAAAGAACAGCAGGAAGCCCGAGGTCGGGTTCGGCGTGGTCGGCACAAAGACCGACATCAGCCCGCCCATGGTCTCGGCACGGTCCAAGACCTCGCCCTTGGCCTGCGTCGAAATGAAGCCGATGGCCCAGATGCCCTTGCGCGGGTACTGCACGAGGCAGGCTTTCTCGAAGCTGCGCTCGGACTGGGCAAAGACCGTCTCGGCGATCTGCTTGATGCCGGAATAGATCGTGCGCACCACCGGGGTGCGCTCGACAAGGGTTTCGGCGAAGCGGATCAGCGAGCGCCCGATCAGCCCCTTGGCGACCCAGCCCACGAGGATGGTGAAGACGAGGAAGAAGATCACGCCGAGGCCGCGCAGGTTGATGCCGATATAGGCTTCGGGGTTGAACTGGTCGGGGATCAGCGGCAGCACGAAGCCGTCAACCCAGCCGAACATGGTCCAGATGAGCCAGATCGTCAGGCCGATGGGGGCGATGACCACCAGACCCGTCAGGAAGCTCGCGCGCAGGGAGGCCAGCAGGCCCGGCCTGCGCGGTTTGTCGTCGAAGGGGGTGTTCATTGTCCGTCCAGAAGCCGAGTGCCAGAGCGAAGGTAAGCGCTCGGGATCAGGTCTACAATGATGCTGCGCGAGCGAAAGCTCAATTTCGGGGCAGGGCGCTCATTTCCTTGGCGATGCGTGCTCCCAGCCGCGCATTGTTCAGGACCAGCGCGATGTTGGACTCGAGCGAGCGGCCCTCGGTCAGCTCGAAGATGCGCTGCAGCAGGTACGGCGTGAGGTCCTTGCCACGGATGCCGTGGGTCTCGGCATCGGCATTGGCACGCTCGATCACCGGCGTCATCGCGGCGCGGGCGATCTCGGCCTCGGCGGGGATCGGGTTGGCCACGAGTTGGCCGCCGGGAAGCCCCAGCGCCGAGCGCATCGCATGTGCCTCTGCGATGGCGCGCGGCGTGTCCATGCGCAGGGGCGCCCGCAGACCGGCCTCGCGCGACCAGAAGGCCGGCAACTGGTCCTGGCCATAGGCGATGACCGGCACACCGAGGGTTTCCAGCACTTCCAGCGTCTTGGGCAGGTCGAGAATGGCCTTGGCGCCGGCGCAAACCACGGTAACGGCGGTCTGGGCCAGTTCCTGAAGGTCTGCGGAGACGTCAAAGCTCTGCTCGGCGCCCCTGTGAACACCGCCGATGCCGCCGGTGGCAAAGGTCGAGATGCCGGCCTGCGCGGCGGCGATCATCGTGGCGGCCACGGTGGTGGCGCCAGTGCGGCCCTGAGCCATACAGACTGCGAGGTCGGCGCGGCTCAGCTTGGCGACACCGCGGGCCTGTGCCAGTGCCTCGAGCTGGTCATCCTCGAGCCCGACGCAGAGCTCTCCGTCGATCACCGCGATGGTCGCGGGCTCGGCACCTTCCTCGCGGATCACCGCCTCGACCTTGCGGGCCATCTCGAGGTTCTGGGGCCACGGCATGCCGTGGGTGATGATCGTCGATTCCAGCGCCACGACGGGGGCGCCCTTGGCGAGCGCGTCTGCGACGGCGGCGGAAAGTCTGATGAGGCTCATGAGGCGATGTCTCCGGAAACGTAGGCGGCTGCGGCATCCAGCGCGAGGCTCAGCGCCTCGGCCCGGGCCGCGCCGCGAAGCTCTGCCACAATATGCGCCGCCATGAAAGTGTCGCCGGCACCTGTGACCCGGGTGACCAGCACCTCCGGTGGCCGTTCCGCCACGAGCCCGTCGGCGGTGGCGTCGCAGGCGGCGTCTCCGCCATTGGTGACCACGGCGCGTGCCGCACCGCGTTCGATAAGCTTTGCAGCGGCTTCCGGGGCGCTCTTGAAGCTGTCCTGACAGAGCAAGCCGGCCTCCTCGAGATTGACGTAGAGCACGCCGCGACCGGCGCGGAGGAACGGCATCAGGCGCTCGGCCTTGCCGGGGCTTGCGGGGGCGATGCGCATGTCGGCCTTGGCGAAAGCCGCATCGCGGACGATCTCGTCGAGCAGGGTTTCCTTGAGGTTGCCGTCGAGCGCCACGGAGCCTGTGAACGGCGTCTGGGGCGTGCCCAGGGTGCCATCCGACAGCGGGCGCAGGATCCGCGACCCGGCGCGCTCGAGCGAGTGGGCATCCGCGATGGCGGCGATCAGTCCGTTTGCGCCTTCGACCGCCATGTAGCGATCGGTGGGCAAGTCCTCGGAGCGATAGAGAAACCGCGTGTCGCAGCCGAGCTTTTCGCAGGCCTCGGCCAACTCATGGCCCTCGGGATCCTGTCCGACAGCCGAGAGCAGCGCCGGGCGCAGTCCGAAGCGCGCCAGCGTCATCGCGATGTTGAGTGCAACGCCGCCGGGCAACCGGGTGATCCGGCCGGGCACGTCGGAGCCTTGCCGCATGTGGCTGGCGGAGCGGCCGATCACGTCCCAGAGGACGGAGCCGATGCAGAGAATGTCCGGTGTATCTGTCATGTCCGTGTTTTGACCGAGCCGGGCTGTTCCGACAAGAGCGGAGACCGTTTGGACCGGGCCAGACCGACAATCCTCCGGACTGTGCGGGGATTGATGCCTGGGAGCGGCGAAAAGCGCCGGTCTCCCGTTCCGTATCAAGGGCTCAGCGGCGATATATGTGAGATCGTACGGGGGGCTCGGGCGCTGTGGCTGCAATGCCGAACCGAGCGCCCAGATATCTTATAATAGATATTATGTAAATATATGACCTACCTGCGAACACGGAAGCCTTTGAAATATGGGCCCTGAGCCAACCCGCACGTCCCGCAGCGTCGACGAATCCGCAAACCGGCTTGCACGATGGCGGAGAAACGGTGCACCTCAGCGTCGGTAATGGCGCTTATGGACAAGCGTGCGTTTCCGACGAACACTGCGCTCACTTATCCGAAGGTTTAACACGATGCCCGGCTTCCTCATTCTCAACGGTCCGAACCTGAACCTGCTCGGCTTTCGCCAGCCCGAGGTTTACGGCCGCACCACGCTGGCCGATGTCGAGGCCATGTGCCGCGCACATGCCAAGGAGATCGGCGTCGAGGTCGAGTTCGAACAGAGCAACCACGAAGGCGCGCTGATCGACGCGATCCACGGCACCCGTGGACGGCTCGACGGGCTCATCCTCAACGCTGGCGCCTACACCCACACCTCGATCGCGCTGATGGATGCAATCAGCTCGGCCGAGGTTCCCGCAATCGAGCTGCACCTGTCGAATGTCCATGCCCGCGAGTCGTTCCGCCATCAGAGCTACATTGCCCGGGTCTCGGTCGGAGTGATCTGCGGCTTCGGGGCGCGTGGCTACACGCTGGCCATGGACGCGATGAAGAGCCATCTGGACGCTGCCTCATGACATTGCCCGTGACCCTGCGCAGCCGGCTTCTCGAAATGACCAATGCCGGCAGTGTCGAAGAGCTCTGGGCCATGCATCTCGAAAGCATGGCCGGCTTTGGCTTCGACCGGCTGATGTACGGGTTCACGCGCTACCGGACCTCGACCTCGCTCGGAGATCCGAACGATTTCGTGCTGCTGACCAACCACAGCGCTTCCTATACGGACGTGTTCGTCGGCCAAGGGCTCTATCATCACGCGCCCATGGTTCGCTGGGCCCTCGAGCATGAAGGCGCGTGTTCGTGGCGCGTGCTCGGCGAGATGTTGGCCCAGGGCAACCTGACCGAGGCCGAGCGCCGCGTCATCGCCTTCAACCTGTCGATGGATGTCCGCGCGGGCTACTCGGTGAGCTTCCGCTCGCTCTCGACCCGAGCCAAGGGCGCCATCGCGCTGACCGCGCGGCCCGGGATGCAGCAGCACGAGGTCGATGCGGTGTGGGACCGTTTCGGCGAGGACATCATGCTGCTGAACAACCTGCTGCACCTCAAGATCCTCACCCTGCCCTATATCCCGCCGAACCAGTCGCTCACTAAGCGCCAGCGCGAGGCGCTGGAATGGGTCGGCGACGGCAAGACCATGCAGGACATCGCGGCGATCATGGGGCTGACGCAGGCGACCATCGAGAAGCATCTTCGCCTTGCGCGCGAGGCTTTGAATGTTGAAACCACCGCGCAGGCGGTGGCCAAGGCCGCATTCCAGAATCAGATGTTTGTAATCGACATCTGAACGGCGCACCAAATCAAAACTGAACGATCTAGTCGAGTCGTAATATACTTAAACGTGAGTTAAGCGCCCGCAAATCTTGCATCAGTTTTTGGATTGCTTCCGTAGAGATTAAGTAAAATCAAAACTAGATAGGCGAAATTCGCAGAAATCGCGAAAATATCGAGGGGTCAGGTTTCCCGGACTTCCCTGACGAAGCGTTAATTGCGATTGTACCAACGTTCCGTGAGTGGTGGCTTTGGCCATGGAACATGAGGACCTATCCCTCGCGATTTCGAGGGCCCTGCGTTCTCCCGGTGTAGACCGGAAGCTGAGAGGGGCTCGGGCAATTTTCGCAAGGGCCCCCTCGGCGCCCCCTGCCCGGTTCTCCAATCATCCCCAACCGTGCCGGAGAGCCGACCGCAGGAACCAAAAGGAGCCGCCCGTCGGGCGGCTCCTGTCTCTTCAAGCCTTCGAAAGTTTGCGTAGGGCTCAGCCCTGCGCGGCCTTCGCAACCTCGGCTGCGAAATCCTCTTTCTCTTTCTCGATGCCTTCGCCGACCTGCATGCGGACAAAGCCCACGATGGTGGCGCCGGCTTCTTCTGCGGCTTTCTCGACGGTAAGGTCCGGGTTGATGACGAACTGCTGGCCCAGCAGGGTCACTTCACCGAGGAACTTCTTCATGCGACCGACGATCATCTTCTCGATCACGGCGTCCGGCTTGCCGGATTCCTTCGCGATGTCGATCTGGACCTGACGCTCCTTCTCGACGACCGCCGGGTCGAGGTCGGCTTCCGACAGCGAGGCCGGGTTGGCAGCCGCGATGTGCATCGCGACCTGCTTGCCGAACGCGTCGTCACCGCCCTTGAGCGCGACCAGCACGCCGATCTGGCCAAGGCCCGGAGCGGCTGCGTTGTGCACGTAGGTGGAGACCACGTCACCTTCGACCTTTGCCATCCGGCGCAGGGTCATGTTCTCGCCGATCTTGGCGATCTTGTCGGTGATGACGTCGGAGACCTTCTTGCCGCCGATCTCGGTCTCGGCCAGCGCCTCGACGCTGTCCACGCCGGTGGCGGCCTTGGCGATGTCCGACACCATGGTCTGGAACTCGGCGTTCTTGGCGACGAAGTCGGTTTCCGCGTTCACCTCGACGGCGACGCCGGTGCCACCGTTCACCTCGACGGCCACGAGGCCCTCGGCAGCGGTACGGCCCGATTTCTTGGCGGCCTTGGCGAGGCCCTTGGTGCGCAGCCAGTCGATGGCGGCTTCCATGTCGCCGTCGGTCTCGGTCAGCGCCTTCTTGGCATCCATCATGCCTGCGCCGGTCATCTCGCGCAGTTCTTTCACCTGTGCAGCAGTGATCGCCATGTGCTTGGCTCCCTCTCGAATGGTCTTGTGCGGCAGGCCCTGCCCCGGGCCTCGCCGCTCATGTCATGCTTGCGTGACGCTTTCGCGACAGCGCCGGATCAGTTCTGGCCGGCGCCGGCCAGCAGCTCTTCTGCCGGTGCGTCTTCCAGGGCGCCGAGGTCGACGCCTGCAGCTTCCATCTGGCCGGTCATGCCGTCGAGGGCTGCGCGGCTGACGAGGTCGCAGTAGAGCGCGATGGCGCGGGCGGCGTCATCGTTGCCGGGGATGATGTAATCCACACCCTCGGGCGAGCAGTTGGTGTCGACGATGGCGACAACCGGGATGCCCAGCTTCTTGGCTTCGGCGATGGCGAGTTGCTCTTTCTTGACGTCGATGACGAAGAGCAGTTCCGGCAGGCCGCCCATTTCGCGGATGCCGCCGAGCGACGCCTGCAGTTTGGCCTGCTCGCGCTCCATGCCGAGGCGCTCTTTCTTGGTGAGGCCTTCGGCACCGGCTTCCATCTGCTCGTCGATCGCCTTGAGGCGGTTGATCGACTGAGAAACGGTCTGCCAGTTGGTCAGCGTGCCGCCGAGCCAGCGGTGGTTCATGTAGTACTGGGCGCACTTCTCGGCGGCTTCGGCGATCGGCTGCGCTGCCTGGCGCTTGGTGCCGACGAAGAGCACGCGGCCGCCCTTGGCGACGGTCTCGCGGATGACGTTCAGCGCCGCGTCGAGCATCGGCACGGTCTGGGTCAGGTCGAGAATGTGGATGCCGTTGCGCGCACCGTAGATGAACTCGCCCATGCGGGGGTTCCAGCGCTGCGTCTGGTGGCCAAAGTGCACGCCTGCTTCAAGCAGCTGACGCATGGAGAACTCGGGAAGAGCCATGTCCTATATCCTTTCCGGTTTCATATCCTCGGCGGGGGCTTGACCCGAAATGGGGCAACCGGTGGACGCTGTGGGGATGTCTCCCCCATAGGCCCGACCCCGCCTGCGGGGTTCGTGAGCGCGCCTATAAGCGCTCGGCGCGACAAGCGCAAGCCCTGACGGAACCTTGTGGACAAGCCGGCGGTTTCTGACGCATCGTCACCGGCATTGCCTGACATCACCGCGTTCCTACCAGCTGGAGAGAGATTTGACAGACCTGACTTCCGTCCGTGGCATCGGACCCGCCCTTGCGGCGCAACTCCGCGAGCTTGGTATCGACAGCGCCGAGGCGCTGGCCGGGGCCGAGCCTGCGCGCCTCACCGCCCTGCCCCGGACCCGGCTGGCCCGGGCGCAGAGCCTTGTCGCGGCGGCGGTCGACAGCCTGGCCACCGACCCGGCCCCCGCGCCGCGCACGGCCGAGACCGAGGCCGCACCGGCGCCCGGGACGCCCGGAGACGACAAGGTCGAGGACCCGGAAGCCCCGGCCGAGGCGCCGCGCATGATGCCCGAGCCCGACCCGGACAGCCCTCTGGCGGTCAACGAGCCGCTGCCCGAGCCCGGCAGCGGCAAGGCCAAGGGAGAGAAGAAAGGCAAGTCGGCCAAGAAAGACGCCAAGCCGAAAAAGAAAGACACGGACAAGGGCAAGGGCAAGGCCGACAAGGACGCGAAGAAGTCCAAGGGCAAGAAGAGCAAGAAGGCGGAAAAGGCCGAGCTGAACAAGGCGGACGCCAAGAAGCAGAAGAAGAAGGCCAAGGCCGCAGAGGCGCTCAAGGCCGAGAAGACATCCAAAAAGAAGAAGAAAAAGAAGAGCTGACCTCCGCAGCTGACGGGCGGGCCGAAGCCCGCCTGTCAGTCAGGGGAAACCGTCAGCCGAGCGCGTAGCCCGCGCCGCGCACGGTGCGCAGCGGATCGCCACCGCCATAGATGCCGAGAGCCTTGCGCAGCCGCCCGATATGGACGTCAACGGTGCGCGTGTCGACATAGATGTCGCGGCCCCAGACACGGTCGAGCAGCTGTTCGCGCGACCACACGCGGCCGGGCTTTTCCATGAAGGTGGAGAGCAGGCGGAACTCGGTCGGACCGAGCTTCAGCTCCTGCCCGTCACGGGTTACCCGGTGGGTCTCGGCGTCGAGGATGATGTCGTCGTACTCGAGCCGCAGACCCGCCGCCGCCGGGCGGGCACGGCGCAGCTGCGCCTTCACCCGTGCCATCAGCTCGCGCAGGCTGTAGGGCTTGACGACGTAATCGTCGGCCCCGGTCTCGAGCCCGCGCACCCGATCGATCTCTTCCGATCGGGCCGAGAGCATGATCACCGGCACGCCCCGGGTCTCGGGGCGGGTCTTGATCTGGCGGCAGACCTCGATGCCCGAGAGGTTCGGCAACATCCAGTCGAGCACGATCACATCGGGCTCTTCCTCGTCCAGCATGACGAGGGCTTCCTCGCCATTGCCGGCCGCGGCGACACGGAAGCCCTCGGCTTCCAGATTGTAGCGCAGAACTTCGCGCTGCGAGGCTTCGTCCTCGACGACCAGAACGGTGGGCTGATCTGCCGACATGGTCTTTCTCCGATTAGAGGTCGGCGCTCAGCGCCGGATCGCTCGATGTGCGGTCTTCCTTGACGCGCACGCCCTCGGGCTTCTCGCCGGTGGCGAGGAAGATCACCTGCTCGGCGATCGCCGTCACGTGGTCGCCCATACGCTCGATGTTCTTGGCGATGAAATGCAGGTGCATGCACGAGGTGATGTTGCGCGGATCTTCCAGCATGAAGGTCAGGAACTCGCGGAACAGCGTGTTGTACATCTGGTCGACATCGGCGTCGCGCTCGATCACGTCGCGGGCCAGTGCCTCGTCGCGTTTGATATAGGCGTCGAGCGCGTCCTTGAGCATCATCTCGACGTCGCGCGCCATGCGGCGCAGCGCCGTGGTCGAGCCGTTGATCTGCGTCATCTGGGCCAGCACCGTGGTGCGCTTGGCCATGTTCTTGGACAGGTCGCCGATGCGCTCGAGGTTGGCCGACATGCGCATCACCGAGAGCACCACCCGCAGGTCGCTTGCTGCGGGCTGGCGCAGCGCGATGACGCGGGCGGCTTCCTCGTTGAGGCTCTCTTCCATCTCGTCGATGGCAAGGTCGCCCTTGCGGACCTGCTCGGCCAGCTCTTCGTCGCGGGTCTCGAGCGACTTGGCGGAATCGTGGATCGCCGCCTCGACGAGCCCGCCCATCTTGAGGATCTGGGCCTGGATGCCTTCGAGATCGCGGTCGAACGCGGTGGCAATGTGATGCTTGAGATCGCTCATGGCTTATCCGATCCGTCCGGTGATGTAGGACTCGGTGCGCGAGTCCACGGGGTTGGTGAAGATCTGGCTGGTCTCGCCGTACTCCACGAGGTTGCCGAGGTGGAAGAACGCGGTCTTCTGGCTGACCCGCGCGGCCTGCTGCATGGAGTGCGTCACGATGACCACCGAGTAGTTGGTGCGCAGCTCGTCGATCAGCTCCTCGACCTGCGCCGTGGCGATCGGGTCGAGCGCCGAGCAGGGCTCGTCCATCAGCAGCACTTCGGGCTCGGTGGCCACGGCGCGCGCGATGCACAGACGCTGCTGCTGACCACCCGAGAGGCCGGTGCCGGGCGCGTGCAGCCGGTCCTTCACCTCGTTCCAGATGGCGCCGCGACGCAGCGCCTTCTCGACGATGTCGTCGAGCTCGGCCTTGTTCTTGGCAAGGCCGTGAATGCGCGGGCCGTATGCCACGTTGTCGTAGATCGACTTGGGGAACGGGTTCGGCTTCTGGAACACCATGCCCACCTTGGCGCGCAGCTGCACCGGGTCGACGCGCTTGTCGTAGATGTCTTCGCCGTCGAGCGCGATCAGGCCCTCGACCCGGCAGACGTCGATGGTGTCGTTCATCCGGTTCAGGCAGCGCAGAAAGGTCGACTTGCCGCAGCCCGAGGGGCCGATGAAGGCAGTGACGGTCTTGTCCTGCAACTCGACGGAGACGTCCTTGATGGCGTGGTTGTCGCCGTAAAAGACTTGCACGTCCTTGGCGGAGATCTTGATTTCGTTGGCTTCCACGTCGGTCTTCCTCAACGGTGCGTCATACATGGGTTCTATTCCCCTTACCGAGATTGTCGCTCATCGTCACCACCGGCGCTCGAACTTGCGGCGCAGGATGATGGCGATCACGTTCATGACCAGCAGGAACACGAGCAGGATGATGATGCCGCCCCAGGCGCGTTCGTAGTAGGCCGGGTCGGCGCGCTTGGCCCATTCGTAGATCTGCGCGGGCATCGCCGAGTTCGGCGACATGAAGCCCGAGATGACCCCTTCCGGGTAGTTGGTCGCGATGTAGCCGACCATGCCGATCAGCAGCAGCGGTGCGGTCTCGCCAAGCGCCTGCGCGAGGCCGATGATGGTCCCGGTCAGGATGCCGGGCATGGCCAGCGGCAGTACGTGGTGGAACACCGACTGCATCTTCGAGGCGCCAACCCCGAGGGCAGCGTCGCGGATCGACGGCGGCACCGCCTTGAGCGAGGCGCGGGTCGAGATCACGATGGTCGGCAGGGTCATCAGCGTCAGTGTCAGGCCGCCCACAAGCGGCGCCGATTGCGGCAGGTGTGCGAACTGGATGAAGGCCGCCAGGCCGAGGATACCGAACACGATCGAGGGCACCGCGGCAAGGTTGGAGATGTTGACCTCGATGAAGTCGGTGAACTTGTTCTGCGGTGCGAACTCCTCGAGGTAGATCGAGGCCGCCACACCGATCGGCAGGGCCAGGAACAGGACCACCAGCATCATGAACAGCGAGCCCAGCATCGACACGCCGAGGCCGGCCTGTTCGGGACGGCTCTCCGAGGCGTCGGCGCCGGTGATGAAGGCGAAGTTGAAGCTCTTGTGAACGGTGCCGTCCTCGCGCAGCGCATCAACGAGATCGAGGTGGCCCGCGTCGATGTTGCGGTCCTGGGTGATGCTGTCACGGCTCACGCGGCCCTTGAGATAGCCGTCGACCCGGCTCGAGGCGAGGATCTGGAAATCCACCGTCTCGCCGATCAGGTCGGGATTGGCGATCACGCGGTCGCGCAGCTGCGCCGCGGCAGAGGCCGAGATCAGCGCCCTCATGTCGCCGGCGTCTTCGTAGTCGGTGGCGATGCCCTTGTCCTGCACCTGCTCGAATACGGCGTTCTGGATCAGCGGGTTGTAGCCGAAGGTCGAGACCTTCGAAATGTCCGCAGGGTCACGGTTGCCGTTCGGGTCCAGAGCCTCGGGATCGAGATAGACCGGCACCTCGATGAAGGTCTGCATGAAGGCGGTGCTGCCATTCGAGATGATCGAGGTCAGCAGCACGACAAGGAAGAACAGGCCGGTGCCGATGGCCGCGAGACCGTAGGCCCGGAACCGCTTTTCGGAGGCGTTGCGCTTCTTGGTGCGGCTGTCGGCGGCGGTCAGGCGGGAGCCGCCCTGAGAGGTCGCGTCGGTCATTCGTACTGCTCCCGGTATTTGCGCACGATGTAGAGGGCGAAGACGTTCAGCCCCAGCGTGATGATGAAGAGCGTCATGCCAAGGGCGAAGGCCACCAGCGCCTCGGGCGAGGCGAAGTCGGCATCGCCGGTCAGCTGGCTGACGATCTTGGCGGTGACGGTGGTCATGGCGTCGAACGGGTTGAGCGAGAGCCGCGCCGCGGCCCCTGCCCCGAAGACCACGATCATGGTCTCGCCGATGGCGCGCGAGGCGGCCAGCAGCACGGCGCCGACGATGCCCGGCAGCGCTGCCGGCAGGATCACCTGCTTGATGGTCTCGGATTGCGTCGCGCCCAGCCCGTAGGAGCCGTCACGCAGCGACTGCGGCACCGAGTTGATGATGTCGTCCGACAGGGAGCTGACGAAGGGGATCAGCATGATGCCCATCACCAGACCGGCGGTCATCACCGCGGTGCCGGCCTGCATCCAGCCCAGCCCGTCGCGGCCGAACACGCTGAGCAGCAGCGGGCCGACGGTGAGCAGCGCGAACAGACCGTAGACGATGGTCGGGATGCCTGCGAGCACCTCGAGCAGCGGCTTGGCCCAGGCGCGCATCCGCGGACCGGCATATTCCGACAGGTAAACCGCAGCGAAGAGGCCGATCGGCACTGCGACGATCAGGGCGATGACCGAGATGTAGAGGGTGCCCCAGAGCAGCGGCCAGATGCCAAGCTCGGACCCGCCGCCGAAAGAGGGCGACCAGGTGAACGAGCCGAAGAACTTCGAGGCCGGATAGATCTGGAAGAAATGCCAGGTGTTGCCGACCAGCGAGAGCACGATACCGATGGTGGTCAGGATCGCGATCGACGCCGCCGAGAGCAGGATGATGCGGATGCCGGTTTCGACGGAGTTACGGGCGCGGAAGGTGCCATGCGACTGTGCAACACCCCAGACCAGCCCGCCGACCGCGAGCAGCAGGACCACCGCACTGCGCCAGAAGTCGCCGGTGGCGTTCATCGCGCGGTACCGCTGGGCCGCCTCGAGTACCTCGGGGCTGACATCGGAACCGAGAGCTACGCCGGCCTCGCCGAGCAGGCTGCGCACGTCGGAGTCGGCGGCACTCATCGCGTCGGCGTCACCGGCGGTGATCAGGCCGAGGCTCACTGCGGTGTCGAGCCCGCCAGCCACCCGGCGCACGTCGGACATCACCAGTCCGAGCGTCGAGCCCTCGGGCACCGCACCCTCGGCCAGCCCGGCGGTCACCTGACGGTCGACCAGCATCGGCTGAACGAGAAGCCAGACAACCAGCGCCAGAAAGGCCGGCGCCATCACCTTCATGGCGACGTTCCAGCCGTAGTAGTTTGGAAGGGAATGCGGGCGCTCACCGCCGGCAGAGGTCACGCGCATGCGGCCGGCGATGAAGCCGATGGCCGCGAGCGCGAGCACGATCAGAAAGAGCCAGAGTACCGGCATGTCGCCCCCAGAGGTCGTTTCGAATTTGCAAATGGCCTAAGAGAAGACGGGGCGGCGCGCAAACGGCACCGCCCCGAAGCAATCGGGAAATATCCGATTACATGTTCGAGCCCATGGTCTCTTCGTTGGAAACCTTGGACTGGGTGTCGGCGAGCTCGGGGTCGGAAACGAGGCCGTAGTTGGCGAGCGGGCCGTTCGGGCCTGCGATCTCGTTGGCGACGAAGAACTCGGCGTATTCCTTGAGGCCGGGGATCACGCCGATGTGGGCTTTCTTCACGTAGAAGAACAGCGGACGCGACACCGGGTACTCGCCTTCGGCGATGGTCTCGGTGGTCGGCTGGACGCCGGACATGGTCGCGACCTTCAGCTTGTCGGTGTTGTTCTCGTAGAACGCCAGGCCGAAGACGCCGATGCCGTTCGGGTTGCTGTCGATGCGGGCGAGGGTCTCGGTGTAATCGCCGTCGATGTCGACCGACTTGCCGTCGGTGCGGACCGCCATGCAGGCGTCCTCGGCGTCGTCTTCCGACATGCCGCCTGCGACCATCGCTTCCATCGCGCCGGTGTCTTCGCAGCCCTGCAGCAGGACCTTCTCTTCAAAGACTTCGCGGGTGCCGTGCTTGGTGCCCGGGATGAAGGCGGCGATTTCGACGTCCGGCAGGTCGCCGTTGAAGTCGGCCCAGGTGGTGTGCGGGTTGGCGACCAGCTCGCCGTCGACCAGCACCTGCTCGGCCAGCGCGTTGTAGAGATCCGACGGCTCGAACGCGGTGAACTCGGGGCCGGTCTGCTGCGAGGCAAACACGATGCCGTCATAGCCGATGCGGACTTCGATGATGTCGGTCACGCCGTTGGCGGCACAGGTCTCGACTTCGCCTGCGCGGATGGCGCGCGATGCGTTGGCGATGTCGATGGTGTTCTCGCCGACGCCTTCACAGAAGCGCTTGAGGCCAGCCGAGGAACCGCCCGATTCCACAACCGGGGTCGGGAAGTCGAAGTTTTCGCCGAAGGCTTCTGCCACGATCGAGGCGTAGGGCAGAACGGTGGACGAGCCGGCGACCTGCACGTTGTCACGGGCGGCAGCGGCGGAAGCCGAGACGGCGGCGATGGCCAGAGCCGATGCGGCGAGTTTGACGGATTGCATATGCATGCTCCTGTAACTTTGGTTCTGGTCCCCTCCCCTGGGGAACCTCGGGGGCAGCCCTAGGCGTCCCGCGCGATGCTTTTGTGACGCTTACGTAACAGTTTGATGACGGCGCGCGAAATATCGCATAGACGAGCGGCGATCCGTGGAATTCGGCCGGCCGGTGATCGCACCGGCGCGGTGCCCAAGTTCCCTCCCGTGCCACGGTTGTTTGATCTGGGATGAAGCAAGCGCATGAAACAAAGACATTTTGTTCTCGAAGCCGGGGAGCGGGCGGTGGTCTGGATCAGTCCTCGCAAGGTCACCCGTCAATTCGGCACGAAGTGGCCTGTCGGGAGAGCGCGCATCAGGAAACTGCACCGCTTTCTGCCCCGGCCCGCCGTGGACCTGGTCCGACCGGCGATCAAACGGGCCGAGCCGTTTACAATTCCGGTACAGTTCTTCGGCGGCAAGCCCGCCGTAACCGACACGCATCGGTATCGCCTTCTCGAGGACCTCGTGGCCCACAGAAGCGATCTTCGCGCCAGTCTCTGGTTCCGCGAGCTCTCCGATGATCTCGGGTCCAAGGGCACGACCAACTACAAGCGTCGCAGACTGCGCAGCGAGACCGAGATTCTGGAGTTCCTCGACACCTACGTGCTTGGCCTGATCGAGAGCATTCGCGAAAATGGCTTCGACGCCTCGAAGAGCGGCTACGAATCCACCGCCGTGATCGACGCCGAGGGCAACCTGATGAAGACAGGCTCGGGCAACCATCGCTTCTGCATCGCGGCGCTTCTCGACCTGCCGCGGTTTCCCTTGGTGGTCGTTGGCGCGCACGAGGATTGGGTGCGCCGAAACATCGACGGCCCTCTCGATGTCGAAAAGGTCGTCGCACAGCTGCCCGCAGTCGAAGCGCACCACCAGCGCCCAGAGGGTGCAAGCGCGCGCTTACACCTCTCGGGGTAGCAGCACGCGGAAGGTGGTGCCCTTGCCAGGAGCGCTCTCGATCTTGAGCCGCCCGCGGTGTCGGTTGATGATGTGCTTGACGATGGCGAGGCCGAGCCCGGTGCCGCCCATCTCGCGCGCGCGGTGGCTGTCGACCCGGTAGAAGCGCTCGGTGAGGCGGGGAATGTGGATCGGGTTGATGCCCGGCCCGGTGTCGGTCACCGCCAGCTCCACGCCCTGCCCGCGCAGCCGCGGCTGGTAGGCCGGCTCGGCCAGGTGGACCCGGACCTCGGCGCCACGGCCGGAGTATTTCACCCCGTTCTCGATCAGGTTCACCACCACCTGCCGAAGCTGGTCGGCGTCGCCGGGCACCTCGAGCACCGCCTCGGGGGCGTCGGTCTCGAGCGTGACACCAGCATCTTCGGCCAGAGGTGCGAGCCCGCGGATCGCCGAGCGCACGAGCCCGGCCAGATCGACCGGCTCGGTCGGGCGCACACGCTCTTCCGCCTCGACCCGGCTCAGCGACAGCAGATCGCCGACCAACCGCTCCATGCGCCCGGCCTCGTCCTCCATAATGCCGAGAAACCGGTCGCGCGCCGCGGCGTCCTCGCGCGCGGGCCCGCGCAGCGTCTCGATGAATCCCAGAAGCGCGGTCAGCGGCGTGCGCAGCTCATGGCTGACATTGGCGACGAAATCCCGCCTCATTTGGCCGGCCTGCTCGAGATGGGTGATGTCGGTGAAGGTCAGCAGCACACCCGGCTTGCCTTCGAGCGGCAAGGGGCGGACCGACACCTCGTAAGTGGTATCCTGCCGGCCGTCGCTGGCGAGGTAGCGGGTCAGCCGAGGCGCGGCGTCACGGAACGTGCTCTCGATGGCGTCGAGCAGCGACGGCTGCCGCAGCGCGGTAATGAAGTGCCGCCCCTCGAGCCCCTCGCCCAGAAGCGCCTTTGCCTCGGTATTGGCGGCCTCGACGCGCTCATCCCAGCGGATCAGGATCGCCGGAAGCGGAACTGCGGCGACGACATGTCTCGAATCGGTCTGCATCCGGATCCTTCCCTGCGACATCGCCTGCCGAGCCGCGATGAGCTGTCTTTTCTGCGGTGTTGCACGCGACGGCAACGGGGGCAAGAACCGACCGGCGCGTGCAATCCCGCGCAGGTTGCCGCCAGCCGGACCGGCGCGTGCCGCAATGCGGCATCAAAGTGAACACCTCTAAGGTATTGGAATTCATATCATTCCGGTCCGAATAACGCCTTCAAATAGCAGAATGTGGCGGAGTTTCGGTACGGCGATCGGCAATATACCACCTATAGGTGTATGCTTTTGCGATAATCGATTGCGTTCGCCTTGGTTTTGTCCTTTTATGGCTGTGTAGGTGGGGGCGCTTACAACCACAGGAACTCGTGCCATGCAGAACGATCCGATCGACATTCACTGCCCGCATTGTGGGCAGGTCGCTCAGTTCCACGAGCCGTTCCGTTTTACTTGTGTGATCCGTTACTCCGAAGTGCCTGAAAACGCGCACCTTTGGGGGCGTGTCGTGGTTGAAGAATTGTACCCGGAACAGTTTGGCTGGACACAACCCGAGGCCAAGAAACCGACGTTTCATCAGGACGGCGCGGAAGGGCCCGGCTATCGCCTCAATCATCGCGGGATGGTAGAGTGTGCCTCTTGCAAGACGTTGGAAGCCGCGACGATCTCGTGGCCGGAGGACGCTTACTGGAAGTGGAGCATCGACGGCCATGACCTGGTCGCACGCAACCGCGACCATGCGCGGCAGATCCTCTCTTATCTGCGCGAGCGCAAGCGGGCCCCGAACCGCAAGCCGGCGCTGCGCAACATCCCGACCGTCATGCTGACCCGTCAGATGGCGCCGGTGGTGCAGTCCAAGGTCGAATACGCGCTCGAGCACGCCTCTTGAGCGGAAACAGGGTCTGACGCGTCAGAGCGCCGTCAGACCCGCCTTGAAGCGGCGGGCATTGGCCTGGTAGCCGAGCGCCGATTTTCTCAATCCTTCGATCGCGGCCGCGTCAAGCGCGCGCACGACCTTGCCCGGCATGCCCATCACGAGGCTGCCGTCGGGTATCTCTTTGCCCTCGGTGATCAGCGCGCCCGCGCCGATCAGGCAGTTGCGGCCGATCTTGGCGCCGTTGAGGATGGTGGCGCCCATGCCAATGAGGCTGTTGTCTCCGATCGTGCAGCCGTGCAGCATGACCTTGTGACCGATGGTGCAGCCCTGCCCGATCACCAGCGGATAGCCCATGTCGGTATGACAGACGACGTTCTCCTGCACGTTGCTGCCGGCACCGAGGCGGATCTCCTCGTTGTCGCCGCGCAGGGTGCAGCCAAACCAGACCGAGGCGTCCTCCTCGAGCACGACCTTGCCGATCAGGTTGGCATCCGGCGCCGCCCAGGCGCTGTCGGCGAGCTGCGGCGTGTGGCCGTCCAATGCGTAGAGCGTCATTCCTCTCCCTCCTCGAATTCCGCCTGAAGCTTGCGCACGTGATCAAGCAGGTGCGGCTGCTGGGTGCGTCGCAGGCGTGCGGCGGTGACAATGCTCTTGAGCCGCGCCTCCGTGGCGTCGAGATCCTCGTTCACCAGCACGAAATCATACGAGCCCCAGTGCGAGATCTCGTCCCAGCTCTTCTGCATCCGCCGGTCGATGACCTCCGGCCCGTCCTGCCCGCGCGATTCAAGCCGACGCTTGAGCTCGGCGATCGAGGGCGGCAGCAGGAAGATCGACAGCGTGTGCAACGCCAGCTCGGAGTTGGTCATCTGCTGGGCGCCCTGCCAGTCGATGTCGAAGAGCACGTCCTTGCCGTCGATGATGGCATCGCGCACCGGGCCTTTGGGTGAGCCGTAGAAATTGCCAAACACATGCGCGTGCTCGAGCATCTCGCCATTGGCGACGGCCTTCTTGAACGCCGCCTCGGTCATGAAATGGTAATCCTCGCCATCGACCTCGCCGGTGCGCGGCGCCCGGGTGGTCGCCGAGACCGAGAAGATCACTGACGGATCCCATTCCCGCAGCCGCTTGGCCAGTGTCGATTTGCCCGCGCCCGAGGGCGAGGACAGGATGATGAGAAGACCTCTTCGGTTCATCGGATCACTCCACGTTCTGGACCTGCTCGCGCATCTGGTCGATCACCGTCTTGAGCGTCAGACCGATCTGGGTCAACGCAGAAGATCCGGATTTCGAGCAGAGCGTGTTGGCCTCGCGATTGAATTCCTGCATCAGGAAGTCGAGCTTGCGCCCAACGGCGCCCTCGTCCTGCAGCAGAGCCCGCGCCGCGGCAACATGCGCGCTCAGCCGGTCGAGCTCTTCGGTGATATCGGATTTGACGGCGATCAGCGCGAGCTCCTGCGCCACGCGGGCCTCGTCGGCCCCCTCGGTGGCCTCCATGACGCGCGCCAGCGCCGCGCGCAGCTTCTCGGCCTGCTCGTCTCGGCGGCTCTCGACCGCATCGGCGGCCTGCGCAACCAGCGTCTCGATTTCGTCGAGCTGGCCGCTCAGGACGGCCATCAGGGCCTGTCCCTCGCGACTGCGCATCTCGGCAAACTCCGCCAGAGCAGCGTCGAATTCCGTCATCAGCGCCGCACGCAGTGCCGGAATGTCGCGCTGGCTCTGGCCGGTCGCCATGACGCCGCGGAGGGCTATGATCTGCGCGGCGCTGGAGCGCTCGAGCGGCAGATCACGCCCGCCGGCGGCATCCTCGATGCGCGCGATGGCGTCGAGCACCCGCGCCAGCGCCGCCTCGTCAAGCTCGGCCGCCTCTTCGTCGCTGCCACCGGTGACGCGGAGCGAGATCTGCACATTGCCGCGCGCGAGCTTCGCCTGCGCGGCCTTGCGGACCATCGGCTCGAGCCCCTCGATCCAGTCGGGCAGTCGAAGCCGGAGCTCGAGACCCTTGCCGTTGACGCCACGCAACTCCCAGCCCCAGCGGAGCCCGTCGAGTTCGCCGCTGCGGGAGGCAAAGCCGGTCATCGATTGCCGCATTCTCGCCGCTCCATGTTAAGGCCGGGTTGCCCGCAGGGAAATTGCGGGGTTTCATCGGCCTACCCTCTGAGTCCGGGCATGGCAAGCGGTGCGTTGAGGGCCAAAGCGTTAACCTTTCAGCCAGAATTGGGGCGGAAATCTGCCCGATTTGAGATAAGTTGAGACTCAAGATGACACAAATGGCCGGCAACATGGAACGGGGGCTCCGACGTTTCTGGCGACTGGACTGGAAGGAGCCCGAAACATGTTCGGCAATGGCGGCAAAGGCAGGGGCATCGTCTCGATGACCGATCGTGAAAGAGAAAAAAGGCTGGAGCCTCTGCGGGTTGTGGAGAGCTATTGGCACGACCTCGCAACCACGCGGGGCGAAGTTCCCCTGCGCAGCGAGATCGACCCGCGCAGCATCGAAAACGCGCTCGAATATGCCTTTCTTGCCGAACGGATCGCGCCAGGGCTCGCAAAGCTGCGGGTCGCTGGGGCCCATCTTAACGACCTAATGGGGATGGAGACCTCCGGCATGCCCCTGTCGACCCTGTTCACCCCCGCCGCCCGCGATGTGCTGGCCGATGCGGTGACCCGGGTGTTTGCCGAAGGTGTCATGGTCAAGATCCGCCTCACGGGCGAAGAAGGGTTTGGCCGCAATGGCTTGCAGGGCGATCTTCTGCTTCTTCCCCTGCGCTCTGACATGGGCGACATGACGCGGATGATCGGCGCTCTGGTCACCACGGGTCGGATCGGCCGCACTCCGCGCCGGTTCGACATCGAAAGCGTCTCGGTGCAGGCGGCGACCCTGACCCGGACTACGCCTGACGCAGAGACCGCGCCCACCCGGACCGCGCCTGAAACGCCCCCGGTCCCGGGCCTCGCCGAAGAGGCCGCACCTTTCGAGGCGACGCCGTCGTCAGACGCCAAGAGGCCACCCTATCTGCGCCTGATCGTGTCGAATGATTGAGGGATTTATTCAAGCAAAGATAGCTTGTTACACCCTAATCTTGATGTTCTGATCAAAGCTGATCACGCAAAGTAAAAGCCTCCGCGCGATAGGCTCGCGCGGGGGCTTTCTTGTCTCCAACCTTCTGATAGGAAGGCTTACTCGGCTGCGAGTTGCATGCTGCCGTGCTCTTCCAGCACCGGATGAAACTCCTCGTTCTGACCCGCATAGGCCAGCGTGGCGCGCAGCATGCCCGCCTTCGAGCCACAGTCGAAACGCTGGCCGCTGAACCGGAAGCCCGACAGCCCCACACGCTCGACACCCTTGGCAATGGCGTCGGTGAGCTGGATCTCGCCGCCAAGGCCCGGCTTCTGGTTGCGCAGGTCATCAAAGATCGAGGCGTCGAGCACGTAGCGGCCAACCACCGCGTGCAGCGAAGGCGCCTCTTCCGGCTCGGGCTTTTCGACCATGCCGGAGGCCGGCACCATCTGGCCAACCGGAGTGCCCTTCGGGTCGAGCACGCCATAGGCTTTCACCTCGTCACGGGCGACCTCCATCGTCGCCACCATGTGGCCCGCGGCTCCCGTTTCGTAGGCTTCGATCATCTCGCTGAGGCAGCCTTTCTGGCCCATGATCAGGTCATCGGGCAGGATGACGGCAACCGGTCCCGGCAGGCACTCGTCGACGGCGCAAAGCACCGCGTGGCCCAGACCGAGGGGCTCGGGCTGCATCACGAAATGCGCCTGTTCCTCTTCGGGATCGATGGCATTCTCGTCGAGCGCGTCGGCGATGCCGTGCTTACCCTTCTCGCGCAGCTGCTTGCAGAGCTTCTCGTCCTGATGGACGTAGCGCTCGATCGCGCCCTTGGAGGGGTGCGACACGAAGACCATGCGCTCGATGCCCGCAGCCCGGGCTTCGTCCATGGCGAACTGAAGAAGAGGACGGTCGAGCACGGGCAGAAGCTCCTTGGGCGTGGCCTTGGTCGCCGGAAGGAACCGCGTTCCGAGCCCTGCCACCGGGAAGATCGCGGTGCGCACTTTCTGGCGGGCAGTCGGGCTGGTGTTGGTCACGTCGGTATCTCCTTGTGTCGCTGATCGCTGTCGCCGCATCGCGGCAATTGCGTAAGAGCCTATGCCCTTTTGGTTTCACGACCAACTAACGTCATCCGGGAAGAAAAGTTCCGGCAGAGAATTGCCTGATTTTATTGGCGATCGGCAAAGACCCGTTTTTTCAATCTGTTGCGGGGCGCTGCGCCTGCGACCGCGAGAAAACGCAGTAATCGCGTCGAAATTGAATCAATGCCGCCCAGCCGGGGCGCATCAAGCGGCTTTTGGTGCTCAAAAACCGGGCAAACCGGGTCTGCGCTTCGCTCCTGCAGAAAAAACGCCCCCTGCGCTTGGTTCGATGGAACCCAGCGCCTAGTCTGGCGTTATCAGCTTAGGACAGAATGGAGTGAGCCAAATCGGCCTGAGGTTCCCAACGTTGAGGGTGATTTCAGGCACAGCATTATGGACGGACTGACATTGAACATCCCGCCCGCGCGCGACACCGGCGACATGCCAAGACGCGCTGAACCTTACGCCCGCCTCGCCGTTATCGGTATGGGAAGCTGGGGCACCGCCCTCGCCGCAGTCGCGGCATCGGCCGGATGCGACACCCGGCTCTGGGGCCGCCGCGACGCCCTCGCGCAAGCGATGGCCGAGACCCGGCAGAACCCCGAGCACCTTCCCGATATCGATCTTCCCGCAACCCTGACACCGACCTCGGACCTCGCCACTGCCCTGAACGGCGTCGAGGCTGTGCTTCTCGTGACGCCGTCGCACACGCTGCGCGACATGGCGCGCAAGATGAAGCCGCACCTGCCCGAGGGCGTCCCGATTGCACTCTGCTGCAAAGGCATCGAGCGCGGGACCGGCTTTCTGCTCAGCCACGTCGTCGAAGAAGAGCTCCCGGGCCACCCGGTCGGTGCGCTCTCGGGCCCGACCTTCGCTCGCGAGACGGCGCTCGGTCATCCGACCGCTGCCACCGTGGCGTTCAACTTCCGCCATCACGACCGGATCGCCCCCGAGCGTGCGCCCGCCGCGCGCCTCGCGCTGACCATGCAGACACAGGCGTTCCGGCCCTATGTCTCCGACGACCTGATCGGTGTCGAGGTCGGTGGCGCGGTGAAGAACGTGGTCGCCATAGCCTGCGGCATGATGACTGGCGCCGGCTTTGCCGAGAACACCCGTGCCGCTTTGATCACCCGCGGCATGGACGAGATGAAGGCGTTGGCCGAGGCACTCGGCGGCAAGCGCGAGACGGTGACCGGCCTTGCCGGCGCCGGAGATCTGACGCTGACCTGCTCGTCCACAACCTCGCGAAACATGTCGCTGGGTACGCAGCTTGGCCAGGGCATCCCGCGAGAAGCATGTTTCGACGGCAAGCCCACCGTGGTCGAGGGCGAGGTCAACGCGATCTCGGTGGTCGATCTGGCCCGCCGGGTCGGTGTCGAGATGCCGATCTGCGAGGCGGTTCACGCCATCCTGCACGAGGGCGCCCCTCTGGCAGAGACCTTTCAGGCGCTGTGGTCCCGCCCGATCGAGGGCGAGCCGCGTGCGCTCGACATCACGCTTCACCCCTACGAGGGAGACCCCGCATGAGCTTTGATCACCCCCACAACCGTGACATCGCCGGCTGCCGCTTCGTACTGGCGACCGATCTCGACGGCACCTTCCTTGGCGGCTCGGAAGAGGACCGCGCAAAGCTTTACCAGTGGATCGAGGACAACCGTGACACCATCGGCCTGATCTTCGTCACCGGTCGCGATCCCAAGTTCATCGGCGAGCTCTGCGATGGCGGCGTGCCGTGGCCGGAATACGTGGTCGGTGACGTGGGCACCACCATCGCCCGGGTCGAGGATGGCAAGATCCACCCGATCGAGCCGCTTGAGGTCGAGATCGCCGAGACATGGGGCAACGCCGGAGACACTGTGCGCTCTGCGCTTGAGGGCCATCCCGGGTTGACGCTGCAGGCGACCGAGTTCCGCTACAGGGTGAGCTATGATCTCGACGCGGAGAATTTTGACGACAGCGCGCATGACATCGTGCGCGACATGGGCCACGATCCGCTGGTCTCGGACAACCGCTACTTCGACGTGCTGCCGCGCGGCATCTCGAAAGGTCCGTCCCTGCGCCGCCTCGTGACCCATCTTGGCATCGAGGAGAGCCGCGTGCTCGCCGCCGGTGACACGCTGAACGATCAATCGATGCTGGAATGCGGGCTGCAAGCCGTCGCCGTGGGCGGCGCCGAGCAGGCCCTGCTCGATCGGGTCTCCCGCCTGCCCCATGTCCATACCGCCGAAGCGATCGGCGCGGCGGGCATTCTCGAGGCGGTCGAGGCCTTCAACCTGCATCCCCTCCCGAAAGGAGCGTAACTCTCATGTCCAGCGATCTGGTAATTGTCTATCACCGTCAGCCCTACGAAGAGGTCGAGGTCGATGGCAAGATCGAGTACCGCGCCAACAAGAGCCCCAATGGCATCGTCCCAACCCTGAAGAGCTTCTTCGGCAAGGTCGACAACGGCGCCTGGGTGGCCTGGAAAGAGGCGGAGGACACGTCTGATCCGGGCTTCGAGCGCGTGGTCCATATCGAGGACACGTTCGGCAAGTACACCGTCTCGCGGCTGCCGTTGACCGCGGCGCAGGTGAAGAGCTTCTACCACGTCACCTCGAAAGAGGCGTTCTGGCCGATCCTGCACGGGTTCAAGGAAAAGTATAACTACGATCCCGTCGACTGGCCGACCTTCAAGGAGGTCAACTGGGCCTTCGCCGAGGCCGCCGCATCGGAGGCCGCCGAGGGCGCGAGCGTCTGGGTGCACGACTATAACCTGTGGCTCGTGCCGGGCTATCTGCGCCAGATGCGTCCGGACGTGCGGATCTCGTTCTACCACCACACGCCCTTCCCTGCGGCGGACATGTTCAACGTGCTGCCGTGGCGCGGCGAGATCATCGACTCGCTGCTGTGCTGCGACGTGGTCGGCTTCCACATCCCGCGTTACGCCTCGAACTTCGTCTCCTGCGTGCGCTCGCTGCGCGACGTGGGCAACGTGCCGCGGATCAAGGTCGAGAACGACATGATGTCGGAAGGCTCTGCGCTCTCGGACCGCACCGTGCCAACCGAGATCCACACCGACGACCGCGTCGTGCAGCTTGGCGTGACGCCGGTGGGCGTGGATGTCGAGTACATCAAGTCGCTGGCCGCCTCCGAGAAGACCGACACCCTCGCCGCGCGGTTCCGCGAAGAGATCGGCGACAGCCGCGTGCTGCTTTCGGTGGGACGCACCGACTACACCAAGGGCGGGGCCGACCAGCTTCTGGCCTTCGAGCGCCTGCTCGAGCGCCGGCCGGACCTGCGTGGCGTGGTCCGCCTGCTGCACGTCTCGGTGCCCGCCAACCGCAACATGACGGTTTACGAGCCGATCCAGAAAGAACTGGAAGAGATCGCCGGCCGCATCAATGGGCGCTTCGGCACCTTCACCTTCCAGCCCGTTGCGCTGATCTCGCGCGCCATTCCCTTCGAGGAGTTGGTGGCGTGGTACCAGGTGGCGGACGTGGCATGGATCACCCCGCTTGCGGATGGCATGAACCTCGTCTGCAAGGAATACGTGGCCGCCCGCAAGGATGGCGACGGCGTGCTGGTGCTGTCGGAATTCGCCGGTGCCGCGGTCGAGATGGGGGCTGCCGTTCTGGCCAACCCGTTCTCCAGCCGCGCCATGGATTTCGCCATCGACATGGCGCTGGATATGCCGGAGGACGAACGCAAAGCGCGCATGGAGCTGCTGCGCGCCTCGGTCGAAAAGCGCGACACGCAGCATTGGGCCGAGGATCAGCTCGCCCTGCTCTCGCCGAAGGATTTCGGGGATGCGAGCCAGAGCGAAGAAACCGAACTGGCCTGAGGAAGGCTTGGTTCGACCCGGATCTGATGATCAGGTTCGGGTCACGCAGAAAAGGGGCAAGCAGCGCTGCTTGCCCCTTTTTTTGTTCGGTTGATCAGTGGCATCGCGTCCTGGACGCCCTCAGTCGCGCATCTCGTTGCGGCGCATGGGCATCCGGTCGATCACTGCGAAAAGCTCTTCGGGCGCCAGCACCGCATCCTGCTCGAGCTTCACGCCACCATCCTTGCCCACCAGAACCAGCTTGAACCCGCCGGGCTGAAAGCCCTGCCGGAGCGGCGACGGCGTGCGGTCGTCGAGATCGCTCAGCACCACGATGTCGCGCTCGGCGAGCGCCGCCTGCGCCTCGCGCAGCATTTCGATCTGGCGGGCATAGTCGGGATGATCCTCCGACGGCGCAAAGAGCAGCACCGGTCGTTTGTCCCAGCGCATCCCGTCGAGGTCACGGGCGTCCGCGGGCAGGCTCTGGAACAGGTCGGGCGCGCCGACCGCCTGCGTGGCGGCAATCGCCCCCGCAACGACAGCAACACCAAGCTTGGTCTTCATGCGAATGCGGCCCATTGGGATCTCCTGTCTGAATGGGTTTGATCCATACGCATGAGCGCCGCGATGGGTTCCGCGAGAATGTCGCGGCGCACGATGATCGGTCGATTCATGCTGCCGCGAACGCAAAACGGCCGCCCCGAAGGACGGCCGTTTGCAAGATCCGGACTGACCTGGATCAGCCGTGCGCAACCTGCGGCTGGTCATCGCGCAGCGAGGTCAGTTCCTCGGCCACGAGGAAGGCCAGTTCGAGCGATTGCGACGCGTTCAGACGCGGATCGCACGCGGTGTGGTAACGGTCGCTGAGGTTCTCGTCCGAGACCGCGAAGACGCCGCCGGTGCATTCGGTCACGTCCTGGCCGGTCATCTCGAAATGCACACCACCCGGGACGGTGCCCTGGTCGCGATGCACGGCGAAGAAATCGCGCACCTCGCGCAGCACCGAGTCGAACGGACGGGTCTTGTAGCCGCTGGCCGACTTGATGGTGTTGCCGTGCATCGGATCGCAGACCCAGACGACGTTGGCACCTTCGCTGCGCACCGTCTCGATCAGGCGCGGCAGATGCTCGGCGGCCTTGCCGGCACCGAAGCGGGTGATCAGCGTCAGGCGGCCAGCCTCGTTCTCGGGGTTCAGCTTGGCCATCAGGACCTTGAGATCCTCAGAGGTCATCGACGGGCCGCACTTGAGACCGATCGGGTTCATCACGCCGCTGGCGAATTCCACATGCGCGCCATCGGGCTGACGGGTCCGGTCACCGATCCAGATCATGTGGCCGGAGCCTGCGAGCCACTTGCCGGAGGTCGAGTCGATCCGGGTCAGCGCCTCTTCGTACTCAAGCAGCAGCGACTCGTGAGAGGTGTAGAAGTTCACCTGGTGAAGCGCCGCCGAGCGGTGGCTGTCGACGCCCGCCGCCTTCATGAAATCGAGCGTATCGCCGATGCGGTTGGCCATGTCGCGGTAGCGCGCGGCCTTCTCGCCCTCGGTGAAGCCCAGCGTCCACTGGTGCACCTGGTGCACGTCGGCATAGCCGCCGGTCGAGAAGGCACGCAGCAGGTTCAGCGTTGCCGCCGCCTGGGTGTAGGCCTGCAGCATCTTCTGCGGGTTCGGCTTGCGCGCTTCGGGGGTGAAGGCCAGCTCGTTGATGATGTCGCCGCGGAAGCTCGGCAGCTCGATGCCATCCACGGTCTCGGTCGGGGCCGAGCGCGGCTTGGCGAACTGGCCGGCCATGCGGCCCACCTTCACCACCGGCACCTTGGCGCCGTAGGTGAGGATCATCGCCATCTGCAGCATCACCTTGAAGGTGTCGCGGATCGCGTTGGCCGAGAACTGGTCGAAGGCCTCCGCGCAATCACCGCCCTGCAGCAGGAAGGCCTCGCCGCGCGATGCCTTGCCCAGCTCGTCGCGAAGACGGCGGGCCTCGCCTGCAAATACCAGCGGCGGATAGTTCGACAGCTGCGCCTCGACGGCCTCCAGCTCGGCCTGATCCTGATACTCAGGCATCTGGATCCGGGGCTTGGTTCTCCAGCTCGATTTGGTCCACTCACTCATGGCTATCTCCCACGCGGTCTCCGTTAGCGAAAACGTCTGGAGGCTCTACCAAAGCGAGCGAAAGAAGGCCATAGGAAATGCAGGTGATCTCTTGACGGGTTTTTGCCTTTCTGCCCATGTGACCTGATCCGCCAGAGCGCCGTAAACGCGTTCTTGAGGATGCGACCCGTAATGGTTGCACGACCTAAATCGCCGCGAGGGATAGATGCCGGTGCAGAACAAAGCTTTCGAAGCCGATACGCAGGCGAAGCCGCGCCGGTTTGTGTTTGTCCTTCTGCCGGAGTTCACCCTGCTGAGTTTTGCCGCCGCGCTCGAGGCGCTGCGCATCGCCAACCGCATGGCCGGCGCGCCGATCTACAGCTGGGTTCTGACCTCCGAGGGCGGCGAAACCGCGCGCTGTTCGGCGGGCACCGAGTTCAAGCTCGATTGCGATCTGCCCGAGCTGACCCGCGACGATGTCGTGCTGCTCTGCGGTGGGCTCGACATCGCCGAGGCGACCACCAAGCGGCTGATGAACTGGCTGCGGCGCGAGGCCCGGCGCGGGCTCGCCATGGGCGGGCTCTGCACCGCCAGCTGGACGCTGGCCGAGGCCGGGCTGCTCGATGGCAAGCGCGCCACGATCCACTGGGAAAACCAGGACGGGTTCGAAGAGGAATTCCCCGAGGTCGAACTGACCAAGTCGGTCTTCGTGGTCGACGGCAACCGGCTTTCGACCGCCGGCGGCACGGCCTCGATCGACCTGATGCTCAAGCTGATCGCCGACGATCACGGCGAAGACCTCGCCAACGCGGTGGCAGACCAGCTGATCTATTCCTCGATCCGCACCGATCAGGACACCCAGCGGCTCTCGACGCCGACCCGCATCGGCGTGCGCCATCCCAAGCTGGCGCAGGTCATCAAGATGATGGAAGCCAATATCGAGGAGCCGATCTCGCCGGCACTTCTGGCCAAGGATGTCGGCATGTCGACGCGCCAGCTCGAACGGTTGTTCCGGCGCTACCTCAACCGTTCGCCCAAGCGCTACTACATGGAACTGCGCCTCCAGAAGGCCCGCAATCTGCTGATGCAGACCGACATGAGCGTGATCAACGTCGCGCTGGCCTGCGGCTTTGCCAGCCCCTCGCATTTCTCGAAGTGCTACCGGGCGCACTACCAGACCACGCCCTATCGCGAGCGCGGCACCCTCGCCGCCAAACCCGGGCGCGAGGACGCCTGAGCCCCGTCAGGGCCGCGATCCGCGGTAGAGCGTGCCGTTGACCTCGCTGAGGAACCAGATCGCGCCATCAGGCCCTTGATCGACATCGCGCACCCGCAGCGTTGCCTCGCTCTCGAGCTGTTCGACCTCGCGCATCGGAGTGCCGGACAGCCGCGCGATGTAGTTGAACTTGAGCGAGCCCACGAGCGCGTCGCCGTCCCAGCGCCCGCCCTCGAGAAACACGATGTCAGATGGCGCATTGGACGGATCCCAATAGAAGACCGGTTGCTCCATGCCCGGCTTTGACGTGCCCTCACCGATACTGGCGCCGGAATAGTGCTCGCCGTAGGAGATCACCGGCCAGCCGTAATTGGCGCCCTTCTCAATGAGGTTGACCTCGTCCCCGCCCTGCGCGCCGTGCTCGACGGCCCAGAGCTGGCCGCGCCCGTCGAAGCCGAGCCCCTGCGGGTTGCGGTGGCCGTAGCTCCAGATCTCGGGCTGCGCGCCATCCTGCCCGACAAAAGGATTGTCACGCGGCACCGCGCCGTCGCGGTTGATGCGGATCACAGAGCCATTGTGGCGCGCGAGATCCTGTGCCGAGGGCCGGTCACCGCGTTCGCCGATGGTGACGAAGAGATGCCCGTCCGGCGCCTCCACGATGCGCGAGCCGAAATGCCGCCCGCCGCTCGAGCCCGGCGACATCTCGAAGATGGTCCGAGCCTCGACGAGGCGGCTGCCATCCTGCGACAGTCGCGCCTTCAGCACCGCCGTGCCGGCACCGCCCTGCTGGCGCTTGGAATAGGTCAGGAAGATCTCGCGGCTGGTGGCGAAATCGCGTGGCACCAGCACGTCGAGCAGACCGCCCTGCCCGCGCGTGTAGATCTCGGGCAGGCCCGAGAGCCGCTGCGCGCGTCCGTCGCGCACTGCCAGCAGATCGCCGCCGCGCTCGGTGATCAGGATGGTGCCGTCAGGCAGGAAATCGAAGCTCCACGGCGTGTCGAGCCCCTGCACCACCGGGCTGACCGAAAGCGTCCCGGCGCTGCTCGGAATGTCCTGTGCCAGCGCTGATCCTGCGGGGACAAGCGCAAGTACTGCTGCGAAAATCGCGTGCTTCATGTCGGGCACCTCCAGCCCGTCGATATGGGGCCAGGCCGCGCGCGGACAAGCCGGTTGCCCGTGCGGCAGCCACGCCCGTGGCCCCTTTTCTTTTGTCAAGGGCTTGCATAGGCTCCCGCCCGGACAATGCGTTCCAGCAAGGGAGATCCTGATATGAAAAAGTGGCTTCTGGCCTCCGCCGCCACCACGCTGCTTGCCGCAGGCGCCGCGCAGGCCCAAGACGCCAAGGTCGGCGTCATTCTCGGCTTCACCGGCCCGATTGAATCGCTGACCCCCTCCATGGGCGCAAGCGCCGAGCTTGCCCTGACCGAGGTCAACGACAGCGGCAAGTTCCTCGAGGGCGTCACGCTGAGCCCGGTGCGCGCCGACTCGACCTGCATCGACAGCGCCGCCGCGACGGCCGCCGCGGAACGTCTCATCACCACCGACGGCGTGGTCGCCATCATGGGCGCCGACTGCTCGGGCGTGACGGGCGCCATCCTGTCGAACGTCGCGGTGCCCAACGGCGTGCCGATGATCTCGCCCTCCGCCACTTCGCCAGCGCTGTCGAACGCCGAAGACAACGGCCTGTTCTTCCGCACCTCGCCGTCAGACGCGCGCCAGGGCGAAGTGCTGGCCAGCATCCTGGGCGAGCGCGACGTGTCCTCGGTCGCGGTGACCTACACCAACAACGACTACGGCAAGGGCTTTGCCGACAGCTTCGCGGCGGCCTTCGAAGCCGAGGGCGGGGAGATCACGCTTTCCACGCCGCACGAGGACGGCAAGGGCGACTACTCCGCTGAAATCGGGGCCCTGGCCTCGGCCGGCGGTGACGTGCTCGTGGTTCTGGGCTACTCCGACCAGGGCGGCAAGGGCATGATCCAGGCCGCGCTCGACACCGGCGCCTTCGACACCTTCGCCATGGGCGACGGCATGTACTCCGACGCGCTGCTGGCCGATCTTGGCGGCGACATCGAAGGCAGCTTCGGCTCCGTGCCGTGGGCCGAGGGCGAGGGCACCGAGGCCTTCACCACGCTCGCAACCGAGGCCGGCATCAACGCCGAGAGTTCCTACACCCGCGAGAGCTATGACGCCGCAGCCCTGATCGCTCTGGCGATGATGAAGGGTGGCGAGGTCTCCTCTGCGGCGGTTGCGGCCAACGTGCTCGACGTGGCCAACGCACCGGGCGAGCCGATCCTGCCGGGCGAGCTTGGCAAGGCGATGGAAATCCTTGCCGAGGGCGGCGAGGTGGATTACGTCGGCGCCACAAACGTGGAACTCGTCGGACCGGGCGAAGCCGCGGGCACCTACCGCTATTACGAGATCAAGGACGGTGACTTCAGCACCGTTTCGTTCAAGTAATCTCGCCGCACTGGCGAATACGGACAGCCCGGGGTCAGTTCCCGGGCTGTTTCCAATAACAAGACAGGCGCAGCAAACCGCGCCGGAGGGGACGAAGCATTGATCCGGGTGGACAACCTGCACCGCCATTTCGGCGGCTTCCGCGCCGTTGACGGCGCCTCGCTCGAGATTGCCGACGGCTCGATCACCGGGCTGGTGGGCCCGAACGGGGCCGGCAAGTCGACGCTCTTCAACGTCATCGCCGGCGCCCTGCCGCCGACCTCCGGAACGGTCTGGATGGATGGCGAGGACATCACCGGCCTGCCGCCGCACGCGCTGTTCCACAAGGGGCTGCTGCGCACCTTCCAGATCGCGCACGAGTTCTCGTCGATGAGCTGCCGCGAGAACCTGATGATGGTGCCGGGCGAACAGGCCGGCGAGAGCCTGTGGAACGCCTGGTTCGGGCGCGGCCGCATCGCCCAGGAAGAGGCCGCACTTCTGAAGAAGGCCGATGAGGTGCTCGATTTCCTCACCATCTCGCATCTGAAGGACGAGAAGGCCGGCAATCTTTCCGGCGGGCAGAAGAAGCTGCTCGAGCTCGGCCGCACGATGATGGTAGATGCCAAGATCGTGTTCCTCGACGAGGTCGGCGCGGGCGTGAACCGCACGCTTCTGAACACCATCGCCGACACCATCGTGAAGCTCAACCGCGAGCGCGGCTACACCTTCTGCGTCATCGAGCACGACATGGATTTCATTGGCCGCATCTGCGACCCGGTCATCGTCATGGCCGAGGGCAAGAAGCTGGCCCAGGGCACGCTCGACGAGATCAAGGCCAACGATGCCGTGATCGAGGCCTATCTCGGCACCGGGCTCAAGAACAAGGAGGCGGCGGGATGAGAGCGGCGCTGCGCAGTGGGGGCGCTGCCCCCACACCCCCGAGGTATTTTCGAACCAAAGAAGAGGGGGCCCGGTCATGAGCGGCGGCCCCTATGACGACCGTGGCAACCACGACGCCAGCATCACCAACCCGCGCGGCATGGCCGAGGACGATCCCGTGCACGCGGGCGGCCACGAGCACCCTGCCCCCGGCGGGCCGTTCCTGATCGGCGAGGCGATGACCGGCGGCTATGGCCGCGGCGCGGATATCCTGCACAGCTGCACCATCGCGGTGGATCGCGGCGAGATCGCCGTCATCGTCGGGCCCAACGGCGCCGGTAAGTCGACGGCGATGAAGGCGGTGTTCGGCATGCTCAACCTGCGCGAGGGCATGGTGCGGCTCGACGGCGAGGACATCACCGAGCTGACTCCGCAGGCGCGGGTGCGCAAGGGCATGGGCTTCGTGCCGCAGACCCACAACATCTTCACCTCGATGACCGTCGAGGAAAACCTCGAGATGGGTGCCTTCATCCGGCGCGACGACATCTCGGACACCATGGAGCAGGTCTTTGATCTGTTCCCGATCCTCAAGGACAAGCGCCGCCAGGCCGCGGGCGAGCTCTCGGGCGGGCAGCGCCAGCAGGTGGCCGTGGGCCGGGCACTGATGACCAAGCCCAAGGTCCTGATGCTCGACGAGCCCACCGCCGGCGTCAGCCCGATCGTCATGGACGAGCTCTTCGACCGCATCATCGAGGTCGCCCGCACCGGGCTGCCGGTGCTGATGGTCGAGCAGAACGCCCGCCAGGCGCTGGCCATCGCCGACAAGGGCTACGTGCTTGTTCAGGGCCGCAACGCCCATACCGGCACCGGCAAGGCGTTGCTCGCGGATGACGAGGTCCGCCGCAGCTTCCTGGGGGGCTGAGCCATGACCCGTTTTCACACAAGACCAAGAATAACCGGGGAGCACCCGTGATGGATTTCCTCAACGCATTGGTCGCGCTGGCCAATTTCGTTTTCATTCCGGCCATTGCCTATGGCAGCCAGCTGGCGCTGGGGGCGCTGGGCGTGACGCTGATCTACGGCATCCTGCGGTTCTCCAACTTCGCCCATGGCGACACCATGGCGATCGGCACCATGTTCACCATCCTGGTGACCTGGGGGTTGCAGGCGCTGGGCGTGAGCTTCGGCCCGCTGCCCACGGCGCTGCTGGCCATTCCCTTCGGCATCGTGCTGACCTCGCTCCTGGTGCTGGGCACCGACCGTCTCGTTTATCGTTTCTACCGGGAGCAGAAGGCCAAGCCGGTGATCCTCGTGATCGTGTCGATGGGGGTGATGTTCATCTATAACGGCCTCACGCGCCTGATCATCGGCCCCGGCGACCAGAACTTCGCCGATGGTGAGCGCTTCCTGATCTCGGCGCGCGACTTCAAGACGATGACCGGGCTCGACGAGGGGCTGGCGCTGAAATCGACGCAGGCGATCACCGTGGTGGTGGCGATCCTCGTGGTGGCGCTGCTGTTCTGGTTCCTCAACCACACCCGCACCGGCAAGTCGATGCGCGCCTATTCCGACAACGAGGACCTGGCGCTGCTCTCGGGCATCAATCCCGAGCGCGTGGTCATGGGCACCTGGATCATCGTCGCGGCGCTGGCGGTGGTGGCGGGCACGCTCTACGGGCTCGACAAGAGCTTCAAGCCCTTCACCTACTTCCAGATCCTGCTGCCGATCTTCGCCAGCGCCATCGTCGGCGGGCTTGGCTCGCCGCTGGGGGCCATCGCTGGCGGCTTCATCATCGCCTTCTCCGAGGTCGGCATCACCTATGCCTGGAAGAAGGTGCTCACCTACATGCTGCCCGAAAGCCTCGAGCCATCTGGGCTCGTGCAGCTCCTGTCCACCGACTACAAGTTCGCCGTCAGCTTCGTGATCCTGATCATCGTGCTGCTGTTCCGGCCGACAGGTCTGTTCAAGGGGAAATCGGTATGAGGACGCTCGCTCTCTTCGCGCTCGTCGCGGCGCTGATCCTTGGCACCGGAGTCCTGCAGAGCTGGAACTCCGCCCTGATCATCCTCAACATGGGACTGGTGAGCGCCATCATGGCGCTTGGGGTCAACCTGCAATGGGGGCTTGCCGGGCTGTTCAACGTCGGTGTCATGGGCTTCGTCGCGCTTGGCGGGCTGGCCGTAGTGCTGACCTCGGTGGCGCCCGTACCCGAGGCCTGGGCCGCGGGTGGCTGGCGTGTGCTGGGGGCGATCGCCTTTGCGCTTGCCGCCATCGCGGGCGCCGTCTTCGCCTGGAAGACCCTGCCCCGCAAGACCCGTGGCTGGGCCGTTGCCGCCATCGCCGTGGCTGGGTTCTTCCTCTATCGCGCCATCCTCGACCCGGCGGTGTCGGCCATCGAGTCGGTCGACCCGGCCGCCACCGGCTTCCTCGGCGGGCTCGGTCTGCCGGTGCTGCTGGCCTGGCCTGTGGGCGGTCTGCTCGCCGCGGGCGTTGCGTGGGTGATCGGCAAGACCGCGCTCGGGCTGCGCTCGGACTACCTCGCCATCGCAACGTTGGGCATCGCCGAGATCATCATCGCGCTCTTGAAAAACGAGGACTGGCTGACCCGCGGCGTCAAGAACGTCATCGGCCTGCCGCGCCCCGTTCCCTACGAGATCGACCTGCAGAATGACGCGGGCTTCGTCGAGACCGCCGCGGGCATCGGGCTCGACCCGACCACCGCCTCGACGATCTACGTCAAACTCGGCTACTCGGTGCTTTTCGCCGTGGTGCTGGTGGTGCTTCTGGTGCTGGCACAGCTGGCGCTGAACTCGCCCTGGGGGCGGATGATGCGCGCAGTGCGCGACAACGAGGAGGCCGCCGAGGCGATGGGCAAGGATGTCACCGCGCGGCACCTGCAGATCTTCATCCTCGGCTCGGCGCTCTGCGGCATCGCCGGCGCCATGATGACCACGCTCGACGGTCAGCTCACCCCCTCGAGCTACCAGCCGCTGCGCTACACCTTCCTGATCTGGGTGATGGTGATTGTCGGCGGCTCTGGCAACAACCTCGGCGCGGTGCTGGGCGGGTTCCTGATCTGGTTCCTCTGGGTCCAGGTGGAGCCGATGGGCCAATGGCTGATGGGCGTGATCACCGCTGGCATGGCGGATGGCTCGGCGCTCAAGGCGCACCTGCTGGGCAGCGTGCAGCACATGCGGCTTCTGACCATGGGGGTGATCCTGCTGCTGGTGCTGCGCTTTGCCCCGCGCGGGCTGTTGCCGGAGCGCTGATAACAGACGCTTAATCTCTGGTGCCGCAAGATGGCCCCGGTGACCGCGCCGGGGCCTTTTTCTTGCGAGGGTGTTTCGCAAGGATCCGCCGACGGCGCGGTGCACCACGACAGCCCTTGGAACGCAGAGCATGAGTGGACGTTGCCCCGGTATGAGACAGATGGAATGGACCCGCATCACCCGGAACTGGAACCAGGCCGCAGGCCGCCTTCGGCAGCGCTTTCCGCATGTCGATGACGCAGCGCTCAGCGATGCGCCGCCGCAGGTCGACGAGGTCGCGCGCCACGTGGCCGATCGGCACGATCTGACGCTGCACGAGGCGCGGCGCGAGGTCGAGGATCTGCTGTTCCCGGTCCGCTTGCCGGAACCCCTGCAGCGCGCGGCGGGCTGATCCCGGCAGGCGCGAATTCATCCTCCGGGGGCGGAACCCGGACAGCTCAGGCGGCGTTTCTCGAACAGGTATAGGAGGCTGCGCCGATGCTCGATTTCTTCTTCCGCCCGAAACGTCCCATCGCCCCCGGAACGCCCTCCCGGCCCCTGACGGTGCCGGCACGCGAGTTGCCGAAAGACGCCGCACCGCAGATCAACACGGCACAGCCCGAGGATCTGGCGTTCTGGCGTGCCGAGGACGAGCTTGCAAAGCTCGCCGCGCTGGCTCGCGGAAGCTGATCTGGCGCGGTAACGCTGTTGCAGAGGCCCTGCCGTCAGGGCGACGCTCAGCCCAGCGAGGTAATCCAGAGGATCGTCGCGTCCTCCGGGCTTACTGAAACCACGTTGTGGCCCATGCTGGCATCGTAATAGGCGCTGTCGCCGCGGCGCATCTCGATCGGCTCGTAGAACTCGGTGTAGAGCGTGACCACACCGGTGAGCACGTAGAGGAACTCCTCGCCGTCGTGCCGCACCCAGCCGTCGAACTCGTCCATGCTCCGGGCGCGCACGCGGGCGCGATAGGGCAACATCTTCTTCTTGGTCAGGCTCTCCGCCAGCAGCTCGTGCTCGTAGGTCACCGTGGCCTGGTGTAGGCCCTGGCCCTCGCGTGTGTGCACCATCCGGCCCGAGACCTGCTCCTTTTTCGGCGGCGTAAAGAGCTGCGGCACGCCGATCCCGAGACCGACCGCAAGCTTCTTCAGGGCGTCATAGGTCGGCGACATCTGCCCGTTCTCGATCTTCGACAGCGTCGAGCGTGCCAGCCCGGCCTCGCGGGCCGCCTGCTCCAGTGTCCAGTCGCGGGCCTTGCGCAGCTCGCGCACGCGCGCCCCAAGGTCGAGCGGTTCGGCAGAGGCCTCTTCGCCGGTTTCCCGCGCCAGGCGGATCAAGGTCTTCGGGTCGCGGGTCATGGCTCTTCCTATAGGGCCGCCACGGGAGCCTTGCAACAAATCCGGAGCGGCCCTAAGCCAATGGCATGGTCTCGCTTTTCGATGAAGGCGCCTATGCGCCCTGCCCCGCGCCGTTCAACCTCGCCGCCCACGTGCTGGAGGCGGGCCACGCCACGCCCGACAAGATCGCGCTGGCCATCGTCAGGCCCACTGGCGCGGAGCGCTGGTCCTATCACCGGCTGATTGCCGCGGTCCGAGGCACCGCCACCGGCCTGCTCGAGGCGGGGCTCGCGCCGGGGGACATCGTGCTCATGCGGCTCGGCAACACCGTCGATTTCCCGATCGCCTATCTCGGTGCCATCGCCGCCGGGCTTGTGCCGGTGCCGACGTCGTCGCAGCTCACCGCACGCGAGGTGGCGCCGATGCTGGACCACCTGAAGCCCGCTGCCATCCTGCGGGGCGAGGGCGTCGCCAGCCCCGACACCGAGATCCCGGTCTTTGGCCCCGAGAGTTTCGAGGCGTGGCACACGCTGCCGCCCGCGCCCTGGCACATGGGCGATCCCGAGCGGCTGGCTTATATCATCTACACCTCCGGCACCTCCGGCTTTCCGCGTGCCGTGGGCCATGCCCATCGGGCGATCTGGGCGCGTCAGATGATGATGGAGGGCTGGTACGGCCTGCATCCGAGCGACCGGCTGCTGCATGCCGGTGCCTTCAACTGGACCTACACGCTGGGCACGGGGCTCATGGATCCGTGGACGATGGGGGCGACAGCGCTGATCCCGGCGGCGGGCATCGATCCGGCGCAGCTGCCGCTGCTGCTCAAGCGCAACGATGCGACGATCTTCGCCGCCGCCCCGGGCGTCTATCGCAAGCTGCTGAAATACCCGCTGCCGCCGATGCCGAAGCTGCGCCACGGGCTGGCCGCAGGTGAAAAGCTCACCGCCGCCACCCGCGACGCCTGGCGCGAGGCTACCGGCAACGAGATCTACGAGGCCTTCGGCATGTCCGAATGCTCGACCTTCATCTCATCCGCCCCCGCGCATCCCTGCGATGCCGACATGCTGGGCCGTCCGCAGGCCGGGCGCCGCGTGGCAATCCTTGGCGAGGATGGCGCGCCGGTGCCGTTGAACGAGCCCGGCACCATCGCCGTGCACCGCTCCGATCCTGGACTGATGCTGGGCTATGTCGGCGCGCCGGAGGACACCGCGCAGCGGTTTCTCGGCGACTGGTTCCTCACCGGCGATCAGGGCTGCATGGATGAGGATGGCCAGATCCGCTATCTCGGGCGCGGCGACGACATGATGAACGCCGGTGGCTACCGGGTCTCACCGATCGAGGTCGAGGCCGCCCTCGCCGACCTGCCCGGCATCACCGAAATCGGCGTCACGGACGTGGCGGTGAAAGAGGGCGTCAGCGTGATCGCGGCCTTCTACGTGGCCGAGGAAGAGCTCGACGAGACCATGCTCGCCGCCCGCGCTGCCGAGCGTCTTGCGCGCTACAAGCAGCCCCGCGCCTATCTGCGGATCGATGCCCTGCCGCGCAATGCAAACGGCAAGCTCATCCGCAAGGCACTGAAGGACCACGCGATTTCCTGAGCCGGGCCGGTCAGGCCGCGAACAGCACCACCAGGATCCCCACGGTTGCCGCGCCGATTACCGTCGACAGAACCACCGACGAGGAGGCCAGCCGCTCGGCCCGGTGCCGGGCGGCGAAGATGACGTAGAGGGTGAACATCGGCATTGCCGCGAACAGCGTGGCGCCTCGGATCTCGTCCTCGCTCATCGCGGTGAACAGCGACAGGGCCGCGAAGACCAGCACGGGATGCAGCAGAAGCTTCGCCCCGGCAACAAGGAAGACCGGCGGGTCGACCTCGTCGAGCCGCGAGCGCGCGACGTTGCCGCCGACGAGGAACAGCGAGATCAGCGGCGCCGCCGCGACGATCATGCTCCGGGTCTTGTCCAGCGGCTCGGCCAGCACCAGCCCGGTTGCCCCTAAGGCGAGCCCCGCCAAGAGGCCGAGCACGGTCGGGTTCTGCAGCGTCGTCTTCGCGGTGTGCAGCATCGCCTGCGAGGCCGGTAGCCCACGCTGCCGGCTCAGCACGTCGCCAAGCGTCAGGGCCAGCGGGATGACGACCATGTTCTCCACGACCATGATCCACGCAAACAGCCGGTCCGCCACGTCCGGCAGGACGATCATCGTGATGGGGTAGCCGAGAAACACCGAGTTCGGCACCGACGAGCCGAGCGCGGCCACCCAGCTCTGCCCCGGCCCGTACCCAAAGAGCTTGTTCAGCGCGAACCGTACCAGCGTCAGCGTGGCAAGCGAGGCCAGCGCGTAGACAAGGATGAACCGCCAGTTGAACTGGCTCAGGTCGCCGGCACTGGACACGGCCGAGAAGATCAGCACCGGGACGCAGACGATCAGCATGAAGCGGCTGAGCTGCGGCAGGGCCTCCGGCGCAACGAGCTTGCTCTTGATGACGCCGAACCCCAGCAGGATCAGCAGGTAGATCGGCAACAGCGTAAGAAGGGGTGCGAGCATGGGATGCCTTTTTGTATGTGCACTTTCTAACCACTGTGAGGCGCCTTGCAAAGACACGGCCGCCGCGAGGGCAGCCAAATGGCAGGCTGGACGCTGGGCGCGCCCAGAGCTTAGGCTCGATGGATATTACCCAACCTGCGGAGCACGCTTCGCGCGTAACCAGTGCTTTCAATCTGAGGAATTGCCATGAAACACGTTCTGACCGTGCTCGCCTTGTGCCTTTGCGCCGCCGGGGGCAGCGCCTCCGCCCAATCCTGCTCCGAGATCCGCTTCGCCAGCGGCGCCTCGTCGGGCGAGGTCTCGGGGCGCGTCACCGACAATGCACCGCTCTGCTTTGTCTTCGGCACCGGCGCGGGCCAAAGCGCCCGGCTGCAGCTGCTTGGCAGCGACAACACCTGCTTCACCATTCCCGGCGTGACCGACTGCCAGGACGATTTCAGCTTCCGCACCAGCGCCGGAACCTACCGCGTCAACGTCTTCCAGCTGTTCCGGGCCCCTGCCTACGAGCAGTTCACCCTGCGGCTCACGATCCGCTAAACAAACCGTACGCCAGAAAAAAGGGCCTCGCGAGGAGGCCCTTCAAAGGTTCGCTGACAGGGCTCGGTATTCTTACCGCTCGTTGTCTTCTGCCTGCGGCCCCGACCGCGCAGGGTGACCTCGGCCCCCCCGGATATCCGGCAGGGCACATGCGCGCCCTGCCCTGATCTCTCAGCTGCAGCCGCTGGTCGAGCCGCAGGTGTTGCACTTCATGCAGGTGCCGTTGCGCACCAGCGTGTAGTTGCCGCATTCGCCGCACGGATCGCCCTCGTAACCCTGCATCCTGGCCTTGGCGCGGGCGTCCATCGCCACGGCGGAGGTCGAGGTGCTGAGCGTCGCAACCGTGCTCTGCACCGCCTCTGCGCTCATCGCTCCGTGCGAGGCCACGGGGCCGGTCCCGGTCCGCTGGCCGCCCTGCAGCACCACCAGTTCCTGCGGCAGGCGCTTGCGGAGATATCCAGTCGAGGAGATCTGCTTGAGCATCTCCAGCGAGCGCGCAGCGGTGTTCTCGGACAATTCCTCGACATTCGACACGCTCTCTTCCTCGCCGCGGCCGAGATCGTCGAAGGTCGCGCCAGAGGGCTTCACATGCGCCAGATCGGTGCGGTCGAGATAGGAGACCGCCAGTTCGCGGAAGATGTAGTCGAGGATCGAGGTGGCGTTCTTGATGCTGTCATTGCCCTGCACCATGCCCGCGGGCTCGAACTTGGTGAAGGTGAAGGCGTCGACGAACTCCTCCAGCGGCACCCCGTATTGCAGGCCGACCGAGACCGCGATGGCGAAGTTGTTCATCATCGCGCGGAAGCCGGCGCCTTCCTTGTGCATGTCGATGAAGATCTCGCCGAGGTTGCCGTCCTCGTATTCCCCGGTGCGGAGATAGACCTTGTGGCCGCCGACGATGGCCTTCTGGGTATAGCCCTTGCGGCGCTCGGGCATCTTGGTGCGCCCGGCGCGGATGACCTCCTTGACCACCACCTTCTCGACAATCTTCTCGGCGATGACCTGCGCCTTCTCCTGCGGCGTGCCGCTCTCGAGGGTTTCGAGCGCGACGTCGTCATCCTCGACCAGCGCCGAGGCCAGCGGCTGGCTCAGCTTGGAGCCGTCGCGGTAGAGCGCATTGGCTTTTACCCCCAGCGACCAGGACAGTTCATAGGCCTTCTGGCAATCCTCGACCGTAGCCGCGTTGGGCATGTTGATGGTCTTGGAAATCGCCCCGGAAATAAAGCTTTGTGCGGCGGCCATCATGTGGATGTGGCTGTTGACCGAGAGGTACCGCTTGCCCTTTTTTCCACAGGAATTTGCACAGTCGAAGATCGACAGGTGCTCGGATTTCAGATGCGGCGCGCCCTCAAGGGTCATGGTGCCGCAGACATGGTCGTTGGCAGCCTCGATGTCGGCCTTGGTGAAGCCGAGATGCTTCAGCAGGTCAAAGGTCGGGTCCGAAAGCTTGTCGGCCGGAATGTTCAGACCGTCGCGGCAGAACGCCTCGCCCAGCGTCCACTGGTTGAACACGAAGCGGATGTCGAAGGCAGTGCCGAGGGCGCGCTCGACCTTCTCGATCTGCGCAGGGCCGAAGCCCATGCCGATCAGCGCGGTGTGGTTGATGCCGGGGGCATTGCCCAGCGTGCCGTGACCGACCGCGTAGCCCACGATCTCCTCGATCTGGCTCGAGCTGTAGCCCAGCTTCTCGAGCGCCGAGGGCACCGAGCGGTTGATGATCTTGAAGTAGCCGCCACCGGCGAGCTTCTTGAACTTCACCAGCGCGAAGTCCGGCTCGATGCCGGTGGTGTCGCAATCCATCACGAGGCCGATGGTGCCGGTGGGCGCGATCACCGAGACCTGCGCGTTGCGGTAGCCATGCTGCTCGCCCAGACGCAGCGCCTCGTCCCAGGCAGATTTCGCCAGTGCCACGAGCGCCTGATCGGGGCAGTTGCCGTGATCGAGCGCCACCGGCTTGACCGAGAGCCCCTCGTATCCGTCCGTCCTGCCATAAGCGGCGGTGCGGTGGTTGCGGATGACGCGCAGCATGTGCTCGGCGTTGCGCTCGTAGCCCGGGAAGGCGCCAAGCTCGCCGGCGATCTCGGCCGAGGTGGCATAGCTCACGCCGGTCATAAGCGCGGTCAGCGCACCGCAGAGGGCGCGGCCCTCGTCGCTGTCATAGCTGAACCCCATGTTCATCAGCAGGCCGCCGATATTGGCGTAGCCGAGGCCGAGGGTGCGGAAGTCATAGGAGAGCTGGGCAATTTCCTTCGAGGGGAACTGCGCCATCAGCACCGAGATTTCCAACGTCAGCGTCCACAGGCGCGTGGCGTGCATGTAGCTCTCGGCATCGAACTGGCCGTCCTTGAGGAAGGTCAGCAGGTTCATCGAGGCAAGGTTGCAAGCCGTGTCGTCGAGGAACATGTATTCCGAGCACGGGTTCGAGCCGCGGATCTCGCCATCCGCCGGGCAGGTGTGCCAGGCATTGACGGTGTCGTGGAACTGGATGCCCGGATCGGCGCAGGCCCAGGCGGCGTGGCCGATCTGCTCCCACAGCTCCTTGGCGTCGACGGTCTTGGCGACCGAGCCGTCGGTGCGGCGGATGAGCTCCCACGGCCGGCCCTCGCGGACCGCCTCGAGGAAGGCATCGGTGACGCGGATCGAGTTGTTCGAGTTCTGGCCCGAGACGGTGGCATAGGCCTCGCTGTCCCAGTCGGTGTCATAGGTCGGGAACTCGATCGAGGCATAGCCCTGCCGCGCGTAATCGAGCACGCGCTTGATATAGGTTTCGGGGATCGCGACTTTCTTGGCCTCGCGGATCGCGGCCTTCAGCGCGGTATTGGCGTTGGCCTCATAGGCATCGCTCTCAAGCCCGTCCCACGCGCGGATCGCATCGAAGATGGCGTTGAGCATCTTCTCGTGCATCTTCGAGCCGGCGACGATGCTCGCGACCTTCTGCTCTTCCTTGACCTTCCAGTTGATGAAATCCTCGATATCCGGGTGATCGGCATCGACGATGACCATCTTGGCGGCGCGGCGCGTGGTGCCGCCCGACTTGATCGCGCCGGCGGCGCGGTCACCGATCTTGAGAAAGCCCATCAGGCCCGAGGACTTACCGCCGCCCGAGAGACGCTCGTTCTCGGCGCGCAGGCTCGAGAAGTTGGTGCCGGTGCCGGAGCCGTACTTGAACAGGCGCGCCTCGCGCACCCAGAGATCCATGATGCCGCCGTCGCCCACCAGATCGTCGGCCACGGACTGGATGAAGCAGGCATGCGGCTGCGGGTGTTCATAGGCCGATTTCGACTTGGTCAGCTTGCCGGTCTTGTGATCGACATAGTAGTGGCCCTGCCCCGGACCATCGATGCCATAGGCCCAGTGCAGGCCGGTGTTGAACCATTGCGGGCTGTTCGGCGCCGCGGTCTGGCTCGCAAGCATGTGGCGCATCTCGTCGTAATAGGCCTGCGCGTCGTCCTCAGAGGTGAAGTAGCCACCCTTCCAGCCCCAGTAGGCCCAGGCGCCGGCGAGCCGGTCGAAGACCTGCTTGGCCGAGGTCTCGCCGCCACGCGGCGCGTCCTTGTCGGCAGGCACCGAGCGCCACAGGAACTCGGGCACGTCCTTCTCGGCGACCTTCTTCAGGGTCGCGGGCACGCCGGCCTTGCGGAAATATTTCTGCGCGATGACGTCAGAGGCCACCTGGCTCCACTTTGCGGGAACTTCGAGTTCGTCGAGCTTGAAAACGGTGGAGCCGTCAGGGTTGCGGATCTCCGAGGTCGTGGTGACGAACTCGATGCCCGCATATGCGTCCTGGCCGGCCTGCGTGTACTTTCTCTCGATCTTCATCGCTGTTCTGCCCTCAGCTGCCCAAATCTTTCGCCGGTCGGCAGAGACAGCCCTCCAGGCAGCGACGGAAGCGAAGCCGTCCCTGTCAGGTATTCCTGTCTAACTGCTGTCTCGGTCTGTCCCCGCCGGCAACCACAACATGTTGTGATCTTGCCTCCGGCCCCCACAAACTGACGCAAGTGACCGGACTGGGTCAACGGGTTTTTCTGGACCGTCACATATATTTTGCGTTGTGCGCCGGGCCTCATACTAGGGCTATGGGTTGTTCCAAAGTCATCCACACCCGGAGCCAAAACCGCCTCGGGCCGCTGGACAAGGGAAATCCCCGCCTGCGAGGCGGTTTATCCACAGCTGTTGAGAACTGCCCTGAGCATATCTCCCAGAGCGGCATGACATTCCTGCAACAGCGGTGTTTCCGGAAGGAACAGGGAATGTCTGCCGAAAAACCGGGCAGCACGTGCTGATGACGCGATCAATCGCGCGACCAGGACGGCAAGGGCCCGGAATCACGCGGCATTGATGACGATGTGAGGAAAGTGGTCGGGGCGGCGAGATTCGAACTCACGACCTTCTGTACCCAAAACAGACGCGCTACCAGGCTGCGCTACGCCCCGACAGGCTCCGCATAAAGCGAAGCCGGAGGATTGAAAAGGGCCAATCCGCGCGGCGCGCTACTCGCAGGGCCAGACCGGATCGCCGGTAATGGCCGGATGCATCATTTCGCTGCCTTCAGCGATGCCAAGCTGTGCCGCCATGCCGCCATTGATTTCGAGCACGTATTGCACCGGCTCGCCGCTCGGGATCGGCGTTTCGTCATGCGGGATCGCCATCGGGTGAACCTTGACCACCCGTCCCTGCGCATCGGCAAAAATCATGTCGAGCGGAATGAGCGTATTCTTCATCCAGAACGCGGTCGGGCGCTCTGCCTCGTAGACGAAAAGCATCCCCGCGCCCGGCGGCATCTGCTCGACATGCATCAGCCCTTGTGCGCGTTCCGCCGCATCGTCGGCCACCTCGACGCTCAGGCGCACACTGCCCCAGTCGCCGCGGAGCCAGATGGCATCATCGCGGCAGGACTGTGCAGCAAGCGGGCCGCCCGCGAGGGCGGCGGTCAGCAGTGTCAGGAGGGAGAAATTGCGGCTTCCCATGCATTTACCTCGGTGGCCATCTGCCCACGCTTGCCGTTAATCACGCGGATTGCAAGCGCTTCCCCGGGCTGAAGGTCCGCGAGGCCGGAGCGCCGCAACACTTCGATGTGAATGAACACGTCATCCGAGCGGCCGAACACGTTGGCAAAGCCGAAGCCCTTCGCCTTGTCGAACCATTTGACCCGTGCGGGCTCGAGCGGAGCCGATCGCATGATCTCGGGATCGACATCCTCGAAATCTGCCAGCGGAGCGCCGGACGGCGCTTCGGGCGGTTCGATCCTGCGCACTTCTGTCGCCTGAATTCCACGTTCTGTCCGTTGCGCGCTGACCTCGATTCGGGCCCCGTCGGCCACTGAGCTCTGGCCGAAATTGCGCAGGACATTGGCATGAAGCAGGATGTCGGGCCCACCTTCATCGGCGATTACAAAGCCAAATCCCTTTACGGGATCGAACCACTTTACCTTCCCGAGAACGTCGAACGTCTCTTCGTCATGCTGTGTCAACTGTGCTTCCATTGGTCGTCATGCGTATCCCCGCTTCCCTCTTGCGACAGGCAGGGCAGCAAATGCAAGCCCACTCAACTTATATTTGCAAGCCTGTGCAGTTCACGTGACGTGAAATTCACGGGTTCAGTCGGTCCACGTTCCATGGGTCGGCAATGGACCGCCGACGCCACACGAAACGGTCATGCAACCGGAAGGCGCCATCCGCCCAGAACTCGATCTCCAATGGGGCGATCCGAAACCCACCCCAGAATGGCGGACGTTTCGGCGTCGCGCCATGGGTTGCGGTGATTTTCGCCACGTCAGCCATCAAAGACGCGCGCGAAGACAGGGGTTGCGACTGCCGCGACGCCCATGCGCCAAGACGGGATTTCAGAGAGCGGCTGTTGTAATAGGCGTCGGCTTGCGGTCCGTCTTCGCGGGTCACCGTTCCGCGCACCCGCACCTGACGGCGTAACGATTTCCAATGCATCACGAAGCCGGCCTTGCCGCTTTCTGAAAGTTCCTGCCCCTTCGCACTCTCGTAATTGGTGTAGAACACGAAGGCATCCGGCTCGATCTCCTTGAGCAGCACCATGCGCACATTGGGCAGACCATCCGGGTCGACCGTGGCCAGCGCGATGGCGTTGGGATCGTTGATCTCGGTCTTCTCGGCCTCGGCCAGCCAGCTGCGGGCGATCGCGAACGGGTCGTCCCCCGCGAAGATGCCTGTGCGGTCGGACATATCGGTTCTCCTTCACCTGCGATGACAGCGCAAACCCTTGAAGCCGTTCCGGGCTTGCCCTAAAGGGTTTCGAACACAGAAATGCCGGGCGGAGATAGGAAATGTCAAACACTCTGATGGCGGGCAAGCGCGGCCTGATCATGGGCCTCGCCAACGACAAATCAATCGCCTGGGGCATCGCCAAGGCACTTCGCGACGCCGGTGCCGAGCTCGCCTTCTCCTATCAGGGCGACGCCCTGAAGAAGCGTGTCGATCCGCTGGCCGCTCAACTTGGAAGCGACATCGTGCTGCCCTGCGACGTGGGCGACGAGGCCTCGATCGACGGGCTGTTCGACGGGCTGAAAGAGCGCTGGGACAACCTCGACTTCATCGTCCACGCCATCGGCTTTTCGGACAAGAGCGAGCTGCGGGGCCGCTATGTCGATACCAGCCGCGACAACTTCAAGCTGACCATGGACATCTCGGTCTACTCGTTCACCGCCGTCATGCAGCGGGCCGAGAAGATGATGACCAAGGGCGGCTCCGCCCTCACCCTCACCTATTACGGTGCCGAGCGCATCATGCCGCATTACAACGTCATGGGTGTGGCCAAGGCGGCGCTCGAGGCGTCGGTGCGCTATCTCGCCGAGGATCTCGGCCGCGACGGCATCCGCGTGAACGCGATCTCCGCCGGTCCGATCAAGACGCTGGCCGCCTCGGGCATCGGCGATTTCCGCTACATCATGAAGTGGAACGAGTACAACTCGCCTTTGCGCCGCAACGTGACCATCGACGATGTCGGCGGCTCGGCGCTCTACCTGCTGTCGGATCTCGGCGCGGGCGTCACCGGCGAGACCCATCACGTCGATGCAGGCTATCACATCGTCGGCATGAAGGCGCCGGACGCGCCTGATATCACCAAGGGCTGAGGAGGAGCTCGCATGACCAACGACCTTCTGCCGCATGAAAAGGGCTTTCACGTCAGCTGGGACCAGCTGCACCGCGACGCGCGGGCGCTGGCCTGGCGGCTTCAGGGCCACGGGCCCGAAGATGGCGGCTGGAAGGCAGTGGTGGCAATCACCCGGGGCGGCATGGCCCCGGCGATGATCATCGCCCGCGAGCTCGACATCCGGACCGTCGACACGATCAGCGTCAAGAGCTACCACTCGGGCGGCGGAAAGGCCGACCAGCGGCGTGAGGCGCAGGTGCTGAAATCACCCGACGCAGAGCTTGTCGGCGATGGCGACGGCATCCTGATCATCGACGACCTGGTCGACAGCGGAAAGACGCTCGAGCTTGTGCGCAGCCTCTACCCCAAGGCCCATGTGGCGACCGTCTATGCCAAGCCGATGGGAAAGCCGATGGTCGACAGCTACATCACGGAAGTCAGCCAGGACACCTGGATCTTCTTCCCGTGGGACATGGCGCTGCAATACGTGAAGCCCTATCGCGGCGATTCCGACTGAGCGCCAAAATTTTTCGTACGAAAAATTTTCGCCCCGCGCCCGATCAAGGCGCGGGGCGTCTGCGTCTTCAGAGCGCCGCGGCCAGCGTGTCGCGCCACGGCGTCGTCGGACGGCCGAGCAGGGTCGAGAGCGTCTTGTCCTCGCTGAAGAGACCGCCCTGCGCGGCGCCCTTCTCGCTGTCGGCCAGCATCTCGGCCACCGGTGCCGGCAGGCCTGCTCCGATCAGCGCCGCTTGGTACGCCTCGGGGGGCATGTCGGTGTAGCCGATCTCCTTGCCCGAGAGCTCCGAGAGCGCAGCTGCGAAGTCCGGCAGGCTGTAGGAGGTGTCACCGGCCAGCTCGTAGACCGTGCCCGAGGCCGGAAGATCGCCGCTCAGCACGATGGCTGCCGCTTCGGCATAGTCGGCGCGCGTGGCGCTCGAGACCCGGCCGCCGCCGATGGTGCCGATCATGCCGCCATGCTCCAGCGCCGTCGGCACGCCCATGGTGTAGTTCTCGGTGTACCAGCCATTGCGCAGCAGCGCGTAAGGCAGGCCCGAGGCTGCCAGCGCCTGCTCGGTCGCCACGTGCTCGGCGGGCAGCACGGTCAGCGGCGAGCTGTCGGCGCCGAGGATCGAGGTGTAGGCGATGAACCCGACGCCCGCGCTCCCGGCGGCGTCGATCACGTTGCCATGCTGCGCCGCGCGCTTGCCGACCTCGCTCGAGGACACCAGCAGCAGGCGCTCGACGCCCGCGAAGGCCGCGGTCAGCGCCGCCGGATCGTCATAGGAGGCCACGCGGACGCTCACGCCCTTGGCTTCCAGCGGGGCAGCGGCCTCGGGGCGGCGCACCAGCGCGCCGACCTCGCCTGCCGGCACGCGCGCCAGAAGCGCGTCGATGACGAGGCTGCCAAGCTGTCCGGAGGCGCCGGTGACAAGGTATTTGAGCGTGTCAGACATGGGATGTTCCTTTCGTGCGAATTTGGTCTATAACCGTGATATGGTCTCGGATGTAGACCGCCTGTAGGGCGCTGTGAAGGAGGCACTTTATCATGACCAGGGAACATGCAGGTAACCCGGACGGCATCGAGATCCTGCGCCAGCTTGCGTCCTTCGACGGCGCGCCGGACGATCCCGGCGTCTGCCCGGTGCGCGATGTGCTCGACCGGGTGGGCCAGAAGTGGACGCTGCTGCTGCTGATCGCCCTCACCACCGGTCCGAAGCGCTTTTCGGCGCTGCAACGTCAGGTCGGCGACATCTCCAAGCGGATGCTGACCCAGAGCCTGCGCCAGCTCGAGCGCGACGGGCTGATCTCGCGGCAGGTCTTTCCGACCAAGCCGCCCTCGGTAGAATACGCCCTGACCGAGCTTGGTCATTCCGCGCTCGAGCCCATCGCCATCCTGACCGACTGGGCCGACCGCAACCACGGCCGCATCCGCGCCGCGCGCGCGTCCTTCGACACCGCGGACGCCTGAGCGAAGCGCCCGCCACGGCGGGCCTTTCCCCGCCCGGAGCGGCCTGATAGCGTGCGCCGAAATCACGCCGGATCCGACAAAATGACCCAACTCAGCCGCACGCAATCCACCTTCACACCGCCGGTCCCCGAGGCCAAGCGCTGGATCGAGGGCGTGTCCTTTCCCGCCGACCGACCGCTGATCAACGTGAGCCAGGCCGCGCCCGTGGATCCGCCGCCCGCCGCCCTGCGCCGCGCCATGGCCGAGGCGATGGAGCAGCCCGAGACCCATCTCTACGGCCCGGTCCTCGGCCTGCCGGCGCTGCGCACCGCGATGGCCCGCGACTGGAGCGCGCATTATGACGCCGAGGTGAGCGCCGATCAGGTCGCGATCACCGCGGGCTGCAACCAGGCCTTCGCCGCCACCATGGCCGCCATTGCCGGCGAGGGCGAAGAGGTGCTGCTGCCGACGCCCTGGTACTTCAATAACAAGATGTGGCTCGACATGCAGGGCGTGCGCACCGTGCCGCTGCCCACTGGCGACGACCTGCTGCCCGGGGCCGAGGATGCCCGCGCCCTGATCAGCCCGAAGACCCGCGCCATCGTGCTGGTCTCGCCCAACAATCCCGGCGGCGTCGAGTATCCGGCCGAGACCCTGCGGGCGCTCTACGACCTTGCCCGCGAGCATGGCATCAAGCTGATCGTCGACGAAACCTACAAGGACTTCGACAGCCGCTCCGGTGCGCCGCACGATCTGCTGCGCCAGCCGGGCCACGAGGACACGCTGATCCAGCTCTACAGCTTCTCCAAGGCCTACCGTCTCACTGGCCATCGCGTGGGCGCGATCATCGCGGCGCCGGGCCTGCTCGAGGAGGTCGAGAAGTTCCAGGACACGGTGGCGATCTGCGCACCGCAGCTCGGCCAGATCGCGGCGCTCTGGGGGCTCGAGAACCTGAGCCAGTGGGTCGCCGGCGAGCGTGACGAGATCCTCGCGCGCCGCGAGGCGATCACCGCGCAGTTCCCGCGGCTCGAGGCGCGTGGCTGGCGCCTCAAGGGCCTGGGCGCCTATTTCGCGTATGTCGAACATCCCTTCGCCGAAGGCTCCGACATTTTGGGGCGCAAGCTGGTGCATGAGGCCGGCATCCTCGCCCTGCCCGGCACCATGTTCGTGCCGCCAGAGGACCCTGCCGGCGCGCGGCATTTCCGCTTCGCCTTCGCCAATCTCGACGCGGACGCGATCACGGTGCTGTTCGACCGGCTCGACGCGCTGGACTGGCCCCTTGCGGGGACCGACAGCCCGTCATAGACACGGGCGCCAGAACCATAAGGGGAAGAGGCAGTCATGGCGCGCGGAAAAGCCGGCATCACCAAGTACATCGTCTGGGCGATCCTGATCGCCTCGTTCGTCGGTTTCGGCGCCTTCGGCACGGTGAATTTCTCCGGCGGGGTCGGCAATATCGGCTCGGTCGGCGACACCACGATCTCGACCAGCGACTATGCCCGCGCGCTGCAATCCGAGTTGCGCGCCCAGCAGGCCCAGACCGGCCGGGCGATCACGGTCGAGCAGGCGCGCCAGTCCGGCCTCACCGATCAGGTGCTGGCGCAGGTCGTGACCAATGCCGCGCTCGAGGACGAGACCACCCGGATCGGCCTTTCGGTCGGGGACGAGCGCGTTGCCGAGGACCTGAGCAATGTCGAGGCCTTCAACGGCCCGGACGGCAATTTCGACCGCAGCGCCTATGCCTACGCGCTGCAGAATGCCGGCCTCAACGAAGGCGAGTTCGAGGAAAACCTGCGCCGCGACGCCGCGCGCTCGATCCTCAGCGCCGCGGTGATCTCGGGCACCACCCTGCCCGACGCCTATGTCGACACGCTGCTCGAGTATATCGGCGAGAGCCGCGCCTTCACCTGGGCCACGCTTGAGCGCGACGCGCTCAACACAGGCCTGCCGGTGCCGTCAGAAGACGAGCTGCAAGCTTGGTACGATGACAATATCGACCTCTTCACCCTGCCCGAGACCAAGGTCATCACCTTCGCCTGGCTGACGCCGGACATGATCGTCGACACCGTCGAGGTCGAGGAAGACGCCCTGCGCGCCGCCTATGACGAGCGCGCCGAGGAGTTCAACCTGCCCGAGCGGCGCCTGATCGAGCGGCTGGTGTTCAGCACCGAGGCCGAGGCCCAGGCCGCCGCCGACCGCATCGCCTCGGGCGAGGCGGATTTCGAGACCGTGGTCGACGAGCGCGGCCTGGCGCTGATCGACACCGACATGGGCGATGTGACCCGCGACACGCTGGGCGACGCCGCCGAGCCGGTGTTCTCGGCCGAGGTCGGCGATGTCGTGGGCCCGGCGCCCTCCTCCTTCGGCCCGGCGCTCTACCGCGTCAACGGCGTGCTGCCGGCGCAGGAAACCCCCTATGAAGAGGCGGTGCCGGATCTGCGTGACGCACTGGTGCTCGACCGGGCCCGCCGGGTGATCGAGGGCATGGCATCGAGCATCGACGACGAGCTTGCCGGCGGCGCGACGCTGGAAGAGCTGGCGCAGGACACCGACATGGAGCTTGGCCAGATCGACTGGACCGCCAGCACCGACACCGGCATCGCCGGCTACCAGTCCTTCCGCGAGGCGGCCTCCGCCGTGGCCGAGGGAGACTATCCGGCAATCGCCGAGCTTGGCGACGGCGGCATCTTCGCGCTGCGCCTCGACGAGCTTCGCGCCCCTGCGCCTGCCCCGTTCGAGGATGTGCGCGACCGGGTCGAGCAGCTCTGGGAGCAGGAGCAGGCCACCGACGCGCTGCTGGCACAGGCCGAAGAGATCGCGACCCGTATCTCCGAGGACCAGAGCTTTGGCGAGAACGGGCTCGATGCCAGCGCAGAGAGCGGCCTGACCCGCGAGTCGCGCATTCAGGGTCTGCCGGCGGCGGTGCTCGAGGCGGTGTTCGACATGGCCGCAGGAGAGGCCCGCGCGGTGCGCGGCGACGGTGCGGCGCTGATCGTGCGGCTTGATGACGTCACCCCGGTCAACATGGAAGACCCGCAGATCCAGCAGCTTGGCAACGCGCTGCGCGACCAGGCGGCGGGCAGCGTCTCGCAGGACCTGTTCCGCGCGCTCAATGCCGACATCCAGTCGCGTGCCGGCATCAGCATCGACCAGTCCGCGGTGAACTCCGTGCTCAGCACCCTGCAGTAAGGCCCATCATGGCGACGCTCATTCCCGCTTTCGAAGACTTCGCGCCGGCCTACGAGGGCGGCAGGAACCAGGTGGTCTACGCGCGCCTTGCCGCCGATCTCGACACGCCGGTCTCGCTGATGCTGAAGCTGACCGGCGCCGCCAAGGATGCCTTCATGCTCGAGTCGGTGACCGGCGGCGAGGTGCGCGGGCGCTACTCGATCATCGGCATGAAGCCCGACGTGGTGTGGAAGTGTCACGGCGAGACGTCGCAGATCAACCGGCAGGCGCGCTTCGACCCCGAGGCCTTCGCGCCTGTCGAGAGCGATCCGCTCACCGCGCTGCGCGAGCTCATCGCGGAAAGCCGGATCGAGCTCCCCGAGGATCTGCCGCAGGCCTCCGCCGGGCTGTTCGGCTATCTCGGCTATGACATGATCCGGCTGGTCGAGCACCTGCCGAACGTCAATCCCGATCCGCTCGGCCTGCCCGACGCATTGATGCTGCGCCCTTCGGTCGTCGCCGTGCTCGACGGGGTCAAGGGCGAGGTCACCGTGGTGGCGCCGGCTTGGGTGCAGGACGGGGTGTCCGCCCGCGCCGCCTATGCCCGTGCCGCCGAGCGCGTGATGGATGCGGTGCGCGATCTCGAACGCGCGCTGCCGCAAGCGAGCCGCGATCTCGGCGAGGCGCACGAGGCCGGAGAGCCGGTGTCGAACTTCACCCGCGAGAGCTACAAGGCCGCGGTCGAGACCGCCAAGGATTACATCCGCAAGGGCGACATCTTCCAGGTCGTGCCGGCGCAGCGCTGGACCCAGACCTTCCCGCTGCCGCCCTTCGCACTCTACCGCTCGCTGCGGCGGACCAACCCGTCGCCCTTCATGTTCTATTTCAACTTCGGCGGCTTCCAGGTGATCGGTGCCTCTCCCGAGATCCTCGTTCGGGTCTTTGGCCGAGAGGTGACGATCCGTCCCATCGCCGGCACCCGTCCGCGCGGCGCCACGCCCGAGGAGGATCGCGCACTCGAAGCCGATCTTCTGGCCGACAAGAAGGAGCTGGCCGAGCACCTCATGCTGCTCGACCTGGGCCGCAACGACACCGGCAAGGTGTCGAAGATCGGCACCGTCCGCCCCACCGAGAAGTTCATCATCGAGCGCTACAGCCACGTGATGCACATCGTCTCCAATGTCGTGGGCGAGCTGGCCGATGATCAGGACGCGCTGTCGGCCTTTTTCGCCGGGATGCCTGCGGGCACCGTCTCGGGCGCGCCCAAGGTCCGTGCGATGGAGATCATCGACGAGCTCGAGCCCGAGAAGCGCGGCGTCTATGGCGGCGGCGTGGGGTATTTCAGCGCCGGCGGCGACATGGATATGTGCATCGCGCTTCGCACCGCCATCGTGAAGGACGAGAAGCTCTACATCCAGGCTGGCGGCGGCGTGGTCTACGACAGCGACCCCGAGGCCGAGTACATGGAGACGGTGCACAAATCCAACGCCATTCGCCGCGCGGCGGCGGACGCGGCGCGGTTCACCTCCTCCGGCAACAGCTGAGACACGGGCCCGCTTGGGCCCGTTTTTCTTTCAGCGCCCCCTCCGATCCTTATGCCAAATCCGTCCCTCGACGCCCGCCTCGCCATCGGCGGCCCGCGGGATGGCGATCCTTGCTCAGAATCCCTCGTTTTATCCCAGCCATATCCGAAGGACCTCGCAGCGAAGCGCCTGCGGCCCCAAATCGCCGGCCCGTCCGGGCGGGCCGACGATGGCGCGGCGGCCTGCGGCCTTGATTCCGCGCTGGGGCGTGTTCGACCGACCCGCTTTGTACTCTTAAGGTCGACCGAGAGGCGAGACAGACAGCGTCTCCCCAACCCTCAGAGCAAGTCCGCAAGAACCCCCGGCAGCGCTTCTGGCAGATCCTCGGCGATCAGCCCCGGCCCGAAGGCCCGCGCCGCCTCGACATGCAGCCACGCCCCCGCCCCGGCCGCCTCGAAGGGCGCCAGACCGCGCGCCATCAGCCCGCAGATCAGCCCCGCCAGAACGTCGCCCGCGCCCGCCGTCGCCAGCCATGGCGCCGCGCGCGCACCGACACCGGCATTGACCGCGCAGCGCCCATCCGGCGCCGCGATCACCGTATCTGGCCCCTTGAGCAGCACCACGCAGCCCGCCCGCCGTGCCGCCTCGCGTGCCGCATCGACCCGGCTGTAGGCCGGGCCGGCCTCGGCGACCTCGCGCAGCCGAGCCGCGAGATCGGGAAACAATCGCGCGAACTCGCCGCCATGCGGGGTCAGTACGCAGCCCTTGTGCAGCAGCCCGAAAAGCTCTGCCGGGTCGTCGGCAAATGCGGAGAGCGCATCGGCATCGAGCAGCGTCGGACGTTCTGCCTCGAGCGCCACCGGTGCCAGTTCGAGCGCACGCTCGAGCCCCAGCCCCGGCCCGAGACAGAGCGCGTTGAGCCGGTCGTCCTCGAGCAGTTCCGAGAGCTCTTCCGCGCCTTCGATCCGGCGCAGCATCAGCGCGGTGATCTGGGACGCGATCTCCATCTGCGCCGCACCCGGGGCGCCCAGCGTCACCAATCCGGCGCCCACGCGCAACGCCGCGCGGGCCGAGAGCCGCGCCGCGCCGGTGCGCCCGAAGCCCCCCGACAGCACCAGCGCGTGGCCATGGCTGAACTTGTGCCCGCCGGCCTTGGCCAGCCCTGCCGGTGTCGTCACCTCGGCCACACGCTCGCTGCGCGGGGCGCGCGAGCGGCGCGGCTCCAGCCCGATCGGCACCACGACCACGGTGCCGCAAAGCTCGGGCCCTTCGTCCAGCACGTGGCCCAGCTTGCGGGCGTGGAAGGTCACGGTCAGGTCCGCCGCCGCCGAGGCCGCCTCGAGCACCTCCGGCAGGCCCACGAAATGCTCGTCGCGCAGCACCCGGCCGCTGTCGCTGCAAAGTCCGCTCGGCAGATCGACGGCGACGATCAGCGGGGTCCAGTCCGGGCGCTCGCCGGCGCTCAGCGCCGCTCCCTCGCCGCGCAGTTCCGCAAGATCCAGAAGTGTCGCGCCAAGATCGGCGATGGGGCGGCTCAGGCCGGTGCCGAACAGCGCATCGACCACCAGCGCCGCGCGCCGGCTCGAGGCCTCGAAACCGGGCTCAAGCGGCAGGATCTGGCCGATTTCTTGCCAGCGTTCGGCGTTGCGCCGCGCATCGGGCGGCAGCCGATCGAGCACGCCGTAGAGGTAGAGCTCTACCTCCCACCCGCGCGCGACCAGCAGCCGCGCGATGACGAATCCGTCGCCGCCATTGTTTCCCGGCCCGCACAGCACCACGGCCCGGTGCGCGCGTCGTGCAAGCTCGGGCCAGTGCTTGAAAACTGCCTCCACCACGCCCGTTCCGGCCCGTTCCATCAGCTCCAGACCGGACACCTCGCCCGAGTTCATTGCCGCCGTCTCCACCGCGCGCATCTGCGCTGCCGTCAGGAGATCTGCCATGTCTTCCACCTCAAGTTTTCATTTCGCCCATTCTGAAGGCATGTTGCGCAAAATTCGCGCGGTCGATACAAATCGCTCTATGCACCCCCTGCCCCCGTAGGCTATCCGATTGTGGCCGCCGGGCAGAAATGATCTGGCAGGGTCCGACACGGGATTACGAGGAGAGATAGACCATGAAAAAGGTCGAGGCGATCATCAAGCCGTTCAAGCTCGACGAGGTCAAGGAGGCGCTTCAGGATGCTGGCATCCAGGGCCTCTCGGTTCTCGAAGTGAAGGGCTTTGGCCGCCAGAAAGGCCATACCGAGCTGTATCGCGGCGCGGAATATGTGGTCGATTTTCTGCCCAAGGTGAAGATCGAGGTCGTCCTGGACGACGAGCTCGTCGACGCCGCCATCGAGGCAATCATCTCTGCCGCCAAGACCGACAAGATCGGCGACGGCAAGATCTTCGTGAGCCCGATCGAACAGGCCATCCGGATCCGCACCGGCGAATCCGGCTCGGACGCGCTCTGAGCGCGGCACGAGCGGCCGAACAATAATCATACCGGACCCAAAAGTCACAGAAAGGGAAGAAGGGAATGAGCATCAAAGACGTTCTCAAGCTGATGAAGGACGAGGAGGTCGCTTACGTCGACATCCGCTTCACCGATCCGCGCGGCAAGCTGCAGCACGTGACGGTGATTGCCGATGAGGTCGACGAGGATTTCCTCGAAGAAGGCTTCATGTTCGACGGTTCCTCCATCGCAGGCTGGAAGTCGATCGAAGCATCCGACATGAAGCTGATGCCCGACCCGGACAGCGTCTACATCGATCCGTTCTACGCCGAGAAGACCCTCTGCGTGCACTGCTCGGTGGTCGAGCCCGACACCGGCGAAGCCTACGATCGTGACCCGCGCGGCACCGCCCAGAAGGCCGAGGCCTACCTCAAGGCATCCGGCATCGGCGACACCGCGTTCATGGGCCCGGAAGCGGAATTCTTCCTGTTCGACGACGTGAAGTTCTCGGTCGCGATGAACAAGGTCTCCTACGAGGTCGACGCGCTCGACGCATCGTGGAACACCGACACCGACTACGAGATGGGCAACACCGGTCACCGTCCGGGCGTCAAGGGCGGCTACTTCCCGGTCAACCCGATCGACGACGCGCAGGACCTGCGCTCCGAGATGCTCTCGACCATGAAGCGCATCGGCATGAAGGTCGACAAGCACCACCACGAGGTGGCGTCGTGCCAGCACGAGCTTGGCCTGATCTTCGGCACCGTCACCAAGCAGGCTGACGAGCTTCAGAAGTACAAGTACATCATCCACAACGTGGCCCAGGCCTACGGCAAGTCGGCAACCTTCATGCCGAAGCCGATCGCCGGCGACAACGGCACCGGCATGCACGTGAACATGTCGATCTGGAAGGACGGCAAGCCGCTCTTCGCAGGTGACAAGTACGCCGACCTGTCGCAGGAAGCCCTGTGGTACATCGGTGGCCTGCTCAAGCACGCCAAGGCGCTCAACGCCTTCACCAACCCGTCGACCAACTCCTACAAGCGTCTGGTCCCGGGCTTCGAGGCCCCCGTCCTGCGCGCCTACTCGGCCCGCAACCGCTCGGGCTGCGTTCGTATTCCGTGGGCGGAATCGCCGAAGGCAAAGCGTGTGGAAGCCCGCTTCCCCGACCCGTCGTCGAACCCCTACCTGTGCTTCGCAGCGCTCCTGATGGCCGGCCTCGACGGCATCAAGAACAAGATCGATCCGGGCGAAGCCATGGACAAGAACCTCTACGACCTGCCGCCGGAGGAGCTCGAGGGCATCCCGACCGTCTGCGGCTCGCTGCGTGAGGCTCTGGACGAGCTGAAGGCCGACATGGACTTCCTGCTGGCCGGTGACGTGTTCACCAAGGACCAGATCGAAGGCTACATCGACCTGAAGATGGAAGAGCTCGAGCAGTACGAAATGACCCCGCACCCGGTCGAGTTCAAGCTGTACTACAGCTGCTGATCCTCGCGGACGTATTCGGGAAAGGGCGCCTTCGGGCGCCCTTTTTCGTTGTGCGGTGGCCGGCTTTCGCGACCCAAGCAGACTGACGAGAGCGCCTCTCGGAGGTGGTCGAATATGCGGCCCAATGACCCTTAGGTGGTCAGAATGTTGACGGTCCACCGCGATTCGTGGTCCGCATTTGGCCCTACCGTTTCCGATAGGGCGTCAGCGAGTGAAAACTCCCCGGATTGTCCAAAGCGTTCGCCGTGACTGCCGCGGGTGCCCAAAGAAAACCTCTCAAATTGATGATCCAAATACGGTCAGGCTGACGCGCGTTAGCGTCACCCCTTATGGATAGGTTGAGACAATTTCGGACTAAAATCTCGCAGACGCATCAAATCATGGCTGAAGCGCCTCAGTTCATTGAGATTGCGGCGGTTTCGCCCTGAACTCGGACGAAATCTGGGCAGGCCGGGCCACTCGCCTCCTCAGACAGGCCAGATTCTCACCCCAATCGGGACCAAGAGTGAGTGTCGTGGGGAAATGGAATACCAAGAAAAACACTGTTCAGGAGTTCAAGATGACCCAAGGTTTCACGAGTACAGCCCGTCTTGTCTTCGCCGCCCGTTCGATCGTGGTTCTCGACGAGATCCAGCAGATCATGCGCGATGCCCTGACACATAATGATTTTTCCGTCGCCGATTGCGACCGTACAGATACCGTCACGCTGCGCTTTGCCACCTGCACAGGCGACTGGACGGTCAGCGTCCATCACGAGGCTGACGAGGCCATGCTGCATGTCTCGGCCCCGAGCGACGAGCAAGCTGTGCTCACGCCGCTGGCCCACGTGCTCTTCGCGCTTGTCGAAGCACTTCCGGTGTCGCACGTGATCTGGGCCGGCACCGACCTCCGCCTGCCGCGTGACCGCTTCATCACCGAACTCAAGCCCGCCTGCGCCGCGCAGGGACCGGTGGCGCCCGCCGAGCCCGAGCGCCTGCGTCCGCGCCGCGTCCGCCTCGAGCATGGCCACGCTCGCACCGAGCGCCTGACCCAGAAGGACGTGCTGGCCCGCACCTTGCCCGTGGCCAAGAAATCCCGCCGCCAGCCCACCACGCAGCACAAGCGGAAGGAGGCGCACTACCAGGCCTATGATCGCCGCCTGCGCAGCGCATTGCTGGCACCGGTGCAGAAGG
>Ga0115012_10000008_pt1 | contig 171589 bp, 151 predicted proteins | sample TroAtlMetagenome_FD_88706 | JGI IMG/M metagenome (GOLD analysis project Ga0115012, IMG submission 88706) | Marine eukaryotic phytoplankton communities from Atlantic Ocean - Tropical Atlantic ANT10 Metagenome | ecosystem: Environmental > Aquatic > Marine > Oceanic | place: Tropical Atlantic... | reverse complement strand
GACCGCCTGAACGGCACGCCCCGCAAATGCCTCGACTGGCGCACACCCCTGGAAGCCTTCAGGGAAGAGATGAGGAACCTGGGATAGAGATACCTGTCGCAACAGGTCTTGAGCCTTCATCGCCTCAGCATCCACTGCGTCGTTCTTATGGCGCGTGACGAAGGGCTTCACGTAGGCAGGTGGGATCAGCCGCACCTCATGGCCCAGCTTGCCAATTTCGCAGCCCTAATAATGAGCGCCACTGCAGGGCTCCATCGCCACGACACCAGCCGGCAGTTGGTCGAAGAACCCCAGAACCTGCCTCGGCGCAGCTTCTTGCGCAAAATCGCTTGACCAGTAATGCGGGCCGCTTGCACCTGAAACACATTCTTCGCCAGATCAAGCACAACCCTGATAATCTCCGGCGTGACCCTCATCCTTTGTGGATCATCGCAGACCCACCGTGGCACATAGATGCCGTTGGGGGCGGTCACATCATTAGAGCCGCGCCAGCGCGAACGTCAGCCCCCGACACGCTGCGTCAAAACCGACAGGCCATGCACCGGTCGATTTCGGCGAGCTGCGCGAGGCCCCGGGCTCAGCTTTCCCGGAAGCTCTGGCGCAGGCTGTCTGCGAAGGGTTTGAGGAGATATTCTCCCAGCGTCCGGTCCCCCGTCAGGAGCATCACGTCGGCGGACATGCCCGAGGTTAGTTCGATATCATTCCCCAGCGCCAAGATGTCTTCCTCGCGCACCGCGATCTTGACGAGGAAGTACGGCTCGCCCGTGCGCTCGTCGAGCAACCTGTCCGCCGCCACCACGTCGACTGTGCCATAGAGCCGCGGCAGGTTGCGCTGCGTGAAGGCGCTCAGGATCACGCGCGCAGTCATCCCCGGATAGACCGTGTCAATGTCTGACGGTCGCACCCGCGCGTCGATCAGCAACCGGCTTTCCTCCGGAACGATGTCGAGGATCTCGCCGCCCGCCGCGAGAACACCGCCCTGCTCCGTGGTCACGCGCAGGTTCAGCACCCGTCCCGAGATTGGCGCCAGCACAACCGTGCGGTCGAGCGCGTCGCGCCGTTCCGGCAATGTCGAGCGCAGCGTCACAAGCTCGCTTCGGATGTCGGCGAGCTCGGTGCTGATCGCCTCCGCCCCCTGCTGACGTGTCGCCACCAGCTGAAGCTCGGTCTCTCCGATCTGCTGTTCCAGCCGGGCGACGGTGGCACGATTCAAAGCCCGCTTCGCGACGAGATCCGCCATTGCGCGCTTCAGCCCGAGCAGTTGAGGCAGACGGTTCAGCCCCTTGTCGAACAATTTCGCACCGACGTCGATTTCCTCCTGCAGGTAGCCGATCTGCTCGCCCTGCGCCGCAATCACCTCGTGGAGCCCCTCGATCTCGGCCCGCAACTGTTCGATACGTTTCGACAGGATCCGCTCGCGGGAGTCCTGCGTCTCGCGCCGATCGGAAAAAAGCTGGCGCTGTGCCGCGATCGCGACATCGGATTCGGACGAAAGCTGCGAAATCTCCTTCAGCGGGAATGACACCGTGTCGGCCCGGACCAGCTCGGCCTCGAGCCGGGCGCGCGTGGCGAGCAGATGCACCATGCGCTCACGCACCTCCTCGAGCCGAGCCCGCGCACGCAGCGTGTCGAGCGTCACGAGCACGTCGCCGGCCGCGACCCGCTCGCCCTCTCGCACGTGGATGCTCCGGATGATCCCTCCCTCGAGATGCTGCACCGTCTTGCGCCGGCCGTCGGGATTGACCACCCCGTTCGCAAGCGCCGCCCCCGACAGCGGCGCGTAGGCCGCCCAGCCCCCAAATACGCCGAAGAACAGCAAGGCAACCGCGTATCCGAACCACTTCGGTCCCCGTGTCCTGCTGGACAGTGCCACGGTAGGCTCAAAGCCGTTCCGCGCCGCGAGGCGCCGGATCGAGGCGAAGGCCAGCAGCGCCAGGACACAGGCCAGCAGGATCGCCGCACCCATCAGGATGTAGTCGTCGGGTTGCGCCTGACCGTCGCGCAGCCTGAGAGCCGCGGCATGAAGCGCATTGCTGCGCGCGTCCCACCAACCGGAGAGACGTCCCGCCACGGTCTCGGCCCAAAGTTTCAGCTCTTCCATGTCAGCCCCTCGCCTCCACAACCTTGCGCTCGGGCGGAGCGCTGTTCTTCATCATCGCGGTGAGGATCTCGTCGCGCGGGCCGAAGCGCGCGATTGCGCCATCCTTGAGCACCATGACCAGATCCGCATGCCGTAGCAGGGCCGGCGCATGAGAGACGAAGATCACCGTTCGGCCACGTTCCCTGAGATCCTTCATCATCGCTGCGAGGGCCATCTCGCCGTTGCCGTCGAGATTGCTGTCCGGTTCGTCCAGCGCCACCACCGCGGGGTCTCCATAGAGCGCGCGTGCCATCGCGATGCGCTGCTTCTGCCCGCCGGAGAGGAGGTCCGAATAGGGGCCGGTGCGGGTCTCATACCCTTCTGGCAGCGCCAGGATCATCTCATGCGTGCCGCAGCGCCGCGCGGCGTCGAGCACGGCCATGTCCTCAGGCTCGCCCAGCCGGGCGATGTTCTCGGCGATAGTGCCGGAAAACAGCCTCACGGTCTGCGGGAGGTATCCAAGATACCGACCGCGCGAGTCACTGTCCCACTCCGAAAGGTCGGCGCCATCAAGGCGCACCACGCCGAAACTCGGCGTCCATGCGCCCACGAGACAGCGGCACAGAGAGGACTTGCCCGAGCCGGAGGGCCCGATGATGGCCAGCGTCTTGCCCGCCGGAAGCCGGAAACTCAGGGATTTGAGGATCGGCTCGCCGCTTCCAGGGGCGTGATAACGCAGGCCAGTGACCTCGAGGTGGCCTTCCGGTCGCGGCAGCTCGATCCTCCGCTCGCCGTCCGGTTGGGCGCGGAACAGCGCCTCGAGCCGTCTGCGGGCCCGACGGTAGGAACCATAGCTGCGCCACGCGGTGAGCGCGCGTTCGACCGGGGCGAGCGCCCGGGACAGGATGATCGAAGCGGCGATCATGCCACCTGCCGTCAGCTCGTTCTGTAGAACCAGCCACGCACCAGTGCCAAGGATTGCCACCTGAACCACCATTCGAAGGCTGCGGGACGCCGAGAGCAGGAAGATCGACAGGCCCTGCGCCGCGCTGCTCTGCTGTTCGAGCGCCTGCATCTGCCGGTGCCAACGCCGCGTGGTCCCCCCGATCATACCGAGCGCGGAAAGCGTGTCGGCGTGCTCCATGTACACTCCCGCATCCGACCTGTTTCGCCGCACTTCACCTGCGGTTTCCGCAAGCGGCGCACGTGTGAGCAGGTCGTTGAGCACGGCGATGGCAAAGAGCACCAGCGCCGCGCCAACCGCGATTGCGCCGAGAAGCGGATGCATGAGCCAGATCACCAGCAGAAAGACCGGCGTCCAGGGCGCGTCGAGAAACGCCAGCAGCGCCTCGCCGGAGTAAAAGCTCCGGATATCCGCGATGTCCGAGACATCCGCATCCGCGCGCCCGTCCTTGAGCCGCTGCGCCAGCGATCGCGACATGACCTCGGGCGCGAGTTCAGCTTCGGTCCACGACCCGATGCGCGCCAGCATCCGGCGCCGCGCCAGCTCGAGCAGCCCGAAGGCGACGAGCGCGGCGGCGGCGATCACGCTGAGCCATGTCAGGGTGCCGACCGATCCGCTTGCCAGCACCCGGTCGAAGACCTGAAGCATGTAGATGGAACTCGTGAGTAGCAGCAGGTTGGCCAACAGGCTGAGCAGGAGCAGCGAGGCCATCTGTCCGCGGATCGCGCGCAGGACGACGCTCAGGGGGCTTTGCGGTTTCATCTTCGCCCCCTCAGTGCAGCGGTGCGGACAGCTGATGCGCAATCGAACTGACCGAGGTCAGCGGCGACGCAATCGGTACGCCGCCCCGCTCTTGCGCGATGCGCGCCGCAAGCCCTTCGAGATTGCGGATCGACGCCCAGTGCAGGTGGATTGCCTCAAGCGCGCCGCTCCGTTCGAGCTCGGCGAGCCGGGTATCAGGCAGGGCTTTCAGCTTCTTCCGATCGACCATCGCGAACCCGCGCAATCTCCGTGCCCCCTGCCCCGGCACCTCGACCCTGCCGGTCACCAGGGTCAGCAACTCCAACTCGACCAGAAGATTGCAGAACATCCGGGTCGTCCGGGCATGGTCGTACTGCTGCCGCGTGAACACCATGACATTCGCCAGGAAAGCGCTCGGTGCGCCGTCGCTTTCGAACAGCGGCACGCTGTCCGCGCCACCGGAAAAGGCGTCGTGCTCCGGGAGAATGGAGAGCACCACCTTTCCGGTGTCGCGAACCTCTGTGTTGAAGAAGGGCAGCTGCCTGAAATGGCCGGGAATGTAGCGCGCCGTCCAGCTCCCGTCCTCGGTCACGAAAAGGTTTTCGCCGCGGCTGAGCCCCATCAGAGCCACCGGTGCCGGCCCTTCCGGGCCGCGCGCGAAGAGGATCGGAAACACACCGCCCGAGGCGCTGAACTCCGCGAGGGTCAGCGGCGCGGTCATCTTCCTGGCGAAGGGCGCATAACCGGCATCCGGGCGGAAGCGAAGTGCCGCATGCTTGTCGGATCTGAGCAATTCCCCGTCGTTGAAGATGGACTCTGACATTGGTCTACTCCCGTCTACTCGTTGAAAGCGGCGCGACCCGTCGGGGATGGGCCGCGCCTCCGGTCGAAGCGGCGGTGCCGCCTTGGGGGTGGGTGTGAACCGCTCCGAACCGTTGGCTGCCGACCCAGGCCTCAGGCGACTTCTAGGGACTGGAACTGGTCCAGATCATCCTCGTAGAAGTGGACCGCGTCGAACTTGTCCCCCTTGCCGAGCGTGGCGATCGCGGTGGCGTCCTCGGTTCCGGCGCCGTCATCGGTGCCGTCCGCATGAAGCTCCACGGTGTAGGACGCCTGTTTGCCCTTGTGGGTGAAGCCGGAATACCACCAACCGTCCTCGTCGGTCGTTGCGCTGTCGATCTCGTTGCCGTCGCTGTCGAAGATCATCACAAGGGCACCCTCGATCCCCTCGCCGGTTTCGTAGATCGCATCCTCGGTGCCCGTGTCATCCGACCAGACGTAGCCGCCGAACCCCGACTGCTTGAAGGGTTTGAAGACGTTGTCGTTCATGACGCTGTCGCCGAAGTCGGTGTCGCTGGTGTCCGCGCCATCCGTCAGCATGGCGTCGAAGTGGTAACTCCAGCCATCCTGAATGCCGTCCAGCTCATAGCCATCCGGCGGGTTGCCGTTCACGGCGTCCACACCATCCTTGGGCTCCCATCCGTCGCTGCCCTTGGTCTCGTAGTCGAGGTGGATGTTGACGTAGGTCAGCCCTGTCAGATCGCTGTCACCGAAATTGACGATCGCCTCCATCGTGCCGTCCGGATTGTATTGGAAGGACACGGTGTAGAGGTCGCGGCTGATCTCCGCGCCGGGGATGAGGCAGATGTTGCCCTCCGCGTCGAACTCGACCGAGACGCTGTCATAGACATGCACCGCGTTCTCGAAGTTGGGATCCCCGCTCTGCAGCACGAACCCATCCGGTATCTTCATCGTCAGGACATTGTCGGTCCCGTCGCCGTTGGTGAACTCCTGATCGTAGTCGAAGATCGTATTGTAGAAATACTGACCCGGGTTGGTCGAGTTCTGGGTGAAGGTGCCGTCTTTGTCCGGCGAAAAGTTGACTTGGAAGACCTCGCCGAAGTCGCACAGCGCCGAGTTGGTCACCATGCCCGGCGGCAGCAGGGCAAAGCCGCTGGTGTCGCTGTCGCTCACCTGTTGCGGGTCGACCGTGGTCTCGGCGGTCGCGGTCGCTTCGTTGGTGTAGGAGATCAGGTTGTCCGGCACCTCGAGCTCGAAGCTCGAGACATAGACCCACTGTTCGCCCACGTCGAAGACGCCGTTCATGTCGCTGTCGCCGACGTTCCAGCCCCCGGACATGACCTCGACGATGCCGCCGTCGCCGGTTCCGAAATCAGGATCGAGCGGGCCGTGATCGTCGACGATCGAGGGATCCGTCAGCGTCACGTTGCCGGTGTTGGAAACGTAGTACTTCCAGCCGACGAAGTCGCCCGCGACAACGCCTGACAGGTCGTCGCCCTCGGTGCCTTCATGGGTGGTCACCTTCGAGATCGAGAGGCTGGGATCCCGGATGACCGGAACCTCGTTGCTGTCCTGGTCCGAGACATCCTGACCATTCGCGCCGGTGCCCTCGGCCGTGACGACGTTGATCACGATGCCGTTGTCCACCTGCGCCTGGTCGAGGATTTCTGTCGCCGTGCCTTCTGCAGAGGCCCCGACCGCTAGATCATCGGCAACGCCGTCGCCGTCCTCGTCGGTCAGACCGGTGGTGAGCAGGATCGCCCCCAGCAGGTCATCATCCGCCGTCACGTCGAAGAGCGTGACATTGCCGATGTTGGATACGACGTAGCTGTAGTCGACTTTGTCACCGGCGTCGTCGCCGTTGGCGTCCAGATCGACGACCCCGCCGTTTGACTTCACGACCTGGATCGCCGGGCTGCGGTCGATGGACACGGTGTTCGTGTCATCGTCGCCCACCGGACCACCCATCGGATCCGTGCCGTTGGCCAGCACTATGTTGGTCAGCGTGCCCGCATCCACGATGTCCTGGGTCAGCACTTGCAAGGCCGTGCCATTGGCGGTCGCACCCACGGCAAGGTCATCGGCAAAGCCGTCGCCATCCTCGTCGGTCAGTCCGGAAATCAGGAGGATGTTGCCCAGCTTGTCGTCGACGGCGCTGACGTCGAACAGCGTGACGTTTCCGTCATTGGTGACATCGTAGTTGTAGTAGATGAGGTCACCCACGTCGTGCCCGTTGCCATCGATATCCACCACGCCGGCGTTGGTCTTCACCACGTCGATGGAGGGATCCTGCGGCAGATCCTCGTCATGCGGATCGTCGTCGCAGACCTCGCTTTCGTCCGGCGCAATCGCGCAGACCTCGGCGAGGTTCTCCACGAGACCGGCGTCGATATCGGCCTGGGTGATGGCGTAGCTGCCGGTGAACTGGGCACTCTCGCCCACCCCCAGCACATCCACGTCGCCGTCCAGGTCCGCATCACCGGCCACCGGGGTCACCGCCCCGATCAGCGGGTCCGAGACCGTGACATCCGTCAGCGTCACGTTGCCGATATTGGTCGCGGTGAACTGGTAGGTGATCGTCTCGCCCACGTCCGCCCGGCCATTGCCGTTGTCGTCCTGGAAGGCGCCCGTCTTGTCCAGATCGATGGCCGGGTTCTGGCCAATCGGCACCGTGTTCGTGTCATCGGCCTCCACGGGGTCGCCGTTCGGGTCGGTGCCCGAGGCGGTGACCACGTTGGTCACGCTGCCCGCGTCCACCTGGCTCTGGTCGAGCGTCTCGGTGGCCGTGCCGTTGGCCGTCGCGCCCACCGCGAGGTCGTCGGCCGCGCCGTCGCCATCCTCGTCGGTCAGGCCCGAGGTCAGGGTGATCGCGCCGAGCAGGTCGTCGATGGCGCTGATGTCGAACAGCGTGACGTTGCCGTCATTGGTCACCGCGTAGCTGTAGACGATCTCGTCGCCGGCATCGTCACCGTTGCCATCGAGGTCATCCACGCCGGCGTTGGTCTTCACCACGTCGATGGAGGGATCCTGAACGATGTCGACATCCGCCCGCGCGGTCTTGGCCTCCTCGATTTCCGCGACGCTGACGGTGACGAGGTTGTCGATGTCGCCATCAGGATCCTCGACGGTAAGCGGATCGCCGTCATTGTCGTCGTTGTCATCCGGCTCGGCGGCGCCGTTGCTGTCGAGATCCGCCTGCAGCACCGAGTAGCTGCCGCTGTAGGTCCAGACCTCGTCAACATCGAGCGCGCCGTCTAGATTGGTGTCCCCCGACGGGCCGCTCAGCGCTCCGAGCAGCGGATCGGAGACGCTCACCCCGGTCAGGGCGACATCCCCGGTATTGGTGATGGTGATGGTGTAGGTGATTACATCGCCCGCGGCATCGACCGACGCGACATCTGCGGTCTTGGTCACTTCAAAGTCGGGATTGTCGAGTACAATCGCGGAGCGCGACAGCGAGCGGTCCTGATTGCCGGCGCCGGTGACCTGGATGGTGCTGCCGTCATCCTCGAAAGCTTTCATGTCGAGCAGGCGCATGTGGTAGGGCGAGCCCGAGGGGTTGGCCATATCGTCCCAATCCTCATTGGTTGCGATATGTCCCCCCCAGGCAAGGACGGCGTCGCCGCCGTTCGTGCCGGTGTAGTCGAAAATCAGAGTGACGGATTGCTGGGCATTGCCCGTGACATCCCCACTCAGCGTGTAAACTGCATCGCCGACCTCCTCCGATGTAATGGTGTCCGTGAGTGTGTAGCTTCCAGAAAGATAATCCGAGATCCCGGTGACCATGGCCTCGTCGCCATCGCCCCAGATACCGTTGCCTGACAGGTAGTAGACATCATCCGCCGTGCCGACGGTTCCGTCTGCACCGGCAAAGGCGAAGCCTGTCAGTTGCCCGTCGAACATCGCAATGCTGCCGACCTCGGGCGAGATGTCGTCGGCTGTGCCCTGGATCCCGTCCGGGCCGGCATCGATGAGCGGGCTCAGCGCCACCTCGAGGAGACTGTCCACGGTGCCATCAAGGGCGGTGCCATCGACTGGATCAGGTATGAGGTCGCCGTCATGGGTCTCGCCTGGGCCGAAGCTGGCGTCATACGAGCCGAGATAGTCGATGGAATATTCCCCCCCTGGGTGACGTCGTATTCCATGGTGATGAAATAGCTGCCCTGCGTCAGGTCCGAGAGCGTCGCGCGGTAGGCAACGAAATCGCCCTGATAGTAGTGCGCCTGGTTCTCGTTCAGGTTGCCGTTCACCCACTCGTCGCCATCGTCCGGCACGTGGGCGGTATCGGACCCGTTGCGCCACTGATCCAGATTGTAGCTGGCGCCATCGGTGAAACTCGCGTAGGCGGTGTCCGCGCCGTCACTCGCCGTGAGCAGGAATGTTTCATTCAGGCTGTCATCGGGGTCGACATACCATTCGGTGACAATGACACCGTTGGCTATACCGTCGAGATCGCCCTCCCCGCCATCCACGATGGTCCAGCTCTCGTGTCCACTGCCACCGAGATCGGTGGTGATGTCATCGGAGGTTCCGTAAATCCCGTCCGGTCCGGGATCCGAGATGTGATCGACTTCGAACGTCAACGAGCCTCCGACATCGACCCCCGATGCGGTGATGATGGCGGTCTCGCCCGGCGCGTAGTCGGCCTTGTCCGTCGTGACTGAAAACTCGGTGCTGCCGAAAAGGTCAGCATCGCTGGCAAAGGTTGCTTCAGAAGTCTCGGACATTTTGCGCCCCCTCCCGGGCTCGCGGATAATGCCGGTCTGTCACTTGTCGGGGCGCAAAACTCCTTCGCCCCTTGAATGGCTCCAAGGGCTGGCGATGACTTGCCTTGACACAATATCTTCCATGCAAGCCTGCCCGATGGGCTGACCTGGTTCATCCACTTCTGTTGAGATGTAATGGCTCCGCTATCCAACGAGCCTACACGCTAAGGTTGATCTTAAGATCTTGTTTTCTAGCGCGTTAGGTCCATCGGTAGACCACGAAAATATCACGACCAGGACACATTCGTCAATTTCGATAAAAATGGCCTCTGAGTGACGCGAACAGGTTCGCGAGAGTCTTAAAAAAATGAACTATGAAAAATAGACGATTATGCCAGTTTTATCTTGATGACACATAAATTCGATATTTGCCGATTCGCCGCGTCTCGACACAACATATGGTGTGCATTCTAGCACAGGATTTCCTGACGCCTTCTTCAAATCCAGCCGAAAATTTGGTGCCGCCCTGTCGCAATCGTTCCGAAACGCCCGCTGAGTCGTTCGATCTTGCGCCCGCCAAGATCGAGGAATGGTGCGAAGACGCGAACAGGTTGGTTGCATTCTCAGCCCGCGGCCTACTGTCCCAAGCGTTGGGACACTACCACCTGGCAGCCGGTCAGCTTCGAGATCGCCGTGGCGACCTGATCAGCCTTGGACCTCTCCGAGGGGCGGCGCTCTTACATCATATCTCGGGGCACTACCGTGGCGGGGATCTCGGCCGGCTTCATCGCGGGCTAGCTCGCGGTCCGGGCCGGGTTCAGCACTGCGGCTGCGGAAATTTCAATGGCTCCTCGAGCCGGCCCACGGTGTGGTCTCTGCCGGGATGATGACGCTGACCGACACGCTTCCCGGTGGCATTGTCCTGACCGCGGCGGGCATATTCCAATTCACACCGCTCAAATCTGCCTGCCTGTCGCAATGCCGCGCGCCGGTACGGTTCCTGACCGAGCGCCGCCGGCCCGGGACGTCAAGCGCCTTCCTCATGGGGATTGAGCGCGGCACATATTGCCTCGCCTGCTTCTGGTTCCGGATGGTCCTGCTCCTCGTCGGCGGGATCATGAACCTGTACAGGATCGTCGGGCTCGCCGCCTTTTTCGGGGTCGAGAAGCTGGCTCCATGGAGGACCGCTTCGCGCGGATCGCCGGTGCTGCGCTGATCCTCTGGGGGGGGCTGGGTGCTGCTTACAGCGCTCTGAGCAGGCCAACGTCAGGCCGCCCTGGAACGGCAGAGACAGCTCGCAGAGATCGGGATGTCAGCGCGCGCCACCGCCTGATCGAGCAACATCCGGATGTGCCGCCGTTCCACTGTCTCGCCACGGCGCTGCAGGCATTCGTGCAGCCCATGCAGCGCCCAGACGTTGCGGGGGTGCCGGCTCGGACGCGGCAGCGCCTCGTCGAGGCCGAGATCGGCTCGATAGACAGTCTCCGCCTCGCCATACTCCCCCGCTTCCATCAACAAAGCACCGAGAGCATGGCGCGTCGGCTGCGGCCAGGACCATGGCTCCTCGTACATCAGCTCGTCATCGAGGGAGACCGCCTGCCTCAGACACGCCAGCCCCTCTTCGCGCCGTCCGGCCTTGAAGGCAATCTCGCCGCGCATCATCCGCTCGGCCACCGCCAGAACGTCGCGGGCAGTGTTGTTGAACAGCATCCGCTCCTCGGGCACCTCGGCATAGGCCGCGTCAAAGGCCATGCCTGCGATCTCGGCCTCGTCATGGCGCCCGAGATTGGCCAGCGACACTGCGCGGGCATAGAGAATGAGCGCGTTCGTGGTGGTGTAGAGTTCGGTGTCCTCGGGAAGCTCCAGTTCGAGCGCCTCGGACCACATGCCGAAGCGGATATAGACATGCGGAAGAGCGGCGACGAAGGTCTCGAAGAGATCGGGATAGACACGCACGACATCGTCCGGCACCTCGCCGCGCAGACGGATGGCGGTGCTCAGCGCGTCGGCCCTGCGCCCGAGGAACATGGCGCCGTAGAGCGCGAAATGCAGGTTGTGGATGCGATAGAGCGCGTAAAAATTCGCGGCTCCCGCATGGGCCTTGAACCGGTCATCGACCTCTGATGCTGCGAGGTTCCGTGCCAGCACGTTGTGATAATCGCCGCAGAGCACGTCGATGTGGGTGCCCATGTGCACGAGATGGCCGGCGTCGGGCACGAGGCCGGTGAGCCGGTCGCCATGGCGCAGCGCCCGCTCCGGGAAAGGGGACATCTCCATCAGGTGGATATACATGTGCAGGAGACCCGGGTGGTCCCACGCCGCGGGGTCCGTCTCAAAACAGCGCTCCAGCACCGCCATCGCCTCGGTGGTCGAGGCCTCGGGATTTGGCGTGCCGGCCGTCAGATCCCAGAGCTGCCAGGGTGTCCGGTTCATCATCGCCTCGGCATAGACGAAGGCCACGTCAAGATCCTCGGGGAAGGCCGCGTAGACGGGTTTCATCGCGGCGGCGAAGCCGTCGTTGAAAGGCTGGTAATCCTCAATGCCCGGATCCGCCGGGTAGCGCGAGGCCAGCGCCTCGAGAAGGGCCTTTTCGATCGGCGATGCGCCCTCAAGCGCAAGCCCTGCGGTCAGTGCCGCTTGGGCGCGGGCCAGCGCCGGGGCCTTCTCCTCGGGGCTGAAGACCTCCCACGGTTTATTATAATTCGGTCCCATGGCGTAGGCGATTGCCCAATGCGCCAGCGCGCAGCCCGGATCTGCCGCGAGCGCCTTGTCGAAACAGACGATGGCTTCCTCATGATTGTAGGCGAAGAGCCAGACCATGCCGCGATCCGCCCAGAGCTGGGCCGTGGGATCGTCGCTGGCTTCGCGATGAAAGGTGCCAAGGTCGAAATAGTCCATGTCCAAATCTCCCTGTGAATGGCCGAAGCATATCACGGATCCGGGCCTGCCGTCGGCCTGAACTGAAGGGACATGGGACGCGCGTCTGAGCGGCTAGTATTCGAAATATTCGGTGTTGGCAGGCGCTGGCGCGTTCGGTGGTGTTGTCCGGGCCGATACGCCAATCCAGAGCAGGGGAAGGCTCTGGGCTATGAGGGCGGCGCCATCATGCGGCCTCCAATTCGCGCCGGCGGGGGGATTTTGCCATTGGCAAGACAAAGACCGTACCAATGTGGCCGCAAGTCAGATTGGCCCAATCGTCTCGTAGCAGCCGCCAAGTCAACCGACGGCTGCGCCTTTATCGGGCTGAACCAGCGCCGAGATGCGCCGCTCGACGCCGCCGCAGGCTATAGCACCGCCCGGGCGATGCGAAGCATCTGCAAAAGCTCGTATTCCTCGTCGTTGAGCTGCACCAGTTCCCCGTTCAGAACGGCATAGTCTTGATCGGCGCCAAGCTGCGGCAGGCGGTAGAGGTTGATCAACTCGTTCTGCGTCAGCGCCGCCGTCGGCGCGATGCGTGTGCCATCCATCAGATCCGTCGCCCGCGCCATCTGGTTGACCAGTAGCAGCGACCGGTAGTCGTCGTCATCAAGCAGGACCGGCAGACCGTCGATCAACGCATAACGCTGACCGTCCGGCGCGGGATCGAGATCGAAGAGCGTGGCGATCTGGTCCGACTGCAGCAGCAGAAGGTCTGGGTCTGGATCGATCTCGCGGTCATAGTCCAGCCAATCGTCGCGGCGCTCGACCCAGATGTCGTCATAACGCTCCCGATCATAGGAGAGCCATTCGTCATAGGTCACGCCGTCACGGGCCAGACCGGGCGGCACGCAGGGCGGGTCCTTCTTGGCGAGGCCTGGCGGGCAATTTCTGTAGCGGATCAGCTCATCTTCGGGCGTGTCGGAAACAACCAACTTCGGCGTCGCAAGCGCGAGGCCGGTCGCGCCCAGAATCCGTGCCATGTCGCGGCCCGCCGGCGCCGGGGTCGAGACGATGCGCTGCACGGCGTCTTCGCGCTCGGCAACGGTATAGCGACGGCGAGCGTCAGGGCCGTTCCCATTGCCGGCCCTCGCCTGTTTGGCAGCATTGCCACGATCCTTGTGGTTCGATCCACCAGCCTTTTCGGGCTTGCCGTTGCCGTTGCCGTTGTTGGCGCGGGCATTCGCCTTGCCCGGTTTGCTCTGGCCGTTCACCTTGCTGGCCTTGTCATTTCCGCGGCCCGGGTTTCCCTTGCCGCCATTGCCATTCTTCAGCTGCTTCTTGTTGCCGCCTCCGTTGCCATTGCCCTTGCCGTTGTTCCCTTGGGCCAGCCAGATGCGCTCGGCACCCGCCACGCCGAACCCCGGGTCTCCGCCTTGCGCGTGGATCGGCGCAGCGGAGAGCGATGTCGATGCCAGAGCGAGCGCAAGCGCGCCGCCAATACAGAACTTGTTCATGCGAGAAGCCTCCCATTTGGCAACGGAACGCAACCGATACCGGTGGCGTTCCAAGGCCGCGAGTGGCGACGATCGCGATACGGCAGCACAGCAGCCCGTCCGGGGACCGAACCGAGATCTGTAAATGCCTGTGGATTATCAGGTTCTTGAAATCGATGCCATCGCCACCCATGCGCCTCGACAATCCATCCGGCGCGGTCAGGTTCGAATGCCGTACGACCGCGCGCATGTCCACGAGCCGCTCAGACGTTCCTCCCCGCAGGCGCATCGGGAGGCGCACCTCAGCTTGGGTCGATCACCGTGAATCGTACGACAAATACACCCCCCGGGATCACGCTATCCAGCGAGTCCGGCACCCGGTCCGTGGTGAAGGTGATCCGACCCTCGTCGCCGGCGCGGGCTTCGGGGGAAAGCTCGAGGTCGAACACCAGAAGCGACTCCGTCCCGTCGATGCGGTTCGGTGAATAGACCATCGTCCGGCCGCGATAGGCGACGTTTTCGCTGGCCTCCGCACGAAAAGCCCATATCGCGGGATTTCCCGGCAGTTGCACCTGCAGCGGATAGCCCTTGCGGATCACCTGGACCAAACCCTCCGCGCTAGGCCGGTTCTCGACGTTGTGCTGCTGCGTGAAGATGTAGGGCCGCGGAGCCGTTATACCGCCGGACCAGGGTGGATAGTGCGTTTCGGCAAGAATACCGGTGCCAAGGCAGGCGAGAAGGAGGGCGAGGCCAAACCGCGTCATATGGTGCAGGGCCCCGATCCCGAAGGCACCGGCGTATCCGGGATTGGCGGCGGGTTCGCCATGTCGGTCCCGGGCGGATAGATGAAGAGGTTGGCCATCATGCCGTTGTCCTCGTGCGGGAGGATGTGACAGTGGTAGACGGTCTTGCCCGACACGTCGGGGCGGAAGAAGATCCGGATCGTGAGCTCTCCCTTCGAGGGCAGCGCGATCACGTCCCACCACGTGTCATCGTTTGTCGGCTGACCGTTTATCGCCACGACCTGAAACGGGTTGACGTGGATGTGGAACGGGTGCTGGAAGACGTCCTCGTTGATCAGCGTCCACTCTTCGACCGTGCCGCCGAGAACCTTCTGATCGATGCGATTGAGCGAGAACACCTTGCCGTCGAGATAGAACTTCACCGGCACGAGGGGCCCGTCTCCGGTTGCGCCCTGATCGCCTGCGGGATCGTTTCCCGAGATTTCGCCCTTGAAGCGGATCTGCCGGCTGTTGGCGATCGGTAGGTCCGGCATATGCGGCGGCTCGACCAGCTGCGTCGGGATCGGGTCCTGTCGACCCTGGCCCGCGACCTCGACCGTGCCGATGATCCAGCCGGGGCGGGCCCCGCCCGGATGGCCCTGTTCGTAAATATCGGCATGTAGCGCGTAGTTGCCAGCACGGCCGCCCTTCACGAGGAACTCTGCCCGGTTGCCGGGCGCCATGAGGATGCGTCTCACCGGTCTTGGCGCGGCGAAAGGGATGCCGTCCTGCCCGATCTGGTAGAAATCATGGCCGTCCAGATTGAGCCAAAAGAAGCGGTGCGGCGCCGCGTTGAGCACGCGCCAGCGCTGCACCTCGCCGGGCTCAATGTCGATCGTGGGTCGCAGCTGGCCATTCACCGTCAGCAGCATGTCCGTCGGCTGCGAGGGGATCGGCGAGAAGGGCGAGAACCCCGCGTTGGGTACCATCGCCGCGCGCGGAACCTCGCCCGCCGGGTTCACAAGCAGACCATTCAGAATGATCACGCGCTCACGCAGATCGCGGATTTCGGGAACCTCGTCGATCGGCCCCTCGACGATGATCGCACCGGAAAGCCCCTGCCACGCCTGATGCGACGTGCTGCCGTGCTTGTGCGGATGATACCAGAACATGCCCGAGGGCTGGGGACGGCCGGTCTCCGGGCCGGGAATGTTGTAGGTGTAGCATGCCGGGGCGCAGAACGGCCGGAGCACCTGGTAGACATTGTCATGGTTCTCGCCCGGCGAGACCTGAAGGCCGTGCACATGCACATTGGTATAATCGAGCTGATCGAACATCGCCTGCTGCGCCTGGGTTGCACCGTCGGGGATGCCGGTCGGGGTGATGAGGTTCGCAAGATCCCAGTCCACCCGGTCACCGGGCTTTACCCGTAAGGTCGGCCCCGGAAGAGACCCTTCGGTCATGTGCTCGAACCGGTAGGCGGGCATGTGAAGGGTCCGGTCCCCGACCCGGAAACGGGCGTTCTGTACGATCAGCTGGGTTCGGACCCGGCCGTTTTCGGAGCGAAGCTCGGGCAGCGTGCGCAGCGGCTCGCCGGTCATGGCAAGAGCGTTCGAGACACCGAGGGGCCCGGCGCCAAGTGCAAGGGCGGATGACGCACCAAGCGAATGAAGGAAGTCTCGACGTTTCACGGCGCCTCCTTGCTCAGCTTTTCGAACATTGGCGTTGGCGTCGATTGCAACCTATGAGTGTTGATTCGCGCAACACCCTTCTTTTGAGAGCTGCCCCGAATGGGATCCGAATCTGCGGCATGCCGCCTGAAAGCGGCCGGTGGGCGCGCCAACAGGGATAAAGAAACGCGCTCTCGTCGCCGCCTTGAGCCGAGCCCGCGCCCTTTTCTCCAGCAGCACATCGCATCTGGGGCTTCCTGCGCCGAGACAGAACAAAAACTGTCTGCGTCACCGTGACTTTCGATGCCGTCATGTGTGTGCGCGGCACTCCCTGCAGGGCAAGCCTCGCCAAGAACTCTGGCGACCAGGGGGCCGGTGGTCAGGGGGCAAAGCAGCCGGAAAGGGTTGCGACCACACCACGACTTCCGCACTCTGCCCCTGACGATGTTTCGCGCACCAACGGCCCGCCTGTCCGGGAAGACCCGATGACGGTTCACCTCGCTTTCGACCTGCTTGCCATGCTGGCGTCGCTCGGCCTCAGCGCCGTGCTCTACAGATGGAGGCTGCGTGAGATCGCCCGCCCGATCATGACCCGCGCCGGTCCGGGATATGCGCTCGCCCTTGTTGGCGGTGCGATTGTCGGCGGCTACGGGCTTGGCACGCTCAACCTTATGTTGAGCGACGTCGCAGGGATCGGACGCAGCATCCTCGGGGCGCTGGCGGGCGCAATCGCTGGTGTCGAGCTTTTCAAGGCTTGGCGCAATCTTGAAGGAAGCACCGGACTCATCTTCGTCGGCGCGTTCTGCACCAGCGTCGCGGTCGGGCGCATCGGCTGCCTGCTCTCGGGGCTTGACGATCAGACCTACGGCATTCCGACGTCGCTGCCATGGGCCGTGGATCAAGGCGATGGGATCGGCCGCCACCCGGTGCAGGCCTACGAGGCGCTCGCGATGCTGGCCTTTCTGGTCTTCTTTGTCGAAGCTCTGCGCCGTCGCGCACCGCTGGTAATGGCGCGGGGCTTCTATCTCTTGGTCGGATATTACGCGGCGCAGCGCTTTTTGTGGGAGTTTCTCAAACCTTATGCTAAGATCATCGGGTCTTTGAATGTGTTTCACCTCGCCTGCTTGGCCCTGTTGACCTATGCGGGCGTCATGCTGTGGCGGAACCGGGATGTCCGAGCGTAAGGTTTCGAACTACGTCTTTCACGGCCAGACGACATCGCTCTGCGATCTCTGCCTCGCGCCGGTGCCTGCCAAGATCCTCATAGAAGACAACGCGGTCTACTATCAGAAACGCTGCCGCACCCACGGCGTTCGCAAGGCCCTTATCTCCACCGACGCGACCTACTGGCGGCGCTGCTTCGACTGGATCAAGCCCGGCGACCGCCCCAATGCTTTCCAGACCCGGGTCGATCTGGGATGTCCCTACGACTGCGGGCTCTGTCCCGAGCACGAGCAGCACAGCTGTCTCGCGCTCATCGAGGTCAACGATCACTGCAATCTGAGCTGCCCGGTCTGCTTTGCCTCCTCGGGCCCGGCACGGGACGGCACACGAACGCTTGCCGAGATCGAGGCGATGCTCGACACGCTGGTGCGCAGCGAGGGCGAGCCGGATCTGGTCCAGATCTCCGGCGGCGAGCCGACCGTGCATCCGCAGATCCTTGAAATCCTCGCGGCGGCGAAGGCCCGCCCGATCCGTCATCTGATGCTCAACACCAACGGGCTGCGCATCGCGAAGGAGCCCGAGTTCGTGGACGCGCTCGCGGCGTTCAAGCCGGGCTTCGAGGTCTACCTTCAGTTCGACAGTCTGCGTGAGAGCGTTCACAAGGACCTGCGCGGGGCGGATCTGAGGCGCATCCGCCAGCAGGCACTCGAACGGCTCGACGCGGCGGGCATTTCGACCACCCTCGTGGTGACGGTCAAGAAGGGCCAGAACGACGACGAGATCGGCGAGATCCTCGAACACGCGCTCGGCTGGCCGTGCGTACGCGGGGTCACCTTCCAGCCGGTGCAGGATGCCGGACGCAACGAGGGGTTCGATGCCATACGCGACCGGACCGTGCTCAGCGACATCCGCCGTGCCGTCATCGCATCTGGCTTTCCTTTCGGCGAGGGCGACATGATCCCGCTGCCGTGCAACCCGGAGTCTATCTCGATCGGATACGGACTCCGGAGGGGCAAAACGGTGCTGCCGGTCACGGGCTATCTTCCGCGTGACATGCTGGTCGATGCGCTGCCCAACACGGTCAGTTTCGAGAAGTTTCCCGACCTTCACAGACGCATCTTCGAGTTCTTCTCGCTGTCGAACGGGCCGGAAACAACCGCCGAACGGCTCGAGGCCCTGCTGTGCTGCCTGCCAGAAGTCCCTGTGCCCGAACGGCTTGGCTACGAAGACATCTTTCGGGTCGCCATCGTCGAGTTCCTCGACCCGCACAACTTTTGCATTTCGAGGGTCAAACGCTCATGCGTGCATTTCGTGACGCCGGGCGAGAAGATCATCCCTTTCGACACCTACAACCTGTTCTACCGCGACGCAGCGGCAGATGAGCGAAGGAAGATGTCCTTGCGAGGAGCCTCGCTTGCTTTTGGAAGGGGTGAGGCATGAAGGTTGTGATCGTGGCCATAGTGGCGCTCGGGGTGGCCTTTTTCGGAGGATGCGGCGTCCCGCCCGCGTCCGACAAGGACGACGGCAAGTGCCTCGACTATCTGGAAGGGCGCTCGAAGGATCCCAGCTATTGCCTCGACTCCTGAGCCTGTCATTCACGGGACACGCCTGACGACACTGACTTGGCTGCGATAGTCGGTTCGGGCGCCTCCGGACAGGTGGAGCGCGCGCTCGGTGGCAGCGCGGGCACGTCGGGGCCGGTCTCCCAGGGGGTGTCGCGGGATCGTAAATCTCGACGGAGATCAGCGCTTCGTTTTCCCACGAGAGGCCTCCGGCAAGATAGATACGCCCGCCCAGCACCGCCGCCCGGTTCGAAGCGTTGGCATGTTCGCGCCTTTGCCCCACTGATCCATCGGTCAAACCGGATCGCGCGCGTTGGCGGTGTCACGATACACGATCCGGGCGTGGGTTGTGCCGCATGAACACTGCCGGATGTGCCGGAGGAGAATAGGCCTTGTTTACGCGGCTCTATCTCCAGTCTTCCGAGCCGCGTAGACGTTGGCCTCGGATCGGCGGGCGAAATATGCCCGATGCTTGAGATGGCGGCGAGCTTGACCCGAGGATGCCAGAGGCGAACTGACCGCTCTGACACGCCGGCGGCTGCGCGGTCAGTCCAGCCTTTTACGGAACCGCAAGGCGGCCACGATCAGTCCCAGCACCGCAAATCCCAAGAGCCATGCAGCGTCTGGTCCGAGATCCGCGACATCCGCATCCCGAAGGACGACACCACGAATGACGCGCATGAAATGCGTCGCAGGGAGCAGGTCGGCGATCAGCTGCGCGCCGCGCGGCATGCCCTCGTAGGGAAACATGAAACCAGACAGCAGGATGGACGGCAGCAGGATGAAGATCGTCATTTGCATCGCCTGCAACTGGTTCTTCGCCACTGTCGACAACACGAGCCCGAGCGACAGGCTCGCGAAGATGAACAGCAACGTCACAAGCAGAAGCGTGCCGAGCGATCCGGCGATCCGGACCGAGAAAAGAACGGCGCCCAACCCAAGAATAATGACGACCTGCACGAGGCCGATCCCGATATAGGGGATGATTTTGCCGATCATCAGCTCCAGCGGCCGGATCGGCGTGGTGATCAGCATCTCCATGTTGCCACGCTCGCTTTCGCGGACGATGGCCGCGCCGGTGAACATGATCATGGTCATTGTCAGGATGACCCCGACAAGCCCCGGCACGATGTTCACCACGGTCCGCTGCTCGGGGTTGTAGAAGAGCGTGACCTCGAATGTCGGCGCGGGGGCATTGGTGGGCTCGCGAAAGAGCTCGCCCAGCGGCATGAGCCGAAGCGACCGGATCGCCCCCGCCACGAGCGTGTCCGAACCATCGGCGATCCACTGCGCCACGGGCCGTGCCGTCTCTCCCTGCGCCGGCGGCGCGCGGCTGCCAAAGATGGCGGCACTGCGCACCAGCCGATCATCGATGTCACGCGGGATAATGAAGGCTGCGCGCACCTCGGCACGGACGATGGCGCGTTCGGCCTCTTCGACCGTGACGAAGCGCTGCTCGAAGCGGACCACCTGCGTGGCCTCGACCATCTGCGTCAATGCCAGGCTGAGGCTGGTATTGCTCTGGTCGACCACGGCGGCGGGGATGTGGCGGATCTCGGTGTTGATGGCGTAGCCGAACAGAACCAGCTGGATGAGCGGGATCATCACGATCATGCCGAAGGTCAGCCGGTCGCGCCTGAGCTGCAGCAACTCCTTGCGCAGGATCGCCATCGTTCGACGCGCCGAGATCATCCGGCGCCGCCGTGGGTGGCGAGCACGAACACGTCCTCCAGATTGGGCCGGACCGCGCGCAGCGACAGCTCGGGGTGTCCGCGCAGGGCCTGCGCCACCACCGCCTCGGCCTCGGTTGTCGCCTCCGCGACGAGAACGCGCAGCAGCGTGCCGATCTGGGCGACAGAGGCGATGTCGGGGTGCCCCGCCAATTCGCGCCCGATCCGGCGCAGATCGTCGCCCGCAACCTCGACCACCCGGCCCTCGGCCTTCTCCATCAGCTCGGGCGGCGTGCCGTCGGCGCATTTCCGGCCGCGATCGAGGATCGCGATCCGATGACAGCGCTCGGCCTCGTCCATCAGGTGGGTCGAGACGATCATCGTCGTTCCCAGCTCGACGAGATCGAAGAGCCTCTCCCAGAAGCCGCGCCGGGTTTCGGGATCGACGGCGGAGGTCGGCTCGTCGAGGAACAGCAGCTCGGGCTCGTGAATGACCGTCGCGGCCAGCGCGAGGCGCTGGCGCTGCCCGCCACTCAGCGCGCCGGCAAGACGCCCCGCCTGTGCGCGTAGCTCGTAGGACTCGAGAAGCGCGTCGATGCGCTGCCGCTTCCTCCGGGCGGGCAGATCGTGGATCTCTGCAATGAACCTGAGGTTCTCCAGCACCGTTAGGTCGCGATAGTAGGTGAAACCCTGCGTCATGTAGCCGATCCGGCGCTTGAGTGCCTCGGCATTGCCGGGAAGCCGCGTACCCAACACCTCGGCGTGGCCGTCGCTCGGGGTCAGAAGCCCGGTCAGCATGCGCATCGCCGTCGTCTTGCCCGAGCCGTTGGGCCCCAGCAGGCCGTAGACGACGCCCTTGGGAACCGTGAGGTCGAGCGCGTCGACGGCGGTATTGGCGCCGAAGCGCCGCGTCATGCCGACCGCTGATGCCACGATTTCGCTCATGGCAGCGTCGCCGTTATTGGCACGCCGACCGGGAGCTCCGCCGCCTCCGGCGGAAGCCCCACCTCCGCGAGGAAGACAAGCCGGCTGCGCTGGTCTTGGCTAAGCGCGTAATATGGCGTGAAGGCGGGCTCCTGGCTGATCCAGTGAAGCCGGCCCTCAAAAGCCGCCTCGGTCCCATCGAGACGCACCGTGACAGGGTCCCCGATGGCCAGTCCGACACGCGCGGGTTCCGGAATGTAAATGCGGGCGTGCGGCCTCTCGCCGGTCAGAAGCACGGCCACGGGACTGCCCAACGGCACACGTTCGCCAAGGTTCCAGGGCAGGCTGTCGAGCAGGCCTCCGCGCGAGGCACGGATGGTCAGGTCTTCCAGCCGGGTGCGTTCGGCGGCGACCTCGGCCTCGGCAGCCTCGACATGCGCTATGGCGATCTGGATGTCCTCCTCGCGCGCGCCCTCCCTGATCTCGGCAAGCGCCTGTTCCGCGCTGGTCAGCTCGGCGAGGGAGGAAAGGCTGCGCGCGAGGTCTTGGTCCAGCCGTGCCTGCGTGATGGCCCCGCTTTCCAGGAGCCGCCGATTGCGCGCCAGCGTCGTCTCCGCCTCCTCGTAGACGGCGCGGGCCCCGCGCACCCGCGCCTCCGCAATAGCGATCTCCTGGGCGCGTGCGCCCCTCCGGACGCGCTGGAGGTCTGCTTCGGCCTCGGAGAGCCGCGCGCTGGCGAGCTGCAGGTTCGCCCGCTGCACCGCGTCCTCGAGCTGAACGAGCACGTCCCCTTCCGCAACCGCATGGCCTTCGGCGACGGGAAGCTCGGTGATGATTGCGTTCGCGGTCGCGGTCAGCACCACGCGCTCACGCATGAGGACGCCGAGCGCAACCGCCTCGCCGCCCTTCGGGTCACAGGATTGCATCAGCATCGGCAGGAAGAGGGCAGTGACCGCCAGTGCCTTGAGTATGGGAGTCATGACAGCGGCCCTTTCCGTTCCCCCAAGCGCCGATCGCTGCGCGACCTTACGGTGGTTCGGGCGGGTTTCCCCTGACATGAATCAAGGCAATTCGCTCTTGACCGGCGAACGGTTGATCGTGCTGCCGCGCACGATCTACGCCTTCGGCCTACAGCGCCATCTTAACGGGATCGAGCCATCGCCGGAGGCCGGTCTCTTTGCTCTCTTCGCGCGTGACGGTGGCCGGTTGACCCCACATGCCGGCGGGCGGCCGCAGGAACAATGGGAAAGGCTGGACGGCTGCCTCATGAGGCGGCATGTGGGTCCGGCGGCGGAGTCGTCGCTGCAGGCCAGACGACGAAAGGACAACGATGCTTCGACTGGACGGAAAGACCGCCTTCATCACGGGGTGCGGGGCATCGGGCCCGGCCGAGGGGGATGACGTACTGCTCGCGAACGGTCAGGCCATTGCCCTCACCCTCGCCGCCGAGGGCGCCCGCATCTTCGGCATCGACCGCAACCCGGAGGCGCTGGCGCGCACCGCCGCGCAGGTGCGCGACGCCGGCGGCACGATGCAGACCCTGGTCGCCGACGTGACCGATCCCGCGGCCGTGGTCGAGGCGGTTGCCAGCTGCGTCGCGGCCTTCGGCGCACCCAACATCCTTGTCAACAACGTGGGCCAGTCCGAGCCCGGCGATCCGGGCAGCATGTCGCTCGAGGTCTGGAATGCCCAGTTCCGCCTCAACCTCGACAGCGCCTTCCTCACCTGCCACGAGATCCTGCCCCTGATGGAGGCCGCCGGGGGCGGCTCGGTGATCAACATCTCCTCGATCGCGGGGCTGCGCTACATCGGCAAGCCGCAGGTCGCCTATGCCGCGGCCAAGGCGGCGCTGATGCAGATGACCAAGACGACGGCGGTGATCTACGCTGATCGCGGCATCCGCCTGAACTGCGTCGTGCCGGGCCTGATCGCGACCCCGCTGGTGCGCCGGCTGGCCGACAAGTATGCCGGAGGTGATTACGACGGCTTTACCGCCCATCGCGATGCGCAGGTGCCCATGGGCCGGATGGGCCGGGCCCGGGATGTGGCGCACGCGGTGCGGTTCCTCGCCAGCGACGAGAGCCGCTACATCACGGCCCAATGCCTGTCCGTGGATGGCGGCATCACCGAAACCACGCCCTGACGTCGCCGCGCCAGCACGGCGCCGGACAGGATCCCGACCGCTGCCGAGCCACCGCTCACGACACCGGCGCGTCAGCGTCGCGGCTTCCGGTCTCACCCTCCGCCTCACGGTCGTCGGTCGGGCCAAGGGTCAGGCCGAAATCCTCCAGCGCGGCCAGCAATGCCGGGGTTACGAACAGCGCCAGCAGCGTCGCCGAGACAAGTCCGAAGGCGAGGCTTGCCACGATCGGGCGCAAGAACTGCGCCTGCGTGCTCTGCTCGAAGAGCAGCGGACCCAACCCCGCGACGGTGGTCAGCGAAGTGAGGAAGATGGCGCGGAAGCGGTCGCGCACCGCCTCCTGTCCGGCATCCAGCATGCCCGCCCCGGCGCCCCGGCGTTCGCCGATGAAGGCGTCGAGCAGGATGGCGTTGTTGACGACCACCCCCGCCAGAGTCGCAAGCCCGATCAGGCTTGGCAGCGAGATCTGCAGCCCCAGCGCCATGTGGCCCCAGATCACCCCCACGAGGCTCAGCGGGATCGCCGCGATCACTGCCACCGGGCGCAGGAAGCTGCCCATGAAGAAGGCCAGCAGCAGGTAGACCCCGACCAGCCCCGCCGCGAGGTTGCGTGTGAGCGAGGCGCCGGTGGTGGCGGTGTCCTCGGCCTCGCCCAGGACCAGCACCGACACGCCCGGGCGCTTTTCTGCGAGCCCCGGCAGATAGTCGGCGCGCATCGCCGCCATCAGCTCCTGCGCGTTGGCGACGGCGGTGTTGATCGAGCCCTGCACCGAGACCGCGCGCTGCCCGTTCACATGGGTGATGGTGTTGTAACCGCGGGTCTCGGTGACCTCGGCCACGGTCGAGAACGGCACCCGCGCGCCGTTCGCGCCCGGCACCTTCAGGGCCAGGATGTCGTCGAGCGTTTGTCGATGGGTTGCGCTGAGCCGCGCCACCACGTCGACCTGCCCCCAGGGATCGGCAAAGCTTACCGCGCTGTCGCCGCGGAAGGCGGCGCGCAGCTCGGTGGCAAGCCCTTGCGGCGTCACCCCGAGCAGGGCGGCGATGCCGGGGCGGATGCGGATCACGATCTCGGGCTTGCCGGGACGCAGGTCGAAGGTGACGTCGCGCACCCCGTCGAACTCGCGGAAGAAGCGGCGCAGTTCGCGGGCGGTGAGCGCCAGCGCGGCGAGATCCTCGCCCACCAGCCGAAGGTCGATGGGCTTGCCGCCGGCGCCGCGCTCCTTGTCGGTGAAGCGCAGCGCGGCCATGTCTGGCATCGGCCCGGTGAGCTTCTTCCAGCGATCCACGATGGCGGTGACCTCGGTGCTGCGCACCCCCGCCGGCAGCAGCGCGGCGCTCACCGTGGCCATGTTGGGGCCGGTGCTGGGCGCGTCGGCATTGACCCCGTAGGTCACCGTGTAGCCGCTGACCAGCGGCTGGCCGTCGGGCTGCTCGGGGCTCCACTCAGCGTTCATCTGCTCGAGCGCCTTCACGACCTTGGCCACCCGCGCCTCGGTGCGGGCCAGCGGGGCGCCCTCGGCGAGAAGCAGCCGTGCCTCGACCGTGTCGCTCTCGAGGCTGGGAAAGCTCTGGTACTTGATGAAGCCGCCGGTGAAGGGCGCCACCGACAGCCCCACCAGCAGCACCGCGAGGCCCAGCGTCAGGTAGCGGAAGCGCAGCGCCAGCCCTGCCAGGGGCACCACCACGCCGTCGCGCAGCCGGTCGAAGGCGCCGTTGACCGCGCGCTGCACCGGACCCTGGGTGATCTCGTTTCGTAGCGAGTGGCGCATGTGCGACGGCAGGATCAGGAAGGCTTCGATCAGGCTCACGGTGAGGGTGATCAGCAGCACGATGGGGATGTATTTCAGGATCGCGCCGATCGTGCCGGTTAGGAAGCCCAGAGGCCCGACGATCATCGCCGTGGTGAGAAACGACGCAAAGACCCCGGGCCCGACCTGCATCACGCCGCGGACCGCCGCCTCGCGGGCGCTGGCACCGGCCTGGCGGTGGCGCACGATGTTCTCCGAGATCACGATGGCGTCGTCCATCAACAGGCCGGTGGCGACCAGCAGCGCCACCATGGTCATCATGTTGATGGTGTAACCGAGCAGCTGCATGGCGAAGATCGCGCCGAGGAACGACACCGGCAGCCCCATGGCCACCCAGAAGGACAGGCGGAAGCCGAAGAACAACCACATCACCGCCAGCACCAGCAGCAGGCCCTGCAGGCCGTTCTCGCCGATGATGCGCAGCCGGTCGCGGATGTTCGAGGTCGAATCCAGCGACACTGTGAGGGTGATACCGCCCGGCGCCTCGGCGCGGGCCGCCGCGATCTGGCGGTCGAGCGCCGCCTTGACCCGCAGAGCATCCTGCGAGGGGGTCTTCGAGACCGCGACGATGGCGGCGCGGTCATGGCCGTAAAAGCTCGCCTGCGCCGGATCGTCGAAGCGCTCGCGGATGGTGGCCACGTCGCCGAGCCGGATCTCGCCGCCGGTGGCGCTGCCCGCGACCGGGATCTGCGCCAGCTCGCCAGGGCGGCGCGTCTCGCCGAGGAACCGGATCGCCGCGTCCCCCGCCGGGCCCTCGAGCGTGCCGGCGGGCATATCGAGGCTGTGGCGCGCCAGCGCGGCGCCGATGTCGGTGACCTCGAGCCCGAAGCGCTCGAGCGTGGCCTGGTCGAGCTCAACCGCGACCTCGCGGTCGGAAAAGCCCTCGACGCTGACCTGCGAGATGCCGGGATCGGCCCGCAGCCGCTCGGCCAGCCCCTGCGCATAGGCGAAAAGCACCGCCGGATCGTCGGGGCCGGTGACCGCGACCGACGAAACCGAGGCGATGCGCTCGACGAGCTGCGTCAGCGGCGCCTCGGCCTTGTCGGGGAAATCCGAAATGCCGTCTACCGCGTCCTTCACGTCGTTGTAGAAACGCGTCATGTCGGCGCCCTCGACGATCTCGGCGGTGATCTGGGCGGCGTTCTCGCGGGCGAGGCAGGTGAGCTCGGCGAGGGCCTCGACCCGCATCAAGGGGATCTCGGCGACGGTGCAGATGCCGCGCTCGACCTCCGAGGGCGTGGCGCCGGGATAGGTGATGCGCACCGAAACCTCGGGGGGCGGGGTCAGCGGGAAGGTGTCGCGCTGCAGGCTCGGGAGCGCCAGCAGGCCCAGGCCCAGGAGCGCGATCATCAGGATGTTCGCGGCGGTGGGGTGGCCGGCGAAGAGCCGGATCATTTCGAGGCCTCCCCGCCCTGCCCGCCCTTGCCGCCGCCGGTCTTCGCCGGGGCGGCGTTCTGGCCGCTGGCCAGCGCGGCGATCTCGTCCTTGCGCGCCTTGTCCTCGACCGGCTTCACGGTCATGCCGGGCACCGCGACCGAGGGGTCGGTGATCACCAGAAGGTCCCCTGCGGCGAGCCCCTTGGCCGGCACTGCGATCTCGCCCGAAAGCAGCGCGATCTCGACCGGGCGCGTCTCGAGCGTCGCCTCCGCCGAGACCACCAGCGCGCTGCCGCCGCGCACCGCCTCTGCGGGCACCACCAGCGTATCGCGCTTCGGCGCCGAGAGCTGCACCTCGACGACCATGTTGCGACGCAGCGGCGGGCGCTTGCCGGCAGCGCTCTTCGACAGCGGGTCGCTCACCCGCACCACCACGCCAACGCTCTGGGTCTGGGGAGCGATGGCATCGCCCACGCGCGCGATGGTGGCGGGCCAGCTCACCGCGTGACCCGGGGCCGGCAGGGTGACGCGGGCGGTGAGGTCGGTCACCGCCGCCCCCTCGCCCATCAGGCGCAGCAGCGGCCCGATACGGCCGATGGGAAACTGCGCGGCGATCTCCACCGCCTCGGTGCCCTCGGCGCTCAGCAGGGTCTGGCCGCTGCCCACGTACTGGCCGAGATCGGCGGCGAGATCGGTGATGCGCAGATCATAGGGCGCGCGGATCTCGGCAAAGCCGAGCGCGCGTTCTAGCCTGGCGCGCTGGGTGCCCAGCACCGCGCGCTCGGCGGCATTGAGCAGCAGCTGGTTCTCGAGATCCTTGACCTTGGTGCGGGCCGAGACCTCCTGCCGCTTCGCGGTGTCGAGCGCCGCCTGCGTCGCCGCGCCCTGTCGGCTGAGCTGCTCCTGCCGCCCGAGATCGCCGCGGGCCAGCTCGAGATCGGAGAGCGCCAGCGCCAGGCTGGCGCCGATGGTGTCGTCCTTGACCTCCGAGGCGGCGATCTGCGCGTCGACGCCCGCCAGATCGAGCCGCAGGTCGCTGTCGTCGATGCGGAAAAGCGGGGTGCCGGCGGTCACGATCTGGCCCGCGGCGAGCCCGTCGGCCATCTCGACCACCTCGCCGGCGACCCGCGCCACCGCCCGCCATTCACGCACCGGCTCGACCGCGCCGTAGCCGCTGACCGAGGGTACGAGCTCTATCGGGGCAACGGTGATCACCCGCACCGGGGTCGGCGGGCGCTGCGCGCTCGAGGCGTCGGGCAAGCTGCGGAAGGCGCCCGCATAGAGCACGGCGCCAATACCGAGGGCGGCGGGAACCGAGAAGGCCAGCGCTCGCCCAATCACTGTTGTTGGCTTTGCCATGCGTGACTCCATCTTTGACCCGGTCGCTTCAGGGTGGTGCTCCGCAGAACTATGAGCGATCGGCGATGCATGCGCGACAAGAAATACATATCTTAAGCTGAATGTTATATGGGCCGAGCTTCCAGTGCCCTCTCAGCCATCGTGCGCAGGGCTTTCGGCGCAGCGACAAACCGCACGTGAAGGCTTGTCGGTCGGTGCCTCGGCGCACCGTTTGACCGCCTGACAAGCCGAATTGAGCCATACGATGAGGAGAGAGCCGGGCTGTCGGCATCTCAGGGCTCGGTGGCCGGCGGGCAAAAGAAACGACGCGCCATAAGGTTGCGCCTTCTCTTCAAGCGGCTTGCAAAGCGACCAAATGGCCTTGGATCCGCGGTTGCGTTTGTGGCCAGAAATATTCACTATAAAGAATATCCTCGCCGGTTGCATTGTGTCCGGCGCATTGTCCGCGTCGCGACGCGGGGAGCAGCCCGCTCGCGCGACAGAATGACGAGGTCCGGATGCGCGCCCTGATCGCCCTGTGTGCCCTGCTTTCCGCCTCGCCCCTTCATGCCGAGGGGCTCGAGGTCACCCTGCAACCCATGACTGTGTGGAAGTCCGTTTTCGGGCAGGTCGAGGCGCGGGTCGAGATCCCGGCCCGGGCCCGGATCGGTGGCACGATCATGGCGCTCGACGTGACCGAGGGCGACCGGGTCACGGCGGGCCAGCAGCTTGCGGTGGTCGAGGACGACAAGCTGCAGTTCCAGCTGGATGCGCTCGATGCGCAGCTCGAGGCGGCCCAGGCGCAGCTGGCCACCGCGCAATCCGAGCTCGACCGCGGCAATGCGCTGATCGAGCGGAGTGTGATCACGGCGCAGGCGCTCGAGCAGTTGCAGACCAATGTCGAGGTGATCACCTCGAACATCTCCAACCTCAAGGCCCAGCGGCTGGTGATCGAGCAGCAGATCTCGGAAGGCGCGGTGCTGGCGCCCGAGGCGGGCATCGTGCTGTCGGTGCCGGTGTCGCGCGGCTCGGTCGTGACCATGGGCGAGACGCTGGCGCAGATTGGCGGCGGCGGCACCTTCCTGCGGCTGAGCGTGCCCGAGCGCCACACCAACGACCTTGCCGAGGGCGACGAGATCGTCATCGCCGCCGCGGATGGCGAGCAGATCGGGACGCTGGTCAAGCTCTACCCGCTGATCGAGGGCGGACGGCTGCAGGCGGATGTCGAGGTCGAGCGGCTGGACGCGCGCTTCGTCGGGCGCCGTGTGCCGGTGCGCCTGCCGGTGGGCAGCCGGGAGGCGATGCTCGTGCCGGAGGCGGCGCTAACCCGATCGGGCGGACTCGATTTCGTCGCCGTCGAAGGTCCGAACGGCCCGCAGGAGCGCGTTGTTGTGCCTGGGCAGGTGGTGGAGCGCGACGGCGCCCCATGGCGCGAGATCCTCACCGGCCTACAACCGGGCGACGTGGTGGTGACCACAGATGAGTGAGCCTGACGACAGACCGGAGGGCCGACTCGGCCTCGCCGGCTGGCTGACCAAGGCCTTCATCCGTTCGCCGCTGACACCGCTCTTCCTGCTGGCGGCGCTGGCGGTTGGCCTGATCGCGCTGGTCTCGCTGCCGCGCGAGGAAGAGCCGCAGATCTCGGTGCCGTTGGTCGACATCCACGTGCAGGCCGCCGGCCTGCGCGCCGAGGATGCGGTCAAGCTGGTGACCGAGCCGCTCGAGTCCATCGTCAAGGGCATCGACGAGGTCGAGCACGTCTATTCCGAGACCCGCGACGATCAAGTGATGGTCACCGCGCGCTTCGATGTGGGCGTCTCGGCCGACACCGCCATCCTGAGGGTGCGCGACAAGATCATGGCCAATCTCGACCGGATCCCGGTCGGCATTCCCGAGCCTCTGGTGGTCGGCCGTGGCATCAACGACGTGGCCATCGTCACGCTGACCTTCTCGCCCGAACCGGGCGCGGACACGGTGACCGCCGCCGACCTGACCCGCATCGCCCGCGAGGTCGAGGTGCGTCTGGCGCGGATCGAGGATGTCGGGCTGACCTACGTCATCGGCGCCACCGAGGAGGCGCTGCGGATCTCGCCCGATCCCGAGCGGCTGGCGCTTTACGGGGTGACGCTGCAGCAGCTCGCCGGCAAGATCGAGGGCGCCAACACCGCCTCCCCGGCGGGCTCGGTGCGCGAGGGCGGTCAACAGCTTGGGCTGGTGATCGGCGAGACCCTCACAACCCCGGAGGAGATCGGCAATCTCGAGCTGACGGCGCGCGACGGGCGCACGGTTTATGTCCGAGATGTCGCGACGGTCGCGCTGGCGATCGATCTCGACGAGCATCACGTCGCCACGCTGACCCGCGAGGGCGACGAGATCCTGCGCATGCCCGCGGTGACGCTCGCGGTGGCCAAGCGCGCCGGCTCGAACGCGGTGATCGTGGCCGAGAAGATCCTGCACCAGGTCGAGGAGATGGAGGGACGGGTGATCCCCGACAGCGTGCATGTCGAGATCACCCGCGACTATGGCGAGACCGCCGACGAGAAGGCCAACGAGCTGCTTTTCCACCTTGCGCTCGCAACCGTCTCCATCGTGGCGCTGGTGCTGCTGACCATCGGCTGGCGCGAGGCGGCGGTGGTGGCCATCGTGATCCCGGTGACCATCCTGCTGACGCTCTTTGCCGCCTATTTCATGGGATACACGCTGAACCGCGTGTCGCTCTTCGCACTGATCTTCTCGATCGGGATCCTCGTCGACGACGCCATCGTAGTGATCGAGAACATCGCCCGGCACTGGGCCATGCACCCGGCCAAGCCGCGCGCCACCGCCGCGATCGAGGCGGTGGCCGAAGTCGGCAACCCGACCATCGTCGCCACGCTCACGGTCGTGGTGGCGCTGTTGCCGATGCTCTTCGTGTCGGGGCTCATGGGCCCCTACATGTCGCCGATCCCGGCCAATGCCTCCTCGGCGATGATCTTCTCGTTCTTCGTGGCGGTGATCATCACGCCGTGGCTGATGCTCAAGGTGGCGGGCCGCAGCGAGATGTCGTTGCATGGTGACGAGGACACCTATGGCGCGCAAAAGCATTTCAGCCCGATGGGCCGGTTCTACGCCGCCTTCGCGCGCCCGATCCTGGCGCGGAAATCGGTGTCGTGGATCTTTCTGATCGTGGTGATCGTGCTCTCCTTCGGCTCGCTCGGGGCGCTCTACACCAAGCACGTGACGGTCAAGCTGCTGCCCTTCGACAACAAGTCCGAGCTCTCGGTGGTGATCGACCTGCCCGAGGGGGCCTCGGTCGAAGCCACCGACGCCATGGCGCAGCAGGCGGCGCGCATCGCCATGGAGCTGCCCGAGGTGATCTCGGCTCAGACCCATGCCGGTGCGGCTTCAGCCTTCAACTTCAACGGGCTGGTGCGGCATTACTACCTGCGCCAGATGCCCGAGATGGGCGACGTGCAGCTCAATCTCCTGCCCAAGGGCGACCGCGACCGCACCAGCCACGACATCGCGCTCGAGTTGCGGGCGCGGTTGGCGGCGCTCGACCTACCTCAGGGCGGCGTGCTCAAGGTGGTCGAGCCGCCGCCTGGCCCCCCGGTGATTGCGACCCTGCTGGCCGAGGTCTACGGCCCCGACGCCGAGACCCGCCGCGCTGCCGCCGAGCGCATCCGCGAGGCCTTCGAGAGCGTTTCATACGTGGTCGACGTGGACGACAGCTATGGCCAACAGCCGCCGCGCCTGCGCGCCGTGCTAAGTCCCTCCGAGCTTGATTTCTTCCAGGTGCAAGAGAGCGACGCGCTGCAGACTCTGCAGCTGCTCAACGGCAGCCCGACGGTGGGCTATTCCCATCGCGGCGACGGCCGCCGCCCGATCCCCATCGTCATCGCCCGCGAGAAGTCCGAGCGGGTGCTCGACAGCGCGGCGCTCTCGACCCCGGTGCCGGCCAACGCACTGCCCGGCGGGCGCGGCGTGGTCGAGCTGGGCGACGTGGTTGAGGTGCTGCGCGAGGAGGCGTCCTACCCGGTGTTCCGGCACAACGGTTATGACGTGATCATGGTGATGGGCGAGCTTGCCGGCGCATACGAGGCGCCGCTCTACGGCATGCTCGCGGTGGCCGACGAACTCGAGGCAATGGACTGGCCTGAGGGCGTCAAACCGGTGATCTCGCTCCACGGCCAACCCGAGAGCACCGAGCAGGTCACCCTGCTCTGGGACGGCGAGTGGGAGGTGACCTGGGTCACCTTCCGCGACATGGGCGCGGCCTTCGGCGTGGCGCTTTTGGGAATCTACATCCTCGTGGTGGCGCAGTTCGGCTCGTTCCGCCTACCGCTGGTGATCCTGACCCCGGTGCCGCTCACCTTCCTCGGCATCATAGTGGGGCACTGGCTGTTCGGTGCGCCGTTCTCTGCGACTTCGATGATCGGCTTCATCGCGCTTGCGGGGATCATCGTGCGGAATTCGATCCTGCTAGTGGATTTCATCCGCCACGCCGATCCGGAGGGTAAGGTGACGCTCGACCTGCTGATCGAGGCCGGCGCCACGCGCTTCAAGCCAATCCTCCTCACCGCCATCGCGGCGATGATCGGCGCGGTGGTGATCCTTGCCGACCCGATTTTCCAGGGGCTCGCGATCTCGCTGCTGTTCGGGCTTCTGTCCTCCACGGCGCTGACGGTGCTGGTGATCCCGGCGATCTACAGGATCTTCAAGACCTGAGCGCGCGGCGTCGCGTTGCCGCACACGGCCCCTGCCCTCCCGCTTGCAACGCGGGCAGGCGGCCAGACGCGCTGCCTGCGAGAGGGACCATGAGCCATCCGCCGCGCCCTTACCGAGCCCTATCGAGACCGGCCTCCGCCTCGGCGACGTTGGCCTTCACCGCGAAGAAGCTGTCGGGCGTTACGGAGATGCTGTTGATCCCGGCCCGCACGAGAAGACGGGCGAAATCCGGGTCATTGCTCGGCGCCTGTCCGCAGAGGCCGATCTTGCGTCCGGATTTGCGGGCCTTGGAGATCACCGTCTCGATCATCCACAGCACCGCCGGGTCGCGCTCGCTGAAAAGTTCGGCCAGCGCCTCGGAATCGCGGTCAATGCCGAGGGTGAGCTGGGTCAGGTCGTTGGAGCCGATGGAGAACCCATCGAAGCGCTCGGCAAAGGCTTCCGCGTCGATCACGTTCGAGGGGATCTCGCACATCACGTAGACCTGCAGCCCGTCCTCGCCCCGGCGCAATCCGTTCTCAGCCATCACCTCGAGCACCCGATCGGCCTCGCCCACGGTGCGGCAGAATGGGATCATCGCGATCACGTTGTCGAAGCCCAGTTCATTGCGCAGCCGCCGGATTGCCCTGCATTCGAGCGCAAACCCGTCGCGATAGGCGTCGGAATAGTAGCGCGAGGCGCCGCGGAAGCCGATCATCGGATTCTGCTCCGCCGGCTCGAACACGCGGCCGCCCAGCAGGTCGCCGTATTCGTTGGACTTGAAATCGCTCATCCGGATGATCGCGGGCCTTGGATACCAGGTCGCTGCGATGCGCGAGAGGCCGCGCGCCAGCGTCTCGACAAAATAGTCGAGCCTGTTCTCGAAGCCGCGGGTCAGCCGGTCGACCTCGTCGCGTTCGGGTCCCGCCCCGAGCTGGTCGTAGCGGGTCAGCGCCAGCGGGTGCACACGAACCTCGTTGCTGATCACGAACTCCATCCGCGCCAGCCCCACGCCATCCGCAGGCAGACGCCACCATCGCGCCGCCGCCGCCGGGTTTGCCATGTTGAGCATCACCTCGGTGCGGGTCTCGGGCAACTCGTCGAGCCGGGTCTCGTCGACGCTGAACGCCGCCTTGCCGGCATAGATCTCGCCCTCGTCGCCGCCAGCGCAGGAGACGGTGATCTCCTGTCCGTCATGCAGCAGATGCGTGGCATTGCCGGTGCCAACGATGGCCGGCACGCCAAGCTCGCGGCTGATGATCGCCGCGTGTGAGGTGCGACCGCCGTGATCGGTGACGATGGCCGCGGCGCGCTTCATGATCGGCACCCAGTCCGGATCGGTGTTTGCGGTGACCAGCACCGCGCCGTCGACGAAGTGGTCGATATCCGCGGCACTCTCGATCAGGCAGACCTCGCCCGTGGCGATGGCGTTGCCGACGCTGAGCCCGCCCAGCAGCTTCTCACCCGTCGACCCTAGCCGGTAGCTTCGGAACGCCCCGGCTTCGCTGCGCGATTGCACGGTCTCGGGCCGGGCCTGAACGATGTAGATCTGCCCGGTCTCGCCATCGCGGGCCCATTCCATGTCCATCGGCTGGCCGTAGTGATCCTCGATCACCACCGCGGCGCGGGCAAGGTCGAGGATTTCGGGATCCGACAGCACGAATCTCTCGCGCTCTGCCTTCGAGGTCGGCACGGTCCGTGTGGGCGCCTCGGCACCGCCCTGGTAAATCATCTTGATCTCCTTCGCACCGAGCCCCTTGTGCAGGATCGGCACGAGATCGGCGCGGTCGAGGAACGGCTTGTAGACTTGGTACTCGTCCGGGCTCACCGTGCCCTGCACCACGGTCTCGCCCAGCCCCCAGGCAGCATTGATCAGCACGACGCGATCGAAACCGCTCTCGGTGTCGAGCGAGTACATCACCCCCGAGCCGCCGAGATCCGAGCGCACCATCAGCTGCACCCCCACCGACAGCGCCACCTCGAGCTGGCCAAAGCCCTTGAGCTTGCGATAGGTGATCGCCCGGTCGGTGAATAGCGAGGCGAAGCAGCGCCGGCAGGCGGCAAGCAGCGCGTCCTCGCCGCGCACGTTGAGGAAGGTCTCCTGCTGACCGGCAAAGCTGGCATCTGGCAGGTCCTCGGCGGTGGCGGAAGAGCGCACCGCCACCGCCGGCGCGTCCTGTCCGGCACGGCGGCCCAGCTCGCGATAGGCGGCGCGGATCTGTGCTTCGATCTCCTCTGGCCAGTGCCCGCCGAGGATGGCGGCGCGGATCCTGCGCCCGGCCTCGGCAAGGCTCAGGCGCCGCGCGTCGAGATCTGCGAGCAAGTCGGCCAGCATATCCTCGAGATCGTTTGCGGCGACGTAGCGGCGATAGGTGTCGGCGGTGGTTGCGAAGCCCGGCGGCACCCGCACGCCCCTTTTGCCAAGAGAGCGCACCATCTCTCCTAGCGAGGCGTTCTTGCCGCCGACCGTGGGCACGTCGTCGCGGGTCAGATCCTCAAACCATTGCAGCGCTGCGGCGCTGTCACGCTCTTGCACGTTCATGGGCTCTCCTCCCTTGCCAGGGCGGAATGCTAGGCCAGGCGACAACGCTCCACCTTGATTGCAGTCAAACACCCGTCTGCGGGATTTTGGCCTCGGGTCAGAGCGTGTAGACCTTCCCGGTCTCCGCGATCTCCACCCCGTGCCGGCCAAGCCGCCGGGCGAAACCGTCAAGCGGCCCCTGCTCTCCGTGTACGAGAAAGGTCCTTTCCGGCGTGCCGGTCCTGCGGTGCCAGGCCAGAAGATCGGACGCACCGGCATGGGCCGAGAAGCCGTTGATCGTGTGAATGCGCGCCTTGACCCGGATCTCGCGTCCGAAGAGCTTCACGGTCTTCGCCCCGTCGATGATAATTCGCGCCAGCGTGCCTTCGGCGGCGTAGCCCACGAAGACCACCGCACTGTCGGCATTGCCGAGATTGTGGCGCAGATGGTGGCGCACGCGCCCGCCGGTGCACATGCCCGAGCCCGCCATGATCACCGCGCCCGAGCGGATGCGGTTCAGTGCTTGCGAATCCTGCGCGTCGCGGCAGTAATGCAGCGCGGGGAGCCGGAACGGATCGCGGCCCGCGTGGATGATCGCGGCCAGCTCCGGGCGCAGCGCCTCGGGATGGCGGGCAAAGATCCGCGTGGCCGAGATCGCCATTGGCGAGTCGAGATAGACCTGGATGTCGGGATCTAGGGTGCCGGCCTCCATCGCCCCGCGCAGGAACCACAAGAGTTCCTGCGCGCGCTCCATCGCGAAGGTCGGGATGATCACGTTGCCACCTTGGCGCGCGGTGTGACCGACGGCCGCGATGAATTCGGAGATCGATGCGTCGAGGTCGCGATGGTCTCGGTCGCCATAGGTGGTCTCCATCACCACGATATCGGCATCGTCGGGCGGTGCCGCGTCGTTCATCAACGGCCGGTCGGGCGGGCCGAGATCACCTGAGAACAGGACTGTCCTCTTCCGGCCGGCCTCGCTTAGATCGAGCCGGATCGAGGCCGAGCCGAGGATGTGGCCGGCATCAAAGAAGGTCGCCGTGATGCCAGGAAAGAGCTGGAGGGTCTTGCCGTAGGAGGCGGCACGCCCGAACCGGGCGATGGCGTCGAGCGCATCGACGGTGTCATAGAGCGCTTCGTGCTTCCCGCCGCGATGCCCGTGCCGGTGGCGGCGGCGCGCCTCTTCTTCGTGAAGATGGGCGGAATCGAGCAGCACCAGACGCGCCAGTTCGCGTGTGGCCGAGGTCGAGAGGATCTCGCCCCGGAAGCCCTGCTTGCACAGCAGCGGCAGCCTCCCGCAATGGTCGAGATGAGCGTGGGTCAGCAGCACCACGTCGATCCCTGCGGGATCGAAGCCGAAGGGCTGCGCGTTGTCGTCATGCAGCTCGTGGCCACCTTGGAACATGCCGCAATCGACGAGGATCCGGCGGCCTGCGCACTCGACAAGGTGGCACGAGCCGGTGACCTGACCGGCGGCGCCGTGGAAGGACAGGTTCATGGCATGGCTCCCCCTTCGGTATGGGTCGGCGTCTCGATCAGCGGACGCCCGACACGCGCGTACCAGCGCTGAATGTCGTCCCAGATCTCTTCCGCGGTCTCGGCGTACCAGAACAGTGCCCGGTCCTCGGGGTCGATGACCCCCTCCTCGACGAGGAAATCGGCGTCGAAAGCGCGGCTCCAGTAGGCCCGCCCGACGAGGATCACCGGCACCGGCTGAATCTTGCGGGTCTGGATCAGGGTCAGCGTCTCGAAAAGTTCGTCGAAGGTGCCGTAGCCGCCAGGAAACACGACAAGCGCACGGGCGCGCAGCAGGAAGTGCAGCTTGCGCAGGGCGAAGTAGCGGAAGCGGAAGCAGAGGTCCGGGGTCACGTAAGGGTTCGGAAACTGCTCGTGCGGCAGGGTGATGTTGAGCCCGACATTGCGCGCCCCTGCCTCGTGAGCGCCGCGGTTCGTCGCCTCCATGATGCCCGGCCCACCGCCGGTCACCACCACCAGCCGGTTTCCGTGTTCGCCCTCGGCGGCGCCCACGATTCGGCCGAAGGCGCGGGCGATCTCGTAATAGCGGCTCTTGTCGTGCAGGCGCTGCGCGATGCGCAGCCGGTGTCGCAGCTCGACGTCTTCGGGGTGATTTTCGCTTTCGGCCTTTAGCGCGGCGAGGGTCGCGGCGGCGCAGCTCGGCTCGGTGATACGCGTGCCGCCGAAGACGACGATCGAGTGGGCGATGCCGTGGTCCCTGAGAAGCGTCTCGGCCTTCTGGTAGTCGAGCTGCAGCCGCGCGCCACGCATGACATCGCGATCAAGGAAAGCGACGTCCTCATCCGCGAGCCGGTAATTGGGATTATCCATGATCCGGCGGACGAGGGCCGGGGCCGCTGCGTCGTCGCGGCGCGCCTTGGGCTGGCAGCCCGGCAAATCAACGTGGCGCCGCGTGGGATGTGCTGGAAACGGCTTGCCGGACAGGGCTGTCTTGGGGTCTCGCATGTTGCACCTTTGTGATCGCCCAGAAGGCACGGCACGAACGCTCTGGCCAATGCACATCCCCCAGAGCGCCGCCGCGGCTGGTTGCAAAGAAGCCTAGCAGGTCTGCGCCGCCGCGGGTTTGACCGGCATCAAACGACGGCCAGCGGCTTCGACGCCGCCGCTCCCATTCTCGGGCTTAAGGCGGGCGGGGACTGGCTGCACGACCAGAAGCGTGGCATCATCAACCACCAATCGACAGTATTCCTGTTCGATTCAGGTACCGGCCGCTTCCCGGCTGCCATCGTCGGAAACCTCCTGACCGCCCTTCGAGCGGCGGCTGCGTCAGCCGCCTCGATCAAGTACCTTACGCCCGAAGGCGCGCGGGTGCTTGGCATGAATGGCATAAGGCACCGGTCGGCGTTCCAGATGCCGGGTTCTTCGCCCACCTCGCCCACAGCCAGGTCGCGCAGGAGATCGAGCGCAGAGCCGGGGCGCGGCGCTCAGAGCGCCGGAATCGCCCAGCTTTCCCCCGGTGCGAGGGCACGGAAGCGGCCCTCTGCCAGCCCATGCCGCGCGGTGGCGGCGCGCAGCGCCTTTCGCGGCGCCTCCCGCGGTTCGTTGGTGAGCTGGATCGCGCCCCAGTGGTGGCCGATGCCGTAGGCCGCGCCGCTCAGAAGCAGGCCCTGCACCGCCTCGTCGGGGTTCTGGTGCTGATCGGCCATGAACCATTCCGGATCATAGGCCCCGATCGGCAGAAGCGCCGCGCGCAGATTGCCGAAGCGGTCGGGCAGATCGCGGTAGGGGCGCCCGCGGTCGAAGCCGGTGTCTCCGATGAACAGCACGCTGCCCATTGCCCCGGTCAGCATGAAGCCGCCCCAGAGCGCCATCGAGCGGTCGCCCACCCCGCGGGCCGACCAGTGATGCGAGGGCACGCAATGCACCCCCAGATGCGCCGCCTCGGTCTGCTCGCCCCAGTCGAGCGTCAGGCAGCGCAGCCCGGTCCCGGCGATCACCGCGTCATTGCCGAGCGGCGTGATCACCAGCGGATCATGGGCCGCCTTGAGCCGCCGCAGTGTCTCCATATCGAGATGGTCGTAGTGGTTGTGCGACAGCAGCACGAGATCCACCGCCGGCAGGTCGTCGAAAGCGATGCCCGGCGCGATGACGCGCTTCGGGCCGGCGAAGGAAAACGGCGAGGCGCGGTCTGACCAGACCGGATCCGTCAGGATGTTGAGCCCCCTGGTCTGGATCAGCATGGTGGCGTGACCGACCATCGTCACCGTGAGGTCGTCAACCCGCTCGGCGGGGCGGCGCTGTGCCCGCAACGGCACGCTCTCGGGCCAATCGGCAGGCTTGTCGCCAAAGCGCCAGCGCAGGATGTCGGCAAAGCCGCGCGGTGGCTCGCCATCGGGATTGAAGAAGCGCGTGCCGTCGAAATGATCGCTCACCGGGCCGCTGTAATACGGGTTGCGCGAAACTTGCGCGCAGGAGGCAAAGAGCCCACCGACAGCGCCAAGACCGAGCGTCGCGGCGCAGGAACGAAAGAGAGTGCGTCGGTTCATCGGCTGGCCTTCTTGGCGAATGCGAAAATGCCCTCGCCCCAGGAGTTGGGACGAGGGCCGGCATGGACTGGTCGAAAACAGCTCAGAGAAATTGGCCGTTATCCACTTGGATGACCTGCCCTGTGACGGCGCGACCCATGTCGGAGGCAAGGTAGAGCGCCGCGTAGGCCTGGTCGATCGGTTCGGTGCCCGGAACGGTGGTGTTGGTGTACTTGTCGGAGAATTCCAGCATCTCGCCGCCGCCTTCCTGTTCACCGGCGGCCCAGGCGCGCGCCGCGTCGGTGTCGGTCACGCCCGGTGCAATGGCGTTGCAGCGGATCTTGGTGCCCGATAGGCGCATCGCGATGTTGAGGGTCATGGTGTTAATGCCGCCCTTGGTGGTCGTGTAGGCGACGCCGCAGATCGGCGTGGTGCCGTTCACCGAGCTCACGTTGATGATCCGGCCCTCGTTGCGCGGCATCATGTGGTTGACCGCCTCGCGGCAGAAGCGGAACGGGCCCGCGAGGTTGATCTGCATGATCTCGTCGAAATGCTCGGTCGAGGTCTTCTCGATGGCGTACATCTCGCCGACACCGGCGTTGTTCACAAGGATGTCGACCTGGCCGAAGGCGTCAATTGCCTCCTTGAACACGCGCGCCGGAGCCTCGGGATCGGCGCTGTCGGCCACCACGGCCAGCGCCCGTCCGCCATCCCTGGCGTTGATCGCCGCGACGGCGTCCTCGAGCGCATCCTTGCCGCGCGCGGTCATCACCACGTTGGCGCCTTCCTCGGCATAGAGCTCGGCGATGGCGAGGCCGATGCCCTTGCTTGCCCCGGTCACAATGGCGGTCTTGCCGGTCAGAAGCTGTTTCATGATCTTCGTCCTATCGTGTGGGGCGCGGCACCGGGCCGGCCCCAAAGTTTCAATCGGTTTCGGCCGGCGCGACCCGCACGGTCGCGGCGCGTGCCCGCTCGGAAACCATCGGGGCGAGGTAGCGGCTGTGGCTGTATTTCGCCCGGTAGGCCTCGTCGATGCGGTCGTTGAGCGCCGGGTCCGCGGCATCGAAGACAACGTCGCGGGTCATCCCCGCCACGCTGATCTGGCCGGCCTTCTGTTGCAGAGCAGCGCGGAACCAGCTTGAGCAGGGGCCACTATATGCGCGCACGTAGAGCGCGCCCTCCACCACCACGGACCAGATGAAGGTGGGCGTGCCCGTGGTCCGGCCGTCCTCGCGCAGCGGCGCGATGCGGAAATCATCCGCCACCGCGATCCGTTCGAGTTCGCTGTTGCTCCAGCCCATGGTGCCCTCTGGGTTTGTTGCTCTGTGAGTAGAGATATGGCGTTGAAATCGCCGGGAATTAGCTCTCGGACAATCACGCCGGCCATGATGATTATTCATGAAACCGTTTCGGGCCTTGCCAACTTTGCCCGGCTCACTCCGCCGCCACGCGAACGCGGTCACACATCAGCCAGATCACTACGAAGCCCACGAAGGCCCGCACCGCGCCGGCCACGGGCACCGAGGCACAGCGCCACCAGCCCGCCCTGAGCGCGAGCCCGCCGATCCCGGCGCCGACGGCGTTGCCGAGGCTGAAAGCGGCGATGGTCATCGAGGCCGGCGCGTCGGAGGCCGCGTGCATCGCGCGCATCTGCAGCGCCGGGAGGCAGGCGAAAGCGCACATAGCTGGCGCGAACCACTGGTCGATTTCAGGGCCAGCGGTCTGGCGCTCGCGCCGGAATTTGCTGTCGGCCCCTCTCGCGACACTGCCTTTGGCTATGCACTGCCGGGCAGCGGACGGCGCCCTCGGACTCTGGAAAGCGATGGATGAGGTCTTCCCCGGCACACGCCATCAGCGTTGCTGAAAAAATACGCCGCGAAGCTGATTGTCTTCCCCCTGGTCAGAGCCGCGTCACCCAAACGATAGCTCCGGGAGTCATCTCACGCAGCTCAAATCGATGGATCCTGAGCCTATTACGGCGCTGCCGCGTATCGGAAAGCCGCCAATCGGCGTGCTCGGCGGCGCAAATTGATCCGGCATTCAGCGCCTCGAAATCAGGATATCGAGCGGGTCAAGAATGGCGCCTCTCGGCAGGATGCTGCGCTAGCGCATGGCGGTCGACGGGACTGAACGCACAGACAGGTCAGCACAGAGAGCGTCTACGCGCCGCGCCGCCTCTTCAAGCTCCGCATCCGGGACGGTCAGCGCAACCCGCACCAGCCCATCGCCGTTGCCGCCAAATGCACTGCCTGGCATCACCGCCACCCCCTGCTGGTCCAGCAGCCTCCAGGCAAAGGCCTCGCCATTCAGCCCGGTGCCGGCGACGTCGAGCATCAGGAACATGCCCCCACGGGGCATCTGCACCGAGAGGCCCGGCACCGCGTTCAGCCGGGCACAGAGCATCCGCGCGCGCCGTCCGAAGGCCTCGCGCATCCGCGCCGACGTGTCGAAATCGCCGCGCAGCGCGGCCTCGGTCATGTCGGCGATGAACGGCTGGTTGCCGAACAGCATGGTTTCGGAAATCGGCAGCAGCGCGGCGCAGAACGCCGCCGGGCCGATGGCCCAGCCGCTGCGGAAGCCGGTGGCCGCGTGGCTCTTCGAGATCGAGGAGACCACGACGACACGCTCGCGCAGCGCCTCGATCTCCAGTGGCGAGACGAAGTCGCCTTCGAAGATCAGCTCGGCATAGACCTCGTCGCAGACGATCCACAGATCGTGCTCGGCGCAGATCGTCCCCAGCTTTTCCAGCGTCGCGCGGTCAATCACCGCGCCGGTCGGGTTGTGCGGCGTGTTGAGCAGCAGCACCCGGCTCTCGGGCGTGATCGCCGCGCGCAGGTCGGCGGGCTGGAGCACGAAATCCCGGTCCATGCGCAATGGCACCGGCTGCACGTGACCGCCCGCGGCGGACACCACGCCCTCGTAGGTGGCGTAGTAGGGATCACCGATCAGCACCCCCTCGCCCGGCCCGACCAGCCCCAGCATCACCGCGAAGAGCGCGGTTTGCGTGCCGGGAAAGCACAGCACGTTCTCGGCGCCAATCTGTGGATGGCGCGGGCGGTAGGCCTCGACCAGCGCATCGACCAGCCCGGGCTCGCCGCGCCCGTTGGAGTACTGCGTGCGGCCAGCGCGCAGCGAGGCGACGCAGTGCTCAATCAGTTCAGGCGCGGGCGAGATGTCTGGCTCGCCGATGGTCAGCTCGAGAATCTCCTCGCCCGCATCGCGGCGGGCGCGCGCGGCGTTGTGCACGGCCCACTTGTCCCCTCCGAGGGTGCGCAGGCGTTCGGTGATCGCGGCATACCGCATGTCAGCTCCTTTCGTCTTCGAGCGCCAAATGGCGCGTCAGCGTTGTGTCGGGCAGGCGCAGGATGCCCTCGGCAGCGCCGAGCGCGATGGCCGGAAGCCGCCGCGCGTCGTAGAGCCCGTGGCCCAGCGAGCCCTCGATCCACAGGCCGTCGATCAGCCCATTGAGCGCGATGGCGAGCTGCTTGCACCGCGACGGGTCCGCCGGGCCGCCCTGCGCCACCAGCACCGGGTGGATTCGCGCCTCGAGCAGATCGAGGAACTCCCGGTAGCCCTCGCGGTGGATGTCGGCATAGGCCGGATCGACGCGCACACGCCCCACGAAGGTGGCCCAGAGCGAGACCTTCACCCCCGACAGGCTCGGTGACGCGAAGTTGGCCGCGATGACTTCCGCCAGCGCCGCCTCGGGCGACTGCTCATCCCCGGCCCCGGAATCTTCAGCGGCGGCAGTCATCTGACCCATCAGGTAGGCATAGGCCGCACGCACCATCTCATCCTTCGACGGGAAGTAGTGCCGGATCAGGCCCGCCGAGACCCCGGCCCGCTCGGCGATCTGCCGCGCCCCGGCCCGGTCGAGCCCGAGATCGGCGACGCAGGACAGCGTCGCCTCCAGCAGGTCGGTGCGGCGACGGTCCTGTGACAGGCGGCTGTAAGCACGCCGGGTCACGCCCAGCCTCTCGCCGCAAAACGCATCATGTCGAGCGTGTTCCGTATCGTCACTTTGACTTCCTCGTCGATATTTGTTTTACAGTCGTACAACAGCGAAGAAATTGCAAGGGAAGAGCCACCCGGGAACGCCCGGATTTGGCAGAGGGACAGCCATGAACGACGCCACGCCGGCGGTAGAAATCCGCGACCTGCACAAGCGCTTCGGACATCTTGAGGTGCTCAAGGGCATCTCGCTCACCGCCCGCCCCGGCGACGTGGTGGCGGTGATCGGCGGCTCGGGCTCTGGCAAGTCCACGATGCTGCGCTGCATCAATATGCTCGAGACCCCGAGCGCCGGAGACATCGCCATTCACGGCGAGACCTATGCGATGCGCCCCACCCGTGACGGCGGCCTCGAACCGGCGGACCGCCGACAGCTGCAACGCATCCGCGCGCAACTCGGCATGGTGTTCCAGAACTTCAACCTGTGGCCGCATCGCACCGTGCTCGGCAACGTGATCGAAGTGCCGGTGCAGGTGCTGGGCATATCCCGGGACGAGGCCGTCGCCCGCGCCCGGCAGGTGCTCGACCGCGTCGGCCTCGCCGAGAAGGAGGACGCCTATCCCGCACACATGTCCGGCGGTCAGCAGCAACGCTGCGCCATCGCGCGAGTGCTGGCGGTCGAGCCGCTGGCCATGCTCTTCGACGAGCCGACCTCAGCGCTCGACCCGGAGCTGGTCGGCGAGGTGCTAAACGTGATCCGCGACCTCGCCGCCGAGAAACGCACGATGATCCTCGTGACGCACGAGATGGGCTTCGCCCGCGATGTCGCCAACCACGTCGTCTACCTGAAGGACGGCCGCATCGAGGAGCAGGGCCCGCCCGAGCAGATCTTCGGAGACCCGCGCTCGCCGCACCTTCAGCAATTCATCCGCTCGATCGCCTGATCGCGCGACACCAAGACACCAAACAGAGGAGACACCATGTTCAAGACACTCGCGCTCGCCGCCACTGCCGCCGCCGCGCTCGCCGCCCCGGCCCTCGCGGAACCCTACAAGGTCGGTATCGCCGCCGAGCCCTATCCGCCCTTCTACAGCCCCGACTCGAGCGGGAACTGGAGCGGCTGGGAGATCGACTTCGCCGATGCGCTCTGCGCCGAGATCGAGGCCGACTGCGTGATCACCCCGGTGGCCTGGGATGGCATCATCCCGGCGCTCAACACCGGCAAGATCGACATGATCGTCGCCTCCATGAGCATCACCGAGGAGCGCGCCAAGCAGATCGCCTTCTCCGACAAATACTATGACACGCCGACCGGTGTCATTGCCCTGAAGGAGACCGAGATCCAGCCCTCCGCCGAAGGCATCGAGGGCGCCTATCTCGGCGTCTCCGTGGGCACCATCCACGAGACCTATGCCCGCGCGCATTTCTCCGAGGCCGCCGCGGATATCCGCAGCTACCCGACAGTGGACGAAGAGCTGCAGGACCTGGCGGCGGGCCGCATCGACGCGGTGGTTGGCGACATGCTGGCGCTGATGCCGTTCCTCGAGAGCGACGCCGGCGAAGCCTGCTGCGAGTATCGCGGCGCGGTCGAGAGCGACCCGTCGATCCTCGGCAACGGCGTTGGCGTGGGCCTGCGCAAGGAGGACACCGACCTGCTGGAACGGGTGAACTCCGGCATCGCGGCAATCCGTGAAAACGGCACCTACGACGCACTGTCCAAGCCCTACTTCGCGGGTTTCGACATCTACGGCAGCTGAGCCGTCTTTCCGGGCCGCGACGCGAGAGTCGCGGCCCGATCTCCGCAACAACACGGGACACAGCCGCACGATGATCGACGCAATAGATTTCAGCCTGCTTGCACTCACCTCACCGGGATGGGGCGGCGCGCTTCTCGCCGGGTTCCTGCGCTCGGTCGAACTGGCGGCAGGCGGCTATCTGCTCGGCATCGTCATCGGCCTGATCGGCGCCACTGCCAAGCTCTACGGCGGTCGCGTGCTGCGCGACATCGCCGAGATCTACACGCTGCTCATCCGCGCGGTGCCCGAACTCGTGTTGATGCTGCTGTTTTACTACGTGGGCACCGATCTGCTGAACCAGCTGATGGCCGCCTTCGGGCGTGAGGGCATCGATATCGACGGTCTCAGCGCCGGCATCCTCGTCATCGGGCTGGTGCAGGGCGGCTACGCAACCGAGGTGTTTCGCGGCGCCATCCGCGCCGTGCCGCCCGGACAGATCGAGGCCGCGCAAGCCCTCGGCATGTCGCCATTCAGGGTGTTGCGCCGCGTAACCCTGCCGGCGATGGCCCCGCACGCGCTTCCCGGCATGGCGAACCTGTGGATGATCGCCACGAAGGACACGGCGCTCCTCGCCGTCATCGGGTTCTCCGAGCTGACGCTCGTGACCAAGCAGGCGGCCGCCGCGACCCGGGAATACTTCCTGTTCTTTTTCGCCGCCGGGCTTCTTTATCTCGCGCTCACCCTGATCTCGAACCTCGGCCTGCGCTGGCTCGAGCGGCGCGCCCGCCGCGGCCTGCCGGCCGCCGCCTGAGGAGCGTATCATGCCCGATATCGACATCGTCACCCCGATCCACCCTGCCCCCGCGCTGCCTTTGCGCGCGCGCCTCGCGCCGCTGCTGATGCCGCACCGCCTTGTCATGGCCGGGCTGGCCCTCGCCGCGCTGCTCGCAATCATCACTCAGATGGAGTGGAGCTGGCTCCCGGTCTACCTGCCCAAGATCGGCGACGGCCTGCTTGTGACGCTGGTATTGCTGGCGTCCAGCGTCATCGCGGGCTTTGCCCTCGCGCTGCCGCTGGGGGCAGTACAGGTGACCGGCCCGGCGCCTTTGCGCTGGCTGGCAACCGGCTTCTGCACGGTGATCCGCGGCACGCCGCTGCTGCTGCAACTCTGGCTGATCTATTACGGACTCGGCGCGCTTTTCGCGCAGTTCCCCGAGATACGCGGCTCGTGGCTCTGGCCCTACCTGCGGCAGGCCTGGCCCTATGGCTTCCTGACGCTGACGCTCTCCTTCGCCGCCTATCAGGGCGAGATCATGCGCGGGGCCTTTGCCGGAGTGCCGCGTGGCGAACTGGAGGCCGCGCGCGCCTTCGGGATGCCGCGGCTCATGGTGTTCCGCCGGGTCTGGTTCCCGCGCGCCGTGCACCGCGCCCTGCCGACACTAGCCGGCGAAATCATCCTGCAACTGAAGGCGACGCCCCTGGTGGCAACCATCACCGTGACCGATCTCTACGCGGTCATCACCCGCGTGCGGCAGGACACCTACCTGACCTACGAGCCGCTGCTGCTGCTGATCGCCATCTACCTGTGCCTGAGCGGGACGCTGACGATCGTGCTGCGCTGGCTCGAGGGCCGGGTGCCGAGCGGGCACTGAGCCCGCCCGCCCCGTCAGTAGCCGCGCGAGCGATCCACGGCATAGGCCATGGGCCGCCCGTCGCGCAGCGCCCGCGCGGTCTCGATGACCTGCGCGGCCACCACCTCCGGCAGCGAGTCGCTGGCGACATGCGGCGTCAGGCGCAGACGCGCGTCGCGCCAGAAGCGGTGCGTTGCCGGAAGCGGCTCCTCGCGGAAGACGTCGAGCGTCGCCCCCTTGAGCTGTCCACTGTCCAGAGCCGTCTCGAGGTCCGTCTCGACGAGATGCTCGCCGCGCCCGATCTGCACCAGCGACGCGCCCGGCGCGAGGCGGTCGAAGAGCGCCCCGTTCAGCACGTTCTCTGTCTCGGCGGTCAGCGGCAGCACGTTGACGAGATGGTCCGCGCCCTCGGCGGCAGACGTCACCGCGCCGGGACCGGTCAGGTAGCTGACACCATCCAGCTGAAGCTCGGGCATGCTGCGGCAGGCGACACGGACGGCAAAGCCCATCGCCCGCAATCCCCGGACCACGGCGCGCCCCATGGTCCCGTGCCCCAGCACGGCCACCTGCACCGCGGCTGGCGCACGCATTCGGATTGGAGACCACCGCGCCTGAGCGGCGTTTCGCGCCATTTCTTCGAAGCCACGCTCATGATGCAGCACCTCGTGGACTGCGAAGCCCGCCATGAGTTCGGCCTGGTGCGGATCGCGAACCCGTGCCACGGCCACCGTTTCCGGCAGGCCCGGATGGGACAGCAGCGCATCGACTCCCGCGGCGACGGACATGGCGAGTCCGAGGTTCCGATAGGGCGCGAACGCCCCTTCCCCCGGCTCCCAGCATATCGCGAAGCGCACGTCCTCGGGCCGGTCGATCTCATCCGGGTGACGCAGCACGACATCCTTCGCTGCACGCCGAAGCGCGTCGCCGTAGAGCGCATCAAGGTCAGTTGTCGCGCTGAGATAGACGCCAGTGATGGGAGTAGTCTCGGACATGGTTGCGGCTCCCTTTCAAAACCGCGCACCGTATTGCACAACTGTACAACAGTTGCCATCCCAATCCGATCACACCATAGGAACTGGCATGTCAACCTGCGGTCGTTGTCTCACGAATAGGGGCACCTCGCTCCTCACGCGAATGACGCACGCTCATCACGATGCGTGCGAAGCAGGTGTCTCCCGAAGATCGGCGGAGTAGAGGTCGCGCAAGGGTTCTTCAGTGACCGGCTTTGGAATGAACGCAACAGTTTGAGGCAAATCCGGTGGCGCGCGGCGCGTGGACATAAGCGCGAAACGACAATCAGGGAAGAGGCCACGCGCCCTGTCGATCAGATCGCGACCGCTGAACCCGTCATCAAGCCAAAGATCGGCCAACATCAGGTCGAGATGCTCAAGGGCCTTCAAGACCTCGATCGCCTCCGCATAAGACGCGGAGCGAATGACCTCTGCCCCGAGGGCTTCCAGAATGCTGCAGGATCGCGTGAGCGCTGCCGGATCATCATCAATGACCAGTGCGGTCCTCGGACTGACCGGAGGCGACAACTCTTGTGCATCCTCCTGTCGCGGGAAGAACATGGTAACCGTCGTCCCATGGAATGAGGGGTCGGTTGCTGTTTCGATGTCGAGGCGACCTCCAGATTGATGCACAAAGCCGTCGACCATCGACAACCCCAAGCCAGTGCCGCCGCCATCTTGCCTGCGCGTGAAAAAAGGATCCGTCGCGTGGCGCAGCACATCTTCGGACATGCCGCACCCGCTGTCGCGTACCGCGACCTCGACCACGTCGCTGGCTTTCACAGACACCACGATCCGCCCCGCGTCGGCACCTGTCGCGACGATGGCCTGACTGGCATTGATGCACAAATTGAGGATGGCGCTCTCAAGCTGGCCGGGATCGACGAGACAGGTCGCTGGGGTCTCGGGAACGTCCACGATCAGCGAGACCTGCTCCGGGATGGCGATTTCGAGAAGATCCGCCATGCCCGTCACAAGTTCCGAGACATCCGTCACCTGCGGCGCGAGATGCTGCTTGCGGGCAAAGGCCAAAAGCCGTTCCGTCAGGCTTGTTCCCAGATCGACCGCCGCCCCGAGTCGTCCGTGCAAATCGCGTCGGCGCTCCGGTTCGGCTTGCTCAAGCAGGTGGAGGTTGCCAGAGATGCTCGAGAGGATATTTCCGAAATCATGTGCCACTTCGCCCGAGACCTTGCCCAAGGCCTCGACCCGGCGGATTGCCTCCAGCCGAGCCTCCATGCGCTTGCGTTCGGTGGTCTCCGAGATCAGCCAGACCTGGCCGCCGTCAGGCAGGGGCGACTTGTGTATCTCGATGACGTTTCCATCGGGATCACCGTATTCCTCGAAGCCGCCTCGCTCATCTCCTCCGGCCCCTTGGCAGAAAGGGGAGGCTGCGATCAGGTCGCTCATTCGATCGGATGCTCCTTCGACATCCGGCGGCAGGCGGAGCAGGTTTCTCAGGTTCTCGTTCTCGGCGATGATCCGACCGTCCGCCGCCTCGACCGCGACGCCATCCTTTATGTTTTGAAAAACGCGCGAAAACAGCGCATTTTGCTGTCGCATCTGCGCCGTGCGCCGGTCCAGTTTGCGGGCGTTGTCGCGGAACACGCCGAAAGCCGTGAACAGTTGACCGATCTCGTCACGCGATGTCGGCGGATCGGGCAGGTCCACGCGCAGGTTTCCCGAAGCGAGCCGCCGCATGGCGCCGGAGATGCGCTCGAGATTGCGTGCGACGTGCCGCGACACGTAGATCGAGGAGGTCACCGCAACGACAAGGCTCGCAACGATCAACGCGAGAAAGGCATTGCGCGCGAAGGCCAAGGTATTCGACGTCGCGGCACGGGCCCGGGATAGCCGGCCCTCGGCCTGGGCCACCTTGGTCTCGGCAAAAGCGCTGACCCGACGGGTTTCCTGCCGGATGCGGAACAAAGCATTCTCGGCATCAAGCCGGGCGGACAGATCACCGTGCTTAAGCACGAACAACCCGCTCGCGCGTTTCACGGTCGAGGAAATCTCGTCGAAAGTTTCGCGCGGGTCATTGCCGATCGTGGTTTCAAGCGTCTCGCTCTGGCGTTGGAAATCGCGAGCAAACCCGCCCAGCTCGATCAGTTCCTCCGCCCGTGCAGCGCCCAGGGCGACGGCGGTCAACTGCTGGAGCGCGCTCCAGTCCTGGCGTGTTTGCAGTGGCAACAGATTATCCTGTGCCATCCGCCTGCTTCGGGCGTTCAGGCGGACCAGAGCCCGGTCGATGGCATCCAGCTCCGCCTGACGGGCGCTTTGCGGGAGCAGCGCCTGTGCCAGATCCTCGATGGCGATCCCCAACCGCGCCAGCGGCAGCGCCAGCGCGGGATCGTTGGCCGAGGACTGTCGCACGCGGCCGAGGTTCGCCATGACCCCGGCGACTTCCTGTTCCAACTGGTAGGGCGTAAAGAGCGCAAACAGGAACGGCGCCGAAGTCGCAAGATCGGAGGCTTCACGCGACAGGTCCATCGCGGCGGCAACCTCGGTCAACGTGTCGCGATGCAGCACATTCATCCAGATTTCGGTGCGATCAAGGACCCGCAATCCGATCACGCTGACCAGCAGCATGAGCGCGAACATCACTGCCAGCGCGGCGGACAGGCGAACCCGCACGCCAAGGTCGCGAAACCACGTCATCCGGCGGCCAGATGAAACACATAGCCGCGTGCCCGGCGGGTTTGCAGATGCACCGGCTTGGCGGGCACCCGCTCGATCTTGCGGCGCAGGCGCAGGATCAGCACGTCGACCGTGCGGTCGACATAGCGTTGCGTGTCGGCCCCCAATGCCTCCAGAAGCTCCTCTCGGGGAACCACCCGTTCGGGATTGCGGGCGAGAAATTCCAGCAGGCGGTATTCGGCGTTGGTCAGGGGCACCTCTTCGCCCGTGCCATCGAGCAGCCGCCGCGCATCGAGATCGATCCGCTTTTCTCCAAAAGCGATCTGCCGTTTGCCCGGCGCCATCGCGCGGGCGGAAGCATGGCCGTACCGGCGCAGCACCGCCCGGATGCGCGCCACCAATTCGCGCGGATTGAAGGGCTTGATCAGGTAGTCGTCCGCGCCGGTTTCCAGCCCGATGATCTTGTCGATCTCGTCGCCCACGCCGGTCAGCATGACGATGGGGATCTCGTGGCGCTCGCGCAGATGGATCGCCAGCGTCAGCCCGGACTCGCCCCGGAGCCGCAGGTCGATCAGCGCGAGGTCCACGGGCGGCGGGTCTCCGAGCGCGTGAAAGGCGTCGATATCGGCACAGGAGACCGCCGCGAACCCGCTGTCATGCATCAGCGCCGACAGGGTTTCGCGCACCTGCGGGTCGTCATCGACGATGGCGATGACCGGCTCGGAGCCGTCAATCGGACGGGTGGCCTGCATGTGACGCTCCTCCTGCGACGTGCTGGCAAGAGGCCGCCTCCCCGACGGCCAGACCCAGCCGTAGCGCAGATCACATCGGACTTTAAGCACCCGGCGCCGCTTTGTAATACTGTTAACAATTCAGCGCGTGTTCTGTGGTTTCGTTAACTGTTCGATGCTCGCAATCGCCGGCGCGTCGCATCTAGCCTGCCAACATGATGCGAGATGAGCCAGCGCGCCGCTCGCTGTCAAAGGGAGGACACCATGACACCATTCATCACCCGTGCGGCCACCGCACTGGGCATCCTGACGTGCAGCACGATTGCAGCCCATGCGCAGGACTGCGCCGAGCGCGGCGCGCTCGACATGCTCTATTGCGACGCCAACGGCGATCTCGTGGCCGACACGCCCACCGATCCGGCGGAGCTGACCAATCCCGATACGCTGGTCTTTGCCTATACCCCGGTCGAAGACCCGGCGGTCTATGCCGACATCTGGGAGCCGTTCATCGAGCATCTCTCCGAGGTTACCGGCAAGGACGTGCAGTTCTTCGCGGTGCAGTCCAACTCCGCAGAGGTCGAGGCGATGCGCTCCGGTCGCCTGCATGTTGCAGGCTTCTCCACCGGACCGACGCCGTTCGCGGTGAACCTCGCGGGGGCCGTACCGTTTGCGATCATGGGCGCCGAAGACGGCCAGTTCGGCTACAAACTTCAGGTCTTCACGCAAGCCGACAGTGACATTCAGGAAGTGGCTGACCTCGCGGGCAAGCGCGTGGCCCACACCTCGCCCACGTCGAACTCCGGCAACCAGGCGCCGCGCGCGCTGTTCCCCGATATGGGCGTGGAGCCAGACAAGGACTACGAGGTGGTCTACTCCGGCTCGCATGACCAATCCATGCTGGGCGTCGTCGCGGGTGACTACGATGCAGCCCCCGTTGCCTCCGAAGTGGTGGACCGCATGGCCGAACGCGGCCTCTACGATCCCGCCGAGGTGCGTAAGATCTGGGAGAGCGACCCGTTCCCAACCACCTCCTTCACCATGGCGCACAACCTCGACCCGGAGCTCGCTGAGAAGGTGAAAGAGGCGTTCTTCTCCTTCGACTTCGCAGGCACCGCGCTGGGTGAAGAATTCGACGGCGTGTCGAAGTTCATCCCGATCACCTACAAGGATCAGTGGGCCGTGATCCGCCAGATTCAGGCGTCCAACGGCGTGGAATACACCCCGCAGGGTCTCGCCGCGAACTGATCCCCTCCGACATCGCCAGCCCGGTGCGCCCATGCGCACCGGGCACGTTGCGCCGCCCTGCCCATCGTGGACAGGGCGCTGGCCGCGCCATTCTCAAGAGGCCCCCATGCTCAAGATCACCAACCTGACCAAGCGCTACGGCACCGGCGATCCGGTGCTGAAAGAGCTCAACCTGACGGTCGAGGGCGAACAGCTCACCTCCGTGATCGGCTCCTCCGGCGCGGGCAAATCGACACTGTTGCGCTGCATCAATCGCCTTGTGGAGCCGACCTCCGGCTCCGTCGTGCTCAATGGCACCGAATTCACCAACCTGTCCCGCCGCGAGCTGCGCACCGCGCGCCGCCGCATCGGCATGGTCTTCCAGAGCTTCAACCTCATCGACCGGCTGACCGTGATGGAGAACGTGCAGGCCGGGCGTCTGGGCTACATCTCGACATGGGCCGCGCTGACCCGCCGCTACCCCAAGGACGACATTCGCCGTGCCTTCGAGCTGATGGAGCGTGTGGGCATCGCCCATTACGCCGACAAGCGCGCCGACGAACTCTCGGGCGGCGAGCGCCAGCGCGTCGGCGTGGTCCGCGCGCTGATGCAGCGACCCGAAATCCTGCTGGCCGATGAGCCCACCGCCTCGCTCGACCCCAAGACCTCGGAGCAGATCATGTCGCTCCTGCGCGACCTTGCAAACGAGCTGAACCTGCCCGTCATCATCAACATCCACAATGTGACCGAGGCCAAGGAATTCTCCGACCGCATCGTCGGCATGCGCTATGGCCGGATTATCTTTGACGACAAGCCCGCCGCGCTGACACGCGCAGAGATGGACCAGATCTACGCGGGCGTTCCCGCACAGGACCGCGCCGAGGCGGGGGCCGCCGCATGAGCGCGACGTCCGATACCCGTCCAGACAGCTGGCGCAAACCGGCCTTCATCGCCAACCCCGTGCTGCGCTACGCGCTCTATCTCGGAGCGCTTGTCTACATCGTCTTCACCCTCGCCACGCTGCCCATCGACTGGGACCGCGTTTCCGACGGGCTCAGCCGGGCACAGCGCATCTTCAGCGGGGCCTTTCCGCCCAGCTTCGACCGCGCGGGCCTGCTCTTTGACGGTTTCATGGAAAGCCTGAAGATCGCGATCATCGCCACCGTGGGTGGGATCATCCTTTCCGTCCCGCTTGCCTTCATGGCCGCGGGCAACATCGCGCCCAAGCCCATTTATCTGCTGGGGCGCGCGATCATCATCATCGCCCGCAGCTTTCACCCGGTCATCGTCGCCATCATCTTCGTCAAGGCGGTGGGCTTTGGCCCCTTCGCGGGCGCTCTGACGCTGGTCGTCTATTCCGTGGGGTTCGTCGCCAAGCTTCTGGCCGAACGCATCGAGGAGATCGACTTCGGACAGGTGGAGGCCATGCGCTCCGCCGGAGCCGGGTTTCTCACGACCCAGGTCTACGCCGTGCTGCCGCAGGTCATGCCGCGCCTCGTGGGTCTCGGGATTTACCAGCTCGACAGCAATCTGCGGGCCTCGGCCGTGGTCGGCATCGTCGGCGCGGGGGGCATCGGCGCGACGCTGGCCAATGCGTTCGGTCGCTACGACTACGACTTCGCCCTTGCCATCACCATGGTCATCGTCGGCGTGATCCTCGTCTCCGAGGCCGTCAGCGGCGTCATCCGAAAGCGCATCACATGAACACTCTTTCACAAACGCAACCCCTCTCCGAAGCGCTCAGCGGTCGGGACGACTGGTCTCGCTTCACGCCGAAACAGCGCCTGATCCGCTACGCAGGCTTTGTTTCGGCCGCCGCCGTGGTCGCCTGGGCGCTGGGAAGCATCGACGTGATCTGGGCTTGGGTCTGGGACAGCCCCGCGCAGATGGCCGACCTCTTCGGTCGCATGATTCCACCCGATCCGTCCAACTTGCCCTCCATCCTCGAAGCGATCTGGCAGACCGTGAACATCGCTACGCTCGCCACCATGATCGCGGTCGTGGTCTCTCTGCCCGTCGCCTACATCGCCGCACAGAACACCACGCCCAATCGCGCCTGCCTGTGGCTTGGCCGCTTCATCCTCGTGTCGTCGCGGTCCGTGAACACGATCATCTGGGCCCTGCTGTTCGTGGCGATCTTCGGCCCCGGTATCGTGGCGGGCATCGTGGCGATCATGTTCCGCTCCATCGGTTTCCTCGGCAAGCTGCTGGGCGAGGCCATCGAGGAGATCGATCGCAGGCCGGTCGAGGCGCTCGAAGCCTGCGGTGCGTCCCGGTTCAAGATCGTGCTCTACGCGATCGTGCCGCAGGTCATGCCCGCCTTCTTCGCCGTGTCGATCCTGCGCTGGGACATCAACCTGCGCGAGAGCACCGTGCTGGGGCTGGTCGGCGCGGGCGGTATCGGCATGATCCTGCAAGGTGCGATCGACACCTTCAACTGGCCCGAGGTTGCCACGGTGCTGCTGACGATCCTTGCGCTGGTCATCTTCGGCGAGATGGTGTCCTCCTTCCTGCGACGCAAGATCCTGTAGGGCGCACCATGATCACGACCGAGGCAGCCTTTACCCGTTACGAGCGCCTGCGGCCCACACTGCCGCAGGCGCAATTCCCCGAGACGTCGCGGATGGGCCGGACGCTCGAAGACACCATGAACGACTACGACGCCTATATCCTCGATGCGTTCGGCGTGCTGAACCGGGGCGAAACGCCGGTCCCCGGCGCGGTCGAGCGCATCGCGCAACTGCGCGCCGCAGGGAAGCGCCTCATCGTCTTATCCAATGCGGCAAGCTACACGCGGTCGGGCGTGCTGGCGAAATACCATCGTCTGGGATTCGACTTCACGCTCGATGAGGTCGTCTCGAGCCGGGACGTGGCCTTCGCGCATCTGCCAAAAGTCCACGGTGTCTGGGCCGCGATCACATCGGGAGACGACGATCTCTCCGACGCGCCCGTCGGCCATTTCATCGTGGATCTCCATGAACAACCAGATCTTATGATCACCGCCGCGGCCTTCCTGTTCCTGTCGGCCGCACGGTGGAGCGACGCGGATAACGCGCGGCTGGAACGAGCGTTGCAGTTCCAGCCGCGCCCCGTCATCGTCGCCAATCCGGATCTGGTAGCCCCGCGCGATCACGGTCTGTCGCTGGAGCCCGGCTGGTACGCGCAAGACATCGCGAAAAAAACTGGAGCGACCCTGCCCATGTTTGGCAAGCCTTTCCGCAACGCATTCGACGAGGCGCTGCGACGGCTTCCCGACATCAAGCCTGCGCGCATCGCAATGGTCGGTGATACTCTTCATACGGATGTCCTCGGCGGAGCAGCGGCCGGCCTCGGCACCATCCTGATCCGGGAGCACGGCCTGTTCCGCGGGCTTTCACCCGCCCCATTCATTGAAGCGAGCGGCATCCGACCTGCTTGGCTCATTCAAAGCACCTGAGCACATCGCGCGCGCATACGGTCCCGTGCTGGTCGGTGCGACGGCGGGACCGCGAGTCGCATCGCATATGACGGACGTCAAACCACTCAGCCCGCTTCTCAGGCGTGCCGTCCCGCGCGCACTATCGTCAGTCTTGACGAACCAAACCGTACCACCGAGCAAGCGGGAAAGGGTCGCATCGGTCACGCGGTGCCCGGCCGCTTCACGTCACGCCCAGGTAAACTCACCCGAACACGGGCACAGCTTCGCGCCATACTCGCAGCGCCGCCGCCGACGCGAAGACAAGGCCCAGCAGTGCCATTGCCAGATTGGCGATCAATTGCATTCTCAGGACCGTCTCGACCGCCGGATCCGCAGGATGGGCCCGGTGCAGAGTTGCCGTGGCTCGGGTTCGCCAGAGCAGAAAACCTCCGACCAGACCGAACACGACGGCCATCGAGACATTGACCGTCACATTGCCCGACCCGCCGAGCGTGAGACCCATGGCGGTGATCGCAGACAGCAGCAGCCAGGAGGATGCCGCGAGACGTCCGGATATTGATGTCAGCACCTTTCGGCCCTTTTTCTCGCAACCCGTAAAGGGTCAATCGGGACGCTGTAATCTGATCAGTCGGACCAGCTTCTCAAACCATGATCAAATCGGGTCTAAGCAGGAAACGCCAGCCCGCAACGACAGGCATCGTGCGCCAGGATTGCATGAAACGCTGAAAACTCTCCGCCCGCGGATTCAGCTCAGGACAATTCCATGCGGAATGTTAAGCTGTCTCAGAGGTATAGGTCGGGTGTCCGCGATTCCATGCTCACGTATGAAGCAAAGCGCTGGGAAGAAACGGCGAGCGGTCTTGGCGATTACCGCGCCACGCTGTTCAGCGCACCTGACGCCTTCAACATGTCGCGGGGTCGAAATCGTCACCTCAGGGTCAACTCGGCCACCTTTCCCCTGATTGGAACCAGCCTGCTCAGCGTGGTATCCTCGGGCCATGACATCGACCTGGCCGACGACAACTTCCTGACGATCATGCTTCCGACACGGGGCGTGACCCGGGTTCGCATGGACCGGACGGAGCGGGTCATCACGGAAGGTGGCGTGCTGGCGCTTGGCCCGTCGGAGCGATGGACGCAGGTCGACCCGAGGGGCAATCGGGATTTCCGGGCCAATGTCGCAAAGATCGACCTGAAACGGGTCGGCCAGGGCAAGGTTTTCCCTGGCGTGGCGACAGATCCCCTCGTGCCTATCTCGACCTCGGCACTCGAAGGATTTCGCGGGTTGATGCGGTATCTATTTTCCGACCTGTCATCGCCTGCGCCCACGCTCGTTCATCAACCTGCTTCGGACCTGTTCGCGGCGCTCGTCCTTGAACATCTGCGCCACCTGCTGGCGTCGGAGGGCGCCGATCCAGCCCGGGACGGATCGCAGGACGACCTCGTGCGTCGCGCCTTGGACTACATGTCAGCGTATGCCGGGGATCCCCTGACGGTCCGCACCATCGCCGATGCGGTCGGGGTCAGCACCCGGCGGCTTCAGGACGCGTTCCGGCTGAAAACTGGGCGGACGCCATGGGAGCACCTGACCGGGATACGTCTTGAGAACGCGCGGACGCGGCTCCTTGCCGCCGCCGGGCCGTCGGTGACGGCCATCGCCTTCGACTGCGGCTTTTCGCATCTCGGGCGGTTTTCGCAGACCTATCGCAACACATACGGCGAGGCGCCGTCCGTCACCCTGACCAGGGCCCGGGACGCGGCCCGCGCGGCCCGCCCCGCAATCCGGATAGGGCCGACGCAGATCGGATAGTCTGGCCGGACCTGACGGACTAACGTGACCGTCATGTCCCGATGGCCGCGTCGTCCGGCGCGGGTCAAGGTGTCGGCGGGTCAAGAGGGTTGCGTCCATGTCCACGAATGATCTGCCGGCCGGCGAGGGGTTCCTCTTCTTCGAACGCAAGCAGTGCGATCTGCCCTACTACAGGCCCGCGCCCGAAGGGTTCAGCCTGACAGGCTGGCTTATCGTGCTGATCGCCGTCGCGGTCTCATTCGTCGTTCTGGGCCTCGCACAACAGCAGTTTCACAGTGGGATCGCCGGGTTCATTCCACCGCTGCTCTTCGTCCTCATCCCGCTCGTCGCTGTCGCTGCGGTTGGCGGGACGACGGCGCCAATTGCCCTCTTCCGGTCGGTCGGCCTGCGCGAGGTCGGGCTGATGGTGCTGTTCTTCGTCCTGAACTTTTTCGTGACGATCCTCGTCGGAACCCTGATGAACAGCGCGTTTCACACGGCGGCGAACCCGGCCGGGGATATGGTCGCCACGGCGTCCGGAGCAGACAAGGTCCTGTTCTTTCTCTGGAGCGCCGTTCAGTTGCTGGGAGAAGAGATCTTCACCGTCCTGATCTTTCTCGGGGTCATGGCGGGGCTGAACAGGGTCATGTCGCGCAAGCTCGCCCTGTGCCTCGCCGCGCTGGTGGCCGCGATCATCTTCGGACTGGTCCATCTGCCGACCTATCAGGGGAACATGGTGCAGGCCGTCGCGCTGGTTCCGATCCGGATCGTTCTCCTCATCCCGTTCATCATCACCCGCAACATCTGGACCTCGACCGGGGCCCATGTCCTCAACGACTGGATGACCTTCGGCATGGCTGCCTTCGCCGGCATGCAAGCGGGCTGACCCCAATCGCAGCAAAGGAAATTCGATGACACCGCGCTCCATTCCCCTCCTCGCCAGCCTCGCGCTCAGCCCCGTTGCGGGACTGGCGCAGGACGGTCCCGCCTTCGACTGCGCCAAGGCCGAAAGCTCCGCCGAAAAGCTGATCTGCGACGATGCAGATCTGGCCGCCTTGGACCGGCGCCTGGCCGACCGCTTCGCCGCCGCCGTCGAGGTGGCCGAAGGTCTGGACGTCGGCGCCGAGGAGACGACCGACACCCTGCGCGCCATGCAGCGTGGCTGGATCTCGGGCCGCGACGAATGCTGGAAGGAGTCGGATCTGCGGGCCTGCGTCGAGACGGAGTATCTTCAGCGCGAGGCGGAACTGGTGGCTGAATTCATGCTCGAGCCGCCGTCCGAGACGTTTGAGTTGATATGCGGCCCGCGCGCCCTGACGGTGGACGTTTTCGCGACTGACCTGCCCGGCCTCCGGGTCGAGGAAGGCGACAGCGTCTACATCGGTGCGCAAATCGCGATGGACCGCCCGGGCGCTTACTACATGCGCAGCGCCGGTGGCCTCGTGATGAACGACGGCAGCATGAGCGTCAGTGACGCCTACGGCGAAGAACACGCGTGCCAGATCCGATGACATGGCGCCGTGATCGTCGCCGAACCTTGTGGAGATAAGTCAATGAAGTTTCGCACCAACCAGATACCGCAACGCCTGAAGGCGGCCATAGCCGGCACTGCGTTCGCCCTTGCGGCCTGTTTCGCCGTTCTGCCCGGGGCCGCACAAGCCCAGATGGGCCCTGATTACTGGCAGGTAACCGGCGTCGCGTCCGACGATCACCTCAATATCCGCACAGGTCCCGGCACCTCGAACCGCGTTGTGGCACTGGCGCCGAACGGGGCAGTCTTCCGCAACCTTGGCTGCCGGGGCGAAGGCAATGGCCGCTGGTGCCACATCGAAACGCCGGACGGCAGCACCTCGGGCTGGGTCGCGGGCCGGTTCCTTCAGGAATCCGGCGCACCGACCCATGGTAACGGATCGGGCCAGTCGGATGTACCCGAGCTATACGAACGCCAGACCGGCGAGATCGAGGTGCGTTTCGCGCAGGGCTGCACCGTGCTCTACAATCCGGCGGGTCGCGTTGTCACGGCAGGCAGCTCCTGCTCGGGCACGCAGCGCAACCGTGCTCATGACGCGGTCGAGGCGCATATGCGGGAACAGGGGAACCACGCCGACCATTCCGGCGGCGGTTCGACAGCGGCGGACGTGAACGTCTCGGGCAACGGTACGATCTACGGCGGCAGTGCGCTGAACGGGCGTATCTTCGGCCACCAGGAAGGCGCCTATGCCCTGACCGTTTCCGGCAGCGGGCTGACCTGCACGGGCCTCTTCCGCCACGCGCCAGGCACGGTGCGCAGCGAAAGCGCCTCGGTCCATTGCACGGATGGGGCCAGCGGGACGGCCGTGCTGGTCCGCAACAACAGCGGAAATGGCAGCACGCTGACGATGACCCTGACCAACGGAACCGGGGGATACGTGCTCTTCTGAACGTCGCAGGGTCACGCACCTCGTCCCGATCCCCCACCCGGGGGACGGGGTGACCACTGCGCGTGCTGCCCGGTGTGATCTCGCTGAGAGCACCGGGCACGTCCCCGAACGGAAGCCCCTCCGCCGAAGGAGTCGCCTCATGTCGCCTGACCAGATCATCGCAACCCTCATCGCGCTTATGTCATCCGCGACCGAACCCGCGTTCGACCCGCTGAAGGCCGGCGGGCACGATACCCGTTACCCCGTTGCGATCGAGGCCTGCCCACGGCCCCTCGGTCCGCTGGAGGTCGAGGGCAGCACCGTGATCTGCGGCCACGTGGACGTGCCCGAGGATCATGCTGCCACGGATGGCCAGACGATCCCGCTGGCTTTCGCCCTCCTGAAGTCACGGTCCACCGCACCCGCACCCGATCCGGTGATCTACCTGCACGGGGGGCCGGGCGGGCACACAGTCCAGGACATCCCGATGAACGCCGCTCTGTTCGATTTTCTGCGCGACCGGCGCGACATCATCCTCTTCGATCAGCGCGGCGCCGGCCTCTCGGATCGGACCGTCGCCTGTTACACGGAGTTCGCGGAGGAGTTCGTTCAGTTCGCAAACGTGGACGAGGAGAATGTCTTCGCCGCAGATGGTCCGATGGCGAAATGCCTGACCGAGACCATGGCCACAGGCATCGACCTGTCGCTCTACAACACCACGCAAAGCGCCCGCGATGTGCGCGCGATCATGGATGCGCTTGGTTACGGGGCCTACAACGCCTTCGGCATCTCTTACGGTACCAAGCTGGCGCAGGAACTGATGCGCTCCGCGCCCGATGGCCTGCGCAGCGTGGTGATCGACAGCATCAGCCGTGTCGACAGCCCGGCCTATGACACCAATGGCGTGCCGATGGATCAGGCGCTCGGCTGGGTGGTGGATTTCTGCATGGAAGATGACGCCTGCGCTGCGGCCTACCCGGATCTTGAGGAAACGGTTCACGCGGCGGGGCGTCGGCTGGCCGAAGAGCCGAAGCTGACCGTCGCCGGCGAGGAAATCGACGCAGGCATGATGTCGGAGCTGATCGATTCCAGCAACGCCGTGGCAGGGCCGTTCACAGCCTACCTGCCACAGGTCTTCACCGAACTGGCGGCGGGCGAGACCGCGACCCTTGAAAAGCTCGTCACCGGCGGATTCGACCCGGACCGCAGTGCTGCTGCGATCATGGGGCGATACGACGCTGGCCTCGGAGGTCTGGACAGGACACTGGCCGAGGTCGCGCTGATGCAAGCCGAACAGATGCGCAGCGCGGGGGACGCGGCGGCAAAGCTGCTCTCCACCCTGTCTGATGACCTTGCCACCTACGGCGCGCTCAACACCGAAGCGCTGCTGGACGAGGCGCTGTCGGATGTCGCCACGCGGCTTGACCTAGATGCGCTGCTGGCCTTCCTGCGCGATTACACGCTGTTCATCGGACAGGACCCCGACCGCGCCGCCATCGAAACCTTGATCGCCACCCATATGCCAGATGTCGAACAACCCCGCCTTCTGGGCATGGTCGCTGCGATGACGGAGGAGGACGTGGCGGCCTTCTACCAGCGCGCGCGGGTCGATGCGGCGAAGCTGACGGCGCTGGCCCGCATGATCTTCGCGCTCGGCATCATCGCATGCCAGGAGGATTTCCCCTTCAACTCTCTCGAAGGCTACAACGCCGTGGCAGCCGACTACCGCTTTCCGTCGATCGATACCGGCGTCCGGGAGTCGACTGCGCCGCTCTATGGCTTCTGCGATCTGTTCGAAAAGCACCCGCGCGAGGGCTTCCATGACCCGGTGGAAAGCGACATTCCGGTGCTCGCCATGTCCGGCACCAAGGACACGCAGACCAACCCGGATGCCGCCGAGAGGGTCGTGCGCACGCTGCCAAATGGGCAGGCGGTGCTCTTCCCCGAGGCCGGCCATGCAGTGATCATGTTCTCGCAATGCGCCAAGGACGTGGCCGAGGGCTTCATTGAGACCCCGACCGCGCCGGTGAACGCGGCCTGCACCGCCGCCCTGAAGCCCACTTTCCATGTGCCGCCGCAGGCGCAATAAGACCGCAAGGAGAGACCGATGTCGCCAGAGCAGATCTTCGCCCTGATCGCCGCCTTGACGGCAGAGCCCGATCCCGAGGCCTTTGCCACGCTGAAAGCCGGCGGCGCGGATCCGGCCTACCCGGTCACGGTGGCGCCCTGTGCCCGCCCGGTCGCCCCGTCGGAGATCGACGGCAAGACCGTCATCTGCGGCACCATCGAGGTGCCCTTCGATCACCGCGCGCCGGATGGGCCGAAGATCGACATCGCCTTCAATCTCTACAAGGCGCATTCCCTGTCGCCCCAGCCCGATCCGGTCATCTACCTGCACGGCGGCCCCGGTGACGGCACCGTCAGCCGCGTCGCCAGAACCATCGGCTTCTTTGAACACCTGCGCGGGCGACGCGACATCATCGCCATCGACGAGCGCGGCGTGGACAGCAGCGCCCCCGAGATGGATTGCTATTCGACTTTGGGCGATCAGCTTGGCGATGTGGTCGACGCGCGGCTCGAGGGCCTTCAAATGACAGTGCTGGAGCAGGATTTCATATCGGAATGCCTGGCGGAGCTTGACGCAAAAGGCATCGACATTTCGCTGATCAACACCGAACAGAACGCGATGGATGTGCCCGCCGTGATGTCCGCGCTCGGCTATGACAGCTACAACATCTACGGCATTTCCTACGGCACCAAGCTGACGATGGAGATCCTCCGGCAGGATCCGCCGGGTATCCGCTCGGCCGTGATCGACGGCAACGCGCCACCCTGGCTGCCGCTCTACTCGATGTTCTGGCAATCCCATTCCGCTCCGATCCAGCTAAGCCTCGCACCATGCGAACGCGACCCGATCTGTGCCGAAGCCTATCCCGACATCACCGCCCGCACCTTCGCGCTGTATGAAACCCTGGGCGAGGCACCGGTCGACGGACCGAATGGACCGATCGACGTGGGCACCGTCTGGGGCGTGATCGACCAGCGGGTGGACGTGACGGGCAGTTACAAGGCCATCACCCCCTACATTCCATTGATGGTGACCCAGCTGGAACAGGGCGACACCACGATCATCGACCAGATCCTGTCCAGGGCGCTGCCGCCGGAGCCGGCCACATCCAGCGCCGAGGCCGCCCGGGCCGCAGCTCTGGCCGCCGGGTTATCCAACGCAGAGATGGCCCGGGTGGAGGCGATGCTGTCCGCCGCCGCGCATATCGAGATCGCGGAAAGCACGGTCGATCGGGCCGCGCAGGAGCTGGAAGGCTCTCTCGACGCCGACGCACGCGACACCACGCTGGCCGAGATCTTCGATGACCGCCTCGCCGCTGCGATCCGCGCCATGCCTGATCAGGCGGCACGCCTCGCTGTCGGGCGCGACTACCTCGATCTGCGCTTTGAAGAGCCATCAGCCGCGCGGCTGGTCACGCTGATCGAAACCCACATAACGGGCGACACCGCCGAGGCCCTGTCGGGGCTTGCCCGTCAGCTTGACGCGGCAGAGGTTGCGCGGGTCTTCGAGTTGATCCGTGACGACAACGAAGCCACCGTGCAGGACGTCGAGGGCGCGCTGCAACTCTATCTCTACGCCTGTCAGGAGGATTTCGCCGACGGCTGGAATTCGAGCGCGAAGTTCAGCCGGCTGATGGCCGAAGACGGCGCATGGGGGCCGCTCATGCAGGAGGCGATTGTCGACATGGTGGCGAGTTTCGAGACGGCGTGTCCCCTGTTCGAAAAGCACCCGCGCGAGGACTGGACCTCCGTTGGATCAAGCGACCGTCCCGTTCTGTCGATGAACGGAGAACTGGACACGCAAACCGCCGGAATTTGGGGCGAGCTTGCCGTGCAGGACTACAGCGACGCCCAGGTGGTCATGGTGCCGGAATCCGGCCACGGCACGATCCGCTTCAGCCAGTGCGCCAAGGACATCACCGCTGCCTTCATCGAGGACCCGGAGGGCGCGCTTGATACCTCCTGCGTCGAGGACCTGCGCCTTCCGGTCATGCTGCCGGACGGGACGATGCACCCTCTGCCTTATTGATGAGAACGGCGGGGGCCTGGGGCGTGCTTCCGCCTCGCGGCCACGCGACTTCACGATCGCCGACAGATTGTCGCGATGATGCTTTTGCGGTTCCTGCGACGCCCCCCTGTGCGGCGCCCGGGCCGCCGACCGGCTGTTCAGCGGCGCCTGCAACGATTTGATGGAAGGTGGATCGGGAAACGACCGCGCTTAGGGCGTCGACGATCACTTCATCGCCGGCCGCGAACGAGACGTCCGCGTTCAGGCAGCATCCGGCGGCGGGCGCGCTCACCCCGTCGTCATCGTCGAGCTCTCGGACATGGCTGTGTTGAAGGACCGGGTCGTGAATGGGTGACCGATACCTACGCCAGCTTATCGTTGTCGGTATGACATCGCACATCCGGCAAGTTACGACCCACCCCAAGCGCGCCGACCCCAGGCTGACGAAGCCTTTGAAGAGAACGCCAGCGCGGCTTGCGACTGTCGCCATGGCGAACAAGACGGCCCCGGATCATGTGGACTGTATTGACCAGAGACGAGCTCTGCAAGCCGCACGCCGTATGAGACGTAACCGGCCGGTAAGGACCGCAGCTCAAGCGACGGCCTTGGCCTCTTTGGATTGCGACACCCAGTTCCACGGCAGCCGGTCGTCGAGGCGGTTGATCTTGTGGTCGACGATGCGGGCCGGGATGTCTGCCGGATAGGCTTCGGGATCATGGCCGCTGAGTTTCGCGCTTTCGATGATCGTCATGGCTTCCGCGAAGGTCTCGCCCCCAGCGTTGGCTCCGGCGAAGAGCGTGAAGGAGGGCCAGCGGCAGAGCGCGACGCCGGAACTCATGCGACTTGATGCACTGCGCAAGCATGTGATCGGACGGCTGACAGACGGCTGGCCGCGCCGACGTGCGGTGCCAAGATCCGCTGCCTTGGGTGCGCGCCGGGGCCACGAGCGGGCGTTGCCCCGGCGCAATGGGTCAACCGCCGTAAAGCAGGTTTGGCAGCCAGAGCGCGAGCTGCGGGAAGGCCACGAGAATGACCACTGCCAGCCCGAAGAGCAGGAAGAACGGCACCGAGGCCCGCGCCACCCGTCCCAGTGGCCAGTTGGTCAGCCCCTGCAACACGAAGAGGTTGATACCGACCGGCGGCGTCAGCAGCCCGATCTCGACCATCAGCACCAGAAAGACGCCGAACCAGACCGGATCGTAGCCCGCCGCCGTCACCAGCGGCAGCGTCATCGGCAGGGTCATGACGATGATCGCCACCCCGTCGACGAAGATCCCCAGCAGCAGGTAGAAGACCGCCAGCAGCATGATCAGCGCCAGCGGATCGAGGTTCATCGCCCCGATGGCCGCGCCCAGTTCCTGCGGCAGGTGCAGGTAACCCAGCGTTGTGGAGAGCAGCGAGGCAGAGATCAGGATGATGCAGACCATGGTGCTGGTCTTCACCGTGCCGAGCAGGCTGGCGCGGACCAGGTCCCAGCTCAGCTCGCCCAGCAGGATCAGCACCACGAAGGCCGCCAGAACCCCCACCGCTGCCGCCTCCGAGGGCGTAGCAATACCGGAATAGATCGCGCCCAGCACGATCCCCATCAGCGCCACCACCGGCAGCAAGTCCAACGCCGCGCGCGCATAGTCGCGCAAGGTGAAGTTCTGGTGCCCGGCCGGGGCCACGCTCGGACGTATCAGCGCCATCAGCATGATGAAGGCGGAATAGAGCCCCGCCACCACCAGCCCCGGCAGCACCCCCGCCGCGAACAGCCGGCTGACGGAGACCTCGGCCAGAATGCCGTAGATGATCATCGCAATCGACGGCGGGAGCAGCAGTCCGAGGCTGCCCGCTCCGGCCAGCGAACCAACCGCCAGCCGTTCGTCATAGCCGCGTGATACCAGTTCCTTCGAGGTGATCTTGCCCACGGTGGCGGTGGTTGCCGCCGAAGATCCGCTGACGGCTGCGAAGAGCGTGCAACCCAGCACGTTGGTGTGCAGCAGCCGTCCGGGGATGCGGTCGACAAGCGGCGCAAGCCCCGAGAACAGACGCGCCGAGACCGAGGAGCGAAAGATCAGCTCGGCGACCCAGATGAACAGCGGCACCGCGGCCAGCTCCCAGGTGGAGGCGCTTCGATAGGTGATCGAGCCCGCGATCGAGAAGACACGGGTAAACGGCATACCCACGAGGAAATGCAGGCCGGCGAAGGAGACGAGCAGAAGCCCGGCAAAGATCCACACGCCACTCCCAAGCGTGACAACCAGCATCGCGATCAGCGCCAGTCCGGCGAAAAGCGGGTCCATGAATTCCCTTTCTGCCTGTCTCTACAGGTCGTTCTGAAGCGGATCGTCGCTGCCCGGCGGGACAGGCCCGGGCAGGTCGAAGATCTGACGCAGGATCCAGGCAAAGACCTGAAGACTGAATATCCCGAGCCCAAGGGCACAGACCGCTTCGGGGATCCAAAGAGGGATTTCCGCGATCGAGCTGGAGGTGCGGCCACGCTCGAAACTGCGCATCGCGGTTTTGGCGATGACCCAGGCGATCTGCGACGTCACCGCCAGCGTGGCAATCCCGCAAAGCGTTTCCAGCGCCCGGCGCGCCCGGCCAGAGAGCCGGTCGACAAGCAGCCCGACCCGCACCAGAGCGCAATGCTCGAACGCATAGCCGAGCGACAGGAAGGTGGCGCCTGCGATGGCATAGCCCACCATCTCGTCGAGCACGAAGGTCGAGCGGTCGACCAGCCGCAAACCGATCTCCAGCAGGATATGCAGCACCATCCCTACCACCAGCACAGCCGCCACCACGGCGGCGGCCTGCGACAGGGCAAAGACGCAACGCTGAAAGAGCATCGCCGGCCCGGTCTGGCCGGCGATGTCATGGGTGTCGGACATCCCGCTCATTCCGCGCGGAGTTCCTCGAAGGCGGCGAGGATCGAGTCCGCATCGTCGCCCATCTTGTGTTTCCACTCTTCGAGCGCCGACTGCGCGGCCTCTTTCAGCGTCGCCAGATAGGCGGGATCAACACCGGTGACGACGGTCATGCCGTGGCCTTCCATCTCGGCATAGTTCTGCGCCACGCGGTCTTCGAGCAGACCCCAGCCGAAATCCTCTGCGGTGGCGGCGGCTTCGGTCACCCAGGCCTTCTGCGCATCGGACAGCGCCTCGTAGACATCGCGGTTCACATGCACGAACTGCAGCGGCATCGCGTAGTTCACTTCGGTGAAATGCGACTGCTGCTCCCAGAGCTGCGCCGCCGCGCCGCCATCGGCGGAGGTCAGCACCGCGTCGATGGCGCCGGTGGAAAGCTGCGGCACGGTGTCGGCCCAGCTCAGCTGCACCGGGGTCGCGGCGGTATTGCCGAAGGTGATGGTGCCGTTGGCGTCGTAGGTGCGCAGCTTCACCCCGTCGAGTGCCTCCATCGAGTCGAGCGGCTTGTTGCCCCAAAGCCCGCTCGGCGGCCAAGGCGTCGCAAACAGCAGCACCTGGTTGTCGTCGGCCAGCACCGCCTCGTAATAGGGCTTGGCGATCTCGTAGAGCTGGCGCTCTTCCTCGGGGGTGGCGACCAGGAAAGGGATCGACGACAGGATGAACACCGGGTCGATGCCCGACCACGGCGTCGCGAAGGAAGAGGCGAGATCAAGCGCGCCATCGCCCACGGCGTCGTACTGGTCGATGGATTTGTATCCCAGCGCCGCGCCGTGATGGGCGGTCACCACCACATCGCCATCGGAAACCTCTTTCAGCGCTTCGATGAAGGTGTCCGCGGATTGCGCGTGCACCGAGTTCGGCGGGTATTCATTGGCCAGATCCCAAGTAACCGATTGCGCCCAGGCGGGCAGCGCGGCGACGGCGAGCGCCCCGGCGAGAAGCGGTGTGGTCAATGCGTTGGTCATGTTCTGATTTCCCTGTTGCTATAGTTGTTCTTGATCTGGCGGGGCGGCATGGTCCGCCCCGCCCATGCTCATCCGCGCCGCTGCGCGGGATAATTCCGGTCGAGAAAATCGGGGCTGTACTTGCCGGAAAGGGCATCCTCGGCGACGGCCTCGGGCGTGCGCTCGGCGGCGGGTCCGTAGCCGCCGGAGCCGGGCGTCTCGACGGCTATGGATTGATCGCGGCCAAGCGGCACGGCAGAGGGTTTGTTGGCCAGCACCGTCTCGTTGCCGTCGCCTTGCAGCACAAAGCGCCCGGGCCGCCCGTCGCCGCCACCGAAGATCCCCCAAGGTGCGTGGGAAAACCGCTCACCCGCGCCGTTGAAGGTACAGTCGTGATCCACCGGCGCGATCACCCGGCGCAAACCAGCGCCGCCGCGATACCGCCCTGCCCCGCCGGAGTCCGCGACAAAGCCGTAGCTGACCACGCGCAGCGGATATTCGGTCTCGATCGCCTCGATGGGCAGGTTGGAGGTGTTGGTGATATGGACCTGCACCCCGTCCTTTCCGTCACGATCGCTGCGCCCTCCGGCACCGCCGCCCAGCGTTTCGAGATAGAGATACGGCTTGCCGTTGCGCGGATCGATGCCCGAGAAGACGGCGGTGGTGTTGGCGCCGTTGGCGGCGCCGACGGCGGCATCGGGCAGCGCCGGGGCCAGGGCGCCAATGATCACATCCACCAGCCGCTGCGAGGTGTTCAGCCGCTGCGCCACCGGCGCGGGGGCGATGCAATCGACGATGCTGCCGCGCTCGGTCAGCAGTTCGCAGCAGTCCAGAATGCCCTCGTTATTGGCGATCTCCGGGTCGAGCAGCGTGCGCAACGCGTAGGCCACCGCCGCCTTCGACGCGTTGCGCGTCAGGTTGATGTTGCCCCTCACCTGCGGCGCCGAGCCGCGCAGATCGAACACCGCCCGGTCGCCGGTCACGCGGATCTCCAGCTTCAACGGAATGTCCGAAGTGCCGACGCCATCATCGTCCATCACGTCCTCGAAGCGATAGACCCCGTCGGGCAGCTCGGCGATGGCGGCACGCATCCGGTCGTGGGTACGCAGCAGAAGCGACTCCCAGACCTGCTCGATCAGCGCGGGACCATAGCGCTCGACGATCTCGCCGACCCGCCGCAACCCGAGGCGGCACGCCGCAATCTGGGCGAAATGGTCCCCCCGGCGCTCTTCGGGAATGCGGGCGTTGAGCAGCAGCAGGTCGAGGATGTCCTGCTGCAATTCGCCCTCACGGAAGAGCCGCACCAGCGGAATGCGCAGCCCCTCCTGATAGATTTCGGACATGCCGCCTGCCATGGACCCCGGCACCATGCCGCCGATATCGGCATGGTGGGCGATGTTGCAGACAAAGCCCAAGAGCGCGCCATCGACAAAGATCGGCGCCGCATAGTTGATGTCGGGCAGGTGCGTGCCACCCGCCGCGTGCGGGTCGTTGGCGACAAAGATGTCGCCTTCGCGGATGTCGTCCGGCGCATAGCGCGTCAGCACCGCCTGCATGAGCCCGGTCATCGAAGCAAGGTGAATGGGCAGCGACAGATCGGCCTGTACGATCAGCCGACCCTTGCGGTCGCAGATCGCCGTCGAATGGTCATGACGTTCCTTGATATTGGTGGAATAGGCGCTCTTCATCAGCGCGATGAAGGTCTCGTCCACCACCGAGCGGAAGGCCGACGAGACGATCTCGACGGTGATCGGATCGGGGCCGGCGTCGTTCGCAGCAGCTGGGGCGGTGAGTTTGTCATGACGGGTCACAGGTCGGTCTCCCCGCGGGTGATGAGAATGTTGAGCGCGTCGTCGACGCGCGCGCGGTCGCCGGGAAACAGCAGCAGGGTCGAGTCGAACTGGTCGATCACGGCGGGGCCGCTCAGCTCCGCACCGGAGGCGAGTTCGGCGCGGTCATAAACCGGTGTGTCGAGCGCGCGCTGGCCGGTGAACCAGACCGGGCGCGTGGACTTGGGCTGCGGCTCTCGCGAGGCGGTCGGGCTTTGCGGCGGGCTGCCGATCTGCGGCCGGGCGCCCTGCGGCGTCATGCGCAGCGCCATGATCTCGACCGGATCCTCGGGGTTGAAGAAGCCATAGGCCTGGGTATGTGCCTCAAAGAACGCCTGCTTGAGCGCCTCCAGATCGGTGACGCTGTTGCCGCCAACCGGAATCTGAAGTTCGTAATTCTGGCTGGTGTAGCGCATGTCGGCGACCAGCTTTGAGCTGCGCTCATCCTCTGGGACGGCCTCGGCTTCGAACCAGCTTTCGGCCTCGGCACGCATCTCGTCCGCCAACCGCGACAGCAGCGATCCCGCCCGGTCGTCGAGCGCGATGCGCTGCGACCGCACGAGGCTCTCCGAGCGTCCGGCGACCAGCAGCCCCTCGGCGCAGAGGATGCCCGGCAGCAGCGGCACGAGGATCTGCCGGATCCCAAGCGCGCGGGCGCAGGCCTCGGCATGCAGCGGACCGGCACCGCCGAAGGGCATCAGCGCGAAATCGCGCGGATCGTGACCGCGCTCGACCGAAATGGCGCGGATCGCGCGGACCATATTGGCGGCCATCACGTCGAGAATGCCGCGGGCGGCGGTCTCGACGGCGACTCCCAGGCGCTCGGCCACCTTGTTCACCACGCGGAAGGATGCGTCCACATCGAGGGACATGTCGCCGCCGAGCAGACCGCTGGTCGACAGCCGTCCCAGCACAACGTTGGCATCCGTCACCGTGGCCTGGTCCCCGCCTCGCCCGTAGCAGGCAGGGCCTGGGCGCGCACCGGCGCTGGCGGGACCGACCTTCATCAGCCCGTCGCGGTCGAACCAGGCGAGCGAGCCGCCCCCTGCGCCCACCGTGTTGATGTCGACCATGGGCATGCGCACCGGGAACTCCGCCACGTCGCGGTCGAAGGCCAGCCCGATGGTGTGGTCGCGGATCAGCGCCACATCGGCGCTGGTGCCGCCCACGTCGAAGGTGATGACATTGGCGATGCCCGACTGCATCGCGGTGTGGATCGCGCCGTTCGCCCCGGCCGCCGGTCCGGACATGGCGGTGCGGATCGGGAATTCCCGCGCGGTCTCGACCGACATCAGCCCGCCGCTCGACTGGTTTACGCCAAGGCTCGAGCCGGGCGAGCGCGCCGCCACCTCGCGCTCCAGCGTGCGCATGTAGTCGGCGAAGGCCGGTTGCAGATAGGCGTTGAGCAGCGTCGTGGAGGAGCGTTCATACTCGCGGAATTCCGGCATCACATCGGAGGAGGCCGAGACCGCCACATTCGGCAGCGCCTCTTGGATGCGCGCCTTCACCGCCTGCTCATGCGACGGGTTGAGATAGGCGAAGAGGAAGGCGATGGCGACCGCCTCGACCTTTTCGGCGCGCAGCTCTGCGATCACCGCATCGACGCTGGCCATGTCGAGTGGCTCGACCACGGCACCGTCGGCGCCGACCCGTTCGGTCACCTCGAACCGCAGGTGGCGCGGGGCGAGCGGCGGCGGGAAATCCGCCTTGAGGTCGTACATCTTGGGGCGGATCTGACGGCCGATCTCGACCAGATCGCGGAAGTTGCGGGTGGTCACCATGGCCACCTTGGCGCCGGTGCGCTGGATCAGCGCGTTGGTTGCCACGGTGGTGCCGTGTCCGATGGAGCGCACGTCGGCGAGATCGAACCCCGCCTTTTCCGCCAGCGCGTCGAGCCCCGCAATGATCGCCTCCGCCGGATTGGCGGGTGTGCTCGACACCTTGTTCAGCGCGATGCGCCCGCTGTCGCATTCGATGGCGCAAAGGTCGGTGAACGTGCCTCCGACATCCACGCCTATCGTCCAAGTTCCGGCCATATTCTGCATCCTTGTCGTATTACAATAAAATACACTGTGTATTTTTGATTCGCGTCAACGTGTTTCCGCCTGCAGGATTAGATCTTGGAAAACGCGCATGCGCGGATGTATACCGTGCTTGCAATTAATGCTGCGGAGGCAGGGAAATGGCGAAGAAGCCGGCAGTGTCGAAACCGGCTCCCGAGCGCGGCGCCGAGCATGTCTACCGCATGCTGCGGCAGGCGATTCTGTGCATGGAGCTGCGGCCCGGATCGGATCTGGACGAGCTGGAGATCTCGTCCCGCTACGCGGTGTCGCGCACGCCCGTGCGCGAGGCGCTGATCCGTCTCACCGCCGAGGGGCTGGTGCAGGCGGTACGCGGGCGCGGCTCACGCGTCGCGGCGATGAACCTCTTCGATTTGCGAGATTTTTTTGAATCTCTCGACCTGCTCCAGCGGGCCCAGACGACACTGGCCGCGCTGCGCCGGAGCGCCGAGGAGCTGCGCGAGATCGAGGCCGCCGAACGCGATTTCGAAACGGCCGCGGCGGGACGCGACGTCGATGCGCTCACCGAGATGAATTTCCGCTTTCACCTGGCGATCAGCCAAGCGGCGCATTCGCGGCATCTGCATCACGGCTACGAGCGCGCGCTGATCGAGGGCATGCGCGTGGGCCATGTCAGTTTCATCGAACATGACGGCACGCAGGCGCGCTTGCAGGAGCATCTCGACCGCACGATTGCCGATCATCGCGAAATGGTTTCTTTCATCCGCGATCAGGATACGGAGGGCGCCGAACGCGTCGCCACCCGCCATGTGGAGCTGTTCCGCAACCGCATCGTGACGACCGTACTGTCGCCGGACGCGACCCGCAGGGTGCAGATTCTGAACTGAGGCGCCAAGGGCCACCCCTGGCGCCAGAGATCACCAAACGCGGTCGAGCAGGGACAGCCAGTTCTCGCCCATCACGCGGCGGATCTTGGTCTCGGTCCAGCCGGCGCGGTGCATGGCGGCGGTGAGGTTCGGGAAATCGGCAATCGAGCCGAGCCCATCGGGGAACTCGACCTCCCAGATTTCGGTGAGTTGACGGGCGTAACCCTTGTCGCGGTTGAGATACTCGAAGAACTTCGCGCCGTAACCCATGGTGAAATCGGTGCCGAAGCCCACGCGCTCCTCGCCCACGAGGTTTACGATGTAGTCGATGGCGGCAACGTAATCGTCGACCGTCGCACCGTTGCCGGCGGCGAGGAAGGGCGGGAACATGGTCACGCCGACGAACCCGTCATGCTCGGCGATGAAACGGAGCTGCTCGTCGCTCTTGTTGCGCGGGTGCGCCTTGAGCCCGGCGGGCAGGCAGTGCGAATAGGCCACTGGCTTTTTCGAGGCGAGGATCACCTCCTGCGAGGTCTTGGGACCCACATGGCTCAGGTCGCAGAGCATCCCCACCCTGTTCATCTCGGCCACCACCTCGTGGCCGAAATCGGAGAGCCCGCTATCGGTGGTCTCGTAGCAGCCCGAGCCCACGAGGTTCTGGGTGTTGTAGGTCATCTGGACGATGCCCACACCTTGCTCCTTGAAGAGCTCGATGAACTCGAGCCGGTCCTCGAAGGCCGAGGTGTTCTGGAAGCCGAGCACGATCCCGGTCTTGCCCGCGGCCTTGGCGGCGCGGATGTCGGCAACGGTCTTCGCCTTCACGATGAGATCGGCGTTCTCGCGGAACTGCGTGTTCCACGCGCCGATCGCCGACATGGTGTCGCGGAAATTCTCCCAGACCGAACAGGTGCAGTTGGCGGCGGTGAGCCCGCCCGCGGCCATCGCCTCGAAGACCGGGCGGCCCCAGTCTGAGATGATGAGCCCGTCGAAGACGATGAGATCGTCGTGCAGCGTGGTCATTTGGTGGTCCTTCGGTCAGAGATAGATGTTGCGCACAATGGCGTCGTGATCGCCCGCCATGGCGCGGACGTCGCCGCCATCCACCACCTCGCCGTCACTCAGGACGATGAAGCGGTCGGCGGCGCGGAAGGCGAGCTTGAGGTTCTGCTCGACCATCAGCATGGTCACGCCGTCCTCTTTCAACGTGTCGATGATGCGGGCGATCTCTTCGCAGAACTGCGGCGAGAGGCCGCCCGAGGGCTCGTCGAGCAACAGGAGCCGGGGCCGGGACATGAGCGCGCGGCCGATGGCGACCATCTGCTGCTCGCCGCCCGAGAGCGTTCGGGTCGCTTGCTTCCGTCGCTCCTTCAGACGCGGGAAGCGCTCGTAGATATGGGCCAGCGTCTGCGTCAGTTCCTTGCCGCCTCGGCGCATGGCGCCGAGCCGCAGGTTGTCCTCCACGGTGAGGTCGGGAAAGAGATCCCGTGCCTGGCTCACCTGCGCGATGCCAAGCGCAAAGATCCGGTGCGGCGGCAGTCCCGCGGTCTCCTGGCCGTCGAATAGCACCGAGCCGGCGCTTGGGCGGACAAAGCCGCAGATCGCGTTCATCGAGGTCGACTTGCCCGAGCCGTTGGCGCCGAGCAGGGTGAGGCACTCGCCCGGCACCACGTCGTAGGAGGCGCCGCGCAGGATCGGCTTCTTGCCGTAACCCACGTGCAGGTCTCGGATTTTCAGGAGCGGTTCAGGAGTGTCCAAGGTAAGCCTCCAGCACGGCGCGGTCTTCGCGGATTTCCTCTGGCGTGCCCTCGGCGATGCGCGCACCTGCGGCCATCACGAGGATCCGGTCGGCGGCGGCCATCACCAGCTCGACCGCATGTTCGATCAGCAGGATGCCGACGCCCTTCTCTCCGGCAAGACGGTGGATGATCTCCATCATCTGCGCGCGGGCCACCGGCGACAGCCCCACCGCCGGTTCGTCGAGCAGCAGCACCGGCGGGTCGGAGGCGACGGTGCGCACGATCTCGACGATGCGCTGCTGCCCGCCCGAGAGGTCCCCGGCCCGGGTGTCGGCCATGTGGTCCATCGACATGAGCTTCAGCAGCGCGCGGGCCCGCTGGATGTTGTCGGCTTCGGATTTCAGCGCCTTCGAGCGCCCGAGCAGGATGTCGAGGAACGAGCCGTGGGTCTGCGCGTGCAGCCCGGTCAGCACGTTCTCGAGCACGGTCAGGGCCGGGAACAGCCCGCCATTCTGGAAGGTGCGGCGGATACCCTGCTCGGCGATCTCGTGCGGGGTGAGCCGGGTCAGCTCCTGCCCGCGCAGGTGTACGGTGCCTGCGGTCGGCGTGACATAGCCCGAGATCGCGTTGAACAGCGTCGACTTGCCGGCACCGTTCGGTCCGATCACCGCGCGGACGTTGCCATCCTCGAGGGTAAAGGATACGTCGTCGAGCGCGGTCAGCCCCGAGAAGCGGACCGAGAGGCCCTCGACTGTCAGAAGCGTGCTCATGGGGCCTCCCGGTAGAAACGTTCGACGAAGATGGGCGAGACCCGGCGCAGCAGGCTCGCGAGGCCCATGGGCATGGCGACCAGCACGCCCGCAACGATCAGGCCGAAGAACAGCTCTTCCATGCCGGGAAAGGCGCGCAGGTATTCCGGCAGCGCGGTCAGCAGCACCGCGCCGAGTACGGCGCCGAGCACCGAGCCCAGCCCGCCCACCAGCACCATCGCGAAGGAGGCGATGAGATGCAGCATGCCGAAGCTCTCCGGAAAGACGTGTCCGACATGGCGGGCAAAGAGCGCCCCGGCGCAGCCCACCACGAAGCCCGACCACATGAAGGTCACGAGGATCACCCGCGCCGTGGGAATGGCAAGCGAGGCGGTGGCGATCTCGTTCTCGCGCACCGCCATCACGGCGCGGCCGAAATGCGAGCGCATCAGGTTCAACGTGGCCTTCACCAGCAGCACGGTCACCGCGAGGAAAATGTAGAACTTCAGCGTGTCATCGGTGAGCGATACGCCCAGCAGCGTCTCGCGCGGCATCGGCATGCCGTCGGTGCCTCCGGTCAACGGCTTGGCGTGCAGGTAGGCCCAACGCATCAGCTCGCCGAAGGCCAGGGTGATGATCGCGAGGTAATAGGTGCGGATGCCGCGCAGCGCCGCAGCAGAGGCGAGAAAGCCCCCCAGCGCGCCGAAGGCCCCGGCCAGCGGAATGGTCAGCAGCCACGGCACGCCGAGCTTGGCCGCTAGGATCGCCGAGCTGTAGGCGCCGATCCCGAAGAAGGCCGTGTTGGCAAAGGCGAGCTGGCCGAGATTGCCGATGGTGAGGGTGAAGCCGAGTGTCACCAGCACCGAGACCAGCATGCCGTTGGCGATGAACTGGGTGTAGGGGTTGGTGGCGAGCGGCAGCAGGAGCAGCACGGCGGGCACGGCCCAGAACAGCAGCGTGCGCGTCTTGCGTTGGCGGGCGGAGGGCATGATCTGGCTCATCGGATCACACCTTCACCACGGCCTTGCGGCCGAAGAGCCCCTGCGGCCGGATGAACAGCACCGCCACGATCACCACGTAGGCGGTGATCTCGATCAGCGCCGTATCGAGGTAAGCGCCGGCATATTGCTCGGCGATGCCCAGCAGTACGCCGCCCAGCACCGCGCCGCCCAGCGAGCCGAAGCCGCCCAGCGTCATGGCCGCGAACCCCTTGATCAGGAACGATGCCCCAAGATCGGGATGCAGCAGCGAGACCGGCGCCACGAGGATGCCGCCAAGCGCGCCCAGAGCCGCGCCGACCCCCCAGGAGAAGTCGTTGAACCGGTCGACATTGAGACCGATGAGCCGCGCGCCGCGCGGGCTCTGGTAGACCGCCTGCACCATCTTGCCGAGGTCGGTCAGGGCCATCAGCCCGAAGAACAGCAGCAGCAGGACAAGCACGGTGCCGATGATGAACACCGCGTCGCCGGTGATCACGAGGTCGCCGACGAAAATCGGGGCCATGTCGAAGACCGGCGGCATCGGCAGCACCTCTCGGCCCCAGACCATGCGCGCGATGCCGCGCAGCAGGTAGCCCGCCGCGATGCACATGAGCGCCAGCCCGATATGCGGGCCGCCGCGGATCGGACGGATCAGGCCGCGGTTGAACATCACCCCCAGCACGAACATCGCGATCATCGCCAGCGCCGCCGCGGGGAGGAAGGCCACGCCCGCCAGCACCACGAGCACGTAGGACAGGAAGGCCCCTGCCATGACGAAATCGCCATGTCCGAAATTCACCACTGTTGTCGAGCGGTAGACCACCGTCAGCGACAGCGCGATGAGCGCATAGATCATGCCCTGGGAGAGACCTCCCAAAGTCAGCTGCATCAGCATGTTGTCTGCTCCTTGAAAAGACCGGGCGCGACGGCTGCCGCGCCCGGCAGTCGGGGAGGTGTCAGTAGGGCTGGCCCCAGGCCTTGAGCACGGTCGGCTCGCCATCGACGAAGCCCGCCACCGCCGAGCCCTTGACGCCCTGGTGGTCGTCGGCGGTCCAGGTGATCGGGTCCGACAGGATACCGGTGTCGAAGTCGCGCACCTCTTCCAGTGCCGCCATCAGCTTGGAGCGGGTGAGCTCGGGCCCCACCGCTTCCAGCGCCGAGACCAGCGCCTCGGCGGAGCCGATCGAGACGAAGGAGAAGGTCGAGAGCTCTTCGTCCGGGTAGTACTTGTGGATCATCTCGCCCCACGGCTGCATCAGCGGGCCGTCGAGATTGTCGACGTAGGAGTGGATCACGTAGTAGTTCTTCACCGTGTCGAAATCGCCGGTGCGCTTCAGGGTGTTCTCGAGGTCGGTGCCTGCGGTGCCCATGACCGGGACGTCACCCATGCCGTATTTCTTCAGATCCCGCAGGAAGATGGCGGTCTCGGCCTCGTAGAGGGCCGCGATGATGAAATCGGGCTTTTCCTGCCGCAGCTTCAGCACCTGCGCGGTGGCGTCGGTCTGGCCGCGCTCCATGGTCAGCTCGAGCGAGGGGGCGACGCCATTCTCTTCCAGATAGTCGCGGGCCGGGTTCGAGTAGGAATGCGCCCAGTCGTTCGAGTGCTCGATGATCGCCACGTTGCTGGTGTCGGGCTTCGACAGCACGAAGGCGGCCATTGCGCGCCCGTTGGCGCGGCCGGTGGGAACGCCGTGGAAGATATTCCCGGCCAGAGGATCGGAGATCGAGTCGCTCACCGCGTGGGCGACGATCCACGGCAGGCCTGCCTCCTCGATGGTCGGCCGCAGCGCCAGAGCCACGCCCGAGCAGGAGTTGCCCTGCAGCATGAAGACCTCGTCCTGCGAGATCAGCTTCTTGGCGGCGGCGAGCCCCTTGGCGCTGTCGCAGGCGGTGTCTTCCTGCACCGCCACGAGCTTGCGCCCGTGCACGCCGCCCTCTTCATTGACCTTGTCGTAATAGGCCATCATGCCGATCAGCGCCTTGCTGTAGGACGAGGCGTTGCCCGAGAACGGCCCCATCACGCCGATGGTGATGGCATCGTCGGTCAGGCCCTCGGTTTCCCACTCCGCGTCCTGCGCAAGGAGCGGGCTTGCCGCAAGGCCGGCCGCAGCCAGTAGGGAGATATACTTCTTCATCGTGGTCTCCTGTTGGATCTCAGTTGGTGTGGTGCGATCTGACGCCGCATTGGGGGAAGGATATGCCCGTATATTTAAAACCGACCAGCTTGTTTGTTTTTGAGTTAACCGTTCTCCGCCGGCCGGACATGCACCGCGATCACCGCCTTCAGTGCCGCGAGCATCTCGAGGAAATAGGCTTCGTCCCGGCGCAGCACGGCCTGAACCGCCATGCCGCGGAAGACGTTCATCGCAAGGTTCAGCGCGACCCGCGACGACACCACGCTGGGATCGACCGCCACGAAGGTGCGCGACCAGGTGGTCTCGAAGCGCTCGTGCAGGTCGAGGATCAGCGGCGCAAGCTGGCGCCGCAGCTCGTCATCGCCGCGGGCGGCGACGATGATCTCGAGCGAGGAATAGAACCAGTCGCCGTTCAAGACGCCATCCCAGATCGCATCGAAAAAGGCGTCGTAGCTCAGTCGCCCGGCCCGCAGCTCGCCGGCGAGGGTTTCGAGACCGGTGGCGAAATTCGCGAACATTTCTTCGGTGGCCGCGACGATGAGGTCCATTTTGCCGGGGTAATGATGGGTCTGCGCCCCGCGCGAGACCCCTGCCCGCTTCGCGATCCCCGCGGTGCTGGTGTTGGCATAGCCAACCTCCATCAGCGACTGGATTGTCGCATCAAGCAACAGCCTCCGGGTCTTGGCGCTGCGCTGATCCTGGGTTCTGCGTGTGGTCACGGTCATGTTGCCTCCATATACAAACAGGTCGGTTTGTTTTTATGATTCTGTCAAGTGTAGCGAACTCTCTCACGCAAGGGAGGACTGTCAGCCCCCTGGCGTGCTCAAGAAAACGGCACCGGACCCGAGGATCCTTGAAGCTCGGCCGCGAGACCTGTGTCAAAGACACCGCGCCGGCCTGAGGGTCCCACGCCTGTGTCCTGCTGTCGCCTTGGGCGATACCGGTATCTTCCGTCTGCTCGTGGTTCGGAAAATGGCGCAGCGTCTCGAGGCCGAAGGCCGCGAGGAAGCGCGCGGTGATCACACGAGCACAAGACGCCCTGTGACGGGTCCTCCAGGGGCCCGCCCCAAGCAATCTCGATCCGTGCAGCCGCGAGATCGGGTCGCGGTTGATTTTCTCGCCGAAGATCTCTTACAGCGGGTCTGCCAACCTGGTCATGTCCGTGACGAAAGGCAGCGCAAGCGCGACCCATCAGGCGGTCGTTCCTGCATCATATCGAAAGGCCAGAGGGAAAGGCCGTCCGACCTGGCCTTTCGATATGGGATTGCAGAGAGCTTATAAAGGCCCGGGCGCAAGGCGGCGCTGAACTCAGCGGCCCCGTCAAGGAGCCCCAAGCGCGTTGAGTTCGCGGATCTCGTCCACGTTGGCGGTGTCTGCAAAGACCTTCACGCTGTCGCCCCGGGGATCAGACAGCGAGGAAGCCGCCATCAACCGGCACCACCGCCCCAGTCATCATTTTCGCATCGTCCGAGAGCATCATGGCGATAGTCTCGGCCACCTCGTCTGCCTCCGCGAACCGCTCCATCGGGTGGCGCACCATCATCGGCTGCGCCTTGACCGGATCGGACCAGGCTTCGGCGGCAAGCTCGGTGAGGGTGATCGTGGGCGCGACACAATTGACCCGGATGCCATGTGGACCGAACTCCTTGGCCATGACCCGGCTCGCGCCTTCTAGCCCCGCCTTGGAGGCGGCATAGCAAAGATGTTCGGCAAACCCGCGATGCCCTGCGATCGAGGTGATGTTGACGATGGCCCCTCCGCCGCCCGCATCCACCCGCGCCCGCGCGAACTCCTGACAGGTGATCAGCGCGGCGCGCAGGTTGATGCCCATGACCGCCTCAAAGCCCGCTTCGGTCATCTCGAAACTCGACTCGAGCACGTTGATGCCTGCGCTGTTGATCAGCATGTCCGCAGGTCCGGCCTTGACCATCGCGGCGCGCGTCGCGGCTGCATCGCCAAGATCGGCCTGAACGGTGGCGCAGCCGATCTCGGACGCGAGACTGTCCAGGTCGGCCTGGGTGCGGGTGATCGCCACGACATCGGCGCCGCGCGCGGCCATGAAACGCGCGCAAGCGCGCCCGATCCCTTTGCCGGCGCCGGTGATGATGACGGTCTTGCCAGTGAAATCCATCGCGGTTCTGTCCTTGTGTTTGCGTCTCTAGTCGGTGAGGGCCGCCATCCGCGCGCGGCTCTCCCGCGCGAGCGTCTGGAAGGCGAGGAATGTGTCGTAGCGCGCGCCATGCAGCATTGCGGTCCGCCCTCCCGAGGGGGCGGAGCGGGTCGCCACGCGCGACATGGCGGTCATGGCTGCTGGCAGGTCGTCAAAGGCTCCGGCGGCCACGGCGCCCAGCATTGCCGATCCCAGCAGTACCGGCTCCTTGCATTCGATGATCTCCACGACACGGCCGGTGGCATCGGCCAGCATCTGCCGCGTGAGCGGATGTGCTCCGGCACCGCCCGAGACCGAGATCGTCCGCGTCGGCGCACCGTTCGCGTCCTGCGTCTCGATGATCTGTCGCAGCCCGTAGCACAGCCCGCACAGGCCTGCGGCATAGAGGGCCACAAGTGCGTCGATGCCCTGCTCCATCCCCTGTCCCACGATGATCGCGCGCGCCTCGGGATCCGCAAAAGGTGCGCGGTTGCCGAGGAACTCGGGCACCACGTGCAGATCGTCAGCCAACCGCAGCGCGCCGCCTGCGTCGCCACCAAGCGCCAGCGCGCGATCGGCGAGAAACGGCATCAGCGCCTTGCCCTCGGCGCGCGCCATGCGTTCGGCCTCGGCATGGGCGGGGTGCAGTGTCACGAGATGCGCGAGCGCGGCCCCGGCGGCGCTTTGCCCACCTTCGTTGAGCCACATGCCCGGGACCATGGCGGAATAGTAGGGCCCCCAGACCCCGGGCACGAAGGCCGGCTCGGCGGTCGTGGTCATGGTGCAGGACGAGGTGCCGAAGACGTAGCCGAGGCAGTCACTCGCCGTGCCTGCGCCGCCCTCGGCGGCGACCGTGCCTATCCCGCCCGCATGGGCGTCGATCAGGCCCGCCGCCACGGCGATTCCGGGCCGCAGCCCCATCTGGGCAGCCGCCGCCGCAGTCAGCCCCTGCCCGAGCGCTGTGCCGGGGGTCACCACCGATGCCCCGATCCGGGCAAAGCTCTGCTTCGCGAGATCGCCAAGCCCGATGGCGTGGAAATAGGCGGGATCGAAGCGCCCCTCGTGGGCCAGGTAGGTCCATTTGCAGGTCAGCGTGCAGGACGATCGATCCAGCGCTCCGCTCGCTTTCCAGGTCAGGAAATCGGTCAGGTCAAAGAACTGCTCCGCCGCTGCGTAGGTCTCGGGCCTGGTCTCCTTGAGCCACAGCAGCTTCGGCGTCTGCATCTCGGGCGAAATCCGCCCGCCGACATATTTCAGAACGTCGTGATGGCCCTCGTTGATCCGCGCCGCCTGCTCCGTGGCGCGATGGTCCATCCAGACGATGATATCGCGTTCGGGCGCGGCGTCGTCGCTGACCGGCAGGCCGCCCTCCGGCCCCATCACCACGAGCGAGCAGGTGGCATCGAAGCCGATGCCCGTCACCCGCGCCGTATCGAAGCCAGCGATCGCATCCTGCACCGAGGCACAGACCGCGTCCCAGACCTGCGCCGAGCTCTGCTCGACGAGCCCCGCGTCGTCGCGGTGCATGGCGATGTCGCGCTTGGCGGTGGCGAGAAGCGCGCCCTCGCGGTCGAAGACACCCGCCCGTGCCGAGCCCGTGCCCACGTCGACGCCGATAAAGAGATCCGTCATGGTCATTCCTTCCTCTCCGGTGTCCCGGAAAGACCTGATGCGGCGGCGCCCCCCCCAAGCGAGGAAAGGCGCCGCCGCGCCTTGCTCACATCCGCTCGAACGCCGACGGCATCACGATCAGGTCGCGCACCGTCACCTGCCGCTTGCGGGTGAGCATGTATTCCAGCGCGTCGGCGACCTCTTCCGGGTCCATGAGCGCGCCGGCTTCCTTGGCCTTGCGCAGGTTTTCTTCTGGCCAGTCGGCCAGCAGCGCCGAGACCACGGGCCCGGGCGAGACCTGCGCCACCTTCACGCCATAGGGGATCATTTGCCGGCGAATGCCCTGCATGAAGCTGGTGATCGCCCATTTCGAGGCGGAATAGACCGGCTCCCAGTAGGCCGGGTAGTGCCCGGCGATGGAATTCGTCACCACGATGTCGCCGGTCCTGCGCTCCATCATGTGTGGCAGCACGGCGTGAATGTTCTTCATCACCGCGTTGACGTTGAGGTTCAGCATCCGGTCGATGGTGGCCGGATCGCTCTCCCACAGGTCGCCGCCGATATAGCTGCCCGCGTTGCAGTAGAGGATGTCGATCTGCCCGGTCTTGGCGAGGATCTCGGGCACCATGGCATCGCAGCTCTGCGGGTCCAGAAGGTCTGTCACCTGCGCCACGGCCTTGTCGCCGTACTTGGCGGTCAGCTCGGACAGCGCGGCCTCGTTGCGGTCGGTCATGACCACGGTGCAGCCGTTCTTCAGCAGCATCTCGGTGGCGGCAAGGCCGATGCCCGAGGCCGCGCCGGTGACGACGGCGACCTTGCCGTTCAGCTTCTCAGACATGTGTGTCTCTCCTTCGTATGTGCGGAGGCGGCAAAGGTGAGGGCCGTGGGGCCCGTCACCATTCGCGGCCGATATAGATGGCCAGCAGGATGATCAGGCCCTTGATGACATCCTGAAGGTACGGGTTGATCCCCATGAGGTTCAGACCGTTGTTGAGGATGCCCAGAAGCACCGCGCCGATCAGCGTGCCGAGGATCAATCCGCGCCCACCGGCGATGGCGGTGCCGCCCAGTACGACCGCCGCGATGGCGTCGAGCTCGAAGCCGACCCCGGCATTGGGCTGGCCTGACATCAGGCGCCCGGTGAGGATCAGCGCGGCGAAGGCCGAGGTCAGGCCGGAGATGCCGTAGACCGTGAGCTTGACCATCTGGGTCTTCACGCCGGACAGCTTGGCCGCCAGCTCGTTGCCGCCGATGGCATAGACGTGGCGCCCGAACGGGGTGCGCTGCAGCAGGACCCAGGCGAGGGCGTAGACGATGACCATGGCGATGACGGGCACAGGCACGATGCCGATGCGGCCGATGCCGAACCACGAGATCCACGACGGGATGCCCGAGATCGGGTAGCCGCCCGAGTAGAGCAGCCCGAGGCCGCGGGCGATGCCCATTGTCGCCAGCGTCACGATGATGGCGGGCATCCGGCCCCAAGCCACCATCACGCCGTTGAAGATGCCGAGCCCGACACCGACCCCCAGCCCCGCCAGCAGGCCGACCCATCCGGGCAGCCCCATGTTGACCATGAGCCCCGCCGCGATGGTGCCCGACAGCGCCATGACCGCGCCGACCGAGAGGTCGATGCCGCCGGTGAGGATCACGAAGGTCATGCCCACGGCGAGGATCGCCACGATGGACACCTGCCGCAGCACGTTCATGATATTGCCCACCGAGAAGAAGTTCTCGGACGCGAACCCCATCAGGATCGACACCACGATCAGACCGATCAGTGGCAGCGCCAGCGGCGAGTGGAGCACCCACCGCAAGCTGAACCCGCCCTGCTTGCCGTCCTCTGCTGTGTTTGTTGCGTTATGCGACATGACGAACCCTCCCGGTCGTGGCGTGTGTCATGATTTCCTCGGCATTGATCGCGTCGCCCTCCAGGGTGGCGACGATGCCGCCCTGCCGGAACACGCAGACCCGGTCGGACATGCCGATGACTTCGGGCAGCTCCGAGGAAATCATGATGATGGCGTAGCCCTGCGCGGTGAACGCGCGCATGAGCTGGTAGATCTCGGCCTTGGCGCCGACGTCGATGCCGCGCGTGGGCTCGTCGAAGATCAGCACCTTCATCTGGTGGTTCAGCCAGCGGGCGATGACCACCTTCTGCTGGTTGCCACCCGACAGCGTGTCGACCCGCGCCATCGGCCCCTGCGCCTTGACCCGGACCTGCCCCATGGCGGTCTCGGTGGCCGCGCGCTCCTTCTGGAGGTCGATGAACCAGTGACCCTTGCGGTACTTGCCGTAGTTGTTGAGCGAGATGTTCTGCAGGATCGAGAAGCTGGTGATCAGCCCCTGTTCCTTGCGGCTCTCGGGCAGCAGGCCGATGCCGTGGGCGAGCGCCTCGGCGGGCTCTTTGAAGCGGGTCTCCTCGCCGTCGACCATGACCTTGCACCTTGCCGCCGGGTAGGCGCCCAGCATGGCCAGCGCTGTCTCGGTGCGCCCGGACCCGACCAACCCGGCAAAGCCGAGGATCTCGCCCTCGCGCAGCACGAAATCGGAGATCGGCCCGCCCTTGCGCAGCTGCACCTCCTCGCATTCGAGCATCACCTTGGCACCGGGACGGGGGCCGGGCTTCTCGGGAAAGCTGTTCTCGATCCGGCGCCCGACCATCATCTCGACCAGCCGGTCATTGTCGGTCTCGGACACCAGGCAATCGCCGACATACTCGCCGTCCCGCAGCACGGTGATGCGGTCGCAGATCTCGAAGATCTCCTCGAGATGGTGCGAGATGAAGATGATGGCCACGCCCTGCTTGCGCAGCTCGCGCATGACCTTGAAGAGGTGCTCGACCTCCGACGGGGTGAGCGTGGCGGTGGGCTCGTCCAGCACGAGGATCCGCGCGTTGAGCGACAGCGCCTTGGCGATCTCCACGAACTGCTGCTCGGCGACCGAAAGCTTGGCAATCGGCACGTCGAGCGGCACGTTCACCTCGAGCCGGGCGAGGATCTCCTTGGCGCGCTTGCGCATGGCCTTGCGGTCCAGCAGGCCAAAGGGGCCGCGGATCTCGCGAGCAAGGAACATGTTCTCGACTGCCGTCAGGTAGGGGATGAGGCTGAATTCCTGAAAGACGATGCCGATGCCGGCCTCGATGGCCTCGTCGTAATTGGCGAAGTGACGGGTCTCGCCCTCGATGGTGATGGTCCCCTCACTGGGCTTCAGGATGCCGGTGAGAATCTTCATCAGGGTTGACTTGCCAGCCCCGTTCTCGCCCAGCAGCGCGTGGACCTCGCCGGCGCGCACATCGAGGTCGACCCCGTGCAGCACCTGGATGGTGCCGAAGCGTTTCTTGATGCCGGTCAGTTGCAACATGGGAACGGTCCTTGGTCCTGAGGGGAAGCCGCGGGGGCTTGGGCCGGCCACCCCCGGGCGGGGATGGCCGGGGCAGCGGCTTACCAGCTGAAGTCGGCGGCGTTCTCGGCGTCGATCACGCTCACGTCGATCGGCACCTCGGAGGGCACCACGCGCGCGCCCCACTTCTGCGCCAGCGCCATGGCGAGGCCGACGCGCACCTGGTCGCGCGGGAACTGGGCCGTGGTCTCGATGAACGGACCACCTTGCGCGATGGCGGCCACCGCCTCGGGGGCTCCGTCGACCGAGGTCAGCTTGATGTCTCGGCCAGAGCCCTGGATCGCGGCCAGCGCGCCCATCGCGCCGCCGTCATTGACCGAGAAGATCCCGGCCAGGTCCTGGTGCGATTGGATCATGTTCTCGACCACGCCAAGCGCCACCGAGCGGTCCTGGCGGCCGTTCTGGGTGTCGACGAGGGTGACGCCCTCGAACTCGTCCAGCGCTGCCTTGCAGCCCTCGACCCGCTCGAGGATCGGCACCACCGGGATCCCATCGAGGATCGCCACCTCGCCCTCGCCACCGATGGCCTCGGCCAGGTACTTGCAGGACTGGTAGCCAGCGTCGCGGTTCTTGGAGCCGACGAAGGTGTCGACCGGGCCGTTGGCGTTGGCATCAACGGCGACGACGATGACGTCCTGCGCCTTGGCCATGTGCACGGCGCTCTCGATGCCGGCGCTGTCGGTCGGGTTGAGCAGCAGGATGTCGATGCCTTGGGTCAGCATGTCCTCGACGTCCGAGATCTGCTTGGCCACGTCATGACCCGCGTCGGTCACCACGACCTCGGCGCCCAGATCCTCGGCGGCGGCCATCAGGGCCTCCTGCATCGAGACGAAATAGGGGTTGTTCATCTCCTGGAAGGTCATGCCGATCTTCAGCCCGTCCTCCTGGGCAGAGGTCGGCACGGCCAGGGCGAGGGAAAGCGCGGCCGCGGATGCGGCTCCGAGCAGATGTTTCATAAAAGGGTTCCTCCCGTTTTAATGTGACAGGCAAGGCCTGCCCGTGTCCGGTCGGCAGCACGCCGTCCGAATTCCTGAAATCCTGATTGTCCGCCGGGGATCAGTCCGCTTCGGAGAACACTCCGTTGGCGGCGAAGGTCGCGCGGAACTGCGAGGGCGACATGCCCTTGAGTCGCACGAAATGTCGGTTGAAGTTCGAGAGGTTGGAGAAGCCGACATCAAAGCAGATCTCGGCCACCTTGGCCTCCGGTTGGGTCAGGAGCATCTGGCAGGCCAGATCCACCCGAAGCTGGTTCTTGTAGCGCACGAGGGTCGAGCCCGTATGCCGCTTGAACGCGCGCGAAAAAGCACTTGGGCTTTGATTGACCATCTCGGCCAGGTCCTTTTCATCGATGCTCTCGGTCAGGTTCTCGCGCAGATGCGCAATGGCCTTGTTCACGCCGACATCCTTGAGCGCGTCGAGGTCCAGCTCGTAGCTGAGGCTGGCCAGGACCTCGGGCTCGGGCGCGTTGGCGAGCTGGTCGAGGATCTCCCAGAACAACGCCAGACGGCGCAGCCCGCGGGCCTCGAAGAGCTCGGTCATCAGGGGCTTGACCGCCTCGGCGGTAGCCGGGCTGAAGAGCAGCCCGCGGTGGCTGCGCTCGAGCAGCGGGCGGATCGCATCCATCTCGGGCATCGCAGCGGCGGCATCCTCGATGAACGTCTCGGGGAACTGGACCACGAAGGAGCGCGCCGGCACGATCTCGTCAGGCGCGATGTCGGAAATCCAGTTCTGCGGCAGGTTCGGCCCGGTCATGATGAGCTGGCCGGGGCCGAACTCGCCGATGTGGTCGCCGATGTAGAAGGTGCCATGCGTGTCCACGACGAGATGGATCTCGTACTCGGGATGATAGTGCCAGCGCACCGTGCGGAACGGGTAGCCGTGCATCCAGGCAGCGAAGCTTTCGCCTTTGCGGATATGGACCAGTTCCAGGTCGGGTTGCATGACAATCTCTCCTCCGTCGCGGTGCCCCCTGCCGTCTCCACCCGGAAGGGCCGCTTTTCTCGACGGTACCCTGCGCCGTGGTGACGCTCTACCTCAGATCGGGTTTTTGACCGATACTTTTTTGACGCGATGCGCGCCGCGAATGCAAAAATGAAGCTATGAAAGACGCTGGGGCGCGGAAATTACAGCGCCGCAGCGCAGCATAAGCGGCCACATATAGGGGGCTTATTGGGTTAAGCTCTCGAAAGCGCTCAAAATTCCAGCGATTTGAGAGCAGGGTATCCGCGCATCCAGTAATCATACTTTTTCGCATATGAAACGATCAGATCGGTATCGCGAAGGCTCTCCCACCCGACTTCAGGTTGTGCAAATACCGCGCCCCCTTGGTCGCCCGTGGCCACCGCCGAGGCTCGCGCGGCGCGCGTCCGGCGCCGCCTCGTTGGCAGAAATCCGGTCCTCTTGGGGCTTGTCCGGACCAGCCCGTAGGCGAGCGCGAGATGGTGCGCGTCGCATGTCCCACGGCGACGGCGGCAATGCGTCGTCCCCCGGAACCGCGTTGATGCCGGGGGTGCAGGGGGAGCCTCTATCGATCCCGAGAGACGTGGCCTACTCGGGCATCACGATCTGAAGTTTCACATCCGTGTCCCGAGCCTCGACCGCGCGGTCGAACCCCGCGATGCTGTCAGCAAAGGGAATGCTGTCCGAGATCAGCGGCTTGAGATCCACCTTGCCCGACGCCATCAGGGCAATGGCGCGGTCATAGACATTGGCATAGCGAAACACGGTCTCGAGCCGCAGCTCCTTGGCCTGCAAGCCGACGATGTCCACGGGAACCGGATCCACCGGCATGCCGACCAGCACAATCGTGCCGCCGGGCCTTGCCAGTTGGTGCATCCCCAGAACCGCAGGCGCGGCCCCCGAGCATTCAAAGACCACGTCCGCGCCCCATCCGCCGGTGGTCGCGGCCACGGCTTCGGCGACCAGCGTCTCGCGGATATTGACCACCTCGATCCCGTCGTACCCGGCGATGATGTCAAGCTTCTGCTGGGCCAGATCCGCGACGATCACCTTGGCGCACCCGCCGGCAAGCGCCGCAAGCGCCACCATCATGCCGATGGGTCCCGCCCCCGTGACCACCGCGACATCGCCTGGCTGGATGCGGGCGCGCAGCGCGGCCTGCATGCCGATGGCGAAGGGCTCGACCATCGCGCCCTCGGCAAAGCTCACATTGTCCGGCAACTTGTAGGTGAAGGCGGCGGGATGAATCACTTCCGGCGTGAGGCAGCCGTGAACCGGCGGCGTCGCCCAGAAGCGCACCGCCGGATCGACGTTGTAGATGCCCAGCTTGCTGGCCCGACTATCGGGGTCGGGAATGCCCGGTTCCATGCAAACGCGATCCCCGGGCTTGAGATCGGTCACCTCCGCGCCGCACTCGATGACAATCCCCGACGCTTCATGACCGAGAACCATCGGTTCGTTCACAACGAAATGGCCGATCTTGCCGTGGGTGTAATAATGCACGTCTGAGCCGCAAATGCCGACCGTGTGCGTTTTGATCCGCACGTCACGCGGCCTCAGTTCACCGGGAATTTCGAACTCGCGCAGGGCAAGCTTGCCTTTCTCTTCCAGAACCAGCGCCTTCATCTCGTGCTCCTCCATCAGATGACCGTTTTCGGCAGGCCTCCCCGGCCCGGCCTCTGTGCTGTCCGTGCTGAGCGGAGAAGTAAATCAAAACCTGTGAGCCAGGATGGATTCGGCGCCGCGGCGGAAAAATAGTATCGCCCTCCCGCCAGGAACCGCCCGAAAGCCAAGGCACTCTGCAGCTTGCGCTGCATTTATCCATGCACTCTGCATCTGATTCGCTCGTCACCCAAGGCAATGGGATTGACTGTCGACCAAGGCCCTGGCGCAGGCGAAACGGCTCGCCGCGGCGTATCTACAACTCGAACAAGCCCAAGGCGCTCACGACGTCACGCTTGGTCGCCTCGGTGCGCTCGCGTGCCCTTTGCGTCCCTTCCCTGATCACATCGAAGACGTATCCACGGTCTTGGGCGAGCTCTGCCCTGCGCGCGCGAATGGGCGCAATCAGGTCCTGAAGGATCGCCTCCAGTCGCGCCTTGAGTTTGCCATCGCCAAGCCCGCCGCGCTGATACTGCGCCTTGAGCTCGGCAAGCGTGTCCTGGTTCGGGTCGAAGGCGTCGAGATAGGTGAAGACGACATTGCCCTCGACGCGGCCCGGGTCTTCGACACGCAGGTGGTTGGGATCGGTGAACATCGCTTTGACAGCGTTGCGGATCTCGTCGGGCGACGCGGACAGCGCAATCGCGTTGCCACCGGATTTCGACATTTTGGCCTTGCCATCGATACCGGGCAAGCGGCCCGCCTTGGGGATGACCGCCCGGGCCTCGGGCAGCACGGCGCAGCCCGCGGTCGTATTGATCCGCCGCACGATCTCGTTGGTTTGCTCGATCAGCGGGGCCTGATCCTCTCCGACCGGCACAACCGTCGCCTTGAAGGCCGTGATGTCCGCCGCCTGTGCCGCAGGATAGCACAGGAAGCCGGCGGGAATATCCCGCCCAAACCCGCGCGCTCGGATTTCGTCCTTGATCGTCGGGTTCCGTTCAAGCCGCGCGACAGTGACGAAGTTCAGGTAAAGCATCGAAAGCTCGGCCAGCGCCGGCAGATGCGATTGCAGACAGATCGTCGTGCGCGCGGGATCGATGCCCACCGCCAGGTAATCCAGCGCGACCTCAATTACGCTTCGCCGCACCTTCTCTGGATCGTGGGCGTTGTCCGTGAGGGCCTGGGTATCCGCCAGCAGCAGGAATTGGTCATGGCTGTCCTGATACCGCAGCCGATTTGCCAGCGAGCCGGCATAATGCCCGATGTGAAGCGGCCCCGTGGTGCGGTCGCCGGTGAGAATGGTTGGTCTGTTCATTTGCGTCCCCTCATGAAACGAGAGACCGCGCATCGGGGAGCTTGGAAAACAAAAGGCCGCCCGTGCGGCGGCCTCGGAAATTGATTGGTCATCCGGCCACCTTGTCAGGAGGCCAGCCACCAGGTCATTGCGATGATCATCGTGTTTTCCATTCAGGATCCGTAGCGCCGAGGAAGGCGCGCGTCAATCGCATGATCGGACCACGACAGCCCTGACCAGAGCCCGTGCAGCCCGCCCCGCGCCAGATCCCTCTCGGGCTCTCGGACCGTGCCGCTTAGCTTCGTGGGGATCATGAGAGGCACCTGCACGCTCATCGGCCCCTCGAGGAACATCCTCATGGGCGGGGTCCGCGTCCGCGTCTGACGCACTGAACCGCGACGCCCTTCCCCCTTGGCATCAAGGGCCCGCCAATGGCGGGCCCTTTTCTTTCACATCCCGGGGTGCACGCCCGGCAGGGCATGATCAGGCTGGCACGATCACGCCGGGCAGCGAGTTCGTCAGCATCGTCTCGTTGGGCTGGAAGTGGATCACCGAGCGGATCGACTTGCCCGCATGCAGCAGGTCGAAAGCCGTGTTGATCTGCTCGTGGGTCATGTTGTGGGTGATGTAGGGGTCAACGTCGAAGTCGCCCCGAAGCCACTCGTCCACCATGCCCGGCAGCTGGCTGCGCCCCAGCACGCCGCCAAAGGCGGACCCGCGCCAGACCCGGCCCGTGACCAGCTGGAAGGGGCGCGTGGCGATCTCTTCGCCCGCACCGGCCACCCCGATCACGGTGCACTCGCCCCAGCCTTTGTGGCAGCATTCCAGCGCCGAACGCATGACGTTCACGTTGCCGATGCACTCGAATGAATAATCGACGCCGCCATCCGTCATCTCGACGATGACATCCTGAATCGGCTGGGAAAAATCGCTCGGGCTGATGCATTCGTGCGCGCCCAGTTGCTGCGCCAGCGCGAACTTGTTGGGGTTGGTGTCGATGCCGATGATGCGCGAGGCACCCTGCATCTTGGCCCCTTGGATTACCGCCATGCCCACGGCACCGAGGCCGAAGACCGCGACCGTCGCGCCCGGCTCGACCTTGGCGGTGTTGCGCACCGCGCCCATGCCGGTGGGGATCGCGCAGCCCATCACCGAGGCCTTGGCCAGCGGGGCCTCCTTGGAGATCTTGGCCACGGCGATCTCGGGCAGCACGGTGTATTCCGCGAAGGTCGAGGTGCCCATGTAGTGGTGGATCTTCTTGCCCTTGTAGCTGAAGCGCGAGGTGCCGTCGGGCATCACACCGGCACCCTGGGTCTTGCGGATGGTCTGGCAGAGGTTGGTCTTGCCGGACTTGATGTAGGGGCAGTTCGGGTCCTCTGGCGTGTAGAGCGGGATCACGTGGTCGCCCGGCTTGAGCGAGGTCACGCCGGCGCCCAGCTCTTCGACGATGCCCACCGCCTCGTGGCCGAGAACGGCCGGAAACAGGCCTTCGGGATCGGCGCCCGAGAGGGTGAACATGTCGGTGTGGCACAGGCTGGTTGTGACGATCCGGATCAGGACCTCGCCCTCCTTCGGACCATCGAGGTCGATTTCCTCGATCTCGAGCGGGCGGTTGGCTTCCCAGGCGACGGCGGCGCGGATTTTCATCGGCTCATTCCTCTTGTTGCTGTCCCGGAGGGTGTTACACAGTAACGCTCTCCGCGCGACGGCGCAGACCCACGCCATCTGGCCAATCACCGCGCCATACTGGCCACCGCAGGATTTGAAGATGACGACAGAGCAAGACCGGTCCGAGACTTCCGATCACATGCGCCGGGTGACGCTGATCCTCTACCCCGGCTTCAAGACACTCGAGGCCACGGGGCCGCTGAGCGTTCTTGGCTATGCCACCCAGCACCTTGCCGCGGCGGGGCGTCCGGACGGCTATGACGTGCAGATCGCCGCGCCCGAGGCCGGACCGGTTCCGTCGGACACGCTGATGTCGATCGAGGCCGCCGTGGCCCTGCACGATCTTGGCGTGCCGGACACCGTGATGATCGCCGGGGCCGCTCGGATCGAACAGGCCCTCGAGCGCGAGGCGGCGCTGGTCAACTGGTGCCGGACGAGCGGCCCCAATGTGCCACGCTGCGCGGCGCTCTGCACGGGGTCGTTCTTTCTGGCCGAGGCCGGCCTGCTGGATGGCAAGCGCGCGGCGACCCACTGGAACTATGCCGACCGGCTCCGCCAGCGCTTTCCGCAGGTCGAGGTGGATGCCGACGCGATCTTCGTGCGAGCAGGCCAGATCTGGACCTCGGCCGGGGTGACGGCGGCGATCGACCTGACGCTGGCGTTCGTCGAACAGGATTGCGGCCGCGACATCGCGCTCGCGGTGGCGCGCGACATGGTGATGTATCTCAAGCGGCCCGGCGGGCAGTCGCAGTTCAGCACCCTGCTGACCGGCCAGATGTCAGACCCGACGGGGATGCGCGACGTGCTCGACTGGATGAACGCCCGACTCGACCAGCCCCTGACGCTGGAGGAGATCGCCTCTGCGCAGGGCATGAGCGTCCGCACCCTCACCCGCGCCTTCACGGCCGAATTCGGCGCCTCGCCCATGGCCACGCTCGAGCGCCTGCGCTGCGACCGGGCAAAGGCGCTGCTGCTAGACACCGACCTTCCGCTGAAGGTTGTCGCTTTTCGCGCCGGCTTCCGCAGCGACGAGCAGATGCGCAAGACATTCCGGCGCCGGTTCTCGCTGTCGCCGCGCGACTACCGGGCGCGCTTCGCGACTTCGGGCACGCAGGTGGAGTGAGATGCGCGCACCCCGGGACCATCCCCCGGGGTGCGGCGATCAGTGCATATAGCCGGTGCCGTCTGCCTTTTCGGGATCTTCGACCGGGTCGAGCACCAGCAACAGGCGTGTTTCTCCGGTCCCGGCGATCGGGGGCGACCGGTGCAGCAGCCCGGACAGCGGCGTTTCCGGCCAGCGCGTCCCGCGCAGGATGATCGGAGACCCGGTCGGCACAGTCAGGATCTCGGCCGGATCGGTGCCATCCGCAGAGATCCCGTATTGCGTGCCGGTCCCACGATAGGTGCAGATCAGCCGCGCACTCACCGCGTCGATATGGAACTTGCGGCAGGCGTTGCTCTGGATCACGTCGAGACGCAGCTGCAGAAGCTCGCACGCCATCACATCGGCGAAAATCAGCGCCAGCGCCGAGATATCCTCGATCAGCAGGTTGCGCTCCGGGCAGTCCGGGATGCCGTGGAGGCGGGCGATCTCGAGCAGCGCATCGCACACCGCTTCGGGCCGCAGGATGACACGGGCGCGGGGCAGTTGCTCGGGCGGCAACGCGTCGATCCAGCTCTGGAACCCGCTCAACGGCGTCCGCTCCCAGACCGTGGCGGCCGTGCCGGGCTGGTGGATGGCCGACAGACCGGAGGGCCCGGAGGCGTGTTCGGTGCAGTGGTTCAGGTCTGCGGGGGTATCGAGGATCATGCGCTGGCCTCCGGCGGCTGGTAGGGAAGCGACGAGTGGTGCAGGACGATGCGCAGCGTGCCGGCCGCGTCCTTCTTGTAGCCGAAGCTCTTGTCGACCGTGGTGATCGAACCGTCCTTGTTGGTGAGCCGGATCCAGCCCATCCACATCGCGATATCGCCCTGAACGAACGTCGCCGACGTGGTGCTCTCACAGGCCCGCCAGCCCATGATCGCGAAGCCGTTGTCGAGCGGGTACTCCTCGGAATGACCACAGAAATAGGCCAGAGCTCCGGGCTTGGTCGGGCGGAAGGTCTGCGCGCCGCTGGCCATGGTCGGCTTGAACAGCACCGGGCCGAGATTGTAGCCGTAATAGGCATCGATATTGGCCGAGGCGACGGCGCGTGCGGCGTCGATGCCACCGTCCTCGAAGGCCTTGGAAATGGCGATCTTGCCATTGCCCCAGGTCACGAGGGCCTGTGCGATCTCGTCTTGGGTGATGTTCATTCGAAGCTCCTTTCCTTGTCCTGTCTCGCCCGTCAAACGGCGCCGGGAGTCCGCGCCTTGGCCACCAGCGCCTCTACGGCCTCTGGCTCACGGATGAGACGCTTCAGAAGTGTTGTCTTCCCGGCCCCTAAGGGCCCCGCAAGGTGACGGGATTGCGCGTGTCATCCAACGTCATAGCGCTGCTCATCTCTCTACGCTTCGTCCATCATGGCGCCACGTGTTATGTTATACAATAACGCAAAACAAGAGGGCAAACGCGACGATGAACACAGACATGCAGTTCCAGGAACGGCAGAGCATCGAACGGGTCAAGGAAGGCGCCGGGCTCGCGCCGAAACCCGGTCCAAACGGGTGCATGCCCTGCCGAACGACCGATGCCGAAAGCGGCGAGGTGCTGATCCTCGGCTGGATGAAAACCGAGGCCTTTCGCCCGATGATCGAGACCGGCGAGACGCAGTATTTCAGCCGCGCGCGGCAGGTTCTGTGGCACAAGGGTGCGGCCTCGGGCCTGGTGCTGAAGCTGGTCGAGGCGCGCAATTACGACGCTCAGTTGCGCGCAAACCGCTCCCATGGCAGACACTCTAAATCAGATAACCACATGTATTATAAAAAAAGTCGGGCTGCAGGGTGCCCCCCATCCTATTTCGATCGGACCGGCCGGGATATGAAGGCACCGAACAGCACGAGTGGTCCGGCAATGAAGAAAGCGAGCCCCGGCATCTCGGCGAAGACGGCAAATCCCAGAACAACGGCCCAGAGTACCGACAGGTATTCGAAGGGCGCCAGCGCCGCGGCATCCGCGTAGGAAAACGACAGCGTCATGAGAATCTGCGCAAGCCCCCCTGAGAGGCCGATCGCGATCAGGAGAGCAAGGCCTGTCGGACCGGGCCAGATCCAGCCCCACGGCAGCGTCGCGAGGCCGCCAAGCGCCGACACGAGCGCGAACCAGAACGCGATCGCGCCGGAGCCTTCACCAAGCAGCGTGAGCCTGCGCACCTGCACAAGCGCTCCTGCCGTCAGCGCGGCCGTCACAAGACCAAGAAACACGCCCAGACCGCCGGCGTCCGGCAAAACACCCGCGAAGGCGGGAAGGCAGAAGGCCGTCGCACCCGCAAGGCCCAGTGACACGCCTGCAATGCGCCGCGCCGTCAGCCGCTCTCCCAGAAGTGCCCATGCAAGAACTGCGAGCACGACCGGCGCAAGATAGGACAACATCGTCGCTTCAGCGAGCGGCAGGAGCCGGATCGTCGCGAACGAGGTGAACATGGCAACGGCGCCCATCAGGCAGCGCCCGATATGCCCCATTGGGCGGGAGGTCCTGAGGCCGCGCGGCCAGTCCCCGCGCCACCACAGGTAGGCCACAAGCGGCAGCATCGCGACAGCGGACCGGAAGAACACCACCTGCCCGAGCGGCACGGTGTCTCCCAGCGCCTTCACGAAGACCCCCATCAACGCGAAGGCCAGGGTCGACAGGATCCGCAGGACGACCCCGACCCTTTCATTCGAGACATCAAGCGATGTGGGCGTCTGCGGCAGGGTCATGGCTTGGCTCCTGAGCTGGGCAGAGCAACGAACGCGTCCACGCCCGCCTCTGGTGCGGGTGCATCACCCCGCGCTGAAACGGATGTGTGGTCGTCCTGCATCCGCGGATGCGTCGACATGGGCAGAGACCCGGAAGACATCCTTCAGAAGCTGTGGCGTGAGAACCTCTTCAGGTGTGCCGCAGGCGTGGATCTGTCCGTCCTGAAGCACCACGATCCGATCGCAATACATGGCAGCGAGGTTCAGGTCATGCAGGGCAATGACGCTGGTCAGGTCGAGGTCGCGCACCATGCGGAGGATCTCGATCTGGTGATGGATGTCGAGGTGGTTGGTCGGCTCGTCGAGGAACATCACCTGCGGCGCCTGCGCCAAGGCCCGCGCGATATGCACGCGCTGACGCTCGCCCCCGGACAGGGTCTGCCAGGCCTGTGTCCGGCGCGATGTCATGCCGACCCGCTGGAGCGCGTCGGTCACCGCGGCTTCGTCGCCTTCGGACCACCCCGCAAGGGCCGATCGGTGCGGGGTCCGTCCAAGCCGCACCACATCCTCGACCGAGACGTTGGTGTCGGTCGCAGCGCTTTGCTGCACGAAAGCCACGTGGCGCGACAAGGCCTTGCGCGCCACCCGTGCAATGTCCTGACCGTTGATCTCGACCCGTCCCGAGGCAGGGCGCCGCAGCCCCGCCAGAAGCCGCAGGAGCGAGGACTTGCCCGATCCGTTGGGGCCAATCAGGCCAAGGGTCTCTCCCGGGGCAACACTCAGCGACACGTCCGACACAATGATCTTGCGCCGCACGCCCCAACGCAGGTTCTCGGCAAGGACGCTCATGCCTGTGGCCTCGCGCGGTAGAGGATGATGGCGAAGAAGGGCACACCGACCAGCGCCGTGACGACCCCGATGGGCACCGTCTGCTGCGTGGCGATGATGCGCGACACGATATCGGCGACGACCATGAAGATCGCCCCTGTCAGCGCGCTTGCCGGAAGCAGCCGCAGATGCATCGGCCCCACCACGTAGCGCGCGGCATGGGGCACCACGAGGCCGACAAAGCCGATCGCGCCGACCATGCTGACGATCGTCGCGGTCAGCAGCGCCGTCACCGCGAACAGCACGAGGCGAATGCGGGCGACTGGCACCCCCAGAGAGGCGGCATCCTCATCGCCGAAGGTGAAGGCATCGAGAGAGCGCGCCATCAGGATGCAGACCGCCAGCGCGAAGAGGACCACCACGAGCAGGAGCTGGAAATCCGGCCAACGCACGCCCCCGAAGCTGCCCAGCAGCCAGAACATCACGTCGCGCGCCTGCTGGGCATTGCCAGAGGTCGTCACGATATAGGAGGTCAGCGCGTTGAACAGCTGCGAGGCCGCGACGCCCGCAAGGATCGTGTGGTTCGGCCCGCTGGTCGCGCCGTTCGACAGCAGCGCCACCAGCCCGAAGGCAGCAAAGGCCCCGGCAAAGGCGCCCAGAGACAGCGACAGGCTCCCCGCGCCGATCCCCAGTACGATGACGCAGACCGCCCCGGTCGAGGCCCCGGCCGAGACGCCGAGCACGAAGGGCTCTGCCAGCGCGTTGCGCAGCAGCGCCTGCAGGATCGCGCCGCAAAGCGCCAGCCCGGCCCCGGCCAGCGCCGCGATCAGGGCCCGGCTCAGGCGCAGGTTCCAGACCACGCTCTGCTCGATCGGAGGGATATCGGCACCGGTCAGCCCCAACTCGTTGGTGACCGACAGGAACACCGTCGTGAGCGCGATGTTGTAATCCCCGATTGCCGTCGCGCTCGCGACGGCAAAGACCAGAACGATCAGCGACAGGAACAGCAAAAGGGCGAGGCGCGCGGCCCCGCCCTTGGACAGGCTTGCCGGCATCACGGAAGATCAAGCGTCTCGAGCTGCTCGGCGATCTGCTCGGCGCCGTAGAGCGTGCGGATGCTCGGGTTCATCGCGGCGCCGCTCATGGTGACGATCCGGCCGGTTTGCACCGCCTCCATCTGGCTGACCGTCGGGTCGGAGGTCAGGAAGTCGATCTTGTTCTCGGCGGTGTCCAGATCCCAGCGGTTGCGGTCGACCTGCGTTGCGACAAAGACCGTCGGATCGGCCGCCATGATGCCTTCCCAGCCAACCGCGGGCCAGTCGGCCTCGGTCTGGATGGCATTGCGCCCCCCGAGGACTTCCGAGATATAGCCCGACGGCCCGTTGCCGCCCCCGAGATAGGCATCATCGGCGGGCGACGGGCTGGAGAACCAGAACAGGAAGGTCAGGTCCTCGTTCTCGGAGAACCGCGCGCGCAGCGCCGCTTCGCGAGCCCTGAAATCCTCGATCAGCGCCTCTCCGCGATCGGCGACATCAAAGATCCGCGACAGATCGTCGATCTCCTTGTAGAGCAGGTCCATGCTCCACAGTTCGCCGCGCGACCCATAGGCGTCGCCCGCATTCAGCGTCGTCGAGCAGGCACTGGGCGACAGGTAGGTCGGGATCCCGAGTTCCTCGAAATCCGACCGCTTGGCGACCTTGCTATCGGGCCCGAGCAGTGTCGTCAGCATCGCGGCGACAAAATCCGGCTGCTTCGACAGCACGGCTTCCAGGGTCGGGAACTCCACCGTGAGAACCTCGACCTTGTCGTTGGCCTCGGCAACGTCCGGGAGCACCGAATTCGGCCAGAAGGCGGTCGCCTTCATCTGATCCTCGAGCCCGAGCAGCAGCATGATCTCGGCACTGTTCTGACCAAGGGCCACGGCGTTCTGCGGCGCCTGCTCGAATGTCACCGTCTGGCCGCAGTTTTCAATCGTCAGCGGGTAGCTCGTCTGCGCCTGCGCCGAGGCGACCGAGACGGTCAGCGCGGCGGCTGCAGATGCAAGGGTCGAAGTGTTCAGCATGTCGGAGACCACTTTACTGAGTGTTTTTGTCGGAGATGCGTTACAGGCTTCTGGAAATGCCTGCAAGCGCATTGCCACTCAGTCTGCACCGGCGTCATGGCGCCGATGGCAGGGACGATGCGCGCCATCATCCACGGACGGCGCGCTAACGCTACTCGCGCGATCAGAGCCCGGCGAAGTGGAAGGCCTTTGTCTCGAGATACTCCTCGATGCCCTCCTGCGCCCCCTCGCGCCCGAGGCCCGAGGATTTCACCCCTCCGAAAGGCGCCTCGGCGTGGCTCACGGCGCCGGTGTTGAGCCCCACCAGCCCGGCTTCGAGCGCTTCACCAAAGCGGAAGGCGCGGGCCATGTCGGTGGTGTAGAAATACGCCGCCAGTCCGAACGGGGTGCCGTTGGCGATCGCAAGCGCCTCCTCCTCGGTCTCGAAGCGAAAGATCGGCGCCACCGGACCGAAGGTCTCTTCGCTGGCCAGCCGCATCTCGGGCGTGGCTCCGGTGAGCACCACCGGATCGGCGAACTGCTCGGGCAGATCGCGCGAGGCGGTGGCACGGGTTGCGCCTCTGGCGAGCGCATCCTCGACATGGGCGGAAATCTTCTCGATCGCGGCGGCGTTGATCATCGGACCGATCTCGGCCCCGGCCTCGGTGCCCGCCGCAACCTTGAGCGCATCGACCCGCGCCGCCAGCGCGGCGACAAAGGCGTCATGGATGCCCGACTGGACGAGAATGCGGTTAGCGCAGACGCAGGTCTGGCCGCCATTGCGGAACTTGGACGCCATCGCGCCCTCGACCGCGGCGTCGAGATCGGCGTCGTCGAACACGATGAAGGGCGCGTTTCCGCCCAGCTCGAGGCTCATCTTCTTCAGCGTCGGCGCGCATTGCTCGGCCAGCAGCGCCCCCACCCGGGTCGAGCCGGTGAAGCTCAGCTTGCGCACCACCGACGACGCGGTCAGCGTCGCGCCGATCGCTTCCGGGCGGCCCGTGAGCACGTTGAGCACGCCCTTGGGAATGCCCGCACGCTCGGCCAGCACGCAGAGCGCCAGCGCCGAGTAGGGGGTGAAGTCCGAGGGCTTGATCACCATGGTGCAGCCCGCGGCCAGCCCCGGGGCCACCTTGCGGGTGATCATCGCGTTGGGGAAGTTCCACGGCGTGATGATGGCGCAGACACCCACCGGCTCCTTCATCGCGAAGATCTTCTTGCCCGGCACCGGGCTCGGGATGATGTGGCCGTTGATCCGACGCGCTTCCTCGGCGAACCAGCGCACGAAGGAGGCGCCGTAGAGGATCTCGCCCTTTGCTTCGGCCAGCGGTTTGCCCTGCTCGGCTGTGAGGATCAGCGCAAGGTCGTCGGCATGATCGAGCATGAGCTGATACCACGCCATCAGCAGGTCAGCGCGCTCGGCGTGGGTCTTCTTCTTCCAGTCGACCATCGCGGCCTCTGCCGCGGCAATGGCCTGCGTCGTCTCGTCGACCGTGCAGTCGGGCATTTGGCCCAAAGCACCGCCGGTCGCGGGGTTGGAGACTTCCATGTCGGCACGGGCGATCCACGCGCCATCGATCAGCGCCGCTTCGCGGAACAGGTCGGGATCGGACAGGCTATCGCGGATGTCGGCGGCAAATGCGCTGTGCAGGGTCATGTCTCAGGCCTCCAGAGCGGCGATGACCGCCGCGGTGATCTCTTGCGTGCTGCTCGCGCCCGGACGGCTGCCGATGCCCTTCGCGGTCGCCGCCTCGATGGCGGCCAGAATGGCGGCCGCGGCCTCGGCCTCGCCCAGATGCTCGAGCATCTGCGCCAGCGACCAGATCGCGGCGATCGGGTTGGCGATGTTCTGGCCCGCGATGTCGGGGGCCGAGCCGTGCACCGGCTCGAACATCGACGGCGCCGAGCGGTCGGGGTTGATGTTGGCCGAGGCGGCGAAGCCCAGCCCGCCCTGAATGGCGGCCCCGAGATCGGTGAGGATGTCGCCGAAGAGGTTCGACGCCACCACCACATCGAGATCCTGCGGCGCCATGACCATCTTGGCCGCCATGGCATCGATATGCATGTGGCTCACGGTCACGTCCGGATACTCGGCGGCCAGCTCGCGGGTGACCTCGTCCCAGAACACCATCGAGTATTTCTGCGCATTCGATTTCGTCACCGACGTCAGGTGCTTGCGGCGCGCGCGGGCCTGCTCGAAGCCGAAGCGCAGGATGCGCTCGACACCCGCACGCGTGAAGACCGAGGTCTCGACCGCGACCTCGTTGTCCTTGCCCTCGTGCACCCGGCCCCCGGCGCCGGAATACTCGCCCTCGGTGTTCTCGCGGATGCACAGGATGTCGAAGCCCTCGGCCTTGAGCGGGCCCTCGACCCCGGACAGCAGCCGGTGCGGACGGATATTGGCGTATTGGTTGAACGCCTTGCGGATCGGCAGCAGCAGCCCGTGTAGGGAAACCGAGTCCGGGACCGTGGCGGGCCAGCCCACCGCGCCGAGATAGATCGCATCGAAGCCGCGCAGGGTCTCGATGCCGTCGGCGGGCATCATGGTGCCGTGCTCGAGGTAGTATTTGCACGACCACGGGAAGCGCGTGGTCTCGACGTTGAAGCGGCCCTTGGCAGCGGCGGCGAGCACCTCCATGGCGGCATCGGTCACGTCGGTGCCAATCCCGTCGCCGGGGATCAGGGCAAGAGTGTAGGTGGTCATCGGTCAGTCCCCGTTCAAAGGTCGATCAGCACGGACTTGGTCCGGCGGTTGGCGAGAAAGGCCTCGCGGCCCAGATCCTTGCCGAGTCCCGAGGCCTTCCAGCCCCCGGTCGGCAGGATGTGGTCGCGCGTGCGCCCGTAGCGATTGATCCAGACCGTGCCGGCCTCAAGCCGCCGCGTCAGACGAAGCGCGCGGCTGAGATCGCGGGTGAAGAGCCCCGCGGCAAGGCCGTAGGTCTGATGCGCGGCCAGCGCCATCGCCTCGTCTTCGTCCTTGAAGGTCTGGAACGTGGCGACCGGGCCGAAGATCTCCTGCGTCACGGCGGGGCTGTCCTGCGTGACGTTGGCAATCAGCGTCGGCTGGTAGAAGCTGCCCTCGCGGTCGAAGGGCGCGCCGCCGCAGAGCAGCTCGGCGCCCTGCCCCACCGCCGCTTGCACAATGCCGTCGATGCGCTGCAGCTGCCCGGCGGAGATGATCGGCGAGAAACCGGCCTCGGGGGCCAGCGTGTCCTCGGGGCGATACTCGGCAAAGCGCGCCGCGAGACGCTCGGCCAGCGGCCCGGCGATACTCTCCTCGACGAGGATGCGCGAGCCGGCGACGCAGAACTGCCCGGCATTGGGCATGATGCCCCGGTCGAGACACTCGGCGGCAAGGTCGAGATCGGCATCGGCGAACACCACCATCGGGCTCTTGCCGCCAAGCTCGAGCGTCATGGGCTTGATGCCGGTCCGGGCGATGTTCTTCATGATCGCGGCGCCTGCGCGGGTCGAGCCGGTGAACGAGACCTTGTCGATCTGCGGGTGACCGGTGATCGCGTTGCCGGTGATGGGTCCGTCGCCCAGCACGATGTTGATCAGGCCGGCGGGGATGCCCGCCCGCACCGACAATTCAGCCATGTAAAGCGTGCTGTAAGGGGTCATCTCGGAGGGCTTGAGCACCACCGCGTTGCCCGCTGCGAGCGCCGGTCCGAGCTTCCAGCCCGCCATCGACATCGGGAAGTTCCACGGCGTGATCGCGCCGATGACCCCGTAGGGCTCGTCGGCGATGAAGCCGAAGGCGCTATCGGCGGTCGGCACGAGATCGCCGCCTTCCTTGTCGGCGAACTCGGCAAAGAAGCGGATCTGCTCTGCCGTCACCATCACATCGCCGGTTTTGGCCTGCGCCAGCGGTCTCGACGAGCAAATCGCCTCGAGATAGGCGAGGCGCTCGGCTTCGGCCTCGATCAGGTCGGCCCAGGCATGCATGGCCCTGACCCGCTCGCGGGGGGCGATGCCGCCCCAGTTCGACGCCTCCCGCGCCGCGCGCGCCGCCTGAACCGCCTCGTCGACCAGCGCCGCGTCGGCGCGGGGAATGGCGCCGATCCGCTGCCCGGTGGAGGGCGAGATGACGTCGATCTCGGCCGGGGCGGTCACGGTGCGACCCGCGATGAAATGTCCCGTCGGAAGCGGGGCGTCGAAGCCGGGCATGGGCTACTCCTGTCGTTAATTGGGATCACCTTCGGCGAAGCGGCCCGGACAAAGCTGCCGAATGCCGCGCAGACGCAGAATTCTCTGCGGGATGCGCGGGGCTGGCAGCTTATTCTGCCTCGGCCTCGCACTCGCTTGCCGCCTCGCTCAGCCACGCACCGATAGGGGCCGGGCGCGCGGGAGGCTGCGCCCTCAGCCGTCCGACCTCGGATGGTGGCCGGCCCGATGCCGCGGCGATGATCTCGGCCCCGGCCAGCTGGCAGTAGCGTCCCTGGCAGCGCCCCATGCCAACGCGCCCGAGCGATTTGGCCCGGTTGGCCTCTGGCCCCGAGAGCGGCAGCGTGTTGCGCAGGTCGCCGGCACGAACACCCTCGCAGCGACAGACCACCGTGTCATCGGGCAGCCTTCCGATCGCCTCGGCGGGCCACGGAAAGGCGCGCGCCATGGCTTCGGCAAAGCGGCGCATCCGCGCCAGCCGACGCAGCAGCGGCGCGGGGTCGGGATGCGGCAGACCAAGGTCCTGAAGGCAGGCGACGGCGGCGACCTGCCCAGCAAGCTCGGCGCCGTCGGCCCCGAGAATGCGCAACCCGTCCCCCGCGAGGTAGAGCCCTTCCCCGGCGCGCCCAAGTGCATCCGCACGCGGCAGCCACTGGTGAAACGCCCGATCCCAGTCAAAGCGCGCGCCCGCGATGTCGGCCAGCGTCCCGTCGGCGCGCAGGTGCCAGCCGAGCCCGACCATGTCGCAGCGCGTCTCGTGCCTGCGTCCTCGGGCGTCACGCCAGAGGATCGCGGAGGGGCCGCTGTCGTCGGTCTCGATGCGCTCGAGCGTAACACCGGCGTGGTAGATGCGGCCAAGCCCCACGCGCAGGCGAAGGCCGCGCAAGGTCACCAGCGGCCGCGCCAGCGCCATGCCGACCCCGCCGGTGAGCTGAGCGCGCCACGGCGCGGTGTCGAGCACCGCCGCGACCTGCGCGCCGGCGGCCTGCAGCTGCGAGGCCAGAAGGGTGAGCAACGGGCCGGTCCCGGCCAGCACGATGCGTCGGCCAAGCGCCACGCCCTGTGACTTGAGCGCGATCTGAGCCGCACCGAGCGAATAGACACCGCCCGCCTGCCAACCCGGCACAGGGGCCAGCCGGTCGGTCGCGCCGGTTGCGAGGATCAGGCGGTCATGGCGAACCTGCTCCCGCGCCTCGCCCAGCACATACGCAACCCCGTCGCGCAGCGCCAGAACCGAGCGTCCGGACAGATGGGTGATGCGGCCCTCGGCCACCAGCGCGTCGAAGGTCCCATGCAGGGCGCGGGCCTTGGCGGCCTCGGACCCGTAGAGTTTCTCGGGCGGGCGTGTGAAGCCCTCCGGCGGGCGGCGGTAGATCTGACCACCGGCGCGGGCGGCTTCGTCCACCACGACCGGGTGCAGCCCGGCCCCGGCCAGAGTCTCGGCAGCGCGGATGCCCGCCGGTCCCGCGCCCACGATCAGAACCCGGCTCATGCGGAGCGCGCCGGCCACTGCGCGGGCGCGGCGCTCAGCAGCTGCATGCCCTCGGCAAGCGGTGTCGAGCAGGCCCGCAGGCGCGGCCCGTCCTCCTGCCAGACCCAACAATCCTGGCAGGCCCCCATCAGGCAGAAACCGGCCCGCGCCTCGGGGCCGAACTCGGCCGCACGCAAGGCGCCGCGCGACAGCAGGATCGCGGTCAGCACCGTGTCGCCCTCGAGCCCGGTCAGCGCCTCGCCGTCGAAGGTGAACCCGACCGGGGCGCGGGCGGTCTCGGCCAACCTGACAAGCCGGCCGTTGCTGAACCCGGCTGCACTCATTCCGCCGCCTCGGCAAAGCCTTGCGGGCGCGGCAGCTCGGGGAAGCGGGCGCAGGTGGCTTCGAACGCGGCCTCGACCGCCACGGCGCCGCTGCCCTCGATGCGGCGGAAGATCTCGGTCTTGGTGAAGAACCGCCAGTGGATCGGCAGACTGCCCAAGATCTCGGTGAGCCGGTCATAGGCCTCGTTCGTCCAGCGCGCCTCGTAGCCCTCGCGCTCGGGGCCGTAGTGGAAGAACGCCCCCGACGGCGCCGGCATGGCCGCGCGCGCCGCCTCTGTCGCGGCCTCGTCGACCTCGCCGTCCCTGAGGATCACGCCGTAGTCGCGCTCTGCCGCCTCGGGCGAAACGTAGCCCCGCGCCACATCGCGGGCGACCCGCCACGGCTCGCGCTCGGCCGGGTTGCCGCGCCCGCCGCCGCCGGCGGACCGCACCTCGAGCACATCGCCGGGCTGAAGGATGGCGGTGTCCTTCGAGCCCATGCGGCGCGCGTCGGGGGTGCCGGGATTGACCACCATGTCCGCGAGCCCCGCCGCCCGGCCGCCATCGGTGCCCCAGGGCCGGAAGAAGCTGCGGTCGCGGTTGCGCGCGGTGATGCGGCTGTCGGGGGTGAAGACCCGGAACGCCATCTCGGTCGCCAGACCGCCGCGCCAGCGCCCGGCGCCGCCGGTGTCCCGGGCCAGCCCGTATTTCACGAACTCCACCGGCACCTCGGTCTCGGTGATCTCGATCGGCGTGTTCTTGAGATAGGCGGCGTCGGCGCCAGAACCGTTGGTGCCATCGCGGTGCGGCATGCCGCCGCCACCGCCCACCACCGGGTTCACCGCCGCGATCACCGTGCGCTGCGAGCGCTCGTCGCGGGTCATCACGTTGACGATGCAGTTGTTGCCGGCGGGGGCTGCGGGCATCCGGTCGGGGATCGCCTGCACGAAGGCGCCGAAGATCACCGAGCGCAGCCGCGCGCAGGTCAGCGAGCGCATGCCCACCGCCGCCGGCGCGACCGGGTTCAGCACGGTGCCCTCCGGGGTGATGCAGGTGAAGGGCCGCGTCAGGCCGGTGTTGAGCAGGATACGCGGGTTGAGCGTGTAGAGCACGTAATAGACGCCAACCAGCAGCATCGTGTGGCGCGGATCTCCGCCCGAGGGAACGTTCAGGGACGAGGCGAGCTGCGGGTCCGAGCCAGTGAAATCGAGGATCGCCTCGTCGCCGCGGATCTTCAGCGTGAGCTTCAGCCGGCAGGGGTTGGCCTCGTCGCTGTCCTCGTCGGCATAGTCGGCAAAGACGTATTCACCGTCGGGGATCTCGGTCAGGATGGCGCGGGCCTGCGCCTCGGCCTGGCTCATCAGCGCCGCGACGCCGCTGACAAAGCCCTGCTTGCCGAAGCGGTCGATCATCGCGTGAACCTTGCGCTCGCCGGTGTTGAGCGCGCCGACCAGCGCCTTGATGTCGCCGATGTTGAGCGCGGGCTTGCGCACGTTGGTCGACATGATCTGCATGATCTGCTCGTCGAACACGCCCTCGCGCACCAGCTTCATCGGCGGAAAGCGCAGGCCCTCCTGGTGGATCTCGGTCAGCGAGCGCGACAGCGAGGCGGGCACGGCGCCGCCCATGTCGGTGTTGTGGATGTGCCCGCCGGTCCAGGCGACGATCTCGCCCTCGGCAAAGACCGGCTTCCAGAGGTGGGTATCGGGGGCGTGGGTGGCCACGTGGCCCGAATAGGGATCGTTGGTAAAGGCCACGTCGCCGGGGCGGTAGTCCTCGACCATGTCGATGGCGCGGCCATAGGTGAGGCCCGGATACCATGTCGCGCCCAGCTCCATCGGCACGGCGAAGGTGTCGCCGCTGCGGTCCATCAGCATGACCGTGAAGTCCTGGGTTTCCTTCACGAAGGCGGAATGCGCGGTGCGGTGCAGGGTGTGGGCCATGTTCTCGGCCGCCGCGCGGGCATGATTGGCGAGCACCTGGAGGGTCATCTTGTCGAACATGGATCAGTCCTCGAACTGCAGGTGGATGTTGAGATGGCCGTCGACCCGGGCGCTGGCGCCCACGGGGATGGCGAAGGTGGTGTCTTCCTGTGCGACGATCGCGGGCCCGTCAAAGACCGCCCCCGCCGCAAGCGCGGCGCGCGGATAGAGCGGCACGGGCCGCCAGCCACCGATATGGACCTGCACATCGCGGCTGTCGCCGGCCTCGACACGCGCCAGCTCGGCGAGGTCGGGCTTGGGCCCGGCCCCCACCGCCGAGAGCCGCAGGTTGACCATCTCGATCCGGCCTTCGGGATCGTCGAAATTGTAGATCCGGCGATGGGTCTCGTGGAACGCATCGGTCAGCCGGTCGAGATCGGACAGCCAGTCGGGCTCGAGCGCCACCTCGATCTCGTAGCTCTGCCCCGCATAGCGCATGTCGCCGGAGAGCCGCAGCTCGATGGCGCCGTCATGGCCCTGCGCGGCAAGCCAGTCCCGGCCCTCGGCGGCCAGCGCCTGGAAGTGGTCGCGCAGGAGCGGCAGCCGGGCGGCATCGAGATCGGCAAAGACGGTGCGGATGAAGTCGCCCTTGAGGTCGGCCACCAGCCCGCCGAGCGCCGAGACCACGCCGGGACGACGCGGCGCCACGACCCGCGGCATCCCGAGCTCGCGGGCAAGGAAGGCGCCGAGCATCGGGCCACCGCCGCCGAAGGGCATCAGCGCGAAGTCGCGCAGGTCGACCCCGGCCCGCGACGACAGCTTCTCGACCTCGACGAACATCTCCGAGATCGCGATGTCGAGGATCGCCTGCGCGGTCTCCTCCACGCCGCGCCCGAGCGTCTGCGCCAGCGCGCCCACCGCCTCGCGCGCCAGATCCACCTTCATGTCGAGCTGGCCATAGGCCATCTCCGAGTGTCCCAGCCAGCCGCAGACCGCCATCGCGTCGGTGACGGTGGCGCGGATGCCGCCGCGCCCGTAGCAGGCCGGGCCGGGCACCGAGCCCGCGCTTTCGGGGCCCACGCGCAGCACGCCGTGCTCGTCCACCGAGGCGATCGAGCCGCCGCCGATGCCGATCGAACTGACCGAGACCGAGGGGATGTGCAGCGGGAACTCTCCCACCAGCTCGTCCGAGCCGAACTGCACCTCGCCATCGATGATCAGCGCGAAATCCGCCGAGGTGCCGCCGATGTCGAGCGTCAGGATGCGGCTCTCGCCCGCCTGCCGCGCCAGCCATGCCGCACCGATGACCCCAGAGGCGGTGCCCGAGAGCAGCATCGAGACGCAGTCGCGGCGCCCCTCGCCGGCCGTCATCACGCCTCCGTTCGACTTGGTCAGCATCGCCCGCGCCGGCACGCCCTGCGCTGTCAGCCGCGCCTCGAGCGCCTCGAGATAGCCAGCGACGCGGGGGTGCACGTAGCCGTTGAGGATCGCGGTCGAGCTGCGCTCGTATTCGCGGATCACCGGCCAGACCTCGGAGGAGGTGAAGACGAAGAGCTCCGGGGCAAGCGCCTCGATCTCCTCACGCACCGCGATCTCCTGCGCGGGGTCCCGCCATGCGTGCAGCAGCGAGACGATGACGCCCTCTGCCCCGGCGGCCCGGGCCTGCGCCACGGCCTCGGCGACGGCGCCCTCGGGCGCATCGCTGCGGCGTCCGTCGGCGCGCGTCCGCAGCGGCAGGCCGAAGATCATGTCGCGCGGCACCAGCGGATCGGGGCGCTGGCAGAACAGCGAGTACATGTCGGGCATCCGCAGGCGGGCCAGTTCGATCACGTCCTCGAAGCCCGCGTTGGTGAACATCGCAAGCCGTGCGCCCTTGCGCTGGATGATGGTGTTGATGCCCACGGTGGTGCCATGAACGAAGCGGCTCACCGCCGCCGCGTCCAGCCCTTCGCGCTCGGCCAGCAGGTCGAGACCGGTGCGCAGCTCGGCGCCGGGATCATCCGGCGTGGTCAGCACCTTGAGCGAGGCGATGCGCCCCGAGTTGGCCTCCAGCGCGCAGAAGTCCATGAAGGTGCCGCCGATATCGACACCGATCTTCCAGTCTTCGCCCTGAGGGTCCCTGCCGGGGAGTTGGCCGTCCATGGGTCACCGCCTTTCGTTCCGTTTGCCCCAGTCGAGCAGAGCACGGCCCGATGGTCCAAGTCGGATGCGGCGCAAAACCATAAGTCCGGCCTATGGCGGCGCGAGCCCCGCCGGCAACAGCGCCCGGACCTGGCCCCGCATCAGCTCTTCAGCTCGCGAGAGCGCCCTCCCCCGCAAGGTCAGCAGCGACAGCGGCAAGGCCGGCGAGGCGGTGAGCGGGCGCACCTCGATCCCGTCGAACTGCTCCCAAGGCAGCAGCGAGTCGACAACCGCGATGCCGAGCCCGGCCTGCACGAACCCCACCGCCGAGATCGAAGTGTCGATCTCGAGCCGTGGCTCGAAGCGACCGCCCTCGCGGCGCGCCGCCCGGTCGAGCTCATCATAGGGTCGGGTCGCGTTCCGGTAGGAAATGACAAAGGCATCGCTGAGCTGTCCCAGACCGATGCTCTCCTGCCCGGCCAGCGGATGCTCCGCGGGCAACAGGCAGCAAAACCCTGTCCGGCCCAGCACCTCGACCTCGATCTCTTGCGGCATCTGGTCGGTCAGCGCCAACGCCATCGCCGCATCGCCTTCACGGAGCATGGTGTGAAGGGATTGCACCGGCGCGACGTTGCAACGCAGCGCGATGTCGGGATGCCGGGCGCGAAACGCCGCCATCACGCGCGGCAGCAGCGACATGGCGGGCGGGGTCGAGCAGCCGATGCGCACCAGCCCGGCACGCCCGAGCCGGAGATCGGCGGTCTTGCGCCGCAGCCCCTCCAGCTCTCCGAAGAGGCGCTCGGCCTCGGGATAAAGTTCCTGGGCCTCCGGAGTCGGTTTCAGCCGCCCCTTCTCGCGGGTGAACAGCGCAAAGCCCAGATCGTCCTCGGTGTGGCGCAACACCTGGCTCAGCGCCGGTTGCGAGATGTTCAACAGGCGCGCTGCCTCGGTCACTGTTCCCGCCCGCATCACCGCGGTGAACACCTCAAGCTGCCGTGCCCGCATGTCGCTCTCCATAGGTTCGACTTATGACCATGCCTGTTTCCCGTCTTTGACCCAAGGCCCCTTGCCGGGTTCTCTTGGGGCAAGATGCAAAGGAGCTTTCATGCAGGTCATCGTACTTGGCGGCGGGCTGATGGGCACGGCCACGGCCTTCTTCCTGGCCCGGCGCGGCGTCCGCGTGCGGCTGATCGAGCGCGGCCTGATCGGGGCCGGCGCAACGGTGGCTTCGTTCGGCAACATCCGCCGCAGCGGGCGCGCCCTCGAGCAGATGCCGCTGGCGCATCGCGCGCTGGCGCTCTGGACCCGGTCCGAGGCGCTGCTTGGCCGCGATGTCGAGTTTCGCGCCACGGGGCACCTGCGGCTGATCTTCGACGAGGCCTCGCGTGCGGACATGCGCCGCTTCGCCGACGCAGCACGGCCGCTGGGCCTCGCGCTCGAGGAGCTGGTGCCCGCCGAGATCGCCCGCCGCTTTCCGGGCCTCGGCCCGACGGCCATTGCTGCCAGCTTCTCTCCGCAGGACGGCAGCGCCAACCCGCGGCTGGTTGGGCCGGCCTTTGCCGATGCCGCCGCCCGTGCCGGCGCCGAGATCGTGGCGGAGGCCGGCGTGCCCGACATCGCCCGCACCGAGAGCGGCTTCGAGCTCAGCACCAGACAGGGCGTCTTCGGGGCCGATGTTCTGGTGAACTGCGCCGGAGCCTGGGGCGCGGAGGTCGCGCGCCAATTCGACGAGACGGTGCCGCTGGGGATGCACGGCCCGCAGATGGGCGTGACCGAGCCCCTGCCCCACCGCGTCCTGCCGGTGGTCGGCGTCTGGTCGCAGCAGACCGGCGCCTACCTGCGTCAGGTCGAGCGCGGCAATATCGTCTTTGGCGGCGGCGTGCCGCGGCTGCCGGTGGACGAGAGCGGCTTCGGCCGCTTCGATCCCTCCGGCCTGACGCAGCAACTCACGAAACTGGTTCGGATGTGCCCGGCGCTGCGTGACGTGGCGATCATCCGGCACTGGTCGGGCTGCGAGGGCTATGTCGATGATGGGCTGCCGGTGATGGGGGCGTCGGCCACCACGCCCGGCCTGTTCCACGCCTTCGGCTTCTGCGGCCACGGCTTCCAGCTTGGCCCCGGCGTCGGAGACGCCATGGCCGAACTGGTGGCGACCGGCACCTGCGAGACGCCGATCGAGGCCATGTCGATCGCCAGGTTCGCCGCGTGACCTCAGAATTTCGCCACCTTGCCCCATTGCGATCCGTCGAAGCGGTTCAGCTTGTACTGGTCGGTTTCGGTGATCGGCGCGCGCCCGGTGAGCATGTCCGCCACCAGATGACCAACCCCCGGCCCGATGCCGAAGCCATGGCCGGAGAGCCCGGCCGCCAGTGTCAGCCCCGGGATGCCGATGTCGGAATCGATGACCGGCACGCCGTCCGGGGTGCTGTCGATGTAGCCCGCCCACTTGGCCTGGACCGTCGCGCCCTCCAGCGCCGGCAGCAAGCGTCGGGCGCGGGTCAAGGTTTCGTCCACCAGCCGCTCGGATGGCTTGGGGTCAAGGATGCGCACCCGCTCCATCGGGGTCTCTCGGTCGAGCGCCCAGATCTTGCGGGTCTCGAACCCGGCCTGCCAGGCCTGCAACCCGCCCGGCGCCAGCGCGCGCCAGCGCTTGGCGAACATCGGCAGGAAGTGCTTGGCCCCGCGCAGCGTGCCGGGGGTCGGGTCGACATGGCTGCGCCCGGAGATCGCCAGCGTGTGCCCGCCATCGCCGCGCCGGGTCACCGAGACGGCGGCGGTGTGAAGCGCCGGCGGCAGATCGTCGATGCCCGGCGCCAGCGACAGGATCGAGCTGCGCACCGAGGCCTGCGGAAAGACGATGCCCGACTGATGCAGGAAGCTTCCCGCCCAGGCGCCGCCCGAGAGCACGACCTGTTTCGTCCGGATGCGGCCCTTCTCGGTCACCACCGCGGAAACCGCACCGGCCTCGGTCTCGATGCCGCGCGCGGCGCAGCTCTGGATCACCTGCCCGCCATGCTTGAGGATGCCCTTGGCAATCAGCGGCGCGGCGCGCGAAGGGTCGGCCACGCCGTCGCTGGGCGACCAAACGCCGCCGGCCCAGCTCTGGCCGGTGGCGGCGCCGCGCTCGGTGGCCTCTCCGGCGCTCAGCATCCGCGTGTCGACGCCCTCGCCGCGGGCAAAACGCCCCCAGCGCGCCCAGCCCTCCAGCTCGGCTGGGTCGTTGGAGAGATAGAGCAGCCCGCAACGGCGAAACCCGAGGTCTTCTCCGATATCGCGCGTCATCTCTTCCCAAAGCGCCAGGCTGCGGGTCGAGAGCGGCAGTTCGCGGGCATCGCGGTTCTGCTGGCGGCACCAGCCCCAGTTTCGGCTCGACTGTTCGGCCCCGACGCGGCCCTTTTCGAGCAGGACCACCTTCATCCCCGCCCGTGCCAGCCAGTAGGCGGCCGAGGTGCCGACGATGCCAGCCCCGATCACCACGCAATCGGCGGTCTCGGGCAGCTCGGTCTGGGTGTCGATATGCAGCAAGGGGGCGGTCATGTCAGTCTCCTGTAATCCCCTCATTTTCTATGCCGGACGGCCCAGTTGCATCTGCCGGATCACCCGGCCGTCACGGCATTTCCTGTCGAATGCGGTTGACTCGCAGACGGCCCTGCCCTTGAGAAGATCGAACCGGCGCGCAGACCCCGAAGGAAAGACACGATGAGCCCCAGCTACAAGCTCGACCGGATCGACCTGAAGATTCTCGCCGAGTTGCAGCGCAACGGGCGTATCACCAATGTCGAGCTCGCGGACTTGGTGAACCTGTCACCCTCGCCCTGCCTGATGCGGGTGAAAAAGTTGCAGAAGGCCGGCTACATCACCGGCTATGCGGCGCAGGTCGACATGGCCAAGCTCGGCGAGACGCTGACCGTGTTCACCGAGTTCACCCTGCGCAACCACCGCCAGATCGACTTTGCCCGCTTCCAGGAAGCGTTGGAGCAGGTCGAATGCTGCGTTGAATGCCACCTCGTTTCGGGCGGCTACGACTATCTGGCGAAATTCGTCACCGCGTCGATCTCGGATTACCAGACGATTGTCGAGGAGCTCATCGACCGCGATGTCGGGATCGACAAGTATTTCAGCTTCGTGGTGATGAAGACCCCGTTCTCCAAGACCCGGATGCCGCTCACGCATCTCTTCGCCGATAAGGTCTGAGACCGGGGCCGCGCGATCAGCTCGCAGCCCCGGCGGGTCTCGGGCTCAGCGGTTGGCGAATTGCGCCACCAGCTCGGGATCCTGCTCGAGCCCGGCAAGCCAGCCAGTGTCGAGCTTCGGCACCGACGAGATCAGCAGCCGCGAATAGGGATGCGTGGCCTCGCTCGACATCGTCGCGGCGGGCAGCGCCTCGACCACCTCGCCCTTGTACATCACCAGCACGTCATCGCAGATCGCCTCGACCGTCGAGAGATCGTGGCTGATGAACATGTAGCTCAGCCCCAGCTCCCGCTGCAGTTCCTTGAGAAGCTCGAGGATCGCGGCGGCCACCACCGTGTCGAGCGCCGAGGTGATCTCGTCGCAGAGAATGAGCTCCGGTTTCGCCGCCAGCGCGCGGGCCAGGTTCACCCGCTGCTTCTGGCCACCCGACAGTTCGCCCGGCAGGCGATGCCGGAGGCTGGCCGGCAGGTGGACCATGTCGAGAAGCTCGGTCACCCGGGCCTCGCGCGCCTTGCCGCGCAGGCCTTCGTAGAAGGTCAGCGGCCGGGCGAGGATGGCGCCGATGGAATGTGCCGGGTTGAGCGCGGTATCCGCCAGCTGGAAGACCATCTGCATCCGCCGCAGCTCGGCCTTGGAGCGATCCTTGAGATCGGGCTTCATCTCCGTGCCATCGACGATGACGCCACCTCGATAGGCGGGCAGGATGCCGGCCACGGCGCGGGCCAGAGTCGATTTTCCCGAGCCGGACTCGCCGATGACGCCAAGATTGCGCCCGCGCTCGATCTTGAAGCTGACGTCCTTGAGGATCTTTGCCGCCGGCTCACCGTTGCGTATGGCCCCATAGCCGGCACACAGATCGAAAACCTCGAGCACCGGCTTGGGCTTGGCGGCCTGGGCCGGCTGTTCCTCCGGCTGGTGCGGCACCGGCTCGAAGGCCGCGAGAAGCTGCTTGGTATAGGCGTCGCGGGGCGCATTCAGGATTTGCTCGGCACCGCCGACCTCCTGGATCTCGCCGCCCTTGAGCACGATGATGCGGTCGGCGATCTGCGCCACGACGGCAAGGTCGTGGCTGACATAGACACCCGCGATACCGCCCGCGCGCATCACCGACTTGAACGCCCGCAGCACCTCGATCTGGGTGGTCACGTCGAGCGCAGTCGTGGGCTCGTCGAAGATCACCAGCTTGGGATCGCCGATCAGCGCCATCGCCGCCGACAGGCGCTGAAGCTGTCCGCCCGAAACCTGGTGCGGATAGCGCTGGCCGATCGTGTCGGCATCCGGCAGCGCCAGAGCGCGGAACAGCTCCACCGCCTTCGTCTCGGCCTCGGCGCGCGGCATCAGCTCGTGGATCGCGGCGATCTCGATGACCTGATCCATGATCCGCTTCGAGGGGTTGAACGCCGCCGCGGCCGATTGCGGCACGTAGGAGACCTCGGTGCCGCGCAGCGCGGCACGGGCACGGTTCGACATGGCGGTCATATCGCAGTCGCCAATGCGGATCGTGCCGCCCTCGATCTTGCAGCCGGTCCGGGTATGGCCCATCAGCGACAGCGCGATCGTGGTCTTGCCCGAGCCGCTCTCGCCGATCAGCGCGACGATTTCTCCCGGTGCGATCTCGAAATCCACGCCCTTGATGATCTCGACCTTGCGGCCGGAGTCGGTGGTTGCGCCGATGCGCAGCTTCTCGACGGTGACGAGGGGATCGGTCATCATTCGCTCCTGTCGCGGATCTTGGTGGGCAGGTTGTCGATGAACATGTTCACCGAGATGGTCAGCGAGGCGATGGCGACCGACGGGAAGATCACCGCCGGCGCACCGAGGCTCAGCCCTTCGATGTTCTCGCGCACCAAGCCGCCCCAGTCGGCATTGGGCGGCTGCACCCCGAGCCCGAGGAAGGACAGCCCCGAGAGCACCAGCACGATGAACACGAAACGCAGGCCGAGATCGGCGAGCACGGGACCGAGGATGTTGGGGAAGATCTCCTGCAGGATCAGGTAGCGCGTGCTCTCGCCGCGGGCGCGGGCCACGGTGACGAAATCCATCGTGTTCACGTTGACCGCAAGCGCGCGGGCAAAGCGGTAGGAACCGGGCATGTAGATCGCGGTGAGCGTCAGGATCAGCACCGGGATCGACGAGCCCACGGCGGCCACGACGACGAGGCCGAAGAGCAGCGAGGGGATGCCGTTGAACGCGTCGAGCAGCCGCGACAGCACCATGTCGAACCAGCCGCCGGCGACCGCAGCGATCATGCCGAGGATGACGCCCAGCGTGCAGGCCAGCGTGACGGCGGCGAGCGCGATGCCAACGGTGTAGCGCGCGCCCATCAGGATGCGCGAGAAGATGTCGCGCCCGAGATAATCGGTGCCCATCCAGTAGTCACCGCTGACCGGGCCGAAATAGTCCCAGTCGACGATCTCGCCCGGCGGGTGCGGCGCGAGCCACGGGCCGACGAAGGCCACGAGCCCCCAGAACAGCATGATCGCGAGGCCGATGCGGCCGACCCAGTTGAAACTCCAGCCCGGCCCCTTCGGCTTGGGCGCATCCTTGGCGGCGGTGGTGGTCTGGTACTCTGCCATCATCGACGCAGCCTCGGGTTGGACAGGATTGCAATCAGGTCGGCGAGCGTGATCAGCATCAGGTAGCTGACGCAGAAGATCATCGCGCAGGACTGGATCAGCGGCAGGTCCCGGGTGCTCACCGCATCGACCATCAGTTTGGCGACGCCGGGATAATTGAAGATCGTCTCGACGATGATCACGCCGCCCACCAGATAGCTCAGCGACAGCGCCACCGCGTTGGCGATCGGCCCCAGCGCGTTCGGCAGTGCGTGCACGAGCACCATGCGCTTGCGCGAGGCACCCTTGAGCAGCGCCATCTCGACATAGGGCGTGTTGATCGTCTCGATCACCGCGGCGCGGGTCATCCGGATCATCTGCGCAGAGACCACGAAGGAAAGCGTGATCACAGGCATCGCGTAGGCCTTCAGCATCGTTCCGAGCGAGCTCATGTCTGCGCCGTAGCTCAGCGCCGGCAGCCAGTCGAGCCAGACCGCGAAGATCAGCACCGCCAATGTCGCGACCATGAATTCCGGCACCGAGATCACCGAGATCGTCAGCACCGTGACCACGCGGTCGAACAGCGAGCCGCGCCACATGGCGGCACCGATGCCGAGGCTCAGCGCGATCGGCACCGAGACCAGCGTCGTCACCCCGGCAAGCTGCAGCGAGTTTCTCAGCCGGCCCGAGAGCAGTTCCACGATCTCCATCTTGTTGACGTAGGAGGTGCCGAGATCCCCGCTTGCCAGCCCCGCAAGCCAGCCGATGAAGCGGCTGAGCGCCGGCTCGTCGAGCCCCATCGCGGCGCGGAGGCCTGCGACGGCCTCGGGCGTGGCCGCTTGACCAAGCAGGATTTCGGCAACGTCCCCGGGCAACAGCTCGGTGGCGAAGAAGACGGCAAAGGAGACGATGATCAACGTGAGCAAGGCAATGCCGAGCCGCTGTATCACAAGAAACCATGGCAGAAGCGATTGGGGCAAGCGAAGCACCTCTTTCGGCCGGTGGGAAGGTCAGGCGAAGGGCCCGCACCTGCAGTGCGGGCCCCGATTGTGCGCGAGGATCAGTCGTTCAGCCAAACGTATTCGGCGAAGGCATAGCCCATCATGCCGCCAAGCGGATTCGGCTTGAGACCGCCGAGCTTGCTGGTGTGGGCGTCCATGTTGGAGATCCAGACCGGGATGCCGGTGCCCGCCTCGTTGGACACCATCTCCTGCATGTCCCAGTAGATCTCCTTCCGGCGCTCTTCGTTGAGCGCGCCGCGCGCCTCGACCAGCATCGAGTCGAACTTCTCGGACTTGTACTGGCTCTCGTTCCACGGCGCGTCGGAAGAGTAGAGCAGCGAGAACAGGATATCCGGCGTCGGGCGCGGGTTGATGTTGCCGAAGTGGACCGGCGCCTTGAGCCAGTAGTTCGACCAGTAGCCGTCGGAGGGCACGCGGTCGACCTTGAGGTTCATGCCGATCTCGCTGCCGGCCTGCTGCACGATGGTCGCCATGTCGACCGATGCGGTGGCCGCATCGGAGGCCACGATCGGAATCTCGACGCCCAGAAGACCGGCCTTCTCGAACAGCGACTTGGCGCGCTCGGGATCGAACTCGCGCGCCGGCAGGTTCGGGTTGTAGTAGCGGTTCGACGGCGACACCGGCTGGTCGTTGGCGATTTCCGCAAGGCCGCGGAAGGCGGATTTCTGGATCGCCTCGCGGTTCATCAGGTACTTCATGCCCTCGACGAAGCCGGCCTTATCACCCGGGTTCAGGTCAAGGCGCATGTTGAGGTTGGTGTAGTTGCCCGCGGCGCTGATCAGCGTCGAGACGCTGTCATTGCTGTCGAGCAGACGGGCCGAGCGCGGATTGACCGAGGCTGCGTACTGGATATCGCCGGACATCAGCGCATTGACGCGGGCGTTGTTGTCGGGGATCGCGAAGAACTCGAACGTGTCGAGATACGGCCCCTCGGCCTTGAAGTAGTTCGGGTTCTTCACCCCGATCGAGCGCACGCCCGGCTCGAAGCTCTCGCAGATGAAGGCACCGGTGCCGTTGGCGGTGGAGAAATCCGTGGTGCCTTCGGCGATGATCATGAAGTGGTGCAGCGCGAGGATCGTCGGCAGGTCGGCGTTGGGCGAGTCGAGCACGATCTTCACGGTCAGGTCGTCGACCTTGGAAATCTCGGTCATCTGCTTGGCGATCGAGTTCACCTTCGAGCCGACCGCCTCGTCGAGGTGACGCTGCAGCGAGAACACAACGTCCTCGGCTGCGAGGGTCTTGCCGTCGTGGAAGGTGACGCCGGATTTCAGCTTCACTTCCCAGGTCTGGGCATCGTCCGAGGACACGCTCTCGGCCAGTTCCATGTTCACCTGGCCTTCTTCGTCGAGGAAGGTCAGCCGGTTGTAGAAGGCACAGCAGCGCGCGTAATCGGTCGACAGCGACGCCTTGGCCGGGTCGAGCGTATCGGCGGTCGAGGAAGACCAGCCGGCCGCCCGCAGCGTCCCGCCGGTGACCGGGGTCGCGGCAACCGCGGCCGAGGCGCGCATCAGAAGCGAGCCGCCCGCAGCGGCAGCCACGCCGGAGGACATCAGCATTTTCAGCAGATCCCGGCGCGATGCGCCACGGCGGATCATGTGCTCGACCATTGCGTCGTCGCGGCCGGTCCAGTTGGTGGGGGTCTTGGTCATGTCTTTGCTTCCCTGTTGTGATGCGTGGATGGCTGCCGCGGTCTTCTCGCCGCATTCAGCCGGGTTGGTTCAGGATGTCTGCGCGTCGAAGGCCGCGTCGGCGGCGCGGGCCAGCTCGATCAGCGCGTGGAAATGGTAGTCGGGCTCGGTGAACTCCTTGGGCTCGATGGTTCCGCCATAGCCCTGCTGCGCGTGCCGACGCTGGATCCAGGCATTGGTCATGCCAAGGGCGCGCGAGATGCCGATATCGTGGTACTGGCTCTGCGCCGTGTGCAGGATGGCGTCCTTGCTGCCACCCTCGCGGCCCACATGCTCGAAAACCTGTTCGAAATAGGCCGGGTCGGGCTTCTCGCAGCCGGTGTCGTCGGTGGTGAACCCGGCCCAGAACGGCTGGCCCAGCTTCTCGGCGTATTTCTCGAAGGCCCAGCGGCGGGCATTGGTCATCGCGATGAGCTTGTAGCGCGCCTTGAGCCGCGCCATCGCCTCGACGCTGTCGGGAAACGGCTTGGCCTCACCCACGGTGTCGATCATCAGCTGGCGGTATGCCTCGGTGTCGGGCAGGCCGAAGGCCGCGGCGATGCGGGAATAGCAGCGCCCGAGATCATCGGGGAACAGCCCCGCGCCGGGTTCGTAGCGGGCATCGCGATAGACCGAGAGCGCCGCCTCGCCGTCGATCTCGACGCCCTCGCGCTCGGCGATCTTGGCCAGCCCCTCCTTGATCGCGCCCTCGAAGTCGATCAGCGTGCCGACCACGTCGAAGGTGACGTAGCCAAAGGCGGTCAGGGGTTTCACGGCGGTGGTCGTTGCCATCTCGGCAGTCCTTTCTGCGATGCGCCGGCGCGGGGAGTGCGCCTTGGTCCTTTTTCGGGAGGCCCGGGCTTCGCAGCATCTTCTGCTGTGGCTGCGAAACGGGCAGTTTCTCCCGGTTTTGCGTCGATTTCGCCGGGTTTGCGGTGAAATCCATGGTGCTTCTTGGTCCAGACCCGCGCTCCGGTCTCTGAGAGCTTGTCCCAAATTGGCACTCCGGAATCTCCGAAAGAGGCGGCGGGTGCGGCATATTGTTCTGTATTCCCGCAGGCCGCGGCATTTCCGGGCGCGGCCTGCGAGCGCGTCTCAGTAGCCCCGCCCCTGATCCACAAGGCCGGGAAGCGCCTGCCCGGCGCGATCGGCGCGGATCACTGCCAGCGCGTGTTCGATGCCCTCGCGGGCGTCGGTCTGGCCGGCGACATGCGGCGTGACGATGACGCGCGGATGGTGCCACGCCCAGTGATCCGCGGGCAGGGGCTCGGGCTCGGTGACGTCGAGCATCGCCGAAGAAAGCTGGCCGCTGTCGAGCGCGCGGCGCAGCGCGTCGAGCGACAGCTGCGCGCCCCGTCCAGCCTGCACCAACCGTGCGCCCTTTGGCAGCTTGGCGAGGAAGGCGTCGTCCATCAGACCCTGCGTGGCAGGCGTCAGCGGCAGCAGGCAGATCAGCGTCTCGGCCTCGGACAGGAAGCGCTCCATGCCGCCCGCGTCGAACATCCGCACGCCTTCCGGCCCGCGCCCCGAGCGCGACCAGCCGAGCACGTCGAAGCCCATGCCGCCTAGCGTCTCGGCGGCAAGCGAGCCGATGCGGCCCATGCCCATGATGCCGACCTTCGCGCCGCGCGACAGCGGGATCGTCCCGGCCTGCCACAGCCCGTCGCGCGCCTGCGCGAGGTAGCCCGGCATGTCGCGGTGCAACATCAGTGTCGCCATCACGACCCAGTCACGCACCATCTCGTCGACGCTGGCCGCATGGGTGCGCACCAATGACACCCCCTCCGGCATCAGCGGCATCTGGTCGACACCGGCGCCGACGCAGATCACCACCCGCAGGTTGGGGTAGACCGAGAGGTCCTCGGGCGGCACCCAGCAGGCGAGATGCGTGACCTTCTCTGCGGGGGCGGTCTCGTGGCAGAAGACCTCGCCTGCCTCGGCGCAGACCTCCGACCAGACGCTGGCGCGCGCGGCGGGTCCGAGCAGCAGCAGCGCCATCAGCGCAGCACCGCGCGGATCTCGGGATCCTCGAGCGTTTGGTCCAGCACCGTGCGGGTGCGCTCGACAATGGCGTCGATCTCGGCTTCGGTGCAGCACAGAGGCGGCGCGTAGCCGAAGATACCCTGCGGGAAGCTGCGGACGATCAGGCCTTGTTCCCAAGCCCGGTCGAAGAGCCTTGTGGCGGGCTGCACGCTGGCGGGCAGCGGGGTCTTCTTTTCCTTGTCGGTGACCAGTTCGACCGCGGCCAGCATGCCGCGCCCGCGCACGTCGCCCACCAGCGGGTGATCGCACAGCGTCTCGAGCCCGGCCATCAGGCGCGCACCGGCCTTGCGGCCATTCTCGAGCAGGCCGCCCTCGTAGAGATAGAGCACCTCGAGCGCCACCGCGGCCGAGACCGGATGCGCCGAGTAGGTGAAGCCATGGCCCACCGCCTTGGCGCCGGCGCCGTCGGCGATGGTCTCATAGACATGGTCGCGCATGAAGACCGCGCCCATCGGCACGTAGCCCGAGGTCAGGCCCTTGGCGGTGGTCATCAGGTCGGGGACGATGCCCTCGTCCTCGCAGGCAAAGAGCGGCCCGGTGCGACCGAAGGCGGTGATCACCTCGTCGGCGACAAACAGGATCTCGAGCTCGGCGCAGACATCGCGCATCGCCTTCATCCAGCCCTTCGGCGGCACAAGGATGCCGCCCGAGCCCTGGATCGGCTCGACATAGAAGGCCGCGACCTTATCCTCGCCGATCTCGGCCACCTTGGCGCGCAGCTCGGCCACCGATGCGGCGACGATCTCTTCCGCGGATTGCGCCGGGTTGCGGTAGGCATAATGCGACGAGATCTTGTGCTGCCACTGATAGGGGATGCCAAAGCCTTCGTGAAAGCCGGGCAGCGCGGTGAGACCCGCGCCCATGCTGGTCGAGCCGTGATAGCCCTGCTCGACCGAGATGAACTGGTCGCGCTGCGGCTGGCCCTTGGCGTGCCAGTAGTAGCGGATGAAGCGGATCGTGCTGTCGACCGCGTCCGACCCGCCGAGGCTGAAATAGATGTGGTTGAGATCGCCCGGGCTGCGCTCGGCAAGCTCGGCGGCAAGTCGGATCGGGGCTTCGGCGCCGAGGTCGAAATAGCCGGTGGCGTAGGGCAGCTTGCGCATCTGGTCGGCGGCGGCCTCGACCACGCTTTCATGGCCATAGCCCGCGTTGACGCACCACAGGCCCGCGAAACCGTCGAGCAGCTCTCGCCCCTCGGTATCGGTGACGGTCGCGCCCTTGGCCGAGCGCAGCACGCGCACGCCGCGCGCCTCATGGCCGCGGAAGGAAGAGACCGGATGAACGAGGTGCTGGCGGTCCAGCTCGACGAGGGAGTTTGTCAGCATGATGTGCTCCGTGGATCAGCCAAGGGCCTGCGAGGCCAGGGCGTAGGTTTTGAAGACAGGGGCGCAAGCGGGGGCCGCGCCTTTGGCCATGGCGGTGCCGCCCCCCACATGGACAAGTCCGAGGCCTGTCGTATGGTCGGCAAGGGCCGGATCGGTGAGATCGACGCGCAGGAAGCCGCCCGCCGCGCGCGTGGCCCCGGCAGTCAGCAGCGCCCGCGCGGTCGCCATATCTCTGGCCACGACCGGCCCCAGCACCTGCCCGCGTCCGAAATCGCGCAGCAGCGCAAAGCCGCCCTCCGCACGCAGCACCGTGCCGCGCTCGGCGATGCCGGCCAGAAGCGTCGCGCGCTCCATGCCACTGGCCGCAAGATCCATCGCGGCAATGCCGTCCGAATCGCCCTCGAAGACCGGCAGCTCTGGCTCGCCACGCAGGGCAATACCCTGATGTTGCAGAATTTCGCCAGTACTCTGAAAGCCCAGCTTCTGGTAGAGCGGCAGCCCGTCCGTGGTGGCAGTGAGGCGCAGCTCGCGGGTGCCGGCTAGGTCAAGAACCGCCTGCATCAGCTTGCGGCCATGCCCGTGCCCGCGCATCCGCGCATCGACGATGATCATGTTGACCGACGCCACCTCGCCAAAGATCGAACACAGCGCCGTACCCACGATCTCACCGTCGCGCAGCGCCACGACACCCTGCGACACCGACAGCGTCAGCGCCCAGTCCTCGGCGCGGTGAGGCCAGCCCGCCTCCTGCGACAGGCGCAACGCGCCCGGAATATGCTCGGGGGTGAAGGCCCTCAGGGCCAGATCGGACGCGGGCGTCGTGGTGGGAGAAGCTGCTGTCATGTGCATCTCTGAACTTGGGTCGTTTCTTGTTCTGAGCTTAGGGCCGCGCGAGCGGCAGGTTCCGCCTGATCCTTCGCCCGTGCGGCAGGTTCGCGCTGCGGCGGCGCCGGGCCGCCGCAGGATATGCCGCCGTCAGATCAGACGGCGGCCAAGCGCCAGAACCATCTCGACGGCGCCGGAAAGCTCGGCCTCGGTGAGGTATTCCTCGGGCTTGTGGGCGCGCCCGATGTCGCCGGGGCCGCAGATCACCGAAGCCACCCCGGCCTGCTGGAACAGCCCCGCCTCGGTGCCATAGGACACCGCTTGAAGCGGTGCGTGCCCCGAGATTGCGGCGCTCAGCGCCGCCAGCGGATGGTCGGCATCAAGCGCCAGCGCCGGGTAGCTCGCCAGCCACTCCGCCGCGACGCCCGGGATCTCGAGCAGCGGCGACAGGATGTCCCGCGGATCGACCCCGGCGATGGCGCGCGCCTCGATCCGGGCTTCGGCCTGCTCGGGGATGATATTGAGCGCCTGTCCGCCAGAGACCGTGCCCACCTGCAGCGAGGAATAGGGCGGCTCGAACCGCAGATCCTGCGGCCCGTCCTTGAGGTCGCCGGCCAGCGCGACGGCCTCGGCCAGCGCCGGGATCAGCGCATGGATCGCGTTGCTGCCGAGATCCGGGCGCGAGGAATGCCCCGCCACGCCCGCAGCACTCAGCCGCAACGCCGCCTTGCCCTTGTGCGCCAGCACCGGGACCAGCCCGGACGGCTCGCCCACGATGCAGCCCAGAGGCGCGGCGCAGAGGTCGGGGAGCGCCTCGAGCAGGTGCGGCACGCCGCGGCACCCCGCCTCTTCATCATAGGACAGCGCGATATGTACCGGCGCCCCGAGCGGCATCTGCGACAGCTCCGGCACCGCGGCGAGCACCGCCGCGACGAAGCCCTTCATGTCGCAGGCCCCGCGCCCGATCAGCCGCTCGCCGCTCTGGCGCAGCACGAACGGATCGCCCTGCCAGTCCGGCTCGCCCGCTGGCACCACATCGACATGGCCCGACAGGATATAGCCGGGCCGCGACCGATCGCCGAGAGTCGCGAAGAGGTTCTCGCGATCCCCCTCGGGCCCCATCAGCCGCGTCACCCTCGCGCCATGCGCACCGAGATAGTCCGCCGCCCAGTCGATCAGCGCACCGTTCGGGCCGCCCACCACCGTGGGGAACCCGACCAGCCGCTCCAGAATCTCCGCCGCCTGCATCAGGAGGCGATCACGAAGATCTTCTTCACCGTCTCGAGCGTGTTCCAGCTTCCGGTGAAGCCGGGCTTCATCAAGAAGCTGTCGCCCGCGCCGAAGACATGGGTCTCGCCACCGTCCTCGCTGATCTCGCAGCGCCCCGAGAGGATGTGGCAGAATTCGAAGGTCTCGCCCTTGATCGAGATGGTCTTGCCGGCGGTCGTCTCCCAGATCCCGGTGCGGATCTTTCCCCACTTGGCGGCCTCGGCCAGCGCGGTGTCGAGCTCCCATGTCTTGTAGGCGGGCGCGCCCTCGAGCAGGCGCTCGGGGGCGGCGGTCGCCTCCTTCGGTGCGAAATCGGGGCTGGGGTCGAGCGGAACGAGCAGGCTCATCGGGGTCTCCGGGTTGGGAATGTCGGTCTCGGGACAGGATGCCCCCTGCCCCGCCGCCGCAGTCACCAAATGCCGGGCCCAAGCGGCAGACCGTGCCGCGCCTTCTGCGACAAACGAAATTTCATGCGCTGAAAGCGGGAAACGCGGCAGGCGCTGTGGCCGGGGTCGGGCCAAGATGACCGCATCAAGGACCCCCGGAGACTGACATGACCTTCCGCCCCAAATTCATCACCTTCGACTGCCACGGCACGATGATCTATTTCGACATGGCCGGCGCCGCGCGCGATTTCTACGGCGAGCAGCTTGGCGCCGAGAAAATCGAGGTCTTCATCCGCGATTTCTCGGCCTACCGCCTCGACGAGGTGCTGGGGGCGTGGAAGCCCTATGCCGAGGTGGTGCACAACGCGCTCGAGCGCACCTGCAAGCGCAATGGCGTCGGCTTTGACCCCGAGATCGCCGCCAAGATCTATGACCGCGTGCCGACTTGGGGGCCCAACCCCGACGTGCCGGCGGGCCTCGCCAAGATCGCGCCGCACATTCCGCTGGTGGCGCTCACCAACTCGATGAACAGCCAGATCCCGCACAACATCGAGAAGCTCGGCGCGCCGATCGCGCATGTCTTCACCGCCGAGAGCGCGCAGGCCTACAAGCCGCAGATGCGCGCCTTCGAGTACATGTTCGACATGCTCGGCTGCGGCCCGGAAGACGTGCTGCACGTCTCGTCGTCGTTCCGCTATGACCTGATGACCGCGCATGATATCGGCATCAAGAATAAGGTCTGGGTCAACCGCGGCCACGAGCCGGCCAACCCGTTCTACGGCTATACCGAGATCAAGGACATCTCCGGCCTGCCCGGCGTCGTCGGTCTTTGAGAGGAGCCACCGCGATGCAGTTCAAATCCTACTGGCACGACACGGCGCCAGCCTTCGCCTCAGCCCAGGACGGCCCGGTCGAGGGCACGGTCGACGTGGTGGTGATCGGCGCGGGCTTCACCGGCCTCAACGCCGCCCGCAAGCTCGCCCGCGAGGGGGTGAGCGTCGCGGTGCTCGAAGCGCGGCATGTGGGCTTCGGCGGCTCGGGCCGCAATGGCGGGCATCTCAACAACGGCATGGCCCATGGCTACGGCGAAGCCAAGGCGCAGCTCGGCGCCGAGCGCGCCAAGGCGCTGTGGCAGGCCTATGACCGCTCGATCGACATGATCGAGGAGGTCATCGCCGCAGAGGGCATCGCGTGCGATTTCCGCCGCTCGGGCAAGCTCAAGCTGGCCTCCAAGCCCGGCCACGTGGCCGGGCTGCGCGCCAATTTCGAGCTGATCCACCGCGAGGTCGATCCCGACACCCGCTTCCTCGAGGCGCATGAGCTGACAGACGAAATCGGCTCGGATCAGTTCCACGGCGCGATGCTCTACGGCAAGTCCGGCATGATGCATATGGGCCGCTACGTGAACGGGCTGGCCGAGGCCGCGCATCGCCGCGGCGCGAAGATCTGGGAAGACGCCCCGGTCACCGGGCGCAAGCGCGAGGGCAGCGGCTGGCTGATCGAGACGCCCAAGGGCAAGATCCGCGCCGAGCGCGTGATCGCCGCGACCAATGCCTATTCCAACAGCGTCGAACGCGCACCCCTGGGCTATTTCCGCAAGCGCATCATCTCGGTGGGCTCGTTCATCGTGGCCACCCGCCCGCTCAGCGAGGCCGAGATCGCGGCGACCCTGCCGGGCGACCGCACCTATGTCACCTCGATGAACATCGGCAACTATTTCCGCCTGTCGCCGGACAAGCGGATGATCTTCGGCGGGCGGGCGCGGTTCTCGGCCACCTCGGACCAGAGCTCGGACGCCAAGTCGGGCAAGGTGCTGCGCGCGGCGCTGACCGAGATGTTCCCGCAGATGGCCGGTGTCGGGATCGACTATTGCTGGGGCGGCATGGTCGGCATGACCAAGGACCGCTTCCCGCGCGCGGGTGAGGCCGACGGCATGCTCTACGGCATGGGCTATTCCGGCCACGGCGCGCAGATGGCGACGCTGATGGGGCAGGTTCTGGCCGACATGGCGATGGGCCGCACCGACACCAACCCGCTGCAGGGGCTCGACTGGCCCAAGGTGCCGCTGCACTCGGGCAAGCCGTGGTTCCTGCCGCTGGTGGGGATGTATTTCGGCCTCAAGGACAGGCTGTCGTAGGTCGGGGCGCTATATCGCGCCCCCTCCCCCCGATTGCTCACCCCAGCGATTGCATGGCCAGCCCGTAGGTCATGGGACCGCTCTGGGCACGGCGCAAGCGGCCGAAGCGCATGTCGGTGACTGTGTCGTAGACCCCGAGACCCGCAGCCGAGAGGAAGGCCTCGAAGCGTTCGCTCTCGACGATGGTGTCGAGCCGCAGGAACGCGCCTTCGTTGGCAAGGATGAAATGCGCAGCGAGCTGCATCGCCACCTCATCCTGCTCGGCGATCAGCGGTCCGATGACCCGACCCTTGCCGAAGGCGCGCATCATCGCGAACCCCTCGATTGCGCCGCCGCGCTCGGCGACGATCACCTCGGAGACCCCGTTCAGCGCGTCGAGGATTGCCGTCCTGGCCGCACCGTAGGCGTGCTGATCAAGCGCCCGGATCGCGGGCAGGTCGCCGGGCTGCATGGCCCGCACGGTCAGCCCCGTTACCGGCTCGGGCGGACGGATCGCGCGTGCCACGCCCTGATGCTGATACACCAGTCCCATCGGCACGAACCCGGCCGCTTCGTAGAGGCGATAGCCCTCACGTGTGGCCGACAGGCGCAGATCGCGCCCTTGCAGGTCGTTGATCACGCGCCGGAGAAGCCGTCCGCCGGTGCCCTGTGCCTGCAGACGCGGGGTGGTGACCATCATCCCGAGCATGGCGAAATCCTCGCCGCTCGGAAATCCCATCGCCGAGCTCAGCGGCCTGCCGATCTGATCGAGGGCGACATAGCCCTTGCCCAGCCCGATGCAGAGCGCGATGTCCGGGGGGCGGTGCGGCCAGAAGACGCTCATGGTCAGCTCGTGCATCCGCGTGAGGATGGCCGGACTGATCTCTTCGATATGCGCCTTGTAGATGTCGACCTGCATCCAGTCGCTTTCCACGCTGGGTGCCTTGCGTGTCATGAATGCGTCATGACGGGACAGTGCCTCTTGCGGCATCACTTCGGCGCTGCCTGCAGGCAGCGATGGGCCAAGATAATCCTGTGTGAGGCTTGTCTTCATCGTCTTTCCGTTTCGGGCCGGCGGCCCAATGACGGACCTCGTCCCCTTTATCCGACAAAATCCATGAAAAGATATGCCGTTTCGCCGCTCTCGCCCGAAGGTTCTGCTGTAGTTCAGCGCCCGCACCAGCGGCAACCCGCGATTTCGCGCATCGAGTCGGGTCAGTGATCACGCAATCAGGCGTCGCCAAGTCCCTCTGGCCACAGTCCAGCGCTGGCGACACGTGGTGAACAGTCTGACCATCAACACGCCGACGACACCTGCCCGCGAGGCGCCGGACCGGGCTTCCTGCGAACCACGATTTGATATGTTATATCATCGTCACAGTTCCTCTGTTAAACACGTCCGAGTCGATGCGAAAGGACGCACAATGAAGACATTCCGGATCACCGCCCTGGCCGCACTGGTCGCAACGCCGCTTGCATCGGCGCAGGCGGACGAGCACCGCGAGCTCGGCGCGCACCAGCACGGCGTCGGCCAGCTTGATATGGCCATCGAGGGCGGGCGCCTTTCGATGGAGCTGCGCGCGCCCGGGGCCGATATTGTGGGCTTTGAACATGCCGCGAGCTCGGATGCAGACCGCGGGGCGGTGACAGAGGCGCTTTCCATGCTCGAGACCCCTCTAGAGCTTTTCGCGATGCCAGAGGCCGCCGGTTGCACGGTGGTGTCGGCCCATGCAGAACTAGACATAGATGACCATGCAGCCGGCGATGAGCACCATCATGATGATGAGCACGCGCATGAGCATGAGCACGACGAGGACCATGCGCATGACGAAGAGCACGAACATGGCGAGGACCATGCACATGAGCACGAGCACGAGCACGAGCACGAGCACGAGCACGAAGACCACGCCGCCAGCCACAGCGAGTTCCACGCGGAATACGCCTTTGACTGCGCAGCGCCCTCAGAGCTCACGCAGATCTCCTTCGGCTATTTCGAGGCCTTCCCGAACGCGCTCGAACTCGAACTGCAACTGGTGAGCGATCAGGGTGCACAGGCGTTCGAAATCACCCCCGAGGCCCCGGTGCTCGACCTTGACGGACGGCTCTGAGCAGACCGCCCCGGCGGTGTGGATCGACGCGCTGCGCTTCAGCTGGGGGCGCCGCGCGGGCTTTGCCCTGTCGGTGCCCGAGCTCTGCATCGCGCAGCGCGAAAGCGTGCTGCTCTTGGGCGCGAGCGGCTCGGGCAAGTCGACGCTCTTGTCGCTGATCTGCGGGATCGTCACCGCGCAGGCCGGCACCGTCGCCATCGCCGGCACCGATATCGCCACGCTGAGCGCCGGGACGCGCGACCGCTTCCGCGCCGAGCAAATCGGCGTGATCTTCCAGCAGTTCAACTTGCTACCCTATGGCAGCGTGGCCGACAACATCCTGTTGCCGCTGCGCTTTGCCCCCCAACGCCGCGCACGCACCGGGGATGTCCGCATCGAGGCCCGGCGGCTCTGCGATGCGCTCGGCCTGCCGCCCGGGCTGCTCGACCGCCCCGCGGGGCGGCTCAGCGTCGGACAGCAGCAGCGCGTCGCGGCGGCACGGGCCCTGATCGGGCGACCGCCGCTGATTGTCGCCGACGAGCCGACCTCTGCGCTCGACGCAGCCACGCAGGATAGCTTCCTGCGCGTGCTCTTCGAGCAGACGCAAGCCGCTGGCTCGGCGCTGATGATGGTCAGCCATGACGAGCGGCTCGCCCCGCGATTTGATCGGGTGTTGCGGCTCGAGGACATCGCCCAGACGAAAAGGTCCGCCGCATGATCCTGCGCCTCGCTCTCGGCTCGCTGCGCGCCCGCGCGTTCACCGTGGCGCTCACCGTGCTCGCCATCGCGCTGTCGGTGGCGCTGTTTCTCGGGGTCGAGAAGGTCCGCACCGGGGCTCGCGCGAGCTTTGCCGACACGATCTCGGGCACCGACCTGATCGTGGGCGCGCGCTCGGGTTCGGTGCAGCTGCTGCTCTACTCGGTGTTCCGCATCGGCAACGCGACCAACAACATCACCTGGGAAAGCTACCAAGACATCGCCGCGCGCGACGAGGTCGACTGGATCGTGCCGATTTCGCTTGGCGACAGCCACCGGCAATTCCGCGTCATGGGCACCACGCAAGCCTTCTTCGAGCATTACAAATACCGAGGCGGGCGGGCGCTCGAGATCCCGGAGGGCCACGGGCTCGACGATCTTTACGACGCGGTGATCGGCGCCGACGTGGCGGCAACGCTGGGCTACGAGATCGGCGATCCGATCGTGGTCTCGCACGGGCTTGCCTCCTTCACCGAGCATGACAATCAGCCGTTCCGCGTGGCCGGCATCGTCGCCAGAACCGGCACGCCGGTCGATCGCACGGTGATCGTCAGCCTGGAGGCGATCGAGGCGATCCATGTCGACTGGCAGAGCGGGGCACAGATCCCCGGGCAGGTTACCCCGGTCGAGCGCATCCGCGCTATGGACCTGAAGCCCACCGCGATCACCGCGGCAATGGTCGGCGTGCAGTCACGACTGCAGATCTTTGGTCTGCAGCGCTGGATCAACGAGTACTCCGAGGAGCCGCTGCTCGCGGTTCTGCCCGGCGTTGCCCTGCAGGAGCTGTGGCAGATTGTCGGCATTGCCGAGACCGCGCTGGTCGGCGTCTCGGCGATGGTCGTGGTCACCGCACTGCTGGGGATGACCGCAATGATCTTCTCGAGTCTGAACGAGCGCCGCCGCGAGATGGCGATCTGGCGCGCCATGGGGGCACGCCCATTGGTGATCCTCGGGCTTCTCGTGCTCGAGGCGGTGCTGATGGCCGCGCTCGGGGCGGTGCTCGGAATGGCGCTTCTCTACGCCGCCCTCGGCGTCTCCCGACCACTGATCGACGCCGCCTTCGGTCTCTGGCTGCCGCTCGACCCACCCGGGCTGACAGAGCTCTGGGGGCTGCTGGGGGTCGTCGGCGCCGCAGCGCTCGCGAGCCTGCTACCGGCCCTGAGGGCCTACCGCCTGTCGCTGGCAGATGGCATGATGGTGCGTGTATGACCCGTTTCTCAAGATCCCGCCGCGGAGGCCTCCCGATGCCGATCTCACTGTCCCGCCGCAGCGTTGCGCTTGGCCTTGCCGCCGGCGCCGCCCTGCCCTGCACCGCCCTCCGCGCCGCCAGCACCACGGTGCTGGCATGGCGCGACCTGATGCCTGAGGGCGCGCAAGCACTGCCGCCGGCGCTGCAGGGGCTGGTCGAGCACGACCAATCCGACCTCGCCGCGCAGCAGCCGGTATCCTCCGGCGTTCGCACCGACTGGAATGGCGAGACGGTGCAGATCTCGGGCTTCATCATCCCGCTCGACTATGAGGGAACCGGCGTCACCGCCTTCATGCTGGTGCCCTATGTCGGTGCCTGCATCCACGTGCCGCCGCCCCCTGCAAACCAACTGATCTTCGTGACCACCGAAGACCCTTACGAAGCCGATGGCCTGTTCGAGGCAGTGACCGTGACAGGCATGTTCGGCACCGCGGCCACCTCGACGCAGCTGGCCGACGTGGGCTATGCGCTCTCGGCCGACCGGGTCGAGCCCTACAGGCGCTGACCTCCGGCGTTGCGCTTTTCGCACGACATGCTCGGGCGAGCTTCCGCATGGACAGATGCCGGGGATCGGCGCAAACTGAAAGCGTCTGAACGGAGTTTTCTGTGGCCTCCATCTTCCCGGTCCAACGCCGCCACGGCCTCGCCGGCACCGTGCTGGCCGTCATGCTGGCGCTTTTGCCCGCGACTGAAACGCGGGCCTGCGCCTTCCACACGGATTTGCCCGAGAAGAGCGTAGGTGACTGGCTGGTCGACGGCATCGAGGTCGTGCTGGCGCGCCCCGACCCCGAGGGCGGCCACAGTTTCCAGATCACCGAGGTGATCCACAGCGCCGGAACGCCGCCCGAACTGGATCTGCTCGTCGGCAGCGACCTTCGGCAGAGGCTTCTGGCGAACCCGCAGGACGAGGTTCTGCTGGCCAATGATGGCTATGGCTGGATCGTTCTGAGCTATGTCGATCAGGTGTTTCGGCCGCTCATGCGCGACGTGCTGGCCCGTGCTCCGGGCTGGAAGGACGCCGACGGCGCCGACCGGCTCGCGCTTTTTCCGCCCTGCAGGACAGCCCGGATCCCGACCTGCGGCACTTGGCCCTGCTCGAGATTGACAAGGCCCCCTACCGCGTGCTGCGCGACATGGAGCTGCGTCTGACGCCCGAAGAGTTGCTTAGCAGGCTCTGGCAGCCGCAGGATTACGCCCACCAGCCGATCCGTGTCCTGCTTCTGGGCCTGACCGGCAGCGAGGCCGCGCGCGGCGCGATCCGCGACTACCTGACGCGTGCCTCGGACTGGGAGTGGGCCAACAACCTCGGCGCGTTCGCGACCGCCGGGATCGAGCTCGACGGCATCGACGGGCTGCGCCTGCTCGAGCGCTACTACTTCGCAAATCCGCACCAGACGATGGCCAATCTCGAACAGGTGGTCGAAGCGCTCGCGATCCAGCACGGCGTCGCACCCTCCGAACTCCGCACGGAGATCTCGGCCGCCCTGCGTCGCTTCGTCCATGCCCGCCCAGAGGCAGCCGCGCTGGTGGCCCGGCAGTTCATGGCTCGCGAGGACTGGTCGCAGGGCCCCTTGCTTGCCAAGATCATGGAAGGGGACAAGCTGACCTCGGCGCCCGACCTGATGGCGGGGGCGATCTACGTGGCACAGGCCCGCGGTGCGGCTGCCAACATGGCGCGTGCCGACGGCTCAGAGGGCTGAGATCCTGACGGCTCAGTCGGCCCGGACACTCCGGGGAGCCACCCTCAACGGCGCTCGCGAAGACAGGCGCCCGGCTGACCGGGCGCCTGCGGTGCATCAGGCCAGCGCCCTGCGGCGCTGCCGCAGATGGACCGCGATCTCGACTGCCACGAGGACCAGCATCGACAGGCCGACCAGCGGGAAGAACACCCCCGCCGCGACCGCCATCAGCAGCAGCGCGCGCGGGATGCGCCAGTCCGTGGGTACCTGCGGCACGCCGAGCGCACCCGACGGGCGACGCTTCCACCACATCGCGGCACCGGAAACGCAAAGCCCGACCATCGCGAGGCAGGCCAGCAGCAGTACGATCTGGTTCACCAGTCCGAACTCCTGCCCCATATGCACCGAGATCCCCCACTCGGCCCAGCGGCCCAGCGTGCCGAGATCCGCAAGCCCCGCATCGTAGAGCACCTCGCCGCTATACTGATCGAGGTGGATGACCCGCTCATAGGTGATGTCGTCGGGATAGACCGAGGCGGTAAAGACACCCTCCGCTCCGCGCGGCATCGACACCGCATAGCCCGGCACGATGCCCAGCTCCTCGACCGTCGCGACCACCTGGTCGAGCGTCTGCGGCACGCCCTCCGTCACCGAAGAGCGCGGCACCGGCTGCTGCTCGATGATCCAGGGTGCCCGGTCGGTGGCCTCCGAAAGCGGCACTGTCGAAAGCGGCAGGCCCGACCAGTAGCCCTCGGGCATGCCGAGGCCCAGCCCGTTGGCATAATCGTAGAACTTGCCGCCCCAGACCGAGGACCACGGCAGGCCGGTCATCGCGAGAAACACGATGAACCCGGCGGTATAGATCCCCGTGACCGCGTGCAGATCGCGCCACCACGGCCGGCCCCGGCTTGCCTTGATCGACACGGTGCCGAGCTTCTTGTTGCGCGGCCACCAGAGATAGGTGCCGGTTGCGGCGAGCAGCACCATCCAGCCGGCGGCCATCTCGATCAGCCGGTTGCCGAACCAGCCGACATATTCCAGCGAGTGCAGCTTGCGCACGACATACATCGCCGGGCTTCCGGCGGCGCCCGCGTCCCAGAGCGTGCCCAGAACGGTACCCGTGTAGGGATCGACATAGACCGTGTTCTTGAGCCCGTCCGGGCCGAGGATATCGACCTCGGCGCTGCGATTGCCCGCCGCCGGGGGCGTGTAGGCCTTGATCTCGCCGGGATGCGTGTCAAGCGCGGCGCCGGCGATCGCCGAGGGCGCAAGCTGGCTGGCCGCCGGCTCGACAAAGCGCAGCCGGGAATGGGCGGCGTCGTTGATCTCGTCCTTGAAGAGATAGATCCCGCCGGTGACCGCGAGGATCAGGACGAAAGGCAGGATCAGCAGGCCTGCGATGAAATGCCAGCGCCAAACGGCGCGGTAGAGCGCGGCAGACCCCGCGCGAGAAGTGGTATCCGTCATGAGACAGCTCCGGTTGGCCCGACGATCCGCCGGGCACGAAAAAGGGCGACCGGGCGGGCGCACCGCCCCGGCGTGATGTCTGGAGATAAGACGGTGCAGCGCCGTCAGACGGAGACCGGTGGCGCCCTTGGGGAATGACGGAGGTTGCGCGCTTGCGCGGCCCGGTGCAGGTCGTCCCGCCGCTGCCAAGCCTCATGCGGCTCGAGCAGGGTCTGGCGCTCTGCCCGGGCGCTCTCGGGGGCGTCAGGAAGCCCATGACACAGCGGGCAATGGTGATCATGCCCGGCGTGCTCGCCGCAAAGATCGGCAGGGGCCGCGCCATAGGTGAGCGCATACGCCTCGTAGCCGGCAGCGGCGCGGTCGGGGGCCATGAGCATGGCGGAAATCATGCTCGACAATGCCAGTAGCACGCCGAGCGAGAGACCCACTACAAGAGACGCCCGTTCACACATGACCGGCTTGTGGCACGGGTAGAGCTCGAGCGGAAGTGCAGAAATGCCAACGCGGGCGCCGCTCACGATCGTGTCCTGGCACGAGCATTATGACGCCGCGGGCGGCGCCAATGGCAACGCTGGCGGTCACCGTCGATCTTCGGTGACGGTTTGGCCTACGCGTTTTTGCCAACCCAAGGCGTGTCAGGCGAGCATACATTGCCGTACCGACCGGATCTTGCACACGCCCTTCCTGCATCCGTACCAAAGGGGGCGTGGGATCGTCGAGCAGGAACCCATCGTCTCAGCACCAAGCTTTTTCGGCGCTCGGCGAAGTCGACCGATAGTGCGCCTCCTGGTTTGTCCATCGTCTGAGCGTCGTCTCGAAACGTGCCGACCTAAGTGATGGCTCGCGTCTTGTACCGGAACCTTGCAAGTCCGCGTCGACCGCCAAGTCTTGTCCACGCCCGACCGCCGCAAGCAGGCTCTTCTCGGCTGCCCTCTTCCTGTTCGGCCACGCCGCGACATCCTGCCGGTGTCGCGGCGTGGCACGTCCGGGCTCTACATCATGCCGGGCAGCCACAGCGAGAGCTGCGGCAGCGCCACCAGAAGGCCGAGCGTCACCAGCATGGCGCACCAGAACGGGATCACGCCCCAGAAAATCTCGCTCAGCGGCACGTCGCGCGCCACCGATTTCACGATGAAGACGTTGATCCCCACCGGCGGCGAGATCAGCCCCATCTCGAGCGTCAGCACCACCAGCACCCCGAACCAGATCGGATCGATGCCGAGCGACAGGATCACCGGCATGAAGATCGGCAGCGTCAGCACCAGCATCGCCAGCCCCTCGAGGAAGCAGCCAAGCACGAGGTAGATCGCGAGGATCAGGATCAGCGTACCGTAGGTGCCCAGATCGAAGGCCACGAGCATCCGGCTGACCTCGGCGGGCAGGTGGCTGAGCGCGATGAACGGGTTGATCAGGTGCGCCGCCATCAGGATCAGCATCACCGAGGCGGTGGTCACGACGCTGCTGCGTGCCGCCTGCCAGAAGCTGCGCAGGTCGAGCGTGCGGCTCACCGCGCCGATGACGATCACCAGAGCCGCACCGACGCCGGCGGCCTCGGTGGGTGAGAACACGCCGGTATAAATGCCGCCGATGGTCAGCAGGATCACCACGAGGATCGGGATCGCACCGAGAAACGCCCGGCCCTTCTCGGACAGCGTCGTGGCAGGGCCCTTCGGCCCGAGAGAGGGTTTCAGCGCGCACAGCAGCAGCACCGTCAGCAGGAACAGCGTCAGCAGCAGGATGCCCGGCAGCACGCCTGCCATGAACAGCCGCCCGATGCTCTGCTCGGTCAGGATGGCGTAGATCACGAAGCCGGTGGAGGGCGGGATCAGGATGCCAAGCGTGCCGCCCGCCGCCACCACGCCGGTGGAAAGGCGCGGGCTGTAATTGAACCGGTCCATCTCGGCCAGCGCGGTGCGGCCCATGGTCAGCGCAGAGGCCACCGATGAGCCCGAGAGCGCGGCGAAGCCGCCGCAGCCGATCACGGTCGCCGCGGCCAACCCGCCGCGCACCTGTCCGATGGTGGCATAGGCGGCCTCGTAGAGCCGCCGGCTCATGCCGGTCACGCTCGCCACGTTGCCCATCAGGATGAACAGCGGCACCACGATGAGCTCGGAATTCGAGGCCAGTGCGAAAGTCTCCGAGGCCAGCAGCCCGGTGGCCGCCTGAAGCCCGTTCAGGATCCAGATGCCTATGAAGCCCACGGTGAACATGGCAAAGGCAACCGGGATGCGCAGCAGAAGCAGGACAAGAAGCAGCACGAAGCCGGCGCTGCCGATCAAAACCGGGCTCATGATGTCTCCTGCGCGGGATGGGGGCGGCGCGGGGTGATCAGCGCGCGCAGGATCAGGGCCAGCGCGGCGATCAAAGACAAGGCGCAGAGCGCGTATTGAAACCACGCGGTCGGCAGGCGCAGCAGGTTGCTCGACAGGTTCAGCATCTGGCTCAGCTGCGCGCTCTTGAAGACGGTGTAGGCGATCGCAACGAAGATCGTCGCACCCAGCACACCGGCGACCAAATCGATGGCGCGGTTCAGGCGCGGCGGAAAGCGCGGCTCGAGAATGTCGACGACGATATGCCCGTCCTCGCGGCCGCAAAGCGCCATGCCGCCGAACACCACGATCACCATCGTCATCATCACCAGATCCTGCGCGCCGTAGAGCGGCGCTCCGAAATTTCGCCCGACCACGTCGACCACGATCACAGCCACCACGAAGAGCAGGCCCAGCGTGCCGATGATCGCGGAGAGGCGGATCAGCCCCTCCGCAAATTTGTGCAGGGCGCGCATCACTGGCCCTGGATCGCGGCCAGCGCCGCTTCGCCACCAACCTCGGCCACATAGGCGTCGGTCACCTCGGCCAGCGCATCGTCAAACGCCTTGCTCGCGGCGGCGTCGAGATCGTTGACGGTGATGCTGTCCGAGCTGCGCGCCTCCTCGAGCGCCTTGTCGGCGGTCGCGACCCAGGCCTCCTCGGTCATCTTCGAGATCGGCTCGCCCTTGATTTCGTCGAGCGCCGCGCGCGCCTCGTCGGAGAGGCCGTCATAGACGCCCTTGTTCATCACCGTGTAAAAGGTGAGACGGCCGAGGTTCGGCCCGGTGGTGACGGAGCTCACAACCTCGTTGAGCTTGAAGTCCGACAGCACCGAGGCACCGCTGACAAGCCCGTCGATCAGGCCGGTCTGGAGGCCGTTATAGACCTGCGTCATCGGCAGCTGCACCGGCGTCGCGCCAAGCGCCTCCATCGCCTCGGCGGCAATTGAGCCCGCCACGCGGATCTTCAGACCGCTGAGATCGCCGGGGCTGAGCACCTCGCGCTCCTTCATCATCAGGATGTTGGGCTCGGCCCCCCAGAGCGCGATCGCCTCGGTCATCGGGAACTCGCCCTTGAGCTCGGCGTCGAACGCGCGCCAGAGCGCGGCATAGCCCGGCTCCTCGAGCGGCAGCGCACCCGGCAGCTCGACGATCAGCGTCTTGGGGAATTGCGACGAGGTGTAGCCCGGCAGGCCCCAGCCCATGTCCGCCGTGCCCTGCACGATGCGGACATACTGGTCCGCCGGACCTGCGCCAAGCTCACCACCGTGGAAGGCGCGCAGGCTCGCGCCTTCAGTCGTGCCCTCGGCGAGCGCGCTGGCGAGCGGGTCGATCTGCGCCTCGGTGATGGTGTGGAACGGCGGCGCCCAGTTGGCGTATTTGAGCTCCTGCGCCTCGGTCGCGGCGGCCAGCGAGACGGCGAGCGACGCTGCCGTTGCGAGTGACGTGATCTTCATGGTTCTCCTCCCGTTTGAACCCTCTTCAAGAGCCTGAGCCGTCCGTTGCGGCGGCACAAGCCAATCTCCCGTTCAGGCGAAAATGGCGTCTTTCAACGCGGCAAGATCAGCCGCTCCCCCCGGCGCCAGAAGCCGCCGCGCCTTCATGTGGGCGCGCGCATTGTTGACGGTTTCCACCGCCGCAAGCCCACCCGCGTCGAAGCGCGCGACCAGACCGTCCGCAACGACCTCCTCCGTCGCCCCGGGACCGGCAAAGCCCGCGATCTGCAGTTTCTGATCGCCCTGATCGGACCAGAACCACGGCACCGCCGCGTAGTCCGGGCAGGCGCCCTTGGCGATGCGGGCGGCGATCAGCCGGGCGTGATCGGTCGCGGCCTGAACGCTTTCCAGTCGTACCATGGCACCGCTGCGCGGATCGGGGAAGCTGGCACAATCGCCAAGCGCCGAGATTGCCGGGTCCGAGCTGAGCAGCTGCGCGTCCACACAGACGCCGTTCACGGTCTTGAGCCCGGCCGTGTCGGCCAGTTCGGTGTTGGGGCGCACGCCTGCCGCCAGCAGGACGAAATCGGCCTCGACCCGCGCGCCATCATCGAGCGCCACGCCCGCCGCATCGACGCCGATCGCGGCACGCCCCAGATGCAGCGCGACGCCCTGTGCCCGGTGCCACGCCTCGAAATGCCGCGACATCGCCGGCGACACCGCCCGCGCCATCAGGCGCGGCGCGGCCTCGATCACGCGCACCTCGTGGCCCAGTTTGCGCGCCACCGCGGCGAACTCGAGGCCGATGAAGCCGCCGCCGATCACCGCGATGCGCCGGGGGGCGGCGAGCGCCTCGCGCAGACGCCCGGCATCGGCAAGGGTGCGCAGGTCAAAGGCATGCTCCAGCCCGTCGATGGGCGGGCGCATGTTGCGGGTGCCGGTGGCGAGGATCAGGTGATCATAGCCCAGCCGCCGGTCGCCCCCGACGCCGTCAAGCCGGACCTCGCAGGCCCCACGGTCGATTTCGAGCACCCGCGTGTCCGGCAGATAGGTCACCTGCTTGCTCTCGAAGAAGCTGGCGGGGCGCAGGGTCAGGGCCTCGGCCTTGCCCTCCAGCAGATAGGCCTTGGAGAGTGGCGGGCGCTGGTAGGGCAGCCCCGGCTCGGCGCCGATCAGGGTGATCGCGCCATCAAAACCGTTCTGCCGCAGGCTGATCGCGGCCTGAAGTCCGCCCTGCCCCGCACCGACGATGACGACCCGCGAAGGGCTCACAACTGCTCCTCCGGCAGGTGCACCACCAACCCGTCGAGCGAGGGGTCGAGCTTGATCTGGCAGGACAGGCGCGAGCGCTCGGTGACCTCGGAGGCCGCGCCCTCGAGCATCTCGTCCTCGTCGTCGGAGCGCTGGCCCGTTCTGGCCTCCCACGCCTCGTCGACATAGCAGTGGCAAGTCGCGCACATCATCGAGCCGCCGCACTCGCCGACGATGCCGTCGACATCGTTCGACACCGCGGCCTGCATCACGCTGGTGCCCTCTTCGGCTTCGATCACCGTCTCGGTCCCGTCATGGGCGACATAGGTCACCTTGATCATCTTTGTCTCCTCCTCGAATATCGTGGCCTTGCCGGGCTCAATTGAGCACCACCGGCAGGTTGATCGGCCCGCGGAAGCCGAAGCCCTTCCAGACCACGTCCTCCGGGTTCGGCAGGCTCATGTTCGGGAAGCGGTCGAACAGCATCGGCAGGATGATCTTGCCGACCGTGCGGCGTGCCACATGTGCGCCTGCGCAATGGTGCGGGCCGTTGCCGAAGGCCTGATGCGGGTTCTTGTCGCGGAACACGAAGAACGACTCGCCATCCTCGAACAGCTCTTCGTCGCGGTTGGCCGAGGCCTGGATCGTCATCACCGTATCGCCCTTGGGGATGTCGAACCCGCCCAGCTCGGTGTCCTCGGTGACCAGCCGCGAGCTGGCCTGAATCGGCGCGACCCAGCGGATCCCTTCCTCGAAGGCCTTGTCCCAGGCCTCCTGCGCGCGCACCTCCGCCAGCTGGTCGGGGTTGGTCAGCAGGCCGTAGAGGATCGTCGCCAGCGCATCGCGCGGCTCGTTGATGCCGCCGCCGATGGCGATCTTGATATTGGCGTGGATCTGGCTCATCGGGATCGGGTCGTCGGCGGTCAGCATCAGCGAATAGGCCGAGCCGTCGGGCTCGACGCGCCGGATCGGCTCGAGCTCGGCGAACAGCGCATCCATCTCGTCATTGGCCGCGTCCGAGGCCGCGAAGGGCTCGGGCTTCCAGCCGAAATTGCCGGCCCCGTCAATGAGCAACTGCGACCAGCGCATCATCTGCTCGTCGCTGGCCTCGGGGATGCCGAGGATATGCGCGAGGATGCGGGCCGCAAGCGGGCCGCAGAGATCGGTGAAGAGATCGACCGTCTCGCCGCGCGGCAGCCGCGCGATATAGTCCTCGGCGAGCTGCTCGTAGAGCGGCCCCCAGTCGGCCTTGATCCGCTTCGGCGTCAGCGCCTTCGAGATCGCCTTGCGTTCGACGAAATGCGCCTTGCCGTCCTTGCGCATCAGCGTGTGCGCCCGGAAGGCCGGCTTCATCGGGGTCTGCGGGTCATCGCTGCTGAACAGCTCGGGGTTGTCCTTGACCGCCTTGGTCAGCGCCGCCTTGGTGAGCAGGGTCCGGCCGGTCGAGGCGACCCGCAGCACCGGGCTCTCGGCGCGCAGGCGGCGATAGATCGGATAGGGATCCGAACTCAATTGGTCGAGCGTAATCGCCCCGTCAAGCGGTGCCAGTGCCATGAACTCCTCCCAAAGCTCTCCTCTGTGGGCACATTAAAGAACAGCAGCCTTGCCAATCAATGCGATGGAATGGTTACCTATCATCGAAAAATTTGATGGACGCCCAGCCGACGCGAGGTCTTCACATGGCGCAGCCAAACGCCGATCCATCCAGCATCGACTTTGCTGCCCTCAATCTCTTGCGGGTGGTGCACGAGCTCGGGTCGTTCACCGCCGCGGCGGAAAAGCTCAACATCAACCAGTCCGCCGTCAGCTACACAATCGCCAAGCTGCGGGCGTGTTTCCACGATCCGCTCTTCGTGCGCGAGGGCGGCCGGCAGGTCTCGACCGATCGCTGCGAGGAGATCCTCGCGCGCTCGCTCCAGATGCTCGGGATGCTTGACGAGATGCTGCAGCCCGACGCCTTCGAACCGGGCAGCGCGACGCAGAACGTCACCATCGCCTGCAATTATTACGAGCGCGTGCTGCTGATCCCGGCGCTGGTCAGCGCGATCCGCCGCGAGGCACCGGGGATGACCGTGAAGGTCATCAACGCGCTTGGGGACGGGCATCTGCGATTGCTCAACCGCGAGGCCGACGTGCTCATCGGACCGTTCGCGCGCTCGGAATCCGGGTTTCACTCACGCCGCCTCTATGCCGAGGAATATGCCTGCCTGATGGATGCCGCCCACCCACTGGCCGACACCGCGCTCGACATCGACAGCTATCTCTGCCTCAACCACGTGCTGATCGACTACGGCGGCGGCTGGCAGTCCGCCTATCTGCGCGAGCTCGAAGCGGCGGGGCACCGGATCGCGCCGGTCGTGGTTGCGCCGAGCCCGGCGGGGCTTGCGACGCTGATCGTCGAGTCCGACCTCGTGGCCACGGTTCCGCGTCGGCTCGGCGAATGGAACGCAGATCGACTCAAGGTGGCCGACTGCCCGTTCCCGGGGCGGTTCGATGTCTCTCTGGTCTGGGCCGCGCACACCAACGCCTCCGCGATGCATCGCTGGCTGCGCGACCTGATCTGGCGCGTCGCGCGACGATAGGGGACCCTCGGGGCGGCGCCTCAGCCAACAGGCCCAGCCTGAGCCTTGGCGTCACGCGACCTACGGCTTGAGCCGCGCAACCCGCTGACGCAGGCCTTCACCTCCAGCCCATTGGACGACCGATAAGCGGTGCCTTCTTTCTGCGGGTGCCGTTTGACTGTGCCGAACCATTGCCTCAGCCGAAGCAATTTCCGATCAAGGCGTCGAGCCTGGCCATCAGCGCATCCTGAAATCCGGGGGCCGTGGTTTTTGGATCCGGGCTCCGGGTCTTCATATGATGCCAATAGCCGCCGGAGACCTGCGCTTCGACATCGTCGCTGGTCGCCAGCCAGACCTGCGTGCGATGCGCCAAATCAAGCGGATCGGAGGCCGAGGCCCCGCCCATCCGCGTCGGCACCCAGCCCGGATCGACGGTGTTGCACAGCACCTCCGGCCAACGTCGGGCGAGTGCGTTCGACAGTGCGCCAACCAGCATCTTGCTTTCGCCATAGGCCTGAGAGGATGCCCAGCGACGGGTGGCCCACTCGATGTCGTTCAGCGCGCCGTCATGACCGTAGTGCATGCTGCTGCCGGTGAAGATCAGACGACTCGCCGCCACCCGTTGCGACAGCAGGTAGGGCGCCAGCGTGTTGACCGCGAGCACCTGTAGGCGGCCCTCTGCCGTCTCCTTGCGGGCGGACCCGCCGAGAATACCGGCATTGTGGATGATCGCATCGATTGGACCAAGAGCATTCACCTGATCGGCCAGCGCAGCGACCTCCTGCATCAGGGACAGGTCCCCGGTGACCACGCCCGCGGCCCGGTCTGCCAAAGCACCGAAGCTCTCGGCGCGGGCCGTGTTGCGGGCGTGCAGGATGACCTCGTGGCCCTCGTCAAGCAGCTGCCCTGTTGCGTTGAAGCCCACGCCCTGCGTGCTTCCGGTGATCAGGATGCGGCTCATGTTGCGTCTCCTTGGTCAGGCCATGTCACGGTGATTTCCGGCGCAAGGTGGAGGTCCGTTGTCTCCAACCTCCCTGGACCAAGATTGTGGAACTTGTGCCAGACCCCTGCCGGCGCGCGCATCATGTCGCCCTTCTGCGCGGTGATCTCCTGATCGCCCACGGTGAACTGAGCGCAGCCTTCGCGAATGACGAAGATCTCGTCGTAAGGGTGGGTGTGAAAGCCCGGACCGGCGCCAACCTCGTCCGTCGTGTAGAACATCACCGAAATGCCGGTGCCGAGGCGATGGCCCTCGACCGTGCCGTTCCAGGTCTCGGGTTTCGTGGCCCAGTCGGCCCATGTCAGGGCAAGGGGACTGTCGGTCATATCATCCTCCGCGCATCTCATTCCGCCGGTTGGCCCGCGCCCACGCCGTTGCGCAGCTTGCCCGAGACGGCAACAAAGAAGGTAAGCGCGCCGCCGGTCAGCGCCAGCCCCGCCCAGATCGACGACACGATGCCAAGGCCCGCATCCACCGTAAGCCCGCCCGCCGCCGCACCGATGGCATTGGCAAGGTTGAAGGCCGCCATGTTCATCGCGCCCATCAGGGTCGGGGCTTCGGGGGCAAGGCGCATCAGCTGCACCGTGACCGAAGGCACCGCCGAGTTGATCGTGGCGCCCAGCAGGAAGAAGGTCGGCAACAGGATCGCGGGGGACTGCGCTGTCAGTGCCATGAGGATCAGCACTGCCATTGCACCGGCAAAGGCCACCAGCATTGCGCCAAAGCGGTAGCGGTCCGCCGCGCGCCCGCCGATCAGCGTGCCGACGAAGATGCCAAGCCCCACCAGCATCTGCGCCGGGGCGATCATCATATCGGACAGCCCCGCCACCTGGGTCACCAGTGGCCCGATGAAGGTATAGACCGAAAACAGGCTCGCCACCGCGACGGAGGCAAAGGCCAGCAGCAGCCACACGGGTCCGCGCTTCAGCGCCGCCATCTCCTGCGCGACCGGTCCGCCGTCGAGGTCATGCGAATGCGGCACCAGCTTCAAGAGCGCCAGTGCCGAGGCAAGGCCAAGGACGGCGATCACCGCGTAGGACACGCGCCAGTCGAAGAGCTGCCCGATGAAGGTGCCCATTGGCGCGCCACCGATGGTGGCCACCGAGATGCCCGACATCACCAGAGCCACGGCCCAGCCGCCCCGGTCGCGTCCGACCATCTGCATCGCCGCCACCGTCGCCGCACCGAAATAGGCCCCCTGCGGCAGCCCGCTGGCAAACCGTCCGACGATCAGTGACCCCAAGCCACCAGAGAACGCCGTCAGCACATTGGCCGCGCAGGCCAGCACCATGAGCCAGATCAGCAGCACGCGTTTGTTGAGCCGCGCCGCCCCGATGGTCAGCAGTGGCGCGCCCAGCGTCACGCCAAGCGCGTAGGCGGTGATGCCATGGGTGGCGTTCGGCAGACTGAGGCCAAGGTCGTCCGCGAAGAGCGGCAGCAGCCCCATGCTGGCAAATTCAGAGGTGGAAATCACGAAGGCCCCGAAGCCAAGCGCGATCAGCGCCCAGAGATTGGCCCGGGGGTTGGACCGTGTGTCAGTGGCCATGGGAATCCTTTCGATGAGATCTTGCGCGACTTCGAGCGCGGAGCCTTTGCCTGCTCAGGCGTGCCCCGAGCGGTTCGCGGTCAAGACAGGTCAGCGGACGGAAAAGCCCGCCCGCTGACGCAATACGCCTTGGCTGTCATCGCCGACTATGGGTGCCGCTCTTCTGACATCCATGAGCGATGCTCATCATGGCTCAGAGCTTGCCAAAGAAGCTCAGCAGCTTGTCGAAGGGGATCAGCTCTTCGCGGTCGTAGAGATCCACGTGACCGGCGCCCGGCACCTCGACCAGTTCCTTGGGCTCGGCTGCGCGGGCATAGGCGTCATGGCTGAACTCGATGGAGTGGGCCTCCGTGCCAGCGACGAACATCACCGGGCGTGGCGAGATCTCGTCCAGCCGGGTAAACGGGTAAAAGTTCATGAAGCCGATGTTCGACGACAGGGTCGGCTTGGTCGTGGTGCGGGGCGAATAGCCGCGCGGGGTGCGGTAGAAGTCGTAGAACTCCTTCGACACCGGGTCCGAGGTCTCGTCGATCTCGTCCGGCGCGCCGCTGGTGTATTCCGGCGCGGCCCCTTCGTATTCCGCCTGGCGCTGCGTCATGGCGGCGTCGAGCGTCGCCCAACGATCCTCGGCGCTGACCGAGCCGCCGATGCCGTGCCGGTTGGCGTCGCCCATGTTGTACATCGACACCGTCGCGATGGCCTTCAGGCGCGGGTCGATCTGCGCCGCCGCCAGCACGAAGCCGCCCGAGCCGCAGATGCCGAGAGCGCCGATGCGGTCCCGGTCCACGATGTCCTGCGTACCAAGGAAATCCACCGCCGCGCTGATGTTGTCGACATAGATGTCCGGCACCACGGTCTGGCGCGGGTAGCCGTCGCTTTCCCCCCAGAACGACTGGTCAAAGCTCAGCGCCACATACCCTTCCGCCGCCAGTTTCCTTGCGTAGACGATGGAGGATTGCTCCTTTACCGCGCCAAAGGGGTGACCGATGACCACGGCGGGCAGCGGACCGTTGGCGTTTTCGGGGACGAATAGCGTGCCGACCACGGACATGCCGATCTTGTTGTGAAAAACAACGCGTTTCATGGGGTTATCCTTCTTTGTTACCTTCGCCTCGCGGGCTTGAAGCACAAAATAGGCAGGCTTTACTCAGAGAGTAGACGGGATAGATTTCTTGAAACCATCGAAATGATTCATGAGTGAGCCATGGCGAGAGAGAAGATAGACGACCTGCGCGCCTTCATCGCGGTGGCACGCGAGCGCAATTTCACCCGTGCCGCGGCGGGTATGGGGATTTCGCAATCCGCGCTCAGCCACACGATCCGGCAGCTCGAGGCGCGGCTGGGTGTCAGGCTGCTGACCCGCACGACGCGGGCCGTCGCCCCGACGGAGGCCGGGCAGCGCCTGCTGGAGGGGATCACGCCACATTTTGCCGGCATCGACGCGGAACTCGACGCTCTCGGCGACCTGCGTGATACGCCAGCGGGGACAGTGCGCATCGTGTCGTCGGAGTATGGCGTCAGCCACATCCTCTGGCCGCGTCTTGCGCCGTTCCTGAAGGCGCACCCCGACATCCGGGTCGAGATCACGCAGGACAACGGGCTGAACGATATCGTCTCCGAGGGCTATGACGCCGGCGTGCGGCGCGGCGAACATCTGGCGCGGGACATGATCTCGGCCCGGATCGGTCCGGACCTGCGCTACATCGTCGTGGGCACGCCGGACCTGTTCGACAGCCGCCCGCGCCCTCGTCATCCGCGCGAGCTGGCGGCATTGCCTTGCGTGAACTTCCAGCTGCAATCGACCGGCGGGTTCTTTGCATGGGAGTTCAAGGAGAGGGACCACGAACTGCGGGTCAAGGTCGAAGGGCAGCTTGCTTTCAACAACATCTTCGATTGCCTGCGCGCAGCCGAGGCCGGGTTCGGCCTGACCTATGTGCCAGAAGAGATCGCACGTCCCGGCTTGGCCGAGGGACGCCTGGTGCAGGTGCTCGAGGACTTTTGCCCGGTCTGGGACGGCTTCCATCTCTACTACCCCAACCGACGTCAAGCCTCTGCGGCCTTTCGCGCCGTGCTGGAGGCGCTGCGCCATCGCAGTTGAGAAGCTTCGACCTCTGGCGCACGCACTCTCAATCGAGGACACGTGGTCGTCGGTCAGCGCCGCATGACCGCGATGTGCAGCGGCCGGGCAGGCTCCGAGTGTCTATAGACCCACCGTGGCGCAGCCTGTTGCAGGAAGCGTCGTTCTCGCGCGGGTCTGGCCAGCGCAATGCAGGGGCCGACAGAAGATCGGCCCCCACCATGGCAGGTCTTGCGACCGAGAAGGGCATGGCTGTGGTGACGAGGGCGTTCGCACAAGCCGCCCACGCCGGGATCGCCCCCTGTGCTTACGCCTCTGCCGCGTCGTCATTCGGCCAGAGCACGTCGAGCTCGGACCGGCTGATGCGCCAGGCGCCATTCACGCGGACGTAGCTGTCGACGTAACGCCCCAGCAACAGGAAGGGATGCTGCGTACCGGGACGGTCGGTCACGAAATCGAGCAGGTAGCAACTGCCGGTCGCAGTATCGCGGCCGGTCAGGGTGATCTCGTGGTTGGCAATGGCGTGCACGAAGGGGAAATGCCCGGCCTTGCGGCTATCGAACATCTGGTAGGCGCCGCGCAGGCTGGTCTTGATCTCGTCGAGGCCCTTCATCGACCCGACCGTGACGATCACCTCGGCGTCATCGGTGAAAACCTCGCCCATACGGTCGGCCTGATTGCCGTCCAAGAGCGCGCTGTAGTGTTGGCGCAGGGCGCGGATGTCTTCGCGGTCGAGCATCGCGCTGATGCGGTCTTCGCGGCGGGTGTCCATCACGGACGCGTGGCTCATATCATTCATCTATCTTGTCTTTCTCTTCGTCCCAAGTGGGGAAATCGGTGTACCCGGCAGCGCCGTTGCCGCCGTAGAACGCCTCGCGCGACGGCGTGTTGATCGGCCAGCCGTTCTGCATCCGCTCGACGAGGTCGGGGTTGGCGATGAAGGGCTTGCCGAAGGCGATGAGGTCCAGCGCGCCATCCTTCAGCGCCTGCTCGCCGGTCTCCTGCGTGAAGCCGCCTGCGGCGATCAGCGTGCCGGTGAAGGTCTTGCAGAACTGCGAGGGGAAGCCCACGGGCATCGCCTCGCCGCCGATGGTCAGCTGGTCGCTGAGGTGGACATAGGCGGGCTGCCTCGCTTCGAGCGCCTGTGCGAGGGCGAGCCAGGTGTCGGCCTCTCCCTCGTATCCCTGCATCCCCGACAGCCGCCCGAACGGCGAAATGCGCACGCCGACGCAGTTCATGCCGATCTCGGCTGCGACGGCGTCGATGGTCTCAAGCAGGAAGCGCATGCGGTTCTCGATGCTGCCGCCGTAGCGGTCTGTGCGCTGGTTGGAATTGGCGTTCAGGAACTGCTCGAACAGATAGCTGTTGGCGCCGTGGATTTCGACCCCGTCAAAGCCCGCGCGGATGGCGCGCTTTGCCGCCGTCACGAAATCGGCGGTGACGCGGGCGACCTCCTCGGTCTCAAGCGCGCGGGGCGTCGAGGCAGGCTGCTGCCCCGGCTCTCCGTCCGGCCCGATGGCGAAGGAGAACGCGCCCTCGCCGCGCTGTGCGGAGGCCGAGACCGGCGCAGCTCCGTCCGGTTGCAGCGACGTGTGCGACACCCGACCAACGTGCCAGAGCTGCACGAAGATGCGGCCGCCGCGATCATGCACGGCCTTGGTGACCTTGGCCCAGGCCGCCTCGTGGTCGTCGGTGTAGATGCCGGGAGTATAGAGATAGCCGTTGCCTTCCTGGCTGATCGGAGCGCCTTCGGTGATCAGCAGCCCGGCGCTGGCGCGCTGCGCGTAGTACAGCGCGGTATGCGCGTCGGGGGCACCGGTCGCGGCGCGGGACCGGGTCATCGGGGCCATGACGGTGCGGTTCGGCAAGGGCAGCCCCGCGAGGTCATACGGTGAGAAGAGGTGCGACATGGGTGAGTCCTCGAAGGAATATAGGCAGTTGGCAGGAAGACCGCTGCGCCTCGGCCTCTTGGCCAGAGGCTGTTCAGAGGAAGCGGGCCTTCATTTCTGATCGCCAATCTATTGATCCTGTCGTGGAATATAATAGGCTCACTGTTCCAGTCATTTCATCCATAGGTTCCGCAATGCCCGAGCACGATGATCCTTTCTCCGGCGTGCGCGAGTTCGTCGAGACCATGCGCAACGGCTCTTTCACCGCGGCCGGGGCGCGGCTTGGGCTGACCGGCTCTGCCGTGGGCAAAAGCGTCAGCCGTCTCGAGGCGCGGCTTGGCACGAAGCTGCTGCACCGGACCACCCGCCGGTTGTCGCTGACGCCCGAGGGACAACGCTATTTCGATGGCTGGGTGGCGATCCTGAGCGATGTTCAGGGGCTGGAGCAATCTGTCACCGTAGGCAGCGGGCAGGTGTCGGGGCGTCTGAGCATCCATCTGCCGGCGGCCTTCGGGCGGCGTCACGTCATGCCGGTGCTGACCCGGCTGGCCGAGGATCACCCGGCGCTCGACCTCGCCGTCAGCTTTACCGAACGACGGGTGAACCTGATCGACGAGGGGGTGGACCTCGTGGTGCGGATCGGCGCGCTGAGCGACGATGCCGATCTTGTGGCCCGCAGGCTGGGGCGTCAGCGGCTGGTGATCTGCGCCAGCCCCGCCTACCTCGCCGCGCATGGCACCCCGGCCGCCGCGGCGGCACTCACCGAGCATGACTGCATCATCGGCAGCCGGCGGGACGGTGTGCCGCCCTCATGGCTCCTGCGACAGCCCGACGGGTCCATCAGCACGCAAGCCATCCGCGCGCGGCACGAATTCAGCGACGGCGATGCCATGCTGGAGGCCACGCTGGCGGGCGCGGGGCTGTCGCAGCTGCCGACATGGCTGGTGAGTGACGCGCTGGCGTCAGGGGACTTGATCACGGTGCTGGACGATGTTTCCGGGGCCGAAATGCCGATCCACGCGGTCTGGCCACGCTCGCGCTATCTCAAGCCCGGCCAGCGCGCCCTGATCGACGCGCTGGTTGCCGACGCGGCCAGGGAAGCGTCCGGCTACTGGCTCTGACAACTCGCGCCTTGCACAAAGGCGCCTCGGCTTTGCCGCGAAAACCCCGCTCACGCGGTCCCTGACCTGACGGGGCCTGTGTCAGGCGGGGTCTACGCCCCACAATTGTGGAACCATAGGATCGACTGATCGGAAAAACCTCGGGGTTATGGATTTCTGAGGCGGGAATATGTTCGGGCTCAACGCAACACCGTTGGGCGGTCCTCTCAGACAGGACCGCTGCAACGACCCGCTCACTCCAAGCCCCGCAAGGACCGATCCCGTGCCCCGACACTCCCGCTTCGATCCGCTGCAAGAGGACCGCGGCGCCGATCCCCTCGATGCCGTTTTCGGCACGCAAGGGATGACGGTCGGCCTGATCACGCCGCTCGAAGCCTATGCTGAAAGCCCCGTGCCGACGCTGGAAGGCCATGCCGCCGCGGCGCGGCGCGCCGAAGAGGCGGGATTTGCCAGCATCTGGCTGCGCGACGTGCCCTTCTTCGACCCGAAGTTCGGCGACGCGGCGCAGATCATGGATCCGCTGGTCTACGCTGGGTTTCTCGCCGCTGAAACGCGGACCATCGCGATCGGCACCGCCGGCATCGTGCTGCCGCTGCGCGAGCCGATCGCGGTGGCGAAACAGGCCGCCACCATCGACATGCTGACGCAGGGCCGCTTCATCCTCGGGCTGTCTTCGGGGGACCGTCCGACAGAATACCCCGCCTTCGGCGTCCGCTTCGACAAGCGCGCCGACCGGTTCCGCGAGGCGTTCAGGCTGATCCGCAAACTGCAGGACGAGGCGTTCCCGAGAGGCAAGACCCAAGGCTTCGGGACGCTGTCGGGGGATCTCGACCTGCTGCCCAAACCGCAAGAGGGCCGCTTGCCGATGATCGCGGTCGGACGCGCCGGGCAGACGGTGCCGTGGATAGCGAAAAATGCCGATGCCTGGATCTGGACGGTGGATGACACGAAATCGGTCACGAAGATCCTGAACGAGCTGAAGGCTGCTTCCGGCAAGCGGCGCCCGCCGCCCTATGGCTATTCGACCTTCCTCGACCTCGACCGCAACCCCGATGCCCCGGCGCGGCGCGAACACAACGTGCTGCGCATCGGGCGCAAGGCGCTGCTGGCACGGTTGCAGCAGCAGGCCGCGCAGGGCGTGAAACACATAGCATTCAACCTGCGCCCGTCGCGGCGCCCGGCCGAACGCATCATCGACGAAATGGGCGCGCACATCCTGCCTGCGCTTGCCCGTCCTTCCCGCAAAAGGTGACACATGACCCATGAACTTCAAGGTCCGGAACAGGACCGCGCGGCGCTTCTGGCGTTGATCGACAGGCTTGCGGCGGCATGGTCCGGCGACAGCCCGGGCGCGCCCTCCTGGCTGGACCCCGAAGCCCGGCTGGACAGCAACCTTCACGGGCAGCTCGGCGGCGCGCAGGACATCCAGAACGCGCTTGCCGCGGACGGTCGGCAGGGTGCCTGCACCGTCCGCACCAGCAACCGCTACGCCGCAGCCCAAGGCGATGAGGGCGTGGCCAGCTTCTATGCCTATGGGCTGTTGCAGAATCGCAGCGACGCCCAGCAGGCGCTGCTCTTCGGCGCGACCGTGGTGCTGCGCGCGACGCGCACCGAAGGCGACTGGCAGGTGAGCCATGTCCGGATCTCCAGCAGCTGGATGCGTGGCACTGAACGGCTTGCCGCGCACTGGCTCTTGCCGCCCAGCGATGCGGGCTGGCAGGTGGGCGACCCGCCGCCCGTTCTGGTCAGCGAACTGCATTCGCCTTGGGCGCTGCAGCCCATCGGCACGCCCCCGAGCGATCTGTTCGAAGCGATCTCAGAGCTTTACAGCCGCTATTCCTTTGCGATCGACCAGGGCGACATCAATCTCCTCATCGGCAGCTATACGGCTGACATCGCGGGCGGTTTTGCCCCGATGGGCCAGTACGAAGGGCGCCACGCCGTGATCGGCCAGCTGCGCAGCTTCCGGCGGCACTGGCCGTGGATGCAGCACTTCGCCGACCTTGTACGGGTCGAGGCCGATCCCGATGGGCGGCACGCCAATGCCATCGTCGGCCGGATCGTGCCCGAACAGCCGATGACCCCGCAGGGCAAGCCGCTTTACGGCGCGCATTACCAACTGCGCGCGCGGCTGCAGGACGACGGCCAGTGGCGCTTCTGCTGGACGGATTATCGCCCCGGCTGGTTCGACACAGACACCATTCCCGACTTCGACATCGGCCACAGCACCGCCTGATCGGCCGCCCCCGCGCACTGCGGACAACCCACTCTTGTCAAAAGGATATCCCATGCGACTGAGCATCCTTGATTACGTTCCCGTCGACGAAGGCCTCGAGGCGCAGGACGCGCTGGCCGCCTCGCTGCGCCTTGCACAGACCGCCGATGCAGCAGGCCTTCATCGCTACTGGTTTTCTGAGCACCACGGCATGCCCGCCATGGTCAGCAGCGCGCCCGAGCTGATGATGGCACGCACTGCTGCCGCCACCGACACGATCCGCCTTGGCTCGGGCGGTGTGCTGCTGCCGAACCACAGCAGTTACAAGATTGCCGGGAACTTCCAGTTGCTGGAAGGCATGTTCCCGGACCGGATCGACCTTGGGCTGGGGCGCGCTCCGGGCGCCGACCAGCGCGTCACCGCCGCGCTGAACGAGGAAAAAGCGGGCCAGCTGCCCTACGGCCAGAAGCTCGGCGATCTGCTGGGCTTCCTGAGCGGGCAACACCCGTCCCAGAGCCGGCATGCCGGGATGCAGGCCCTGCCCCGCACGGCCCGCATTCCGCAGACCTTCGTGCTGGGCGCCTCCGGATCCACGGCAGGGGTCGCGGCGCAGGCCGGGCTTGGCTTCACCTTTGCGCATTTCATCAATCCCGGCCCGCAGGGCGCTGAAGCGGCTGCCGCCTACCGGTCGGCCTTCCAGCCCACTGTCTTCGGCGACAAACCGTCTGTCGTCGTCGCGGTCTTTGCCGCCGTGGGCGAAACCGACGCCGAAGCGAAGCAGTTCGCCGACACCTTCCACCTGTGGCTGTCGCATGCCGAGAGCGCGCAGCCCTTCGACCGGCTTCCGTCGCTCGAGACCACGCGCAACCACGACTGGAGCATGCAGGAACGGATGGTGCGGCAGCGCAACGAAGGCCGCCTGATCTACGGCACGGCGGACAGCGTCGCATCGCAGCTGCGGGAACTGGGCCAGGCCTATGGCACCGACGAGGTCATGGTGAACCTGATGATGCCCGGTGAAGCCGCGCGTCAGACCGCCCTGACCAGCCTCGCGCAGGCGCTCGAGGTCACCCCGCAGGCAATCCCCGCCTGAGCCACGGGAACAGCCCCCCTCCAAACCTTATGCCCCGGCCAGTCGCTGGCCGGGGCAGTCTCCATCAGGAAAGGTCCGGCATGACCTCCTCCTCCGACCAGCTGCGCGCGCAGCATGACGCCCTGCACCTTGCCTACCGCTGGTTCGCCTTTTTCGAGGCACCGGGCAGCGCCCTCGCGCCGCATCTTGAAATCTTTGATCCGCAGGTCAGGCTGAGCGGCCATCAGGGGCGCCACCTGTTCGCCGATGACCGCGACAGCCTTGCCGCATGGTTCGCCACGGTTCCGGGCGAACGCAGTTCGCACCACATCCTGCATGCGGCATTCGAACCCGCCCCTCAGGGGACGTCACGGCTGAACATGCTCGTCGCCTACCAGGCGATGCGCCCGACAGGCGTTCAGGGCGCCATCATCCGCTACGAAACCGAGCTGTCGCATGGGCCCGACGGCGCGCGGTTCCTCTCGCTCGATAAGACCCCGATCCTGCCCGACACGCAGGCGCATTTTGCGCCATCCTGGGCTGCGAACCGCGTTCTGGCGCTGGCCCATGCAGCCCTGGCCGAGCTGCCCGAGAGCGATGTAGGCCTGCGCGAGGCGCTCGGAGCGTCGACGTCGCAGCTACAGGTGCAGGCCAACGTGCCCGAGGGCAGCCTGCGCTACCACGCCCTGCTGAGCGCCGCCGGCACGGAGGCAACAGGCGGTTGCCACCTGCTGCTGGATCTCGAGGATGATGTCTCGGCGCTGCTGCCTGCCCTGACCCGCATCATTCAGGCAGAACGGTCCTCGTAGCATTCTCTGGCGTGATCCTGTTTGGACCGGCGGGTGTCTGTGCACGGCCGGCAGAAGGCGCCTACTGGGCAGGCCCACTCCTCGCCCTTTCTACCCGAGGTGCTTTCCCCATTTCCAGCTCCCCGGCGCATGGTAAGGGAGCAAAGCGTCGGCAAATCCAGGGGCAGATCAGAAACGCGGGGCGCCCCATTGCGGAGGCGCCCCGTCGAAAGCGTGTTGGCCGGCTCAGATCGCCGGAAGGCGGTCGATGAACTTGTCCATGGTCAGCGGGTAGTCGCGGACCCGGACGCCGGTGGCGTTGTAGACGCCGTTGGCGATGGCCGCCGCCACCCCGCAGAGGCCCAGCTCGCCCACGCCCTTGGCCTTGAGCGGCGTTGCCACCCCATCGAGCGTGTCGAGGAAGATCACTTCCTGCTCGGGGATGTCCGCGTGCACCGCGACCTCGTAATTGGCCATGTCGTGGTTGGCAAAGAAGCCCCGGCCACGATCAAGCGCCATGTCCTCCGAGAGCGCCGCGCCGACGCCCATCACCATGCCACCGATGACCTGGCTGCGCGCGGTGATCGGGTTGATGATCCTCCCCGCGTCGCACACCGCCAGCATCCGCCGCACCCGGGTCTCGCCGGTATAGGCATGCACGCCCACCTCGACGAAATGCGCCCCGAAGGTGCCCATGGCATAGCCCTGCTGGAAGTCGCCCCACTGGATCGCGTCCTCAGCCGAGACCTCCTCGTTGATCTCAGAGAGCGCCATGTCGGTGTCGCCACCGGTGACTCGACCGCCGTTGAACGACGCCTCATCGATGCCGAGATTGCCGGCGATCTTCTCGCGCAGTGCCATGCAGGCGGCATAGACGCCCGAGGTCGAGCTCGGGGCGCCGAACTGGCCGCCGGAACCGGACGAGACCGGGTAGGCACTGTTGGCCATGCGCATCTCGACGTCGGCCACGTCCATGCCCATGGTCTCGGCGGCGGTCTGCGCGAGGATGGTGTAGGAGCCGGTGCCGATGTCGGTCATGTCGGTCTCGATGATCAGCTTGCCGCCATCAAGGATCGCCCGCGCGCCCGAGGGCAACACGAGCGCGCCGCGATAGGCCCCGGCCACGCCGTGGCCAATCAGCCAGTCACCGTCGCGCTGACCACCGGGAGTGGTGTTGCGCTCGGACCAGCCGAAGGCCTCGGCCCCGCGCTCGAGACATTCCACGAAATGTCGGTCGCTGAACGGAATGTCGGGGTTGGCGGGGTCGACCTGCGTGTCGTTGACAATGCGAAACTGCACCGGGTCCATGTCGAGCGCCTCGGCCATCTCGTCCATGGCAATCTCGAGCGCCATCAGGCCTGACGCCTCGCCCGGAGCGCGCATGTCGGCGGTCTCGGGCAGCGGCATGTCGACCACGTGGTTCTTCACGCGGCGGCTGTCGCCGGCATAGAAGATCGGGGTCTGCGCGGTGGCGTTCTCGCCACGCCCACCGGGCAGGCAGTAGGCCGCGGCCTCGTGCCAGATGCCGGTGAGGTGACCATCCGCGTTGGCAGCGAGACGAATGCGCTGCACGGTCGCCGAGCGGTGGGTGGTGTTGTTCATCACCATCGGGCGCGGCAGCGCGAGCTTCACCGGCACACCAGCGGCGCGAGAGCCGAGCGCCGCCAGAACCGCGTCGGCGCGCAGCCAGAGCTTGGCGCCGAACCCGCCGCCCACATAGGGGCTCTCGACGCGGATGCGGTCCTGGTCGATGCCGAAGGTGGTGGCGATCGACTGGTGGTTCCAGTTGATCATCTGGTTCGAGGTCCAAACCGTCATGTTCTCGCCGTCGGACCAGTCGACGGTGGAGCTGTGCGGCTCCATCATCGTGTGGCTCTCGCCGGGCGTGTGATACATCTGGTCGATGACCTGTGCAGCATCGCGGAAGGCAGCGTCGACATCGCCCACCAGCGTGTCTGGCTCGCCGGTGCCCTGAACCCGCTCAAAGGCCGCGTCGAGGTCGAGGTCGGCGGGTGTGCCCTCCTCGTAATCGACCTCGATCATCGCGGCCGCCGCGCGGGCCTGCTCGAACGTGTCAGCCACGACGACGGCGATGGCCTGATGATAGTGCTGCACCTCGTCGCCCCCGAACAGGCGCGCAACGTTGTTCATGCCCTTCTCGAGCGGGTCGATCTCGAGTGTGGTCACCACGGCCCGCACGCCCGGCGCGCTGCGCGCAGCCTCGGCGTCCATGCGGGTGATGCGGCCATGTCCGATGGCGGCCCCAAGCGGGTAACCGTAGAGCGCATCGGGCGCCGCGTCGTTGCGCTCATAGGCGTAGGGCGCGGTGCCGGTGACCTTGAGCGGGCCGTCGATGCGCTGCATCGGCTTGCCCACGACCTTGGCGTCGTCGAAGAGATTGCTGTCGACCGGTTGGTTGAATTCCATCTCAGGCCTCCTTCAGCATGGCGGCGAGCGTGCGCTCGGCAAGGGTGATCTTGAAGGCGTTCTCCTCGGTGGGACGGGCGCCATCGAGCAGCACCGACATCACCGCAGAGGCGCCGTTGGGCAGCTCCGCATCCGCAGCGTCCGAGCGCCACGGTTTCGGCGCGACGCCGCCAAGCGCCACGCGGCCAGAGCCGTCGGCCTGACGGACCAGCGCCACCGAAACAAGCGCGAAGGCATAGGAGGCGCGGTCGCGGACCTTGTGATATTCCTGCGTGCCGCCCACCGGCGCGGGCAGCCGCACATGGGTGATGAGCTCCCCCGGCATCAGCGCGGTCTCGTCCTCGGGGGTGTCGCCCGGCAGCAGGTGGAACTCCTCGAGCGGGATCTCGCGGGTCATGCCGGTGGGTGTCACCGTCTCGACCACCGCGTCGAGCGCGCGCATCGCCACCGCCATGTCGGACGGATGCGTCGCGATGCAGGCATCCGAGGTGCCAATGACGCCGAGCTGACGCGAGAACGCGCCTTCGGTCAGCGCGCCACACCCCGAGCCGGGCGCGCGCTTGTTGCAGGGCATGTTGGTGTCGTAGAAATACGGGCACCGGGTGCGCTGCAGCAGGTTGCCGCCGGTGGTCGCCTTGTTGCGCAGCTGGCCGGTCGCACCGGCGGCGATGGCCCGGGTCAGCAGCGGATAGTCGCGGCGGATGCGGCTGTCAGCCGAGAGCGCGGTGTTGGTCACCAGCGTGCCGACGCGCAGCCCGCCGTCCTCGGTCTCGGTGATCTCGTCGAGGCCAAGGCCATTGACGTCGATCACGTGCAGCGGGATCTCGATCTCGAGCTTCATCAGGTCGAGAAGATTGGTGCCCCCGGCGAGGAACTTGGCGCCCTCGACCTCGGCGGCGCGGGCCGCGGCAGCGGCGGGATCGGCGGGTTTTTCGTAGGAAAAGGCCCTCATGCGCTTTCCTCCGCAACTTGGGTGATGGCCGCGAGGATGTTGGCGTATGCGCCGCAGCGGCAGATATTGCCCGACATGCGCTCGCGGATCTCGGCATCGGTGATGGCGATCTCGGCAGTCAGGTCGCCGGTCACGTGGGAGGGGATGCCGGCGCGGATCTCCTCGATGACCTTGCGGGCCGACTGGATCTGTCCCGGGGTGCAATAGCCGCACTGAAAGCCATCATGCTCGACGAAGGCCGCCTGCATCGGGTCCATGCTCTCGGGCTGGCCGATACCTTCGATGGTCTCGACCGCGTCGCCGTCATGCATCACCGCGAGGCTCAGGCAGGAATTGATACGCTCGCCATTCACCGTGCAGGTGCAGGCGCCGCACTGGCCGTGATCGCAACCCTTCTTGGTGCCGGTCAGTTGCAGGTGCTCGCGCAGCGCGTCGAGCAGCGTAGTGCGGTTGTCGACGGTGAGCTCACGCTCTTCGCCATTGACCGAGAGCGTGACGGTCGTGGTCTCCGGGCCTGCGGTCGCCCCCGTGGACTGTGCTGCGGCACCGCCTCGATTGACGGCAGAGAAGGCTGCGGCTGCGGCGGTTCCGGCCAGAAGGGTCCGGCGGCGCAGGCTGAAATCGATGGGTGGGCTCATAAGAGTTCCTTCCTCTCGCGTGGTCGGTCGGGGCGGGAGACAGCCGCGCCGGATGATCGTGATGGAAGGAATGCTAGGGCTCGAAAGGGGAGAGCAAAGCAAATTGAGTCTCATGATGACAATCGATCGAGCTCATGAAACCAAATTGATTTTCAAGCGTTTGTCATCGTTTGGAGCGACCGCGAAACTGCGTTGGTCGCGCATGTCCTGTGGGACCCAAGGCCCTGTTCTTCCGTGTCGGCAGCTGATCGGGACGCCGTTCTTCTCCTGCAGCCTGTAGGCGTCTACCGAAAGGCCCGCGCCTTTCGCGGCAGCCGCAGCGTTCCGATCTCAGCGGCGGCTCATGCCCGCGGCATGCGCCAGCAGCAGGCTGCTTTCAGAGTTCACCACGCCCGGCACGCCTCGGATCTCGCGCAGGACGGTGTCGAAGGCCACGAGGCTGCCGGTACGGATGTCGACCACCAGATCCCACGCCCCGTTTGTCGACCAGATCGTGGTGACGCCTGGGATCTTCGCCAGTGCCCGGATCACCTGATGCGACATCTGCCCCTGAAGCTCGACCATGGTGATGGCGCGGACCTCGCCCTCGACGTCGACATCGGTCTCGATGGTGAAGCGCCGGATGCGACCGGAGCGCACCAGTTGGTCGAGCCGAGTCCGGACCGTGGTTCGGGACAGGCCGGTGATGTGGGCAAGTTCAGTCACCGACCGGCGGGCATCGTCCCGCAGCGCCGAGATGAGCGCCTGGTCGGACGCGGAGAGCGCCCCTGCAGCCTCTGCCGGAGTTTGACCATTTTGCACGATCAGCTTTCCAATTTGCGCAACTTGAGAGAACGATTGATCATCAAATCCGTCGAAAATGTCAACGCAACATGGGACAAGGCCCCGAAACCGGATCATTCGCGGAAAGGACAATCGACATGCCCGGAACCTGTGCCCTGCTCGGAGCCCCCATCGAGACCGGCGCCTCGCAGCGCGGCTGCATCATGGGCCCGGCCAGCCTGCGCACCGCCGGCCTTGCCGAGGGTCTCGCCGGACTCGGCTGGGAGGTCTCGGATCGTGGTGATGTGAGCATCGCGCCGCAAGCTTCGCAGCCCCACGCCAATCCCGCCCTGCATCACCTCGCCGAGACCTCGGCCTGGATCGCCGCGCTGCACGCTGCCGCCTATGATGTCGGCGCGGCCTGCGATCTGCCGATCTTCATGGGCGGCGATCACTCCATGGCCGCGGGCACCGTGCCCGCCATGGCGCGCCGCGCGCAGGAGGCGGGCCGACCGCTCTTTGTCCTGTGGCTGGATGCCCACCCGGACCTGCACACGCTCGAGACCAGCGAAAGCGGCAACCTGCACGGCACGCCGGTGGCCTATTTCACCGGCCAGCCGGGCTGCGATGCCTACCCAACCCTGCCCGCGACGGTCGATCCGGCCAACATCTGCATGATGGGCATCCGCTCGGTCGACGCGGCCGAGCAGGTCCGCATCCGCGAGCTTGGCGTCGAGGTCCATGACATGCGCGCCATCGACGAGACCGGCGTGCTCGAACCGCTGCGCCGCTTCCTTGACCGTGTTCGCGAGGCGAACGGCATGCTGCACGTCTCCTTCGACGTGGATTTCCTCGACCCCGCCATCGCGCCCGCGGTCGGCACCACCGTCCCCGGCGGCGCCACCTTCCGCGAGGCGCACCTGATCATGGAGACTCTCTGCGACAGCGAGCTGGTGAGCTCGCTCGATCTGGTCGAGCTCAACCCCTTCCTCGACGAACGCGGCAAGACCGCCAAGCTGATGTGCGACCTGACCGCGAGCCTGTTCGGCCGCCGCGTCATGGACCGCATGACCCGGAGTGCCTATTGATGACCGCCGACACCGCCAAACCCGCCCCGTCCGAACTGGCCTACGTGCCCTTCGTCTCGGTCGAGAACATGATGCGCCTCGTGCACCATGTCGGCATCGAGACGTTCCTCGAAGAGCTCGCGAGCCATATCGAAGCCGATTTCAAACGCTGGCCCGAGTTCGACAAGAGCCCGCGCGTTGCCTCGCACGTGCCCGGCGGCGTGATCGAGCTGATGCCGACCGCCGACAACGCGCTTTATGGCTTCAAGTATGTCAACGGCCACCCCAAGAACACCCGCACTGGCCACCAGACCGTGACCGCCTTCGGCGTGCTCTCGGAGGTCGCCACCGGCTACCCTGTGCTGCTGACCGAGATGACGGTGCTGACCGCGCTGCGCACGGCGGCGACCTCGGCGCTGGTGGCACGCCATCTCGCGCCGAAGGATGCCAGCGTCATGGCGATGATCGGCTGCGGCGCGCAATGCGAGTTCCAGGCCATGGCCTTCCGCGCGCTCTGCGGCATCAACCGGCTGCGGCTCTACGACCTCGACCCGAAGGCGGTCGAGAAGGCCAGCCGCAACCTGACCGCGCAAGGCTTCGAGGTGACACGGTGCGGCTCGGGGCAGGAGGCGGTCGAGGGTGCGCAGGTGATCACCACCTGCACCGCAGACAAGCAATACGCCACCATCCTGACCGACAACATGGTCGGCGCGGGCCAGCACATCAACGCCATCGGCGGCGACTGTCCCGGCAAGACGGAGCTGCACCGCGATATCCTGCTGCGCGCCGAGATCTTCGTCGAATACCCCGAGCAGACCCGCATCGAGGGCGAAATCCAGGCGCTCGACGCGGACCACCCGGTCACCGAGCTCTGGCAGGTGATGCGGGGCGAGGCGCCGGGGCGGCGGGATGCGAAGCAGATTACGCTCTTCGACAGCGTGGGCTTCGCGATCGAGGATTTCTCCGCCCTGCGCTACGTGCGTGACAAGGTGCAGGGCACGTCGTTTGCCGAGCCGCTCGACATGCTGGCCGACCCGGACGACCCGCGCGACCTCTTCGGGATGCTCACCCGCTCCGCCGGGTGAGCAGCGCCATACCACGCTCCGGGCCGGCACGACCGGCCCGACGCCCATCCTGAAAGCCGGCGGGACCGGGCATCGCCTGCCGTCCCGGCGCGCCAAGGTGGGCCCGCATTCCACGCAGCTTGACACGCCCCGTGCGCTCGCAGAGATTGCGCGCAGCAAGGCATGCGCCCAGCCGGACCGAGACGGTCCCCCTCCCCCGACATTCTCGCCGCAGACGGCCCGCTCGTGGCCCGCATATCGGCGTTTGACCCGAAGAGGCTCCCATGCAGCGCGCCGATGCCACGCTCGAAATCGACAGCACCACCGCCATCGCGACCTTCCGAAACTATGCCGCCGATGCCGGCCGGCCGGTGTCCGACCACGGCGAGAGCATCACCGTCGCGCTTCCTCGCGGATCTCTGACCGTGATGCCAGACGGCGCTGGCACGCGGCTGCGGATCGAGAGCCCGGACGCGGTCGCGCTGCAGCTTGCGCGCGACCTGCTGGTCTCGAAGCTGGCCTTGCAGGGCGTGGTGCCGCGCTGGCAGGAGGATCTGGCGGGTCGTCAACCCGGCAACCAGTCGCGCGCCACGGTGCTCGCGGCGCGGCGGCTGTCTCCGAATTACAGCCGCGTGGTGATCGAGGGACCGGATCTGGCGCGGTTCGCCGAAGCCGGGCTGCATTTTCGCCTGCTCTTCGGACCCGAGGGCGCCGGCTGGCCCGAGACCGACGCGGGCGGCGCCACGCGCTGGCCCGGCGGCATGACCGCCTGGCATCGCCCGGTCTACACCACGCGCGCCATCGAGGTATCGGGCGCTGCCGCGCGCATCACCTTCGACGTCTTCCGCCATGCGGGCGGTCGGGTGACCGAGTGGTGTGACCGGGTCGCGCCGGGCGCCGAGATTGCCATGACCGGCCCTGGCGGCGGCGGCCTGCCCGAAATGGCCGGCTGGATGGGGCTTGTCGGCGACGAGACTGCGCTGCCGGTGATGATCCGCATCCTCGAGGCGATGCCTGACAACACCCGTGGCGAGGCGGTGCTCTTCGTGCCCGATGCCGCCGACATCCAGAGCGTGAGGCATCCCGAGGGCGTCTCGTTGCGCTGGGTTCTGCGCGGCGGTGACGAGAACCCGCTCGCGGCCCTGAAGACGCTGAACGTGCCAGCGCAGGATCGCTATGTCTTCTTCGCGGGGGAGAAGGCGCAGGCGCTGGCGGCGCGGGCGTGGCTGCCGGAACAGGGGTTTAAGAAGGGCGAATTCATCTCCGCCGCCTACTGGTCCTGAGACCTGCGCGCCGAACGCCCGGATCCCGCGCCCCGGTTCCTGGACGAAGCACCGTACGACGCGGGGCGCGGAGTCCGACCCGCCCGTCTCGCTGCTGACCCTGTCGGGCAAGCTTTCGGCACAGGCGGCGCGACAGGCCGCGCCCCTTAATTGACTATTCCTGTCAGAAATGCGACTCTTCCAGCGCTCAGCAAGCCGGAGGACGGCCCGCCAGGCTGCCCTCCGCCCTTTCTGTCGAGCGTTCCCCGATGACCTTCATGCCTCGCATGACCGCCGAGACCCGTGCCATCCGCACCTTGCGCCCGCTCAGCTGGCGGCGCTGGCCGGGGGTGATCGCGGATGTCTGGCACGTGCACGGGGAGGCCGGTGGCGGCGGGTTCTACAGCGCCCCGGATCCAAGGCTGGTGGTGTTTCTCGGCGGTGGCGAGGGGCTTCACCTGCGCACCGAGGATGGCAGCCCGTGGCAGAGCGATGTCTCGGTGATGTACGTGCCCGCGCATGTGCCACTGTGGAGCCGCTTCGACACGGGCGGGGATCACGCGCATCTCGACCTGCATCTCGACGCGGGCCCTCTTCAGCAGCGCCTTCGCGGCCAGCCGCGAGAGGCGCTGACACGCCCCCGCCTTGCCGGCACCACACCCCGCATCGACACGCTCGCAAGGATGATCGCGGACGAGGTCGAGCGCCCGGGCCGGCCCGACATCTCGAGTGACGGCCTGCTCTCGGCGCTGCTTTCGGAGGTGCTCGACCTCGGCCCGCCCGCCCCGGGCGGCGAGCGCGGTGGCCTGCCCTCGCACCTGCTCCAGCGGCTCGAGATCCACGCCCGCGCGGCACTGCACCGTCGCATCACCAGCGCCGAGCTGGCCGAGGTGGCGGGGCTGTCGGAAAGCTGGCTGACCCGCGGCTTCCGCGTCAGCCGGGGACAGACGCCGCAGAAATGGCTGATGGCGCTGCGGCTCGAGGCCGCCGGGTCGATGATGCCCGACCCGAAGCTCAGCCTCGCCGAGATCGCCGCCGCCTGCGGCTTTGCCGATCAGGCCCACCTCACACGCGCCTTCCGGGCCCGGCATGGCGAAACGCCGGGAGAGTGGAGACGCAGACGATTTGTCCCGGATGCTTCAAAGCCCGCCGGTCCTGTACAAGCGGCACGATAATATCTGATCTATTTGATCGGGAAATGCCAACAACCCTCCGGACAGTGACATGACCCTTCCCCATCGTGCCGCCCTTGCCGCTGGCGCAAGCCTCTTGGCGCTGGCCACCGCCGCCTCGGCGCAGTCGACCGCTGACCTCTACGACCTCGGCACGCTGGTGGTCGACGGCTCTGCCGATCCCTCCGATCCGGTGCCGGGCTACGTCGCCACCACCGCCGCCACCGCCACCAAGACCGGCACGCCGATCCTCGAGACGCAGCAGTCGATCTCGGTCATCACCGGCGAGCAGATCGAGGATCAGGGCGCCACCACGCTGGGCGACACGCTGGGCTACACCGCCGGCCTGACGGCGCAGCCCTACGGTACCGACCCGCGCTTCGACGCGCCGACGATCCGCGGCTTCGACGGGTCGGATGCGCAGTATCTCAACGGCCTGCGCCTGATCCGCGACCTCGGCGCGCCGGCCTTCGAGATCTACTCGCTCGAGCGGGTCGAGGTGCTCAAGGGCCCGTCCTCGGCGCTTTACGGTGCCGGCATTCCGGGTGGCGTGATCAACCAGATCCAGAAGCGGGCGCAGTTCCTCAGCTTCGGCGAGCTTGGCGTGGGCGTCGGTGACCCCAAGGCCACCGAGGGCTTCGTCGATTACAACCACGCCTTCTCCGACACCTTTGCCGCCCGCGTCACCGCGGTGGCCCGCGACAGCGAGGAGGATGTCGAAGAGCTGACCAACGAGCGCAAGTATATCGGCCTCGCCACCCGCTGGGCGCCGACCGCCGCCACCCAGATCGAATTCCTCGGCTCGTGGCTGAAAGACAGCCCGATCACCCCCGCGGGCGTGCCCTACGGCCTTGTCGGCAAGGTCGACGACGACGATCTGCGCAGCTTCTATGCCGGCGATCCGAGTGACGATGACAGCGAGCGCGAGATGCTCAACCTCGGCGTCTCGGCGCATCACGAGCTCAGCGCCGACTGGTCGGTCGATGCAAATTTCCGCTATCAGAAATTCGACTGGGACTATACCGGCTTCTACGTCAACAGCGTCGATGCCGATCGCGATACCATCAGCCGTGGTGCGAACGACACCTCCGAGGACAGCTACACCCAGAACATCGATCTGCGCCTCAACGGTCATTTCGACACCGGTGCCGTCGCGCACAGGGTTGTCGTCGGCCTTGATGCCCGGCGCTACGGGGTCGAGAGCGAGACCGGCTTCCGCTATGCCGACCCGATCAGCTATTCCGACCCAAGCTATGACGGCGCCAATCTCAGCGATGCGTGGTATGTCTCGGCCGACGACCTGACGCTCGAGCAGATCGGCCTCTACGCGCAGGACGAGATGTCGTTCGGCAACTGGCGCGCCAGCCTCGCGCTGCGCCACGACTGGACCAGCCAGACCGGCAGCACCTACACCAATTTCGCCGGGACCTCCCCGGTGGATCAGGAGGACGAGGCCACCACCGGCCGCGCCGGCATCTCCTATGTCTTCGACAACGGCCTCGCGCCCTACCTGAGCTATGCCACCTCGTTCGATCCCGAGATCGGCACCGACAACAGCGGCAGCGCCTTCGAGCCGACCCGCGGGCGGCAGTGGGAAGCCGGGGTGAAATACCAGCCGCTCGGCTTCGACGGCTTCTTCTCGGCGGCGGTCTACAACCTCCGGCAAGAGAACGTGCTCTCGGCCTATACCGATGCCAACGGCATCGGCGATTACCGGCAGGAGGGCGAGGTTCTGTCGCGCGGCATCGAGCTGGAAGGCTCTGCAGATCTGGCGCAGGGCTGGAACATCCGCGGCCAGTACAGCTGGAACGACACCAAGGTGCTGAGCGGCGACAATGACGGCAAGTTGCTGGCCAATGCCCCCTCCCACAACGCGAGCCTGTGGCTGAATTACGAGTTCGCCTCTGCCAGCACGCTGGACGGGTTGCAGCTCGGCGGTGGCGTGCGCTACATCGGCGAGCGCTATGGCGATGCGGCCAACAGCTATGATCTCGAGGACGTGACGCTGGTCGACCTTCAAGCCTCCTACGCGATCACCGAGGATCTTGGCATGTCGGTCAACGTATCGAACCTCTTCGACGAGGCCTATGTCGCCAATTGCGGCTCCTTCGGCTGCTACTACGGCGATGGACGCACCGTGCAGGCCCGCCTGACCTGGAAGTGGTAAGCTCTCGCACAAGACACCTGAAGCGCCGCGCTCTGCTGCGCGGCGCTTTGTCGTCGCTGGCCCTCGCCGCGACCCCCGGCCTTGCGGCTGGCGGGGAGGCGCGTGTGGCGGCGATCGACTGGGCGATGCTCGAGACGGCGCTGGCGCTCGGGGTGACACCGGTCGCGGCCTGCGAGCTGATCCGCTTCCGCGCCGACGCCATGGAGCCGGAGGTGCCCGAGAGTGTCACCGATCTTGGCCTGCGTGGGTCTCCGAATTTCGAGCTGCTGCAGCTCACCCGGCCGACGCTGATCCTGACCTCGCCATGGTACGCCCAGATCGCGCCGCGGCTCGAGGCGATTGCGCCCGTGTTCTCGCACGCGGTCTACACCGGTGAGCCGCCCTTCCCGCTGGCCGTCGCCGGGATGACCGCGCTGGCCGAACGGCTGGGCCGCGAGGCAGCGGCGCGCGAAGCCGAGCGCGAAGCGATGGAGACGCTCGACGCCCTGCGCGCCCGGCTGGCGCCGCTGCGCGCGCGCCCGGTCTATATCGTCCAGATCGGCGACGCGCGGCACTTTCGCGCCTTCGGCCCCGACAGCATGTTCGGCAACGTGGCCGCGTTGCTCGGCCTCGAGAACGCGTGGACCGCGCCGACCGAGTTCAGCTTTGCCGCGCCCACTCCGCTCGAGCGGCTCGCCGCCCGGCCCGAGGCGCGCATCCTGTCGGTCGGGCCCATCCCGCCGGAGGCAGCGCCGGGACTGCGCCGCTCGGTGCTGTGGAACCGGCTCGCGCCGGTGGCCGAGGACCGGTTCGAGGTCCTCCCGCCGGTCAATCCGTTCGGTGCAGTGCCCGCGGCGCTGCGCTTTGCCCGGCTCGCCACCGAGGCGCTGGAGCGTATGGCATGAAGCTTGTCCTGCCGCTCGCCCTGCTGCTCTCGGTCCTGCTTTGGGCCTTGGCCGCGCCCTCGGGCCTGCCGGATCGGTTCGCGCCCGAGGCGCTCAGCCTCGACGAGCTGCTCATGCTCTACGGCCACATGCCGCGCGGGGCCATGGCGCTGGTCGCTGGGGGCTGTCTCGGGCTTTCGGGGGCGCTGTTGCAGGTGGTGCTGCGCAACCCGATCGCCGATCCTTCGACACTGGGCATCTCGTCCGGTGCGCAGTTGGCACTGGTGGCGGTGACGGTGCTCTTTCCGGGGCTGCTCGGCTGGGGCCGCGCGCCGGTGGCCTTGGCGGGCGCCGGCGCCGCGGCGGCGCTGGTCATGGGGATGGGCGCACTGCGTGGCTTCCACCCGGTGACCATGGTGATCGCTGGCATGCTGGTCTCGCTTTTCGCCTCGTCTCTCGCGGGGGCGCTGACGCTCGCGCAGGGACAGTACCTGTTTTCGCTGGTGGTCTGGACCGGGGGATCGCTGGTGCAGACCGGCTGGGGCCCGGTGCTGGCGCTTGCGCTGGTGCTGGCGCTTGGCGGCGGGCTCGCGGCGCTGATGGCGCGGCCGCTGTCGGTGCTCGGGCTCGAGGCCGAGAGTGCACGCGCGCTCGGGCTCTCGGTGGGCCGGGTCCGGGCGCTGGCGGTGGTGCTGGCCTGCGTGCTGGCGGCGAGCGTCTCTGCCGCGGTGGGGCTGGTGGCCTTCGTGGGCCTCGCCGCACCAGCGCTCGCCCGCGCGCTGGGAGCGCGCCGCCCGGGGCAGATCCTCGCGCTCGCACCGCTCACCGGCGCGGTGCTGCTGTCGCTGGTCGACGGGCTGGTGCTGACCGCCGCCGGCTACGGCACCGAGATGTTCCCGACCGGCGCCGTCACCGGCCTGATCGGCGGCCCGCTGCTGCTGTGGCTGCTGCCACGCCTGCGCGCCACGCCGCCCCCTGCCCCCGACGCGCACCTGCCACGAAAGGCTCGCCCGCTGCGGCGCGTGGGGCTGATCGCCCTTGCGACGGTCGTGCTGCTGGGCCTGCTGCTGATGCTCGGGCGCACGCCCGACGGCTGGAGCCTGCTCGACCGCGAAAGCCTCGCGCTGTTCCTGCCGAACCGCCTGCCGCGGCTCGCCGGGGCCGCCGCCGCCGGGGGCCTGCTGGCGCTGGCCGGCGCGGCGCTGCAACGGGTCACGGCCAACCCGCTCGCCTCGCCGGAGGTTCTGGGCGTCTCGGGCGGTGCCGCGATCGGCTATGCCGGCGTGCTGTTCCTCGCCGCTGCGCCCTCGGCCGTCGCGCTGACGTCCGGCGCGGCGCTCGGCGGGGCGCTGTCGATGGCCGTGCTCACCGGCGTCGTGCTGGGTCGCGACGCGCGGCCCGAGCGCCTGCTGCTGGCCGGCGTCGCGGTCTCGTCGCTGGCCGCCGCGCTGCTGTCGATCCTGATGGCCGCCGGCACGATGAAGAGCTTTGCCGTGCTCGCGTGGCTCTCGGGCTCGGCCTCGGCGCTCACGGGGGCCGGCGCGGCGCTGCTGGTCGCCCTGCTCGCCCTCGCGTGCGCGGCGGCGGTGCTGATGGCGCGCTGGCTCACCATCCTGCCGCTCGGCCCCGAGGTCGCCCGCGCGCTCGGCCTGCCGCTGCGTGGCGCCACGCTCTGTGTCGTCGCGCTTGCGGCGCTGGCCACCGGTGCGGCCACCGTGCTCGTCGGCCCGCTGAGCTTCGTCGGGCTGATGGCGCCGCACCTTGCCCGGCGCTGCGGGCTTGCGCAGGCGGTGCCGCACCTGCTTGGCAGTGCCGCTCTCGGCGCGGCCCTCATGCTCGCCGCCGATTTCGGCGCCCGCATGGCGAGCTTTCCCTATGACCTGCCGCTCGGCCTCTTCGCGTCGCTTCTGGGCACGCCCTGGCTGATCTGGCTGATGCTGAGGCGCCCGACATGACCGCGCTCTACACCCTTTCCGACGTGACCCTGACCGTGCCCGGCCGCACCTTGCTGCACGGGCTCGACCTGAGCCTGCCTTCTGGCAAGGTGACCGGGCTGATCGGACACAACGGCTCGGGCAAATCGACCCTGCTGAAACTGCTCTCGCGCCAGACGCAGCCCACGCGGGGCAGCATCACTTTCGCAGAGCGTCCGCTGCCCGACTGGCCGACACGCGCGCTTGCCCGCCATCTCGCCTACCTGCCCCAGCATCCGCCCGCCGCCGAGGGGCTGAGCGTGCGCGAGCTGGCGGCCCTTGGGCGCTACCCTTGGCATGGCGCGCTTGGTCGTCCCGGCTCCGAGGACCGCAACGCCACCGATGCCGCCATCGCCGCCTGCGGGCTCGACGGCCTTGCCGCGCGGCGCGTCGACACGCTGTCGGGCGGCGAGGCCCAGCGGGCATGGCTCGCCATGCTGATCGCGCAGGAGGCCGGCACGCTGCTGCTCGACGAGCCGATCTCGGCGCTCGACATCGCGCATCAGGTCGAGGTCCTGACGCTGGTGCAGAGCCTCAGCCGCGCGCGCGGACGCTCGGTCGTGGTGGTGCTGCACGATCTCAACATGGCGGCGCGCTATTGCGACCATATCGTCGCGCTCAAATCCGGGCGGCTGGTCTTCGAAGGCTCTCCCGACGAACTGATGACCCCGGACCGTCTTCATGACATCTATGGCGCGCGCATGGAGGTCATGACCCGCGCCGACGGCTCCCCCGTCGCCCTCCCCGTGTAAGGCCCAAAATGCTCAGACAGTTCTTCGACTACTACCGCCCGCACATGCGGCTCTTCTGGCTCGATTTCGGCTCTGCCGTGCTCTCGGGCCTGCTAGAGCTGGCCTTTCCGCTGGCCATCGCGGGCTTCATCGACCACCTGCTGCCGGGCGGCGACTGGGGGCTGATCGTGCTGGCCTCTGTGGCGCTGGTCTGCGTCTACGTCATCAATGCCGGGCTGATGCTGGTGGTGACCTACTGGGGCCACATGCTGGGCATCAATATCGAGACCGAGATGCGCGCCCGCGCCTTCGGACACCTCACCCGGCTGGGCTGGGGCTGGTTCGACCGCGCCGAGACCGGCAAGCTCGTCGCCCGTGTGACCCGCGATCTCGAGGAGATCGGCGAGGTCGCGCATCACGGCCCCGAGGATCTCTTCATCGCCATCATGACCTTTGCCGGCGCCTTCGGGCTGATGCTCTGGCTGCACCCGCCGCTGGCGCTGATGACGCTTGTGATCGTGCCGGCGATGGGCTGGCTTCTTGCGGTCTATGGCGGGCGCATGACCCGGACTTGGCAGGCCATCTACGGCCGCGTGGGGGCCTTCAACGTGCGGCTCGAAGAAAGCATCGGCGGCATCCGCGTGGTGCAGGCCTTCACCAACGAGGCGCATGAGCGCGCGCTCTTCGCCGAGGACAACGCCCGCTACCGCGCCACCAAGCTCGACGCCTACCGCATCATGGCGGCGCTGAGCGCGCTGCAGTATTCCGGCATGCGGCTGGTGCAGGTGGTGGTGATGGTGGCCGGCGCTGGCTTTGTCTTCGAGGGCGCAATGAGCACCGGCGACTACGTCGCCTTCCTGCTGCTGGTGGGCGTGTTCTTCCGCCCGCTGGAAAAGATCGCGGCGGTGATCGAGCTCTACCCGCGCGGCATCGCGGGCTTCCGCCGCTATCTCGAGCTGCTGGACGAGCACCCCGAAATCTCCGATGCCCCGGAGGCGCGCGCGGCCCCGGCCCTGCGCGGCGAGATCGCTTTCGACAATGTCGAGTTCACCTATGACGGCGCGCGCGGCGTCTTGCACGGCGTGTCACTGACCGTGCAGCCCGGTGAGACCGTGGCGCTGGTCGGACCCTCCGGCGCCGGCAAGACCACGATGATGGCGCTGGTGCCGCGCTTCTACGAGCCCACCGCCGGCGAGATCCGCATCGACGGGCTGCCGCTGGCCTCGATGACCCTCGAAAGCCTGCGCCGGCAGGTCGGGCTGGTGTCGCAGGACGTGTTCCTGTTTGCGGGAACCCTGCGCGAGAACATCGCCTATGGCCGGCTCGGTGCGACCGAGGAGGAAATCCTCGAGGCGGTGCGCGATGCCCAGCTCGGCCCGCTGGTCGACAGCCTGCCGGGCGGGCTCGACACGGTGGTGGGCGAGCGCGGGGTCATGCTCTCGGGCGGGCAACGCCAGCGGGTCGCCATCGCGCGGGTCTTCCTGCGCAACCCGCCGATCCTGCTGCTCGACGAGGCCACCTCGGCGCTCGACCGCTCGACCGAGCGCGAGGTGCAGGCGGCGCTGGCGCGGCTCGCGGTCGGACGTACGACGCTGATCATCGCGCACCGGCTCGAGACCATCCGCCACGCCGACCGCATCGTGGTGATGGATGGCGGGCGCATCGTCGAGATCGGCAGCCACGATGATCTGGTCGCCCGCCAGGAGGCCTATTTCCGGCTGCTGGACTGACGCACAGCGGGGTGCGCCGACTGAAGGGGCACAACGCAGGTCGCGACGATAGGACCGGCGCCGGGCGGTGTGCTCACTCCGTGCCCGCGGTGCCCATGACCGGGCGCCACTCTCGGCTCTCGCCCTGCCCGACGCGGTTCAGCGTCATCTCGAGCCGGAAGGTCTCGGGTAGGTAGAGGGCCTGCAAATACTCGACCCCACGTCCCTCGCGATCGCGCACGATCCGTCGCAACGACAGGAGCGGTGCGCCCGTCGCGACGGACAGCGCCTCTGCCACGTCTGCGCGGGCAAGCGTCGCGGTGACCGACTGGTGCGCGCTCTCCACCTCGACCCCGGAGCGCTCGAGCAGCGCATAAAGCGGCGAGCTCGCAAGGTCGGTCTCGGTGTAGTTCCGTGCGATCCGCTCGGGGACGTAGGTCGTCAGGTAGGACATCGGGCGGTCCTTGTAATAGCGCACCCGGATCGCTGTCTGGCACCTCTCCGACGGATCGATGGCCATCTGTTCGGCCACGTGAGGCGGCGCGATGTCATAGGTAAAGGACAGTAGGCGGGCGGTCGTTTCATGGCCGATCTGTTCCAGCTGCGGGATCAACTTCGTGAAGTCCGCGTCCAGAGGTGCCTCCGCGACGTGGCCGCGAACGGCTCCGGTCTGGTCCCGCTTGATCAGGCCCTCGTCTTCGAGCGCGGCCAGCACCTTGCGCACCGTGGCGCGCGAGACTCCATATTCGGCGGCGAGGCGGGTTTCCCCGGGCAAGGCCGCCCCGTCCGCATGCGCCCCTGCGGTCAGACTGTCGCGAAGCAGAAGATAGACTCGACGGGCTTTGCCGCCCGGAGCCAGACCGATTGTTCCACTCATCCCTGTTCCTCCCGACCGAATGGCCCGACGCAGTGCCACTTGTTTGGGCAGGTTAGTCGGCCAGACCAGCCAAGCAAGTGTCAAGTGGACCAAACCGTTTGACGTGCAAAAATATAGCCATCTATTTGTAGTGCACATAGTACAACTATGTTTCGCCGCCTTTGATGATACGCCCGGATTGAAGCCACGAATGACACAGAGCACAAATCCTGACCCCATGGCCTTGGCCGCGCTGACGCAGCGCTCGGAGCAGACTGCCACCCAAGCCGAGGCCATGCTGCCCGGCGGCCACGACACCTCTGCCACGCAGACCGGCGCGGCGCTCTCCAGCCACGCAAAGATGGCCGAGCGGTGCTGCCCGGGTCAGCGGGAGGTCTAGGGCGATGGAAAAGACACAGCCCGACCCCGTCACCGCCCTGATCCGCGACCGGCTCGACGGAAAACGCGCCCTGCTGGACGAAGAACTGGCCCCCTGTGCCGCCGAGAGCGCCGCGATCGGCGCGGATGTTGCGGGCTTTCGCAACCGCCTGTCGCCCGGCTGCGGCCCCTTCGACTTCGAACTGGGGAGCCGCCGGAAATGAGCCGCGACATCCGCCTGCTGTCCATCGCCGAGCTTCAGGCGCGCTATTCTGATGGCAGCCTGACGCCCTCCGAGACGACCGAGGCCTGTCTGTCCCGCGCCGAAGAGATGAATCCCGAACTGGGCGCCTTCATCTCGATAGACGCTCAAGCCGCGCGCGCCGCCGCTCAGACCCCGCGACCGGGGCCGCTTTCGGGTGTGCCGCTGGCTCACAAGGACATCTTCGCGACCCCGGACCGGCAGCCCGGGTGCGGCGTCGTGCGCGGGGCGCTGCCCTGTCCACCGCTGCCTCCGTCACCGCTTCTGGCACGCATGGAGGCGGCCGGCGCCATCGACCTCGGTCCGCTGAACATGGCCGGGTTCGCGCTTGGCACGACCGGCGCGAACGCTCTGGTGGGCGATGCCCGCAACCCGTGGGACCCGGCCTTCTGCACCGGCGCCTCCTCGTCCGGCTCGGCGGTGGCGGTCGCGGCGGGGCTGGCCTTCGGCTCGATCGGAACCGACAGCGGTGCCTCGGTACGGGTTCCTGCCGCGCTGTGCGGCATCGTCGGCTACATGCCCGAACACGGTGCGCTGGACGGCACCGGCTGCTTCCCGCTGAGCTGGTCCGCGGACCGGCCCGGCGTTCTGGCGCGCGATCCGTCGGCGGCTGTGCGCGCCCGGCGGCATGGTGGTTGTCAATACGCTGTACGACACCCGCGACGAGATGGAGCGGCTGGCGGCCGACCTGCGCGAGGCGGGCTGGAAGGACGTGCAGCGCCGCGTCGATCGCGGACTGCAAGCGCGGCTGTGGGGGCGCAAGACGGTGGCGGTCCACGAGTGGCGGCCGTGCGTGCCGCGCACTGCTCGAACTGACTTGCGCGAGGCTTGCGCGCGCGGGTCTGGCCGAAGAGATGACGCGCGCGTCGCATCTTGTTCCCTCGCCCAGGCGCGACAACATGATCTTCTCTGCGGTGAACCCTCTCTCGTAGTTTATAGTGCAATTTAGATCGTCTGACTTTGATGGTACACTAAACTTCCACCCACTCACAACCCACGGCCTACTGCGCACATGCAACACAACCCACAG